>Ga0308390_1000095_pt1 | contig 68875 bp, 57 predicted proteins | sample Hotspr2Sample149_FD_202358 | JGI IMG/M metagenome (GOLD analysis project Ga0308390, IMG submission 202358) | Hot spring phototrophic mat microbial communities from Mushroom Spring, Yellowstone National Park, Wyoming, United States - 20040719_149 ...
GGCAGGCAAGAGCGTGGGCGGTGCGCAAAGCGAGACGTGCGCGCCCATCGTGCGCAATCCGAAAATGTTGGAGCGTGCCACGCGGCTGTGCAGAATATCGCCCATAATCAGAATGCGCAATCCCGACAAACTGCCGAAGGTGTTGCGAAGCGTGAGCATATCGAGCAGGGCTTGGGTTGGGTGTTCGTGCGCGCCGTCGCCCGCGTTGATGATAGGCAATTTGGAATGTTTGGCGACAAGGTGCGCCGCGCCTGAATCGGAGTGGCGAATCACAAACGCATCAAGGTTCATGGCTTCAAGATTGGCGATGGTATCCAAAAGCGTTTCGCCTTTCTGAAGGCTTGATGTGGAAGCGGCGAAATTGACTGTGCCTGCGCCCAAGCGACGTGCGGCAAGCTCAAACGAGGTGCGTGTTCGAGTTGAATTTTCAAAGAAGCAAAGTGCAATCGTTCTGCCTGAAAGCGTCTTGAACGTCTGTGAAGGCGATTGTTGGAGTGCAGGAAGAAACTGATTCGCGTCGTCTAATATCGCGGTGATGTCGGTTGCGGAAACGCCGTAGAGTCCAAGCAAGTGGCGCATAACTTTGAAGGGTTATTGGGTTTTGGATTGATGTTTCATGAGTGCTTTTGCGATTTCAATGTCTTCGGGTGTGGTGAGTTTAAGGTTGTGATAGCCGGTTTCAACGATTTTAATTTTTTGTTCGGGAAAGTAACGCTCAACTAATGTCGCATCGTCGGTAGCGTAGAATCCATCGGCTTTGGCTTTCAGGTGCGCGTCGATGATGAGTTGCGCACGGAAGCCTTGTGGGGTTTGAACTTGGCGCAAGCGACTTCGCTCTAAGGTTTCGCCAAAAAATTCGCCTGACTCATCGATGAATTTAATGGTGTCTTTGGGTTTGGTGGCGGGGACTGCCGCGCCGAAGTGAAGCGCGTCTTGGGCAATGCGTTCAATGTCTTGGGGTTGAATCAAAGGGCGTGCGCCGTCGTGAATTAAAATCACCGTGTCTCGTTTCATCGCTTCGCTCATAGCTTGATAGACTGATGCAAAAACTTCAATGCAGTTAAAGATTGAATCTTGACGCTCTTTGCCGCCTTGCAAGAAGTGATGCACTTTTTTGAACGGCGCGCGATTGACAATGCGTACGAGTTCGTAAAGGTAAGCGGGCTGTGTAGCAACAGCAATCGATGAGACAAACGCACATGCCTCAAACGCACTGATGGTATAATGCAACACGGGATAGCGACCAAGTTTGAGATACTGTTTGCTTTCGCCGTCTTTGAGCTTCATGCGCGTTCCCAATCCGCCTGCGGCAATAATCACAAGGGCGTTCATATCAATCAAAGAAATTTTCGGAAAGTGCTTCTCAACACCCCTTTGGCGGCAAACTTTTCCTTGAACTCAATGAGCGAATAGGCGGGGGTCATCTGATTTTCGTGTTGAACATTTTGCGACACACCGATATCGACATACCGACACCCCATTCGGATTGACCACTCGACCACGTGCTTCATGACAAAGTGAATCGGGTGCAATTTTTCAAACTCGTAATCGAGCATATTGTAGAAACAAAGCGAGACATTCGGATTGCAGAGAAACATCAGTGAGCCGCCGATGGCTTTGCCTTTGTAGCGCACGAGGAAAAGGTGAATCGCATTGGGAAGAAGAGATTTGAGGCGGTGAAGTTCATCAAGCGAATGTGTGGGTTTGGCATTGTGCCGTGCTTTGTTTTCGAGCAGAATCGGATAAAATTCATCGAGTCCATGGTTGCCTTCGCAGTGCTCAACGGTGAGGTCGGGGTTGCGTTCGCATTGATGAATGTATCGGCGGGCAGTGGCAGAAAATCGCGAGGTGAAATTTTCGCGCGGCTCAAGATGAATCGCATGAGAAATGTAATGTCTGTCGAAATCGAAGCCTTTGAAAGCGAGGGCGTAGTCAATGTCTTGACAGAGCCTTGTTTGATAAATCGGTGGCGCATGCGTGAGCAAGATTTTTTTGAAGCCTTGCTTTTGGGCGTAATCCAACAGCGCGTCGACGAGATGTTCGTTCAAGACATATTTCATTTCCCAAGGCAAAACGAAACCGCCGTAACTTGCGCCGATAGGCGATTCAAGGCAAGTGCCGTTTTCGGTTACGGCGGCGGGCAACAGCGCAAGAAGCCGATTGCCGCTATAAAAAAGCAAGTGATGAAATACAAATCGGTCGCGAGGGTGATACGAAAAAAAACGTTGAAGATGAAAAATCGTGCCGTTGTTTGATTGCAGAACGAAGTTGTCCCAATCCGCTTGATGTGACGGCGTGTATGGGCGAACTTCAATCATTGAAAAAGAAACAGCGAGAATTAGAAACAGGTTGATTCAAATGAAGGAAACACAATTAGCCTTTGTTTTTCAGTTTGCTAATCTCATCGCGAATTCGCGCCGCACGTTCATAATCTTCTTTTGAAATTGCCTCACTCAATTTTTCGTTGAGTTCATCAAGTTTTGACATCGGCGTGCTGGAACGGCTTTGCGTTTCTTGTCTGCGTTCAGCACCAACGAATCCGACTTGTTCGCTATGGCGTTCATCGACAATGCCGGCTTCTTGCATGACTTCATCGGAAACGAAAATCGGCGCGTCGCATCGAACGGCAATCGCAATTGCATCGCTGGGGCGAGCATCAATTTCTTGAACAACGCCCGACATCTCGCAAACGACCTTCGCATAAAAGGTCTCGTTCTTCAATTCATCAATAATGACTTCCGTAACCGTAATGCCGAACGTGTCTGTAATGCTTCGGACAAGGTCGTGTGTAAATGGGCGTGGAGCTTTGATATTTTCAAGCTTCAATGCAATCGCCTGTGCTTCAAAACTGCCAATGATAATCGGCAACTTCCGCTTACCACCGATTTCATGCAAAATGAGTGCATATGCGCCGTTGTTTTGCGGACTGGTCGACAGACCAAGAATATCAACTTGAACTTTTTTCATAGCAAAAAACGAGAGGAACTGTAATTAAAATTTTCAAACACTGACTAACAGTCGCAGTGATTCCACTGACGCGTTTAATGAAATCAATTTGAAGATAAGGCAAATGAAACAAAAACAAAACGTCTCCAACCAGCTTGCGTGCATCAATTTCACGTGACTTTTTCATTCGAGAAAACGCATGCAAAGCCTTATTTTCGGGACTGTTTTTCAAAAAAACTTTCAGCAAAACAATGAAGGGAAAATGGGTGGCAGTATGGGTTGTGCTGTGTTTAAGTGTCGCGTTACTGACGCGATGTTCCACTTCGAAAGACGCACTTCGCCCTGTCGCACAAAAAGGTAGAGCGGATTCGATGCGAGTGCGGGATTCGCTCGCTCTTTTGGCACAACGCGATTCGATAGAAGCCATCAGGCTCAAAGAAGCTGAACTGCGCGAAGCCGCTCGCAAGCGCAAAGGCAAAATCGCCGAAGCCAGTCGGCTGTACGACATAGCGTTAAGCCAAATCAACACAGCACTCGACTCCGCACGCCAATCGCTCGAACAAGTCTTCTCCCTTATCAACGAACTTGCCGAAAGCGACAAATGCGAAACCGATTCAACGCTCTGCGGCTTGGCGTTCTACGCACTTCAAACCTATCATCGATACATTCAGCCACTTGGAGCATTAGATAGCGATAATCCTGCTCTCGCTATTCATGAACGCCTATTCGGAAAAGTCGATGAAATCACAGTCGATGAAAGCAAGTTCTTGGGGTTCATTATGCCGAAAACGACCATTCCGTTGGAGCTTAATAACGAGGTGAAAAAATTTATTACGTATTTCAGCACGCGCCACAAGGAGTATTTCCAACGCTATTTGAAACGGGCGGAGTTTTACTTTCCAATGATTGAGCGCGTCATTGCCGAAGAAGGTATGCCGCCTGAAATTATCAATCTCGCCATCATTGAAAGCGGCGTAAATCCGCATGCGCGTAGTCGCGCAAACGCTATTGGCATGTGGCAGTTTATCAAGCCAACAGGAAAAGTCTATGACCTTGAAGGCAATCAATGGTTTGATGAACGGCGCAATCTTGAAAAATCAACCCGCGCCTCGATGCGATTTCTCAAAAACCTCTATGAAACCTACGGTGATTGGTATTTGGCACTTTCTGCCTACAATGCAGGGGCAGGGAAAGTCAATCGCGCTATCCAGCGGGCAAAGTCTAAAGATTTTTGGAAAGTGCGGAAATACCTTCGGCGAGAAACAAAAGAATACGCCCCACGTTTTGTTGCCGCTACAATTATCGCGATGAATCCTGAACGCTTTGGCTTTGAGCCGCTGAAATTCAAAGAGCCGATTCCGACGGTCAGATTTCCTGTGCCACAAGGCGTGTCACTTGCGACCATTGCCTATTACGGACGCATGTCGCTGGATACGCTCTTGCTTCTCAATCCTGAACTTATCAAAGGCATGACGCCTCCGGCATATGAGAACTATCCATTAGTGATTCCCGCCGATAAACTCAACGACCTTGAAATTGGGCTGACACACTTGCCACCTTCTGAACGCCGATATTTCATTGCTTACAAAGCCTGCGGCGGCGAATCCGTAAAAGCCTTAGCGAAAAAACATCAAGTTGATGCCCAGCAACTTTACGCCTTCAACGGATTGAAAAGTTGGAAACTCCAAAAAGGCGCAGTCGTGATGATTCCTGTGAATGCCGAAGAAGCAAAAAACTATTCATTTTCAAGAGCCGATTTAAGCGACGATAGCGCAAGTGCGATGCGATACGGACGCCGATACAGACGTATGAAGACTTACAAACAATCAACCGCAACGGCTTCCCGAAAAAAACGCAGGTAACTGCACCAAGCATTTGCAACGAACAAATGCGTGTGTATATTCACTGGCAATTATCATGTTCAAAGTTTCAATAACCTCTTCCAATGTTTTTTCTATGGCAAGCGTCGTTCTACGCAACGTCGAGAAAATCTATGAAGGCGGTATCAAGACCGTGCATAACTTTAATCTCACTGTCAACGACAAAGAATTTGTAGTGTTGGTTGGTCCTTCGGGCTGTGGTAAATCAACCACGCTACGCATGATTGCAGGATTAGAAGAAATTACATCAGGCGAATTGCTGATTGATGGCGAAAAAATGAACGACGTGCCGCCCAAAGACCGTGATATTGCGATGGTGTTTCAGAACTATGCACTCTACCCACACATGTCGGTCTTTGAAAACATGGCATTTGGATTAGAACTGCGAAAGTTTCCCAAAGATGAAATCAAGCGTCGTGTCGAAGAAGCCGCACGCATTCTCGGATTAACCCAATACCTTGACCGCAAACCCAAAGCCCTTTCAGGTGGACAGCGTCAGCGCGTTGCACTTGGCAGAGCCATTGTTCGAAAGCCCAAAGTCTTTCTCTTCGATGAGCCACTTTCGAATCTTGATGCAAAAATGCGTGTTCACACGCGCACCGAAATTTCACGCTTGCACAAAATGCTTGGCTCAACGATGATTTATGTAACGCACGACCAAGTCGAAGCCATGACAATGGCAGATAGAATTGTGGTCATGAAAGATGGATTCATTCAGCAAATTGATACGCCGCTCAATCTCTACAATCACCCTGTCAATCGTTTTGTTGCAGGCTTTATCGGAAGCCCCGCCATGAATTTCGTTGAAGGCATGCTTTACAAAAACGGTGCAATGATGTTCAGAGACCAATCAGGAAAGTTGGAGTTTCAGTTGCCAGAACCGTTATCCAAGAAATTGGAACTGTATGAAGGCAAAGAAGTTACGCTCGGCATTCGTCCCGAAGATATTTATGATGCCTCGCAGAAGCGCGTTGCATCAGGCGTAAAAGGAAAGTTGAATTTAGAAGTCGTTGAGCCAATGGGTAACGAAATTTTCCTCTACTTAAATCTACCAAGTGCGGCAGAGAACGGTCAGTTCGTTGCTCGTATTGATGCGCGTCAAGTGCCACAAGTCGGAACAGAGTTTGAATTTGAGATGAACACTGAAAAAGTACATTTCTTTGATAAGCAAACCGACAAAGCGTTGATTTAAGCAATTCCGCACGCACGAAATTTATGTTCTTTTCTTCATCGTTTGAAAGGCAAGCAGGTTTTTTGAAGAAACCCGTTTGCCTTTTTGATTGCACGCACGATTTGAAACTGTGTTTGTGTGTGAAGTTAAACATGTGTTTTTTCCGAACTGTGCTATGATTTCTGAAATGACATCACTCAAAACATTTTCTCAACTGTCGCTGATTGGATTTGCACTTCCGCCGCCTGAAACATTAGCCGAAGGCAAAACATTAGTCATTGTTCCAACTTACAACGAAGCGGAGAACATTCGCTTGGTATTGGAAACGATTTTCAGTTTGGAATTGCCCGATGTTGATGTGTTGGTGATTGATGATAATTCGCCTGACGGCACGGCTGATGTGGTCAAGGAAATTGCCGCACAAAATTCGCGCGTGTATCTGATTGAACGCGAAGGCAAATTTGGACTTGGCACTGCCTACGTGTGCGGATTCAAATTCGCGCTTGAGCAAGGCTATGATTTCATCATGGAAATGGACGCTGACCTTTCGCATGACCCGCGTATGATTCCGCTGTTTCTTTCGGCTATCAAAGATGCGGATTTAGTGATTGGCTCTCGGTATGTTGGCTCGGTTGCAAATGTCGTCAACTGGCCGCTTTCACGATTGTTTCTTTCTATTGGCGCAAGTCTCTACACGCGCATTATCACGGGTATGCCAATTCAAGACCCGACGGGCGGATTCAAACTGTTTCGACGCGAAGTCCTGCAAGCCTTGGATTTGGATAAAGTTCGAAGTGGCGGCTACTCTTTTCAAATTGAAATGAACTTCAAAACTTGGCGGCGCGGCTTTCGCATCAAAGAAATTCCGATTGTGTTTGTCGATAGAACTGTTGGCAGTTCGAAGATGTCAAAGAAAATTATCTGGGAGGCTATTTGGATGGTCTGGTCGCTCAAACTGCGAAGCCTGTTCGGCAAGTTATGAGCGCATGGCTCAATCGGCTGAACACACCTCTGCTTGCGAGGCTCTGTATCGTTTCGCTTGTTCTGCGTCTTCTGTTCATCTTGCTTGCCAAGCCCTACATTCATGCGGTCGAAGATTTCAACATTGCTGAACATCTTGCACGCGGCGATGGCTTTGCTTACGGCGGCTTTGAAGGTAACTTCCACCCAACGGCTATGAAAGCCCCTGCGTATCCCTTCTTTCTTGCTGTGTTTATTTGGGCATTTGGCGAAGCATCAAAACTTGCGGTTGTGATGGTTCAGCATGCACTCTTTGCGTTCTTGCCGATGGTTTTCTTGCGAATTGGCACGGCATTAGAGATGGAATCATTAGGAAAAATCGCCGCGCTCTTGTTTCTCATTCACCCCTCGTATCTCTACTATCCCACTGTGATTGAAGTCACGAATCTTTTTGTACCGCTTGCACTGTGTTGGTGCGCCTTTGCGATTAGGGTTGTGAAATTCTCTACACGATTGCTCGATAGCGTGTGGTTTGGTCTGCTTTCAGGCGTAGTGATTCTCACACAGCCGATTGTGCTTCTGCCTATTCTAACTTGCATTGCGATGTGGTTTCGCACGAAAGCAACATCACTGCTGATTATCCTCACAGCGTTACTTTTCCCGATTGGCATTTGGACGGCGCGAAATTGGCTCACGTTTGAAACGGTCATTCCGACGAAATCGCCCTTCTACATGAATCTCTATGTCGGATTGCTTCCTGAATACACAGGCTTAAACCGATTTGAATTTCTTGATTCGGTAAAAATCCAACAATTAAACTCACTTCAAAAAGTTCTCGACGATGTGCAGATGGAATCGCATTACAAAGCGGCGTTTCTTGATGCTGTAAAAGCCAAGCCGTTGTTATATGTGCAAAAGACGTGCTGGCAAGCGTTGCTCTATTGGCTTTTTCCGCCACGATATTTTGAGAACATCTCGCTTCAATTTTTGGTGGTGAGGCTTTTGCCTGTTGTGGTGCTAAACGTGCTTTTCGTTTGGGGAACGATGAAGGTGTGGCGCACAAGGCGCAACATTGCCCTCTCCATACTGCTTGTGCTTCTTTATTTTACTGCTGTCTACGCACTTACACATATTGCGAACATTCGCTTCAAACTCGATATCGAGTGGCTCGAACTCTTTGTGTGTGCCGCTGTCTTTCAACCGAAACATCAATCGCTTCAATGACGCTTTCGATTGTTATCGTTAGTTACAATGTCAAAGAGTTCTTGGAACAATGCCTGCACTCTGTTCTGAAAGCGATGAAAAACATTGACGGCGAAATTTTTGTTGTGGACAACAACTCCGTTGACGGCACGCAATCCATGCTCAAAGCCAAGTTCAATCTGCCGAATGTGCATTTGATGTTCAACAAAGAAAATGTGGGCTTCGGCAGAGCCAATAATCAAGCCTTGCGACAGTGCAACGGCGAATTTGTGCTTGTGCTGAATCCTGATACGCTCTTGCAAGAAGATACATTGGAAAAGATGATTGCCTTTATGCGAACTGATGAAAGAATCGGTGCGGCAGGGTGCAAGTTGCTCAACGCCAATGGCACATTTCAACTTTCTTGCCGACGAAGTTTCCCAAGTCCCGAAGTCTCGTTCTACAAAATCATTGGGCTTTCGCGGCTCTTTCCAAACAGCCGACGCTTTGCGCGATATAATCTCACTTACCTTTCAACCGAAGAGACTTACGAAGTCGATGCGTTGATGGGCGCGTTTATGTTTTTGCGGCGTGAAGTCTTGGAAACAGTAGGACTTTTTGACGAAGCATTTTTTATGTATGGCGAAGATTTGGATTGGTGTTATCGCATTAAGCAAGCAGGCTGGAAAATTTACTACTACCCCGGCACACAGATTATTCACTACAAAGGTGAGAGCGCGAAGAAAATGAGTTTCAACTATGTGGTTCAGTTTTATGAAGCGATGTTGATTTTCGTGCGCAAGTATTATGCCTCGTCGAAGTGGTTTGAAGCGATATTGATTTTGGGCATTTATGCGCGTGCGTCGCTTGCGTTTTTGCGCAGACTTTTTGCACGCCTTTATGTTCCGATGCTTGATGCGCTTTGCGTGATTGTATCGTGTTTAATTGGCTTCAAGTGGAAGTTTGATGATTACCCCGAAGCGTTTTTGGAATTTGCTTTGCCCGTGTATGTGGCGGTGCAACTGCTCTCGTTTGTGTCGTTTGGGCAATATCGAGAAGGGTATCAGTACTCGCTCAAAACATTATTTCCTGCGCTCTTAACAGGGTTTGTGATTTCATCGACCTTCAACTTTTTTTTCAAGGCGGTGGCGTTTTCGCGTGCGGGACTTGGATTTTCTTACCTGATGCTGTTTGGGCTTGTATTTGCGTGGCGATTGCTTGCGAGAGTCATCATTCAACGCAGTTTTAGCGGCGCGTTTGAGCGTGAAAAGCGCGTCGCGATTGTCGGCACAGAAGACTTTGCGCAAAGCGTGGCTGAAAAACTCTTGAAAGAAGTGGGAAAGAATTACAACATCGTTGGCTTTATTGAAGTGCGAGAATCGATGTCACAAGCGTTGCCTGCGGGCAGTGTGCTGGGAAGCCTTGAAAACATTGATGAAATCGCACGAATCAATCGTCTTGATGAACTGATTTTTGTTTCGCCTGCGCTTTCAAACACTGAAGTATTGAGCGCAATGACGCGATGCAACAGTCGAGCAATAGATTTCAAAATTGTGCCACAAGGCATGGACGTGATGATTGGCAAAGGCGCAATCGATGAACTGGCTTCAAGCGTGCCGCTTGCTGATGTCGAGTTCAATCTCTCGCACAAGTCGCGCCAAATTGGCAAACGGCTCTTCGACCTTGCCATCACGCCGATGCTCTTCGTGCTTTCGCCTGTGATTTTTCTTGTTGGACATCGGCACATTTTCAAATCGCTTTGGGAAGTTGTAACGAATCAAAAGACTTGGATTGGCGCAGCAGAATCGCTTGGCGGTTACTCAAAGAGCGGCGTATTTGTCGGAAAACTCGGCGTGTGGAGTTTGTGGTCAATTCAAAAAAACAAAGCGTTGGATAAAGAATCGCTTGATGTGTTTTATGCGAAAAACTCGACGCTTGGTTTAGATGTTGAGTTGCTGATAAAAGCCTTGCTTCGTTGAAGGGCTTTCGTTGTATCTTTAAGCAAATTAAACACTGATGGCTCGATACAGACGCACTCCGCAGGAAGAACTTCCGCCCGTGAAACTCTCCAAAGAATCGCTAAGGCACGTGGTTGAACTCTTCCGCTACCTTCTGCCTTACCGCACGAAGTTTATTCTCGCGCTGATTGCACTTCTTTGTTCAAGCCTGTTAGGATTGGTGTTTCCATACATCACGGGCAAGTTGGTTGATGGGGCTTTATCGGGAAACAGCGAGGGGCTTTTCGGCGACATTGATTCGATTGCGCTGGTTCTCATACTTTCGCTTGCGCTTCAAGCCATGTTTTCGTTTGTGCAGTCGATTTGGTTTGTAGAAGTGGGCGAGCGAAGCCTTGCCGATTTACGCAAAGACACTTACCAAACGATGATTTCCTTGCCAATGTCGTTCTTTGCTAATCGGCGCGTCGGAGAACTTACGAGCCGAATCGCCGCCGACCTCTCGCAAATTCAAGAAGTACTCACTGCAACGCTCGCACAACTCTTGCGGCAATCGGCGATTCTCATCGGCGGCATTGTTTTAATTTTTGTTACATCGCCTAAACTTTCCGCCGTGATGCTCTCTTCGTTTCCGATTTTGATTGCGATTGCCGTTTTCTTTGGCAGAAAAATCCGCAAGTTCTCGCGTGAAGCACAAGATAAACTCGCCGATACGAACACGATTGTCGAAGAAACCTTGCAAGGAATCACAAACGTCAAAGCCTTTGCGAATGAAGGGTTCGAGGTGAATCGATATCGAAACAGCATTGACTTTTTTTTGAAAACAGTTTTGAAAGGCGCAAAGTATCGTGGTGCGTTTATTTCGTTCATCATTTTCGGTCTCTTCGGTGCGATTGTCTTGGTGCTTTGGGTTGGCGCGAAAATCGTGCAAGCAGGCGAAATGACCGTTGGCGAATTGACTTCGTTTATCCTTTACACAACCTTTGTCGGTGCGGCAATGGGCAGTTTTGCGGAACTGTATAGCCAAGTGCAAAGAGCTTTAGGCGCAACGGAGCGCGTTCGAGAAATTTTGCGCGAAAAGCCCGAAGCGATTGAACTGAACCCACAAGTAACATCAAGAGTTCGCGGCGATGTCAAGTTTGAAAATGTCGTGTTTAGTTATCCTTCACGCAAAGAAATTACCGTTCTCAAAAACATTTCCTTTGAAGTCAAAGCAGGTGAGCGCGTGGCGTTTGTTGGAAAAAGTGGTGCAGGCAAATCGACCATCGTCTCATTGCTCTTGCAATTTTACACGCCCGATAGTGGCAGAATTTTGATTGATGGCAGAGAGGCTCGCGACTACGCGCTATCCGAATTGAGAAGCCAAATGGCAATCGTGCCGCAAGATGTGATGCTCTTCGGCGGAAGCATTTTTGAAAACATCGCTTACGGTAATCCAAACGCAAGCGAAGCCGAAGTAATTGAAGCGGCAAAGAAAGCACACGCACACGAGTTCATCACAAGTTTTCCTGAAGGCTACAAAACGATTGTCGGCGAACGCGGCATTAAACTTTCAGGCGGACAGCGTCAGCGCGTTGCCATCGCACGTGCGATTCTCAAAAATCCCGCAATCCTCATTTTAGATGAAGCTACCAGTTCGCTCGACTCTGAATCGGAAAAATTGGTGCAAGATGCGCTCGAAACCTTAATGCAAGGGCGCACGTCGTTTATCATTGCCCATCGACTTTCTACGGTGCGCACGGCTGATAAAATCATCGTGGTTCAACAAGGAGAAGTGGTAGAAGTCGGCACGCACGAAGAACTCATTGAGCGCGAAAACGGCGTATATCGAATGTTCTCCGAACTGCAATTCGATTTGGATTAACTCCGTCTTACATCGCCATTAAAAACCCCTTTAACGCGGAAAAATCATTGGTCAGTAAAACCGATTGCTTCGGCTTTTGCAAGGCTTGTGCCAAGCGTTCAGGAACGGCAGGAGGTTTTAAGCCAGCTTGCTCAATCGCATCAAGGAACTTTGCAGGGTGCGCTGTTGCCAACACAATGCCCACAAGATCACTTCCCACTTGCTTGCGATAGTGTTCCAAACCCAAATAGCCAATCGCAGTATGCGGTTCGGCGATGTATTCGTAACGGCGATAAATCTCGCGCATGCCTTCCAAAGTTTCAGCATCAGTGAAACTTGCGCCATAAATATCTTCACGCATTTTTTCGACAGAGCCGTAGAGCGCAAGCATTCGCGCAAAGTTACTCGGATTGCCCACGTCCATTGCATTTGAAAGCGTTTGGAGCGATGGCTTCGGCTCAAAGATTCCGCGCTCTAAATACTTCGGCACAATGTCGTTGATGTTAGTTGCGGCGATGAATTTTGAGACTGGCAAGCCGATGTGTTTTGCGAAAAGTCCCGCCGTGAGATTGCCGAAGTTCCCGCTTGGCACAGAAAAGATGAGCGGCTTTGAAAGAACGCTATGATGCAACTGCGAATACGCACGAAGGTAATAGAACATCTGCGGAATGAGCCGCGCAATGTTGATAGAATTGGCAGAAGAGAGTTGAAACCGCTCTCGTAAATCGGCATCAAGAAAGGCTTGTTTGACAAGACGTTGGCAATCATCGAACGTGCCTTGAATTTCAAGTGCAATCACATTGCCGCCAATCGTAGTAAGTTGTTGCTCTTGAATTTTGCTGACTTTGCCACTCGGATAAAGCAAGCATACTTTGAAGCCGTCCATTCCCAAGAAGCCGTGCGCAACGGCACTGCCCGTATCGCCTGATGTAGCAACGAGAATCAAGGTTTCTTGTTTTGCATCGTGGAGAAAGTGTTTCATCAATCGTGCTAAAAAGCGTGCGCCAAAATCTTTGAACGCCAAAGTTTCGCCGTGAAATAGCTCAAGCATGAAGGTGCTTTGGTCAAGGCGAACTAATGGTGCATCGAAGTTGATAGCGTCCTCAATGATGGCTTTCAAATCGCGATTGAGCAATGCGCCTTGAAAGAGCGACTGCGCCGCCTCAAAAGCAATTTCCTGAAACGAGCGAATACGAGAGAGACGGAAAAAGTCAGGTGGCAGTTTCGGAAGTTTCGCAGGAAAGAACAGCCCGCCATCGCTTGCCAATCCTTGCAAGACGGCATCGCGCAGTGAAACAAAAGAGTTGGGATTATTCGTGCTGTAAAGACGCATGAAAGCGTGAGAAATTGTTGATTAGAAAGTTGATAGTGAATAGTGAATAGTTAAAAGTTGGGAAGTGAATCGGTGCATTTAACTATCAACTTTTCACTCTAAACTCTCAACTGTTATGGATTCGTCACTTTGCTCGGAATGACCGAGACAGTGTGCAGAATGCGATATAATAGTAGCACAGTAAAACCGACACATTCTTATTCTTTGCAGGGGTTGTCTAACTAAGTTAGCGATTGATGTCCATTGCACCGACGACATTACAATTCAGTCCAATTCACTTGCGCCATTGCTTGACTCTTTCTTTGAGTTGGCTTGTAGTGAGGAGTCGGTTGTTATCTGAATCGTTAAGTCCACGCCTAATCATTTCAGCGAATAAAATTTCGCGAATAATTTCTTCAACTGAACTATCCTCAGGTAAATCTTGAACAATCTTCACGATTTCTTCTTTTGCGGTCATAGTGCAGTGGCGATTGAAGTTTGAACGAAAGATACTATGCGATGCTTAAAATTTTTGCCCCTTCTTGATTGACTTTTGAAATGAACACATCACTTCCAATGCCGATGTTGTCTAAAACGAGTGTCATGGCGTTTGCGACCTTTTGCGCAGTGTCGTGTGAATCGGTCAGTGCAAAGAGCGAAGGTCCCGAGCCTGAAATGCTACACCCCAACGCGCCTGCATCAAGCGCGGCTTGTTTGAGCTCATAAAATTTCGGAATTAAAATTGAGCGAATTGGCTCAACAATAACATCGTGAAGTGAGCGCGAAATTAAATCATAATCCGACATTAAAATTCCTGCAACTAATCCTGCCGTGTTGCCCCATTGCGTAATCGCGTTGCTCAAACTAATCTGCTGTTTCAAAATGCCGCGTGCATCTTTGGTTTGAATTTCGATGTGTGGGTGAATGACGGTGGCGTAAAGTTTTTCAGGCGTTGGAAGCGGAATGACATCAAGCGGCGTGTAGGAGCGAATCAAAACAAAGCCACCCAAAAGCGATGGCGCGGCGTTATCGGCGTGTGCAGAGCCGCAAGCAATTCGCTCGCCTTCGAGCGCAAAGGGCAAGAGGTCGCGCTTTGAAAGCGGTCGCCCCAAAAGTTCATTAACGGCAACAACTGCGACAACCGCACTTGCCGCACTCGAACCCAGACCTGAACCGAGTGGCATTTTCTTTTCAAGTCGAAGTTCAATCCCGCATGTTTCGTCAAGATGTTTGAGCAATGCATGAACGGCAACGCCTGCGGTGTTTTTGTGTGAATCGAGTGGAAGTCGTCCGTCATCGCCCGTGATGCGCGAAATCGTAACGCCGGGCTGAGTGGAAAAGGTCGCCACAAGTTCATCGCCCGGCGAATCCAGTGCAAAGCCTAATACATCAAAGCCGGCGGCGACATTGGCGACAGTCGCCGGCGCAAAAGCCCTTACTTCTTTCATTCCGACTGCGTGCTTTGTGCGCGTTGAAGTTGGTCTAAAAGTTCTTTCTCGCGTGCGTTGTATTCCTCTTCAGAAATTTCATCGAACTCAAACTTGAACTGCAATTCCATCAATTTTTCTTTGAGCCGTTTTACATCGGTTGTTTCTTGTTGCACTTGTTCATCAATCGCTTTGGCAATGCCGATAACCATGTTGAGCGGCGCGAGCAGAATGTCATCAAGAATAAACATCAGGCGGTTTCGGTTGTGTTATCAAGTGTGATTCTGAGACGCAGGAAATTATACGGTGGTAAGTTTCCGACATATTTCAATTTGAACTTGCCTTCGTTTTTGTCGGCAATCTCGCTGACTTTTTTATCCATTTCAGCTTCTTGCGCTTCGGTAACAAGAAAGGCGGCGTTGAGAAACATTCGGTCAGTTGTGGTCGGATTGACTTTGGTTTCTTCGGCGATTGGGCGAAGTTCGGCTAAAATTTTTTCGCGATACATTTCTTTCTCGGCGTTCAGTGCGGATTCAACCATTTTGCCAATCTCAATCAACTCCGCTTGCGTTGGATTGCCTCGACGCGCAAGTTCTGCCTTGCGTTTCTGAATTGCCTCGTTTTTAGCAAGCACATCTTGAAAAATCGTTTCAGGAAACATACCCTTCAAGCCTAATTCCTTTTTGCCTTCAAGGCGTTGCAGTTGCGCTTTGAAGAGCGCGTAACTTCGTTCAAGCAAGGCAACGACGCTCGATTCGCTATCAGCAATCATCGAGAACTGCATAGGCAAAACCGTGTAATGTTTCATAATCGCTTCAATCGTGCGCTCGTGTGTCATGGCGTTTTCGCGCGAGATTTGATACGGTGCAATCGGCGACGCACTAACAAATGCGCCAATATCGTTATGCTCAATCAAATATACTTCATCGCCACGTCCGCCGATGCCTGTATTTCCAAGCGTTTTCGGGCGATTATTGGATTTCCAAGTTTCTACAATCGCATAGATGTATCGCCCTGAATAAGCGTGCATAGCGTTTATGATTGAATAAAGGTTGATAAATCAACATTTAAGCGTTGTGAAAACGATGAATCCGATGCCCCTTTTTCCGCTGAATAAAGAAACCACTTGTTGGATTGAAAATTATAGACGAAGGCTTCCTCAATGCCGAATTTCGTTTCACGCACCAATCGGCTCACCTTGTCGCAGTCGTTTCGGAAACCGTAGTTCGTTGTAATCTCAATGATGATGGGAAAAGTGAATGAGTCATTATCAAGCAAGGCAATGTCGGGACAAGGGCTTTGAGGGTTTCCTGTGTCTAAATCTGTTTCGGGGAGTGCCTCTAATTTAGTGTCGCCGTTTTTTAACATCAATCGCAGGTGAAAAATCAAATCTGCAATGACGCGCTGATGAGCAAGTGTTGCGTTATGTCCCACATCAACAAGTTCTTTAAGCATGGTGAGAAGGTTCGGTTTGTTCAGGTGCAAGTTCAGCGATAGCGTCAGTGAAATTCGGCTTCAACACACCTTTATCGGTGATAATTGCGGAGATGAATTGGTGCGGCGTGATGTCAAAGGCGAAGTTCAAAACAGGCAGAGATTCTTTGGCGACATTGCGCCCATAGATGCGCGTGAGTTCAAGCGAGGCGCGTCGTTCAATCGGAATGTGAGAGCCATCAGGAATACTGAAATCAATCGTTGAAACAGGTGCGGCGATGTAGAACTTGCGCGAGTGAGCGGCAGAAGAAACCGCGTGCGAATACGTGCCGATTTTGTTCGCTGTGTCGCCATTAGCGGCGATTCTATCTGCACCTGTGATAACAAAATCAATCAGCGACTTCTGCATCAAAAAAGCAACAGAAGAATCAGTGATAACTTCAAAAGGAATTTGTGCTTTCTCTAATTCAAATGCCGTCAGGCGCAAGCCTTGCAGAAGTGGGCGCGTTTCGGAAGCGTAGACTTTTTCAATCAGTCCTGTTTCGTAGGCACGCTTAATGACACCAAACGCAGTGCCAATACCGCCTGTTGCCAATTCGCCTGTGTTGCAGTGCGTCAGCACAGTGAGGCGTTGATAAGCAAGCACGTGTGAAAACTCTTGTTGGATTAATTTGATGCCGTGTTGCGCGATTTGTTCGCAGTTCTCAATTTCTTCGTTGTGAATGGTACGTGCTTCTTGTTCAAGCTTTGAAATGAGTTCGGGAATATCGCAAGTGGCAAGGTCGCGTTCCACAACGCGCTTTAGGCGTGCAGTGGCAAAAAACAAGTTGACAGCGGTCGGACGAGAGGCTTCAATTTCACTAATCGCTTTTGAGATGAATGCAGAAAAGTTCTTTTTCTTGCCTTTGAACTGGCGAGCGGCTAAAACCACAGCGTAACCTGCGGCAATGCCGATGAGCGGCGCACCACGAATCGCAAGCGTTTTGATTGCTTCAACCGCTCGCTTGTAATCGCGCGTTGCCACAACAACTTCTTTGAGTGGCAAAAACCGTTGGTCAAGATAGTGAAGCGTATCGTGTTCAAAGGCAATGGCATTTATCATATCGGACGCGTAACAAGTGGTTCGTTGATTTATTTATCTTCGGCGCGATTGTTCTCAAATGCGGCGTTTTGTCCTTCTTGCAAGCCGCGCTCGTAGGCTTCGGTTTCGCGTTTCTCGCGCATGGCGCGTTTGTAGACTTGCGGGCTATACTTCGCCGTGCCTTGTGTCACAAAAGCACCGAACACGCCATCGTTGTAGTAAAGGTAGATGTAATTGCCGGGGACAATTTCATCAAACAGCCCTGTTTGGTCGACCAGTTTTTTGGCTTCTTCTTTACTGAGCTTTTGAATATCCATTAGGTAATCCATTGCCACTTTGCGCGTCGCATCGCCCTTCTTGACGACATAAGGCTTCGGCAGTTTTTCTTCAATCGATTTGATTTGCTGATTGAGCTCTTCAATTTTCTTGTCAGCATCAATGAGTTTTTGAAGCATCGTTTTGGTGCTAATGTCCGATTCTTTCTGAATGATTTCGGAAAGTTTCTTTTCTTGTTCGGGTGAAAGTCCAAGCGAAGAATCAAGTTTGATTTGTTGGTCAGGATACTTCGCATTGACCTCCTTAATGATTTTAGAAAGTTCATCGGATTTTTTCAGGATTTCTTGTTGCTTTTCGTTGATTTGTTTTTGAGCACGCAAGAAATCTTCGTAAGATGGCTTCTTTTCGCCGCAACCGATAAAGACAAATGCAACAGCAAGCGTGAAAATTAAGCGAGTGTTCATTGGAAATTGAATGGATAAATAGTTGATGAAATAAAAGTTGTTCAACATACATGCGTTAGATTAAATCGTTTTCACGAATGAGCATCAAGATGGCGGAGTGCGGCACAATCATATATTTTTCATCGTCAAATTCGATTTCATATGCAAAGTTTTGAATGTAAATCGCAAGGTCGCCGACTTGTGCTTGAAGCGGAATGTATTTCGGGGAACTTGTTGGTTCTTTCCAAGGCTCATCGGCATCCGCAGGTGGTGCAACGGCGTATCCTGGACCCGTTTTGACCACATACCCACTTTGGATTTTTTCTTTTTCTTGAACAGAAGGCGGCAAGTACAGCCCCGATTTGGTCTGTGCTTCAGGCGACTTCGGCTTAATCAGCACCCTATCGCCAACGACAATGAACTTTTCCGTGTTAGTTGCAATCAAGGTAAAACAAAATTAAAGTCAAATGAAAGTGAAACGCACAAAGTTAGCAAAAATCAAATGCTTGTGCGTGCGCTGTAAGTTCTTTTTAGCAGACTAAAATTAACTGTTTTTGAAAACGCTTTGGAAATGACAACGGATTTTCTCAAAAAAGATGTGATGTATGTGAAAGGCGTTGGACCTAAACGCGCCGAACTTTTCTACAAACAAAACATTCGCACCGTTGAAGAGTTGCTTAATCTTTTTCCGCGCCGGTACCTTGATAAGACGACCATCAAGAGCATTGCCTCGCTTCGCGAAGGCGAGACAGCAACGGTTGTCGGCGAAGTGCGTTCGGTTCAATTCTTCGGAAAAGATTGGAAGAGCCAACGCTTCACTGCGCAACTCTGGGATAAGACAGGACGGTTAGATTTGACTTGGTTTCAAGGTGCGGCGTATTTCTCAAAAGCGATTAAAGTAGGCGATGCACTCGCAGTCTATGGAAAAGTTGGAATGTTCAACGGTCGCCTGCAACTGACGCACCCCGATATTGATATGCTCACCGAAAGCAAATCCGAAGAAGGCGAGAACGACTCACAGCCCAACGAGTTCCAACTCTTTAACACAGGCAAAATTATCGCGCTCTATCCCACAAGCGATGCGATGAAACGAGGTGGCTTGAACACGCGCACTGTCCGAAAAATTATGCACAACCTTATTGAGCAAGCCACGCCACACATTGCTGAAAATCTACCTGCCTATATCGTTGAGCGAGAAAACTTGATGGCGTTGCGTGATGCTTATCGTGAAATTCATTTTCCATCATCAAAAGAAACGTTAGCGCAAGCACGCTACCGATTGAAGTGGACAGAACTCTTTTATATGCAACTGCTTTTTGCGCTTCGCAAAAAACAAGTCGAACTGGAAGTGAAAGCAATGGCGTTTGAGCGCGTCGGTGATTACACCAACAAACTCTACGCGATGTTGCCCTACGACATGACCAATGCGCAAAAGCGCGTCATTAAAGAAATTCGTGCCGATATGAAATCAGGCTCGCAGATGAACCGCTTGGTGCAAGGTGATGTCGGAAGTGGCAAAACACTCGTTGCAATTTTTTCAATGATGATTGCATTGGATAACCACGCGCAATGTGCGTTCATGGCACCAACAGAAATTCTTGCCACACAGCATTACATCACGCTGAAAAAATTTCTTGAACCGCTCAATGTCAAAATTGCACTGCTCGTTGGTCAGCAACGCAAAAAACTGCGTGAGCAACTGCTTGCTGAAATCGCATCAGGCGAAACACAAATTGTGGTCGGCACACACGCGCTCATTGAAGATAAAGTTGAGTTCAAAAATCTCGGTCTCGCCGTCATTGATGAACAGCACCGTTTTGGCGTGATGCAACGCAAAGCCTTACAGGATAAATCAACGAACCCGCACATTCTTTTGATGACCGCCACGCCGATTCCGCGCACACTCACGATGACGCAATACGGCGACCTTGATGTTTCCATCATTGATGAGATGCCGAAAAATCGCAAGCCGATTATCACCTACTTGCGCCACGAATCGGAGCGAGACGAAGTCCTGCAAAAAATCAAAGAGGAAATTCGCAAAGGGCGACAAGCCTACATTGTTTATCCACTTGTAGAGGAATCAGAGAAAATCGATTTAGCCGCCGCCGTGCAGAGTTACGAAGATTTAAAAAACAATGTCTTTGATGAATGTCGTGTTGGATTGATTCACGGTAAAATGTTTCCTTACGAGAAGGAAGAGGAAATGGAGATGTTTCGCAGTGGCAAAACGCGCGTGTTAGTTGGCACAACGGTGATTGAAGTTGGCGTTGATGTGCCGAATGCGACCATCATCATGATTGAACACGCAGAGCGATTTGGATTGGCGCAACTGCACCAACTGCGCGGGCGTGTCGGCAGAGGAAGTGAGCAATCTTACTGCTACCTTGTTTATAGCGGACATCTTTCCGCAGATGCCAAAGAACGACTGCAAGCAATGGAGCAATCCAACGATGGCTTCTACATTTCAGAAGTCGATGCAAGAATTCGCGGTTCAGGAAACATTCTCGGCACAGAGCAATCAGGCAACATTTCTGACCTTAAAATCGCTAACCCCAGCGAAGATGTAGATACGCTTCAAGATGCAAAACGCGTTGCCTTTGAACTTATTGATAACGACCCACAACTGCGAAAGCCTGAACATCAACTTGTGCGTGAGTATTACCTTGCTCACTATCACGAGCGATTTGGACTTGCTGATGTCGGCTGACATTACTTGTCGTAGTAGCCAACGAAGGCGTAGCCGCGCCCCCAAATGGTTTTCAGGTATTTCGGATTTTTCGCGTCATCATGCAGTTTTGCACGCAATTTGCTCACCATGACATCAATCGTGCGGTCGTAAGATTCCCACTGAATTCCTTTGGTGTTTTGCATAATAAATTCGCGCGAAAGTGTTTTGCCTTCATGTTTGACAAAGAGAAGCAGAAGTTCGAATTCGGTTGAGGTAAGTTCAAGCGGGCTGTTGTGGAGCGTTGCAGAAAAAGTTTTTTCATCAAGCACCAATGCGCCGCTTTTGTAAATATGTGCCATACTTGCGGGCGTGCTTCGGCGGATAAGGCTGTGCAAGCGAGCAACCAATTCGCGCGGCTCAAAAGGCTTGGGCAAGTAATCATCTGCGCCCATTTCTAACCCAATGATTCGGTCATGCACATCGCCGCGAGCCGTGAGCATAATAATCGGCGTATCGGTGAGCGAGCGAATTTCTTGCGCAACCTTGAAGCCATCTTGTTCAGGGAGCATCACATCTAAAATAATTGCATCAAAAGGGTGTTCGGAAAGTCGCTTCATGGCTTCGCTGGGCTTTGCCGCATGGGTGAGGCGAAAGTCAAACTTCTGAAAGTAGGTTTCTAAAAGTTTCGCAAGTGAGAGGTCGTCATCGATAAGTAGAATTTCCTTCATAAAGCAAGGTAATTTTTCGCTGAAAAAGAAAGAAATCACAAAGAACACGAAGGCACAAAGTTCAATCTGCGAAAACTCGTTCAAGCGCGTTATCCGTGCGCGATTTTTCTCTGTGCTTTTTGTGAAAACAACTTTGCGCACTTTGTGGTGAAAATACAAAACGAGAGAACACGGCAAACGGTGCGCTCTCGTTTCGCTTAAATGATGGTGAAGCAATTATTCTTGGTGATGCTTTTTCCAACGAGGTTCTTTCCAATGATGTTCGCCATCAAATTTGGCTTGACGCTCCGCCATGTGAAGCAGTTTTTCAGAGGCTTTTGCGCGTTGTTCGGGCGTGAGCATGGCGTGGAGGGAGCGAATCGCATCTTTCATCGCAAGGCGGACTTCAGCTTGTTTAGCATCGAGTTGCGCCGCCCCTTGATTGAGAACGGCTTCGTTCATTTTATCTTTTCTGAACTCACTGATGAAGACTTGCATTTGGGCATATTGTTCGGATTTTGTTTTGCCGCTGATTTTGGCTTGAAGCGCAGTTGCGATTTGCAGAAGAGTTGCTTTTTGGGTATCGGTTAAGTCGAGGTCTCGCGTCAATTTTTTGAGCATATATCCGCCTGCTATACCATGCATCTCTTTTCTATCCTTTTGTTTTTCTGACCACTTTTCACGTTTAGCGAGCATTTGGTTGTGGCGTGCTTCAAGTTTATCGGCAATTTTGGCACGCTGTTCAGGCGTGAGAATGTGGTGGGCTTGAATCAACTTGGCTTGCATGAAAGCGTGCCGTTCTTTTGGGAAAAAATGCGGAACGATGTTATCGAGGTCGGCTTCAGAGAGCGTATTGTTTTTGAAGGTAGTTGCGAAAGATTCCAGTTCGGCTTTGCGAGTGTTGTGCCTTGCCGCCATTTCCGATGCCAGTTCGTCCGTTAATTTTTTGAACGCAACTTTCTGTGATTCTGAAAGGTCGACTTCCGATTCAATCATCTTCAAAATGCCGTCCGAAAAACGAGTGCGCTCATTAGGTTGCGGCACAAGGGCTTCAGCAGGCGATTGACCTTTATCGCCGCACCCTGTGCCAATTAGCACAACGATAATCAGTAACGAGAATAACGAAAGTAGATTTTTCATACTTGAATGTGTTTAATTGAACGAAAGAAATACTCCTTACAAACTTATCTCTATCATACGCAGATAAACATGAACAAGATGTTTCTATGTTGTAAAAGACTGTAATATCAGAGACACGGCGCACGTTTTAGAACTCTTGTTTTGGAATTGAAGGCGAAACACTTATTTTTCATAAGTTTGAAGACGTAGCACTAATTCCAATACAATTTCTGATGCATCTTATTTTTATTGTTGCAAGCGGGAGCGTGTTGCTGGATAAAAAATCTTGAACAAGGAAACGGATAATCGTTTAGCAGCGGAGAGATTGTAAGTGTGCTTGCCTTTACAAGTATCTCACCTGTGTGATAAAAATCACAACACCTCTCACCTGTAAAAAGTTAAGTTTCAACCTTTTTATCGTTGCGAATAACTGATGTCTAAAATTCTGCCATATCGTGGAATTTATCCGAAACTTCACGAGAGCGTATTTTTATGCGAGGGTGCTGTGGTTGTGGGAGATGTCGTGATGGGAGCAGATTGTAGCGTTTGGTTTAATGCAGTGGTGCGCGGCGATGTTTGTCCGATTCGTATCGGGGAACGCACCAACGTCCAAGACAATGCAACGCTTCATGTAACGCACGACACAGGACCGCTCACGATTGGCAACGATGTTACGATTGGACACAACGCCGTGCTTCATGCATGCACAGTTCACGATTTTGTGTTGATTGGCATGGGAGCGATTTTGCTTGACCACTGCACGATTGAGCCTTATTCTTACATTGCCGCAGGCGCGTTAGTGCGACAAGGTTTTACGGTTCCGTCGGGAATGATGGTAGCAGGTGTTCCAGCCAAAGTCATTCGCCCGATTTCAGAAGCCGAGCGTATTGCGATTATGGAATCACCGCAAAACTACATGAACTACGTGCGCAACTATCGCACCTATGCCGATACTTCATACTCATTGCCGCAACAAAACATGAGTTGAATTTGATAAAAAATATGCCAGAGAGAGGAGCGACCTTAATGACATCTACCATCACCAAGCAACCAAAGCGGGTGGATTACAACCTCTACGCCTTTGACAGCGGCATCTATCGCGTCAGCGGTCCTGAACTTTCGCTTTGTGCTTACTTCGTGGAAACTTCGGCAGGATTGATTCAGGTCAATGCCATGCCTGAACTCTTCAAAAGTTACTTCCCCTATCTCAAAAAATTGCCTGTTGCTGCCGTTGTTACCGAACCGATTGTAACCCAACTTGGCGACTCGCTCACGGGCTTTGAGTTCGAACTATGGACTGCACGCTTTATTGATTTTCAACGCCCACATAAAGTTAAGTTCATCGGTCAAGAGCCTGTTCTGAAAGCACTCTACCGCCGATTAGAACTCACAATGAACGGCGATTTTGTGCATGATGAGAATGGACAACGTCAGGCAAAATTTGTGTCGCGCCGATGGGTCGATGATGTCTTTGAGTGGCACGCGTCAAACGGCGAAGTTGAACTTGGCAAAGTCAAACTCGATGTCTCAAACCCAAAAGAAGTGAAAATCTACGATGGCGGAAAGTTAGTGTACGATTCTGCACTCTATCCAATAAGCACGGGCAAAGACGCCGCCTCGCTGTATGTCGATATGATGCTCTCTCAAATTGAGCCCTTTCAACGCGAGGAAGACGAATTAGGAATTATTGTTGCAGGAAACGGAATCGGCACAAAGCCGGGCGTAACCAGCAATTTTATTATGTATTACGCCGACCGCTTGATGTGGATTGACCCACCAGCACGCTTCTACGAAAAAGCCGTCAAACTCCAAGTCAACCCTGACGATGTAACCGAATACATCATCACGCATTGCCACGAAGACCATATCGAAGGGTTTAGCGCACTCTTGCAACGCAAAATCGAACGCAAACAACAACTCCGCTTGCTCAGCATCGACCCTGTACTAGACCAACTCAAAGAGATCTTCAATCCGATTTTCGGCGACATCATGCAACACATTGACTACTCCGATTTGAGCAATCGCGACATGTTTCAGAATTACTACGGGTGCGATATTCAAATTCGCGAAAACTATCACCCTGTTCCGACAATTGGATTGAAGTTCAACTACAACGGACGTTGCATTGGCATTTCTGGCGACGTACTTTATTCCAAAGACCTCATTAACGCACGCCTTCAAAATGGCTCACTCACCAAAGAGCAATATGATATTGCTTCCTCAAAATGGTTTGCCGATACTGAACTCTTCCTACACGATACAACTGTATCCAATGACCCCGTTCATACCGACTTGGAAGATGTCGAAGACCTTGCCCAAGAAATTCCGCATGTCAAAGCATATGGTTATCACTTCGGTGTCCGCTTTGAATCGGATTATGTAACACCCACACGCTTTGGCGATAGGCTCTAACTGTAAAAGGAAATCGCACGGATGAAAAACACAAAAGGCGGATTATGACTCCGCCCCACATCTTCATTCAATCCACAATCTGAAATCTACACGCTGTAAATTCTCACGACTTCAACGCCGCTCTTGCTGCCGCCAGTCGCGCAATCGGCACACGGAACGGACTGCACGAGACATAATCAAAGCCGAGTTGATGACAAAACTCAACACTACTCGTTTCACCACCATGTTCGCCACAGATGCCAAGTTTCAGTTTCGGTTTTGCCTTTCGTCCCTCTTCGGTTGCGAGTTGCATTAGCCGTCCAACGCCTGGTCGGTCAATCGCTTCGAAGGGGTCGCGGGGATAGATGTCTTTTTCAAGGTAAGCAGGCAAGAAACGATTGGAGTCGTCGCGCGAAATTCCAAGTGTCATTTGTGTTAGGTCGTTAGTGCCGAAACTATAAAAATCCGCAACAAGCGCAATCTCACTGGAAAGCAACGCCGCACGCGGCACTTCAATCATCGTTCCGACTAAGTAATCCACGCGCCGACCTTTTTCCGCAAACACCGTCTCCGCCACCGTGCGCACAATTTCAACTTGATGCCGCAGTTCTTTCACATCGGCAACCAACGGAATCATAATCTCAGGAAAAACCTTGATGCCGTCTTTCGCGGCATTGCACGCCGCTTCCATAATCGCACGCACTTGCATTTCGGTAATTTCCGGATACAAAATGCCCAAGCGACACCCACGAAAGCCCAACATCGGGTTCATTTCTTCTAACGCTAAAACGCGTTCGTGAACCTCCTCAAACGTCTTAAACAATTTTTCAGCAAGGAGACGCTGTGAGCGTTCTTCTTTGGGCAAGAACTCGTGAAGCGGCGGGTCAAGCAAGCGAATCGTAACAGGATAGCCGTTCATGGCTTTGAAGATGTTGTAGTAATCGACGCGCTGATAGGGCAAGATTTCTTTGAGTGCGGCTCGGCGTTCCTCTTCGGTATTTGCTAAAATCATTTGCCGCACGCGGTCGATGCGGTCTTCAATGAAAAACATATGTTCGCTTCGACAAAGCCCAATGCCTTCGGCACCGAAAAGTCGCGCCACTTCGGCTTGGTCGGGCTGGTCGGCGTTGGTGCGCAGTTTCAACTTTCGATACTTATCTGCCCACGCCATCACGCGCGCATACATCTGATAGACTTCTGATGCTTCGGGTTTGAGCGTTTTTTTGATTAAGACTTGCAAGACTTCGGAATCTTTGGTTGTAATTTCGCCTTCAAAAACTTCGCCTGTTGAACCATCAATCGAGATGTAATCACCTTCTTTAATGCGGAAGGATTTTCCGCGAATGGTCATAGCACTTTGCTCGTAGTGAATTTCCAACTCGCCACAGCCTGCGACGCAAACTTTGCCCATTTGTCGTGCGACAAGAGCCGCATGTGAAGTCATACCGCCGCGTGCGGTCAAGATACCTTCGGCGGCTTGCATACCGCGAATATCTTCGGGCGAAGTTTCAATGCGCACTAGAATCACGCGCTCACCGCGCTGTGTTGCGGCTTCGGCATCGGCGGCATTGAAATACACTCTGCCTGACGCGGCACCGGGTCCTGCATTCAAGCCCTTCGCCATCAATCGCCCTTTGGCAATCGCATCTTTTTTTTCCGCCGAATCAAACACAGGGCGCAAAAGTTGGTTGAGTTGTTCAGGCTCAATGCGCAAGAGGGCTTCCTTTTCAGAAATCAGCCGCTCATCTTTCATATCGAGCGCAATTTTAATTGCCGCAAAGCCCGTGCGTTTTCCGACACGGCATTGAAGCATATAGAGTTTGCCGTTTTCAATCGTGAACTCAATATCCATCATATCGCGGAAGTGCTTTTCAAGCGTCTTGCGGATTTTTTCGAGTTGCGCGTAAATCGCAGGGTTTTGTTTTTGCAGTTCAGCGATTTTGAGCGGCGTGCGAATACCAGCCACGACATCTTCGCCTTGTGCGTTCATCAAGTATTCGCCATAGAAAACATTTTCGCCTGTGGCAGGGTCTCGCGTGAACGCAACGCCTGTGCCGCTACTTTCGCCCAAATTTCCAAATGCCATGACTTGAATGTTGCACGCCGTTCCCCAATCGTGTGGAATGTTGTTCATTCGGCGATAGACAATCGCACGCTCATTGTTCCAACTGCCAAACACCGCACTGATTGCACCGCGCAGTTGCTCAAATGGATTGGTTGGAAAGTCTTTCCCAGTGCGTTCTTTGATGGCGTGTTTGAATTGCGACACAAGGTCTTTCAAATCGTCGGTGGTCAGGTCAGTATCGAGCGTAATGCCACGTTGATGCTTTTTGGTTTCGATAATTGCTTCGAAGGGGTCAATCTCTTTTTTGTTTGTGGGTTTCAAGCCAAGCACGACATCGCCGTACATTTGAACGAATCGCCGATAGCAATCCCACGCAAATCGAGGGTTGTTCGTGAGTTTGGCAAGTCCTTCGACGGTTTCATCGTTCAAGCCGAGATTGAGAATCGTATCCATCATGCCGGGCATAGAGGCGCGCGCCCCTGAACGCACCGACACAAGAAGCGGATTTTTGGGGTCGCCGAATTTCTTGCCGACAGACTTTTCAAGCCTTGCCAACATCGCAGGAATTTCTTTCTCAAAAAGATTTTTGGGGTAAGTATGATTGTTGGCGTAATAGTAGGTGCAGACTTCGGTTGTAATGGTGAAGCCGGGCGGAACAGGCAAGCCAATGTTGGTCATTTCAGCAAGGTTCGCGCCTTTGCCACCAAGCAAGTTTTTCATGTCGGCAGTGCCGTCTGCCTTGCCATCGCCAAAAAAGTAGATGTAGCGGGGCTTTGCAGACTTTGACGTTTTTCCGTTTGATGCATGCGATTTTTTCAAGGACGCTTTTGCTCGTGCCGATACTTTTGAAGAGGGTTTTGATTTAGAACGAATGTTGGTAGGCATAGTGCTTCTCAATTAATGTTAGTTGAAAAAACTTTGCGTTGGAAGTTACACAAAGGTAAGTTAAGCAAATTTCAAGCGGCTTTTAATTGTGGGTGTGTGAGCGCAGAGCCGATATGGTGTGTGAAAGGTCGCGTGCCGCAAGTGTGGGATTTTCTGATGCGCAAACGGCTGAAACAACAGCGATGCTTGCGACACCTGTTCGTGCAACCGCTTCAATGTTCGTGTGATTGATGCCGCCGATTGCCATCACAGGAATTTTCACAGAGGCAATCACGTCGCGTAGGCTTTCAATGCCTTTTGGAGCAGTGCTTTTTAGTTTTGTTGTTGTAGAAAAGATATGACCGAAGCCGATGTAGTCTGCTCCATCGCGCTCGACTTGCAGTGCCTCTTCAAGCGATGAGGCAGTGCCGCCAATGAGTTTATCGTTGCCTAAAATGTTTCGTGCGACAGGGATTGGGAGGTCAGTTTGTCCGAGATGCACGCCGTCGGTATTGGCGGCAAGGGCGATGTCGACGCGGTCGTTGATGATAAAGGTTGCGCCTAAGCCTGTGCAGATGAGTTGCATGGCAACAGCGAGTGCGTAAAGGTCACGGTCGGAAGCCATCTTATCGCGCAGTTGCACAACGCTTGCACCGCCTCGAATCGCAAGTTCGCACAGTTCAAGATGTGAATAGCGAGATTGGATAGAAACGTCGGTAATAACGCACAGCGCGCCAATCGGTTTTTTCATCGATGTAAGTTCTCAAAGACTATGGCGAACAAACTTGCCGTCGTGAATGTAAATCACATCTTCGGCGATGTTGACGGAAAGGTCGGCAATGCGCTCTAAATTCTTGCAGATTCTTACCACGTCCATGCCTGCTTTCACATCAACCTTTTGTGCCGACATTCCCTCAATCAAATTTTGCGTGATGATTTTATTGTATTCATCGACTTCGGTGTCGGAGTTGATGATGCCGCGCGCAGTGATAGTGTTGCGTTCTTCAAAACACTCAATCGCCGCAAGAAGCATCTCTTGAACGAGTGCCGCCATGTAGAAAAGGTTATCTGATTCAGGAATGGAAGTCAGCGAAGAGAGCGTGATAGCCGATTCAGCAATGTTGACGGCGTGGTCGCCGATGCGTTCAAGGTCGTTAGCGATTTTCATTGCGCCAACAATGAAGCGAAGGTCGCTGGCAACAGGTTGCTGTCGCGCTAAAATCGTGGAAGCAAGTGAATCAGCGTTAATATCCATGCGGTCGACGTGTTCATCGCGTTCAATCACACTTCTAGCAAGAGCGACATCACGATTTTTTAGAGACTCAATCGCGTCAATCACACACTCTTCGGTTTGTTCTGCAAGCTCGCGCATCACGTCTTGCAGTTCATTTAAGGATTGTTCAAAGGTTTTATGCATTTGAGGATAGATACCTTTTAATCATTAGCCAAAACGCCCTGTGATATAATCTTCGGTGAGTTTTTGTGCAGGCTTTGTGAAGACAAGACTTGTCTCATCGTACTCAATCAGTTTGCCTTGCATCATGAAAGCGGTTCTATCGCTGACACGCGCTGCCTGTTGCATGTTGTGCGTAACGATAATAATCGTGTAGCGTGATTTGAGTTCTTCAATAAGGTTTTCAATTTTTTGAGTGGAGATAGGGTCTAAGGCGGAGCAAGGTTCGTCCATCAAGATAATTTCGGGTTCAGTGGCAAGGGCGCGTGCAATGCAGAGCCGCTGTTGCTGTCCGCCTGATAAGCCAAGTGCATTTTGGTGTAATCGGTCTTTGACCTCGTCCCACAGTGCCGCTTGTTTTAAGCATCGCTCAACGGTTTGGGCAATTTGCCTTTTGGTAAATCCGCCCACGATGTTCATGCCGTAGGCGATGTTTTCATAAATTGATTTTGGGAACGGATTCGGTTTTTGAAACACCATACCTACACGGCGACGGAGCAGGGTAATATCAATAGAGTTGCCATAGATATTTTCGCCATCAAGCAAAATTTCGCCCTCAACGCGCACCTCGTTAGAAACTTCGTGAATGCGATTAATCGCTTTCAGCAAGGTTGATTTTCCACAGCCCGACGGACCAATAAGCGCAACCACTTCACCTTTTCGCACATCGAGATTGATTCCATAGAGTGCTTGATTTTTCCCGTAAAAGAAATTCATCTCTTTTATTTCAAGCACAGTTGGGGTATCGGCTCTACGAGAGGCTGGCCTAAATTGCTCCTTAGGTAAATCGTTGGAGTTATTCGTGCTTGTCAGTTGTGTCGTCGTGCGTTCTTGCGGATTCGGCTTCATTCCATTTTCTTGAAATCAGGATTTGAGAAAGTTTGGGGTAAAGTTAAGAAAAAGCCGTTGTAGAACGCATTAAAAAATTGTTTCACAAAAAGCCGCATCAGCGCGTTGGGACTGTGCGGCTCATAGATTCGAAAACAGCCAAACAAGCCGAGTCAGAACGCTTTTTTCAGCGGTTGATGAAAATCTAATGCTGAAAGATGTCGCTCAATCGGTGATTGAATGCCATATCTCTTTTGGCGCGCTTCTTCAACCAAAAAGGCAATGATGCGCAGCAAGCCAATAACCGCGAAAAGCATCCAAATCGTCCACATAGTTCTACCCTCCTTTCAGTTTAATGTTATACCCGCCCTACACTTGTTACATCGTGAAAGTGCGCATAAGGTTTCACAAAATTGAGGTCAAATTCGAGTTCAAACACTTAAATTTCCATCAACCTTTGACAACATTAAACTTGATAAACACATGAAAAAACGCACAATTTCAGGCTCTGCTGTCGCCCTTGTAACGCCATTCAAGCGCGATGAATCGATTGATGAAATTGCCTTGCGCCGCTTGGTGCAGTTTCACATTGAAGGCGGAACGGACATCATCATTCCTTGTGGCACAACGGGTGAATCGCCTGTGCTTTCTGCCGATGAACAGCAACGCATCATTGAAATCGTTAAGGAAGAAGCCAACGGGAAAATTCGCGTGATGGGTGGCGCAGGAAGCAACTCAACACATCATGCGGTTGAACTCGCCAAAGCCGCCGAGAAAGCCGGTGCCGAAGCCATTCTTTCAGTTGCGCCTTACTACAACAAGCCCACACAAGAAGGCTACTATCGCCATTTTCGCACGATTGCTGAAGCCGTCTCTGTGCCGGTGATTCTTTACAATGTGCCAACGCGCACCAGTAGCAATGTCACTGTCGATACCATGCTCCGACTTGCAACTGACGTGCCGAATATCATTGCCGTTAAAGAGGCTTCGGGCAACATGGTTCAAATCATGGAACTCTTGCGCAATCGCCCTGACCATCTTGCTGTGCTTTCAGGTGACGACCCGCTCACGCTTGCAATGATGGCAATGGGCGCAGATGGCGTAATTTCCGTTGCGGCAAATGAAGTGCCGAAAGCGGTTAAATCGCTCGTGGAAGCCGTTTTTGCAGGCAATCTTGCCGAAGCCCAACGGATTCATCACCGTTACATCAATCTCTTCCTGATGAATTTCCTTGAATCCAATCCGATTCCTGTCAAATATGTGATGTCTAAAATGGGCTTGATTGAAGAAGTCTATCGCTTGCCAATGGTTGAAGCCTCGCCTTCAACGAAAGCCAAATTAGATGCGGAAATGGAACGGCTTGGACTGCTTAAACATGAAAGTGTGGCATAAGTCAAAGCGTGGCGAAAGCGAAGAAGAAAAAGGAAAATTTTTACGCGAAGGTCTATGCGCTGGTTCGTCAAATTCCAGAGGGCAAGGTTTCCACTTACGGCGAAATTGCAAAAGCACTTGGCACAACACTTTCGGCGCGAATGGTCGGCTACGCGTTGAGCCAATGCGTTGGGACAGACGTGCCAGCACATCGTGTTGTCAATCGTTTCGGCGCACTCACGGGCAAACATCATTTCGGACATCCTGACCTCATGAAGCAACTCTTGCTTGACGAAGGCGTTACCTTCAACCCCGATGAGACCGTGAATATGGCACGACACTTCCATGCGTTCTCAAAAAGACAAAAACAAAAAAGGCTACTTAAAAAAGTAGCCTTTGAGTCAGCGGAGAGATAGGCTACTCTCCACCTGATTTTTCGGCTTGCTTCATAGATTGAACCTCGATGCGAATTTCTTGGGCTTTACGTTTCAAATCTGACATGTGTTTGCGCACGCGCGTGCCAGCGGATTTGTTTCCCTTTTCGTAAAACTTGCGAAAGTCCTCTTCAAACGAAGCGACCATCGCTTTGAGTTCTTCGTAGGATTTCATAGCAATCATTGTTATAGGTTTGTGAAAAAACAGAAGCGTGCCTTTCCGCACGCTTCAAAAAAATTACACTTTGGCGACCTTTTCGCGCAAGGCTTTGGCATCGTCCATGAATTTTTGCAGTCCGATGTCGGTGAGCGGGTGTTTGGCAAGTTGCTCAATGACCTTGAACGGAATCGTGGCCACATCTGCGCCTAAAAGTGCCGCTTCAACAACATGAACAGGGTGGCGAATGCTTGCCGCCAACACTTGCGTTGGAATTTCAAAGTTGCGGAAAATGGTAACAATTTGCTCAATGAGCAACATACCATCAGTTGAAACATCATCTAAACGACCGATAAACGGGCTGACATATGTCGCGCCGGCTTTGGCGGCAAGCAAGGCTTGATTCGGCGAAAAAACCAACGTCGCATTGGTGCGAATCCCTTTTGACGAAAGGGCTTTAATCGCTTTGATACCCTCAACAGTCAGCGGGCATTTAACGACGACGTTCTCGTGAATATCGGCAAGCGATTCGCCTTCGACAATCATCTCGCTGGCTTTGAGTGTCGTTACCTCGGCACTAACAGGTCCATGCACTATCTCGCAGATTTTTTTGATATGGTCACGAAAGGCTTCGTAAGTGAGCGGTTTGACCTCTTTGGCAATGAGCGTCGGGTTTGTCGTAACGCCATCCAGCACGCCGAGACTTTGTGCCTCACGAATTTCGTCTAAATTCGCCGTGTCAATGAAAAATTGCATCGTCGTTAAGAGTTAATGGTTAAAAGAAACGGCAAGAAAGGGCGAAGAATGACCTTCGCCGTGCAATCTTGCTTTTGAAATCAACTTAGTTTACTTCAACGGTGTGCTTTGTTGCAAGCATAGCGTTGAAGTTTTTCGGCGTGCGTGCTTTCCAAGAGCCTTTGTGATAGCCGTAGCCTGCCACAAGTGGGAAAGTAACCGTCGCTTCACCGAAAACCATTTGCTCAAACGCAGTGTCGACCTTGCCCCAAGAACTGGCTTCTTTGAGCGTTGAGCCTGAAAGCGCACCATCGCGTTCATCAGCAACCGTGAGTTGAATCGCGTATTTGTGCATTGAGACATTGTCATAGCCCAAGACTTCTGCCGCCACCACAATATCTTGCGTGAAGTTTTTCGGAACGCCGCCGCCAATCATGAAAATACCCGTTGTCGGGTTTTCAATCTTGATGCGCGTCAGTTCCAAAAAGTCTTTTCCTGAATCAAACGAGATGTGCGAATCAGGATTGTTCCATTGATGATGCACAATGCCAAAGCCGGCTGAGCAATCGCTAAATGCGGGAATGAAAATCGGCACGCCCTTGCGATAGGCAGAAAGAATGATAGATGTTGCATTGGGGTGATGTTGCTCGAGATATTTTCCAAATTCAATCATCAACTCGCGCGAAGAATAGGGCTTCGGCGGAAGCGAACCGAAAATTTTGGCGGTGGTATCATCACAAATTCTCAATTCATCTTCGTCAATATAGGTGTCGTAAATGCGGTCAATGTGAAGGTCGCGCAAAATAGCATCATCAACGAAAGGCGTGCCAATGTAGTGCTTGAAGCCAAGTGCTTCGAAGAAATCTTGGTCAACGATGTTTGCACCAGTGGAGACAATCGCATCTACCATGTTATGTTCAATCATATCGACAATAATTTGCTTCAAACCTGCGCTAATGAGTGAGCCTGCAAGCGTGAGAATAATTGCGCACTCTTTGTCAGCAAGCATCATATCGTAAATCTGCGCCGCACGATTGAGGTTACGGGCTTGGAATGCCATTTTTTCCATGGCTGAAACCATCGGCACAACATTGTACTGCTTGATGTCGATGTGCGCAATCGTCTCTTTTAAGAAATCCGCTTTGGTGTAGGTCTTTTGGTCTGACATTTTCATTAAGTCGTTTAAGAGTTGAAGAAAAAAAACGATAGCAAATAAAAAAAGGGCAAGCGGACTATATCACACGCCCAAGGTAACTGGATGCTGCTTCCTTCCGGACCTGACATGGTTGAGTTACTGGACGCTGTATAGGACTTGCCCGAACTTAATAATTTTTCGGAAATCACACTGTTAGGACTTGCGCGAAATGTAACAAAGTTAGTGTGCAGTCAATCCACAACGGAAATTACGCCGTTCAAAAAACAAGGGCGCAAAAATAGCATTTCAGAAAACTTTTGCAAAAAAATTCTCAAACTTTTTCCGCGTCTCTTTAACTTTCCACAGTCACCAACAGTGCAAAACATTAGTCAATGAAAAACAGCCTGCGGGAACGCATCGCTACACGCTTCAAGCGTCGGCACTTGGATTAGCATCGGGCGTATATTTTTATCGCTTACAAGCCAGGGAGTTTTCAGCAACTAAAAAAATGTTGTTCCTCAAATGAGTTTATCTTATCAAGCGGAATTAGCCGAAAAAATCCGTGCCTTTACAGGCATTGAGCGCGATTTCGTGGCGTTGAAATTTTGTCCGACGCTTGCTGATGTTCCGCCTTACGCGGTGCGCTATCAAGGCAAAGGCATTTATTGCGGTATGTGGAAAGAAGTCTCGAACTATTCGCAACCTTTCTACACGGTGCCTGACGACCACATTTGCGCAGGCGGCACAAGTTACACGGGCATGGGGCAGAAAGACTTGCCACCGAAAATGATTGAACACGGTTGGAATATGCTCGTGGGTGAAGGCAAAATTTATTACTCGCGTGAATCGGTAACGAAGTGCCAAGAGAGCGTGCCGTTTAGTTTCAAGAAAGAAAAGCGATTTGAAGCCACTGTGATGGGGCGATTGGAGCAAGTGGAAAATCCTGATGTGGTCATGTTCTTTTGTAATGCGCGGCAGTTGGAATGGCTTTGTCATGCATACAGTTTTGAATCAGGAGAATTGGTGCAAGGATTGGCAGGGCTTTCGCTATGTGCGCTCGTGGTGCCGCATCCGTATTTGGCGCAAAAGCCTATCTTTTCGCCCGGCGACCTATCAGGAAGAGAACTGGCACGCATGACCGATGGCGAGATGTGTATGACCGTTCCGTTCAAAGATGTTCCAACGGTTGCGAATAATCTTTATCGCATCAAAAAATTCGAAGACCTGCCGAAATCACTACTCAAATGACCTATCTCGATAAAATTCTTGATGAAAAGCGGAATGAAGTCACTGCGCTCAAATTGCAAGGCATGGCAAGAATTTTTGAACAAGAGCGTAAGTATCTGCCCCCGGTGCGCAATTTCACGAAAGCCATTCAGCGAGAAGACGAGAGATTGAAACTGATTGCCGAACTGAAAAAAGCCTCGCCCTCGCGTGGCATCATCGTAGAAAAGTTTGACCCCATAGAAAGAGCCGAAACCTACCTCAACTTCGGCGCATCAGCCTTTTCGATACTGACCGACGAAAAATTTTTTCAAGGGAAAATCGCCTATCTCGAACAAGTGCGCTCACGATTTGAATTGCCTGTGTTGCGCAAAGACTTCATCATTGACGAAACACAGATTTTTCAAACGCGACTGATTGGCGCAGATGCCATGCTCCTCATCGTTGCCGCGCTTGACAACGCAAAACTTCAAGCGTTCCTTCAACTTGGAAAAGAACTCGGTTTGCACCTTTTGACCGAAGTTCACGATGAGTGGGAATTAGAGCGGGCGATGAAATACGATGCGCTAATCGTGGGCGTCAATAATCGCGACCTACGCGATTTTTCAGTTTCGCTTCAAACTTCGCTTCGTGTCAAAAAAGAAATTCCCAAAGAAGTCATTTCGGTTTCAGAAAGCGGCATTCAAACCAAAAGCGATTTGCTCACCTTAGAGCAGGCAGGATTTGATGCAGTCTTGATTGGCGAAGGCTTAACAATGGAGAGCGATTTAAGCACCTATTGGAAGCGAGAAAAAGAAACAATCTGAAAAATGCCCATTATGAATTTTAACATTTGTTTAATAACGCAAAGGTTTTATATTCGCACCGTTTTAAACGATTAAACAAAGGGGAACAGACATTTTTTAATCACGCAATCAAACTTCCAATTATTACCTGAACAGGAACTTGACTTTGAGACATGAAACACTTTGCCCTTTTTCTACTTCTGCTTTTCTCTTTCAGCAACGCTTTCAGCGCACTAGCCTACTTTGGAACAACGGGAAAACTGACAGGTGTCGTAAGAGATGCGCAGACAGGCGAACCGCTCATCGGCGCAACGGTTATTCTGCAAGGCACAAAACTTGGCGCAAAAACGAACTTCGAAGGCGAATACACAATCTTAAACATTCCGCCTGGACAGTATTCACTCCGCATCACATATGTTGGCTATCAATCCAAAACGATTGAAAACGTTACGATTCGCGTCGACTTCACCACGCGTGTTAATGTTGAACTCTCAACTCAATCGGTGCAGGCGCAAGAAGTGGTGGTGAGCGCAGAGCGTCCGATTGTTGTCAAAGACCAAACATTTTCATCGGCAGTCGTGAGCGGTGAGCAAATTCAAAAACTGCCTGTCGAAGATGTCAGCCAAGTGATTCGTTTGCAATCAGGCATTGTAGGCGGAAGTTTTCGTGGCGGGCGGTTCGGCGAAGTCGGATACTTGGTGGACGGCGTAACCGTTACCGATGTCTTTGATGGCAACGCAGGCAGAGGCGGCTCAACCTTCATTGACCCACAATCCATTCAAGAAGTGCAAGTGATTACAGGCGCATTCAACGCCGAATACGGACAAGCCATGTCGGGTATTGTGAACATCGTTACCAAAGAAGGCGGCGAGACGTATTCAGGGCAGATTCAACTCTACGGCGGCGATTACATCACAGGGCGGCGCAACCTTTATCGCAATATGAACAACTTTTCACCGACAGCCACGCCTAACATGCAAGCCTCGCTCAGCGGACCAATGCCGTTCATGCGTGATAAACTCTCGTTCTACATCGCAGGGCGATATTTCCGAAACGAAGGCTACTTGTTTGGAAGAAGGCAGTATCGTGTTGATGATGTTTTGCAACAAGGCAATCCGCAAAATCCCTACAACGCACCTGCGATTGCGGGGTTGTTTCGGCTTACAACGCCTGATAATCCAAACGCAATTGGCGCATTTCGTAATGAACAAGGGATTCTTGTGCCAATAGTCGACCGACGCGGAAACCAAGTCTTTATTGCAACCGATGCCAACGGCAGAGCCATCATTGACCGACAAAACGGCACACGCATTTTTATTCCGTTCAGCGTCAGCAATCAATTCGGGTTGGAGGAGCCGTTCAACCGATATGAAAATTTCGGAACCGGCGACAATGCCCCTGTTCCGCTCAATGAGTATAGACGCTATGGACTTCAAGGCAAACTCACCTTTCGCCCATCAAGCACCTTCAAAGCGTTTTACAGTTTCAACTTCGAAGATGAAAATTTCAGAGGCTATGACCACGCTTGGCAACTCAACCCTGACGGCGAACTGCAAAATTTCCGAAGCGGATTCACAAACATTCTCGGCGTAACTTACGCACTCAGTTCCAACACATTTTTAGACGGACGCTACTCGCTCTTCCGAACAGGCTTCAAGAACTATGCCTTTGAAGACCCCTTTGACCCTCGCTATCAAGATTTAGGTGTGCCAGGTGCCGTAAGACGCGGCGTGAATTTCGTAACTGCGGGAACAAAAAACTCACGCGTCGACCGCACAACAACTACCAATCAAATTCGCCTTGACCTGACAAGCCAAATCAATAAGCATAATTTAATTAAAACAGGTATTGACTTTAAGTATCATCGGCTTGATTTTCAGTTCATTGAAATTCGCGACAAGACAGGAGAAATTCGCGACGGCTTCCAGCCCTACATTCCCGATGCAGAAACGGAATTCGGACATGACCGCTACACGCGCAACCCGATTGAATTTGCCGCTTACATTCAAGACAAGATAGAGTTCGATAATTTCATCATCAATCTTGGCATTCGCCTCGATTACTTCAACTCGCGCGACCAAGTGCCGACCGACCCATTAGACCCAAGTTTATTTCTCAAAATCAATGACGATAGTGTGTTTGCTGCGCGAAATGGATTCAGCAATCGGCGCAAAAATGCAACAGCAAAGTTTGCATTCAGTCCAAGAGTCGGCGTCTCGTTTCCGATTACAGAGCGCGGTATGTTTTACTTTTCTTACGGACAGTTTTTCCAAATTCCGAACTTCAATTTGCTCTATGAAAATGCGCTCTTCAAGTTTCGAGAGACCGATATTACAAGTCGAATCAACTCGCCATTTGGAAATCCTGACATTCGTCCGCAACGCACGATTACAGGGGAAATTGGGATTCAACAGCAAATTGGCGAAACGGTTGGGCTAACGATGAGCGCGTATTATCGCGACATTCGTGACCTTGCTGGCTCGGCATTTGCGCGCCAACTCATCACGGGCGGACAATACTTCGTATTTGATAACACCGATTACGCTTTTGTGCGCGGCATTGTGGCAACGCTTAGCAAGCGGCTCTCGCAGAGCATCAGTTTTAACATCAACTACACGCTTCAATTTGCACAAGGTAATGCGCCTGACCCACGAACAGCTATTGCCGCTATCGCCGGCGGAAACGAGCCTGAAACACAACTGTTAAGATTGGATTGGGACCAAACCCACACGCTCAACGCCGAAGTCATTTACGATGACCAAGATTGGAATCTATCGGTCATTGGGCGATATGGGTCAGGATTTCCTTACACCCCAACAACGGTGCCGCAACCGCCGACACAAGGGTTAGCAAGATTGTTTCAAAACGGCGGCGTGCGTCCGCAGACCTTTTCTGTCGACTTGCGCGCAACACGAAATCTTAAAATCGCAGGAACTAATGTCGCCATCTTCGCCCAAGTCTTCAATCTCTTCGACACGGCTAATGAACTTCAAGTCTTTGCAACAACAGGGCGTGCGACTTACGAACTATATCGCTATTTCGCATCAGAGCAAAATCAAGCGTTTAATTCACTGCCTGACTTTTTTGTGCGCCCAGATTTCTTTTCAGAGCCACGCCGAATTACACTCGGAATGACAATTAACTTCTAAACCGAATTGACAAGACTTCAACAACATGCAACACATCATGCACTTGGCACGACACCTTGCGCTTTGCACGCTGATAGGTTGGCTTGCGATGCCAATCAGTAGGCTACTGGCACAACAGGAAGCAGGGCTTATCAATGCAAACTATGATGTGCGTTTTACGCGCGTTGGGTTGCACAACGGAAACCGTGTCAAGACTGCCTTTGCGAACACAGGGTTTATTGGTCAGCCCGCAGGGTTTACGCAACTGCCACGCGGTTCATGGCCTGTTGAAGAAAACACTTACTTGCCTGACATCAACATCATCATTGGCATTCAAGGTGTGCGCGATACGCTCATCAATTTTACTGTGGGTGCAGATAGCGTCAGGGGATTTCGGTTGCGCGATAGGCGTAATGTCAGCGTTGCCTTGCGCGATACGGTTGGCAGATTTTTCAAAGGCGATACACTCGCAATGGCACTGCGCTACCAAGAGTGGTATGTAACAAGCCACCCGTCTGTGCGCTTTGGCGAAGCACCAGGAGGCAAATCAGGCACAGGCGAATTTTGGGGCATCACACCTTACGAAGGATTTTGGAATCCACTTCAAAACAGCGTAGCCATGAGCCACATTCCAAACTCGTGGCCATCATCGTGGCCTGGCAACGAGAACTTTCCAACTGACCCTGCAACAGGACGCGCAGTATGGAACGGCTACTTCGGACCTGGTATCACCAACGCTGACCAAGAAAGCTACTTTGCGGCAACCGATGGCAAAGACAAACAGTATTTTTCACGCTACAACTTCCAACCGCTTCCCTCTCAACCAAATCGATACGGTCTTGGATTGGATTTGAGAATGCGCGGCTTGCAGTTCTCCAACTTCCTTGCGCAAGATGTGATTTTTTGGCTGTATGAAATTAAAAACATCTCGATATACGATTACGACAAAGTGTTCTTTGGTTCAGTTGTGGGAACGGATATTGGCGGCGGCGGCACAGGCGGTATTGACGGCGTTTCTGCTTTCGACCAAGCCAACTCTATTACTTACAGTTTCAAAAGCACACTGAACAATCCGCCTGTTTATGGTGCGTGGAATCGAAATTTCTACCCGCCTGGATATGCAGGTGCGGCTTTCTTGGAAAGCCCTGGCAACCCGTTCGACGGCATTGACAACGACGGCGATTGGCAACAAACAACACTCGCAACTGAAACACCATCAATCTTCAACAAACAGTTAGGCGCAGGCGACTATGATTTCAGTGTGGTTGGCAATGATACCGTGTGCCGCCGTGTGATTGTGCCAGGCAGTTGGCTTATACTCATCGAGAAACGCGACACATTGGTTAGCAATCGCCGATTGGTCAAATACATTCGCCGTGCTGTTCGAATGCCCAATACGGATACGACTGTGGTTTCCTTAGGCAATCGCTATGCGCTCAGAGCGGCAGGCACAGTGCTCACCGAAATTTCCAACAACTTACTTGACGATAATTTGAATGGTGTTATCGATGAAAATTACAAGCAACATGTTGGGCGACGTCGGATTGAGTATGACCTTGTTCAGCGCATTGTGATTCCACGAGAGCAACCTGCATTGGCATTCGTGAATTACATTGCATTAGCACAACGTTTCCCGACAGGCATTCCCGCAGGGAGCGGCATTTATGACCCGCTTGAAATCAATCGCACCCTTTATCCAATGATTGATGAGCGACGCGATGAAGGATTGGATAACAACGGCGACGGATTCACTGATGCGGTTGATGTGAAAGAATCCGACCAAATTGGCTTGACCGGCTTTGCCATTCGCCCGAATGAAGGACTACCGATTGCCAGTCCACAAACGATTGACCTGATTCCGCAATTAGCCACACCTGGCACTTACGACATCATCGCTAACCTGAACCAAACGATTGACCAAGACTACCTTTACAGCACAGGCTATTTCCCGCTGGCGTCAGGACAAACCGAGCGTTTTTCTATTGCGCTACTTTTCGGAACTGATGCTCAATCGATTGTCGAGACAAAAAATATCGTGCAAGCCATTTACGATGCGAATTACAACTTTGCGCGCCCGCCAACCCCGCCAACGCTTCGCGCCTATACTGATGACAAAAGAGTAACGCTTTATTGGGACGCAGTTGCTGAAGACTATCGCGATGAATTCATCCGCCGCCGCTTGAACTTGCCACCAGGCACAAACGACCCGCGCGTGAAAAATTTTGAAGGCTACAAAATCATCAAAGCCACTGACCCGAACTTTGCTGATGCCCTTGTTATCACAGGCTCGCGCGGCGAGGAAGCCCAACAATTCAAAGCCATTGCACAATTCGATTTAGATAACGACGTGTTCGGAAACTTCCCACTTACCACGCGCGAACTTCTGCAACAATCGCGAGGCATTGCTTATTACTTGGGCAATAACTCTGGATTGCAACGCACCTTCACTGATTCGAATGTTGTTAATGGTCGGCTCTACTTCTACGCAGTTTTGGCTTATACACGCGGCGACACTGCGTTGAGCCTCTATCCCGCAGAAAACACGCCAAGCGCAAGACCTGACGGACAAGGCAATTTCATTTTGGGAACGAATGTTGTCGCCGTTACGCCGCAACCGAAAGTCGGCGGATTTACAATTCCCAAACAAGGCGATACGCTTCAACCTCTTGGAAGAGTTGCAGGAACAGGAAGCGTCCGATACACAATCGTTGACCCGCTGGCTGTCAAAAACAAAACCTACAAAGTTCAGTTCTTTGATACAGCCACTGATACGATTGACAACAACGACAACGGCTTAATCGATGACAACGATTTGGAAGAATTACTTTCGGCAACATCGTTCTTTTCGGTCATTGACATAACAAATCCAAATGCGCCTGACACTATTATCAAGCGCAACCGCCGACCACTTGACAAGCGAAGTTCATACAGCTCGCGTGACCCGCAACTGTATGTTGGCGACGATAACATTTTCAACGGAACGTATTTGACTATTCGTAACATCACGCGCGGAGAGTTGAATCAATCAGAAACCAAATGGGCGCGACCCGAAATCAACGGCTATGATGCGTTTGTACTCGCTACCGACACCGCAGGCAGAAACTATTTTACAAATCCGTTAGGCGTGTTTGCAACCGTCTTACGCCCTGATGATTATGAAATCGAGATTGTGCCGTTTGGCGCATGGCGAAGCGATACCGTGCGCTACATTAGAACATCAGGCTTGCCAACAACGATTTCACAAAGTTTTATTGGACGACCTACCAACTTTATCATTCGCAATGCAGTCACGCGCGATACCGTTCGATTTTTCCTGACTAAACGTTCGACCAACCGTTTTGACACGGTTGCAACGCAAAATTCAGGCACGATTGAAATTGGATTGCCATTTTACCAAACGCCACGCCGATACGGACCAAATCAAGATTTAGCCGACTCGGTGTTTAGTTGGACATTTGCCTTTACGCCACGCTTAGGTCCGAATCGTGTTGTGCCACAAGTTGGCGACAAATTTATTGTGCGTTTCAATAAGCCGTTCCGAAGAGGTGATGAATTTACTTTTCAAACCCGAGAACCCTTCATTGATAACGACCGTGCAAGAAGCGCGCTCGATAAAGTCAAAGTTGTGCCGAATCCTTACATCGCGCGAAGCCAGTATGAACAGCCCTTGCCACTTGGCGTAACGCGCGGACGAGGCGAAAGAGTGATTCGATTTACCCACGTGCCCAAAGGTGCAACCATTCGCATCTACACGATTCGCGGCGACCTTGTGCAAACACTCAAACAAGATGGCTCCATTGAGGGCGATGTTACCTGGGATTTGCGCTCGCGTGAGCGGCTTGATGTTGCCTACGGCTTATACCTTTATCACTTGGACGCACCAGGTATCGGCACAAAAACAGGAAAATTCGTCCTGATTAAATGAAACAAACGATGAGAAAATTTTACTCGGCAATTCTGTTAGCACTCTTGTTGGAATGTTTCCAAAGCGCGTTTGCGCAATCCAAAGTAGGCACAACGGGGGCGCAGTTTCTTGGCATTGGCATTGGCGCACGTGCAGTGGCAATGGGTGGCGCATTTACAGCCATGAAAAACGACGCCTTGATGCTCTACTGGAATCCTGCCGCAATCGCAAGAAATGAACGCGTTCAAACCGCATTCATTCACTCCAACTGGCTTGTGGATACACGCATTGCTTGGGCAGGTGCAACCGCAAATTTTGGCGACATTGGCACCTTCGGCGGCTCGGTAACCCTGCTCACATCAGGCGACATTGAACGCACCACTGAACGAGACCCCGACGGCACCGGCGAATTTTTCTCAACATCAGACCTATCGTTCAATCTCACTTACGCTCGCGCGCTCACTGACCGCTTTTCAGTCGGAATAACAACGAAACTTATCTCGCAATCCCTCTATCAATCTTCGGCGCAAACGATTGCAATAGACTTGGGGGTTTTATTTGATGTCTCAAAGCGATTTCGTTTAGCGGCAACGATGCACAACTTCGGCGGCACAATGCGCGTGCGCGGAAATGCCTTGCTCATTACAGCCTCAACTGGCACAGGCTTGAACGGCGATAACAACGGCATTCCCGCTGAACTTTCGACTGATGCGTGGAACTTGCCACTCGTCTTTAGAGTCGGCATTGCAACCGAAGTGATTGATGATGCAAGCAATCGGCTCACGCTCGCTCTCGATGCTATCAATCCCAACGACATGCAACCGCATGCCAATCTCGGTGCAGAATACGGTTGGCGCGAGATGCTCTTCGTGCGTGCAGGCTACAATCAACTCTTTGTCAAATTTGCGGAAGCCAGTTGGACACTTGGCGCAGGCTTAAAATACAATCTCGGCTATCTCGCATTCCGATTGGATTACACTTACCAATCCTATGGACGATTGAACGCGCCGCAGTGGCTTTCGCTCTCGCTTCTTTTCTAAACAGGCACGGTTAAACTCAAACAAGAAAACTCAATGGCAAACATCGCGACCTCTGAAATAAAAGCGGTGCAAGCTTCTGAAAAAAACTACACGCCTGCATTCGTTGTGGTTACAGGGCTTTTCTTTATGTGGGGCTTTCTCACATGCCTCAATGACATTTTGATACCGCACTTGAAAGCCGTCTTTGACTTGAACTATGTGCAATCTGCGCTGATTCAATTCACGTTTTTTTCGGCGTATTTCATTATGTCGCTCCCTGCGGGAAAAGTGATTGCGTGGGTGGGTTACAAGCGTGGCATTGTGGTTGGGCTTTGCACGGCGGGCGTTGGTGCGCTTCTCTTTTTCCCTGCGGCAGCAACACTTTTGTATCCGCTCTTTTTAGGTGCGCTCTTCGTTCTGGCATCAGGCATCACGATTTTGCAAGTGGCGGCAAACCCATATGTCTCTGTTCTCGGCAAACCTGAAACCGCATCGAGCCGATTAAACCTTGCGCAAGCCTTCAACTCGTTGGGAACAACAGTCGCGCCATACTTTGGCGGGTTGCTCATCTTGAACACAACGGCTAAAACCGCAGAAGAACTCGCAACACTTTCGCCTGATGAGCTACACGCATACAAACTTGCAGAAGCCGCAACGGTACAGTTGCCATATCTCGGACTTGCACTTGCACTCTTTGCGCTTGCAGGCGTGATTGCGCTGTTCAATCTTCCCAAAATTGAAACGGTCGAAGGAGATTCTGAAAAAGATATTGAGAAAGAAAGCGCATTCGGCGAAGCGTTGAAAGTGCCGCACCTTGCGCTCGGTGCAGTGGGAATTTTTGTCTATGTCGGCGCAGAAGTTTCTATCGGAAGTTTTCTGGTGAATTTCATGGGCTTGCCTGAAATACAAGGCTTGAAAGAAGCCGAAGCGGCAAAGTATGTTTCTTATTACTGGGGTGGCGCAATGGTCGGGCGATTCATTGGCTCGGCACTCTTGCAAAAAATTCGGGCGGGTGTTTTGCTTGGCATCTTCGCAGGCGTTGCAAGCGTGCTGTCGCTTCTGACCACATTTTCATCGGGCGCATTTGCAATGTGGACAGTGCTTTCGATAGGACTGTTCAACTCGATTATGTTTCCGACCATTTTCACGCTTGGCATTGATGGGCTTGGCAAACTCACCAATGCGGGTTCAAGCATTTTAATTATGGCGATTGTTGGCGGCGCAATTTTGCCTGTGCTGATGGGCGCAATCGCAGATTGGTCAGGATTGCAAAGTGCGTTCTTGCTTCCTGCGGTGTGCTATCTCTACATCGTCTATTACGGCTTCAAAGGCTCTCTGCACGGAAAACTCGAACAAGTTTGAAATGCTTTGGGGAATTGATTTGGGTGGAACCAAAATTGAATGTGCCGTTTTAGAAAGTCCAACAAGTACGCTCACGCATGCACGCAAACGCATTGATACCGAAGCAGAAAAAGGCTACGCACACATTCTCTCGCAAATCAAACGCCTTGTTGATGCTGTGGCAATGGAAATCGGAAGCCGACCAACGACAATCGGAATCGGCACGCCCGGCACGCTTGAACCTTCAACCCAAACCTTGAAAAACAGCAACACAGTTTGCCTCAACGGAAAACCGTTCAAACGCGATTTGGAAGAAGTGCTTGGACTGCCGATTGAAATCGCAAACGATGCAAATTGCTTCGCGCTTGCAGAGGCAACACTTGGCGCAGGCAAAGGCGCAACGGTTGTCTTCGGCGTAATTATGGGCACAGGCGTTGGTGGCGGAATCGTCGTGAATGGAAAAGTGCTGAACGGTGCACAAGGCATTGCAGGCGAATGGGGACACAACACGCTCGAAGAAAACGGCGAACTGTGCTACTGCGGAAAACGCGGCTGTGTGGAAACCGTGCTATCGGGCGTGTGGCTCGAACGCTTCTACCAAAAGCGTAGCGGTCAAACAAGAAAACTAAAAGACATTGTTGAACGCCACTTGCACGGCGAAGATGAACACGCAACCGCAACCGTGAAACGCTTAACGGAAAACTTCGGCAAAGCAATTGCCACAGTTATCAACATTTTAGACCCCGATGTGATTGTGCTTGGTGGCGGCGTCGGAAACATTGATTTGCTTTACACTGATGGCGTTGAAACCACCAAGCGATATGTCTTCAATCACACACTCGAGACGAAAATTGTAAAACCCTTGCTTGGCGACAGCGCAGGCGTATTTGGTGCGGCAATGCTCACCGCAGAATAAACACGGTTTGGAATTGAAATGAAATAAATTAACTTGCAGTACTGTTAAACGATTAAATACAAGGGAGTGTTGGTCGTTTTACAACAACATTTCACAACAACATTTGGAGTTTTATCGGATTTTTTGAGGTCAACTTCTTTATTTAACGCAAACCTTTTTTCAAACTATGACAAACGCTACGCTTCTTCGTGCGTCCAAGTCAGTTTCAGCCATGAAACAAAAAACGCTTGGAATGCTTGCTGCGCTTGCTCTTCTGCTGTGCTTTGCACAAACCCTCGTTGCTCAAACCGTTCCAACAAGTGGACTTCAACTCTGGCTTAGAGCCGATGATATTACAGGCGTTGCAAACAATCAGCCTGTTGGTAACTGGCCTGCGGCACCGGGAACGACTGTAAATGCAACTTCAACAGGAATTTATCGCCCCGTATTTAGAACAAATGTCATCAACAACAAGCCCGTTGTGCGATTTACAGGTAATGGTGGCTCAACACAAGACCAACCGTTAATGGTGGCGAACATCGCAACAGGTTCTAACATCACAGCCTTTGCGGTATTTGCCAACACAAGATTAGGCTCTCCACCTTTGCCTGATAACACCGTTGACCTCTTGATGGCAACAAAGAACGATTACCCAGCATCAGGCTTTGGGATTTCTTCCTACAACAGTTATGTAACACGCAACAATCGTGCAATTCATGCGGAAGGTGGTACAGGAGTAAACGGCACGGCAACGATTACGAAAAATCGCTCGACCAACTTGGTGCTAAATCCAAATGAGTTTGTCATCATGACCTTCAAACTGCAAGGTGTGGTTAACTCACCGGGAAGTGGTTCGCCATTAGTCATCGGAGCACTTCGGGATTCACTCCGCGGAGGCTCAAACGATATTGCAGAGATTCTCATCTATGACCGCATCTTGACTAATAGCGAAGTCATACAAGTTGAAAACTACCTTTCAGAGAAATATGCGATTACACTGCCACCACCGCCACGTGAAGACGGCTTGCTTGTCTGGTTCAAAGCCGATGATATTACAGGGCTGAACAATGGCGATTTCGTTTCTACTTGGACAGGTTTTGATAATACGCCAAATGCAACCTCAACAGGGATTCACCGACCAACCTTTGTAACGAATGTCATCAACGGTAAGCCAGTTGTGCGCTTCACGGGCGATGGAGGCTTGACAAGAGACCAAACGTTAATGGTTGCAAATGTTGCAACGGGTTCAGATGTAACGACATTTATCGTGTTTGCTAATCGACGACCGGGCACTCCGCCACTTCCTGAGGATAAAGTGGATATGTTGGTTGCAACAAAGGTTGATTACCCCAGCACAGGCTTTGGGCTATCTTCATACAACAGTTATGTAACACGCACAACAAGACGCTTGCACCATGAAGGCGGCATTGGCAACAACGGCTCAACAACGATTCGCATCAATGGCTCATCAGCACAAAATTCGTTTCAAGCAAATCAGTTTGTGATTGGAACGCACATTTTAAGAGGGGTAACAAATTCAGGACTTAGCGGCTCGCCATTAGTGATTGGTGCAATGCGCGACTCCGTTAGAGCTGGGCTAAACGATATTGCCGAAATCATCATCTACAATCGCATTCTTTCCCGACTCGAAATTGACGAAATCGAACTGTATTTGAGCAATAAATACAATATCCCATTGGCACGTCCACCCATTGCAGGTATTCCATCAAACGGCTTGCAACTGTGGCTCAAACTTGAAACCAATAATCAACCGATTGCAGGAGAGTCGGCGGATATTTGGTTTGATGAGTCAGGCGGACGGCATCACATGCGTGCTTCGGGCAATGCGCGTCCAACGATTGCCAACAATGGTACATCAGGCAGGGGCTTCGTAGTTATGCGCTTCGACGGCACAGATGACACAATGGGCACCGCACTGACAATCAATGGAAGTGCAACTATGTTTGCTGTTGTCGCAAATCGCCGCAATACGCTATCGGGTTCAGACGGATTTCTCTCTGTTCAAGGGGCAGATTTCTCAACATCATCAGGCGGCAATAGAGCGTTAGGCGTATCAGTGACAGGTCCCACAACTGCAACGGTTGTCAAGAACGGCGCAACAAGTCCTCTCTCGCTTGCCTTCAATGAGTTTGCGATACTCAGAAGCCAACTGACAAATGTGAACACACAAAGGGTTCGTTTGGGGTCCTTCTTCAATAACACGAACTTTGGTCAAAATGACATTGCCGAAGTTTTGCTCTACGACCGCGCCCTGACTCCGCCTGAAATTGCACAAGTCGAGCGATATTTGAGCCTCAAATACAACATCAGCGTGCCTGCAAACACCGCACCGCAAAGTGTTGTCATAGATAACTTCACAGTAAGTAATACGCAGTTAAACGGATGGAGCGTTTTGGATATTGTCGGTGGTGTGCCTACGCGTGACCGCTACACGCTGCAATGGGTAACGGACGGTGGACAGCCCGCACTCAAGATTGGAACGACAGGCATTATCGGCGTAAATGGCTTGCCACAAGGCAGAGTCAACTTGCCTGGAAATCTTCCTGACACGCTCGGCGGCGGACGCGATGCAATTCGTAAGTTCTTCAAATCATCGCCGACCGACACAACGCCCATCAATTTGAGCCGTGCAAAAGTGCTACACGTCATTGCAAAAACGGATGCGGAAAATACCAACCGCTTCGGACGTGATATTGCCCCAACATTAAGCATTCTCCTAACCGATGCCACACGCCCGCCCTACGTTGCCCCAAACGGTGATACATTACGCCAACGCCGAACCACAAACGGCGGACGCCGCTACTCCAACGAACCTGAACGAATGGTAACGCTCATTGCCGACGATAAATACCACGAATACGTCTTTGATTTCACCAACAATTTCAGAGGATTGGATTACGGCAATGTCTTCGGCTTCGGCGAACATGCAGTCTATACGGTCGATAGCACACAAATTGAGTATATGGACATTATTGTCAATCCAGGCTTAATTGCAGGTATCACGTATCGACACGGGTTTGATGACCCTGACCGTGAAGTGCGCGTGTTAGGAAATCGTGGCCCGAGTGAAGTTGGCGGCGATTTCGTGCCTGTCTATACAACTTCTGCACCGCGTTTTGCGGGTGATATTTTCATTCGCTCTATCGTTGCCAATGATGACCCAATTCCAATGATGAACCGTAGAAGCACATCAGCCAATCCAACGGTGGCATCAGGTGCGGCAGGCGAAGGAGTCTACATTCTCGGTAATACCAACGCCTTTATCGAAGTGCGTCGTGGCTCAACAACGGCAGGAAGCATCAGTGCCTCTGTTGGCACAATTCCGCCTGAACCTGTCTTTCAAGTCAATGATACAGTGGGGATCAATAATATCTATCGTATCAACGATGATGAATCAATCGGAATTGACCACTTCGTAATTCCAGGGCGGGTATGGACAATCAATCAGACAGGGTTATCAAACAGCATGCGCTTTGATATTGCTATCTACTGCGGTGCGCTTACAGGCATTGTCCGTCCGCAAAACCTCTACATTGCGTATCGTCCGAATCCATCATCACCTTGGAAGGCACTCTCTTCGTATCGTGATGGTGATTATCTCAAAGCCTTCAACCTTGCAGGCAATGAGTTCGGACAATTTGCGATTGCGTCGAAGGTTGCACGCAATCCACTGGCAGGTCAGTTGAGCGTCAGAAAAACAAGCAACAATGCCAAGTCTTACGCGCTGGCACAGAACTATCCAAACCCGTTCAATCCAACGACCACGATTCAATACTCGATTGCTAACGCAGGCAATGTCAGCCTGAAAGTCTATGATATTCTCGGTCGTGAAGTGGCAACGCTTGTCAACGGCTACCAAGCCGCAGGCGAATACACTGTGCGATTCAATGCACCAAACCTTGCAAGTGGCATTTACTTCTATCGTTTGCAAGCAGGTAATTTTGTGCAAACGAAAAAGATGATGCTGGTAAAATAAAGTGTGGGGCGTGTGGGGGAAGTGCGTCCTCTGCGCGTCCAAGTGTATTAGAAGTAACGCAGAGATGCTCACCCTGCTTGTTCGGAAACGCCGTCGAGCAGGGTGAGTTTATTTACGGACAAATAAAATTGATAAATGAAACAAGGGATATTCCTACTCGCAATTTTTTGGCTCTCGTGTGCGCCGCCAACAAGAGAAACAGCAAACTCTGTGGCTAAGCAAGTCGATGTGTTTATCGGCACAACAGGCGGCGGAAATATGCACCCTGGCGCAACAACACCATTTGGCATGATTGCCCTTTCGCCACACACCGACTCGCAACACTGGGGCAATATGGGCTATAACTACGCCGATTCCTTCATCATCGGTTTCGTTCATAATCAAGTAAGTGGTATCGGGTGTAGCGAATACGGAAACTTTCTTGTTATGCCCGCGCGCAATCACATCTCGCTTGAAAACTTTGGCTACAAATCGCCACGAACAAACGAACAAGGCAAACCCGGCTACTACGCCGTAACGCTCACAAAACCTAATGTGCGCGCAGAACTAACCGCAACCGCAAGAACAGCACATCATCGATACACTTTCAAACAAAATGCAAAAGGCGACACGCTGAAATTGCTCTTCAATATGTCGCGCTGTTCATTTCCACAAAAGCCCAAACGTTCCGAAGCACGCATAGAAAACGATGGTATGATTCACGGTTTTGGGATTTATGATGAAGGATTTGGTTCAGACCCCAGCGAAATGCAAGCGTTCTTTTCTGCAAAGCCGTCCAAAAAGCCTGATGTTATCAGCGTCTATAAGCAGTCTGAAATTTTCAGCAACCGCACCTCAATTCAAGCAGGCAAAAGTGAAGAATGCGGCGTGATTCTCGGCTGGATTACCGAAAAAGAAGAAGAGACAATTGAACTCACCTGCGCGATTTCCTACAAAAGTTATCAAAACAGCGATAACTACATTCGCACTATTGAAGAAAAAGGCACAACCTTCAATCGCATCGCTGAACAGGTTGAAACCGCATGGAACGAACTCTTAAACAAAATTCAAATTCAAGGCGGAAGCGAAACCGAGCGAAAACTGTTCTACACTGCACTTTACCGCATGTGCCTCATGCCGACCGACATTACTGGCGAAACGCCTGACAACTTCAAAGCCACAGGCAAAGCCTTTACAAACTACTTCGCCATTTGGGACACGTACCGCACGCAAAATCCTTTCTTCACGCTTTGGCTTCCCTCGCTTCAAAAAGACTTGCTCAATGCGCTGTTGGATATTGCTGACGATCGTGGCTGGCTTCCTGATGGATTCACAGGTAACGGGCTCACTCCAATACAAGGCGGCACAAATGCTGATGTGCTTTTCGCTGATGCCGCCGTCAAAAATCTCAAAGGTGTCGACTACGAAAGAGCCTTTAAGTATGTGATGAAAAACGCAACCGATACAACCGGCGACAAGCCAAGCTTTCAAGCAACGAAAGGGCGTTATGCCGACTATCTCCGACAAGGCTTCCTATACGCTGATAAACAATGGGTCTCGGTCAGCAAGTCGCTCGAGTATGCTTACAACGACTATTGTGTGTATGCACTCGCAAATGCGATTGGCAAAGGAGATTCCACACGATTTGCATTAGAACGCTCACTCAAAGTCTTTGAACTCTTCGATACCACAACAGGATTTTTCCGACCTAAACGCTCTGATGGAAAATGGATTGAGCCATTCAAACCAACGTTGATTTTCCCCGAAGGTCAAGTGTGGAGTTACGAAGTGCATTACTACGAAGGCTCGGCGTGGCAATACTTGGGCTATGTGCCGCACAATTTTTATCGGCTGATTGAATTGCTTGGCGGCAAAGAAAAATTCATTGCCAAGTGGGATACATTGCTCACCAACCGCAACAAAGAAGGTTACTTCACCATTTGGAATGAGCCTGATATGCTGGCTGTGTGGCAATACATCTATGCAGGAAAAGCTGATAGGGTTCAACGCTTTACGAGAGATGTTCTCAAAGAGAATTTTCGTGTTGCGCCTGATGGCTACAAGGGCAATGATGATTCAGGCACGCTTTCGGCGTGGTATGTGTGGGCATCGCTTGGGCTGTTTCCGAATGCAGGGCAAGATTGGTATTTTGTTGGAAGTCCTGTCTTCACCAAAGCGATTATCAAACTTGAAAATGGAAACGCACTCGTTATCAATGCGCCGAATGCGTCAGAAAAAAATGTGTATGTCAAATCGCTCAAACTCAACGGCGTGCCGATTGACCGCGCATGGATTCGCCACAGCGAAATTGCAAGCGGCGCAACACTTGATTTTGAAATGACCGATGCACCAACCGACTGGGGAAGTGGTGAACTCCCACCATCTCCAAGTTTCAACAAAATCCAACAATAAAACTAAAAAACTCTTGAATATGAACTTTACAATTTCACTTGTGCTTGTTCTTACAACAGTTGTTTCCGTTGCCTGTTCTTCTCCGAAAAAGCAAGATGCCGAAGCCGAGCTCAATCGGCGTGTGGATTCGGTTTTATCGTTGATGGTATTGGACGAGAAAGTGATGCAAGTCTCACAAGCCGCAGGCTGGTTTGACTTGAAAACGAAAAAGACCACGATTGCTGATGAACACTTAGCAAAAGCACGAATGGGAATTGGGTCATTTCTCATGGTTGGAAATGCAGAAGTAGCGCGTAAGTTACAAGAAGCGGCAATGCAATCGCGCTTGAAAATTCCGCTCATCTTTGGCTTCGATGTGATTCACGGCTATCGCACTGTGTTTCCGATTCCGCTGGCGGAGTCTTGCACATGGGATACATCGCTTGCTTATCGAGCGGCACGCGTTGCGGCGATTGAAGCGGCTTCAGCAGGAATCAACTGGACGTTTGCGCCAATGGTCGACATTGCGCGAGATGCGCGTTGGGGCAGAATCGTTGAAGGTGCAGGCGAAGACCCGTATCTCGGTTCGCTCTTTGCCAAAGCGCGTGTGCATGGCTTTCAAGGCGATGATTTGAGCGCAAACAACACGATTGCTGCCTGTGCCAAACACTTTGCCGCTTACGGCGCGGCAGAAGGCGGCAGAGATTACAATACCGCTGATATTTCAGAACGAACATTGCACGAAATTTATCTGCCACCGTTCAAAGCCGCTGTCGATGCAGGCGCACAAACCCTCATGACTTCTTTTAACGAAATCGCAGGCGTTCCCTCTTCTATCAACAAACACTTGCTTACCGACATTTTGCGCAAAGAATGGAAGTTCAAAGGCTTCGTCGTGAGCGATTGGGAATCCATTGATGAAGTCGTCTTGCATGGCGCGGCAAAAGATTACGAAGAAGCGGCACAGAAAGCCATCACGGCAGGATTAGATATGGATATGGAAGGCGAATCGTATCCAGGATTTCTCGCCAAACTGGTACAAGAAAAAAAAGTGAGCGAAGCAACGCTCAATCAAGCCGTGCGAAACATCTTGCGCGTGAAGTTCAAGTTGGGCTTGTTTGATAATCCGTTCAAATACATTGATGAAGCGCGCGAAAAAGAAACTATGCTCAAACCTGAACACCGTGCGCTTGCACGTGAAGTAGCAACAAAATCGATTGTGCTTCTCAAAAATGAAAAAAATCTTCTGCCGCTTTCAAAGTCGCTAAAAACCGTTGCTGTTGTAGGCGGATTGGCGGAATCAAAGCGCGATATGCTTGGCGAATGGGCAATGGCAGGCAGACCCGAAGATGTCATTTCGCCGCTTGATGCAATTAAATCAACACTGAAAAAGACTTCCGTGCTGTATGCTAAAGGTTACCCGTTGCCATCGCCCGCTTGGAAAAAAATCAAAGGCGAAGCCAAAGAGCCGACCGAAGCCCAACTCACTGCGCTTCGAAATGAAGCCCTTGCTGTGGCTAAACGCGCCGATGTGATTATCGCCGTCGTGGGCGAAACCGCCGACATTACTGCCGAAGCCCATAGCCGCTCCGACATCGGACTGCCAAAAGCACAAGAAGATTTGCTCAAAGAACTGCACAAACTCCGCAAGCCTATTGTGATGGTTCTGACAAACGGTCGCCCGCTTGCAATCACTTGGGCGGCTGAACATCTCCCCGCGATTGTTTGTGCATGGCACTTGGGCGTTGAAGCCGGAAATGCAATTGCTGATGTTCTCTTCGGCGATGCCAATCCAACAGGAAAACTCACTGTCACTTTTCCGAGAAGCGTCGGGCAAATTCCGATTTACTACAATCACAAAAACACAGGCAGACCGTCGCTCCCCACAAATGCAGATGACCGCTACAAATCACGCTACATTGATTTACCTGACACGCCGCTTTATCCCTTTGGCTACGGACTTTCATACACAACCTTTAAATACAGCGACCTAAAACTTTCCAAAAAAGAAATCGGCAAAGGCGAGGCGTTAGAGGTTTCCGTAACAATTAAAAACACAGGCAAGCGCAAAGGCACTGAAACCGCTCAACTCTACGTAAGACAACTTGTTGGAACATTTACGCGTCCTGTTAGAGAACTCAAAGGCTTTCAAAAAGTAGAACTCGACGCAGGTGAAGCCAAGACCATTACCTTCAAGATTGGCAAAGAAGCCCTATCCACGCTGGATAAGAATTTCAAGCCGATTGTGGAAGCAGGACAGTTTGAAGTCTATGTGGGCTCTGATTCAGCGGCGCAATTAAAAGAAACATTCACGGTGAAGTAAAATTTGCAATCGCTTGCGCAAGGGCTTCGGCAGTAGGAACAGGTGAAACAACATCAACGCGAAAGCCAAGTGCTTCAACGGCTTCTTTGGTTGTGTTGCCAATCACGGCGATATGCAGACGCAAAGGAAGAGACACATTTGGCAGAGCATTAAAAAACGCACGCACAGCCGACGGACTGAAAAACGCAACCCAAGTGACAACATCGCAAGAAAGCACATCGGAAAGTCGTTTTGCATCTTCGGGTGCAAGGTCGCTCGTTTGATAAACAATGAGTTCATCGCACATGCCGCCGTGCTTCTTGATAGCATCAGGAATAACGCCGAGTGAGCGCGTGCCACGAAGAAAAAGAAAGCGTTTGCCTTGAATCCCTTCGCGTCTCATCAAGTCGACTAAATCTTCGGCGTTGCCTTTGTCAGAATAGAGAGCGGAATCAATGCCGTATTCTTGCAGGGTGCGGTGGGTTTTAATGCCAACAGCGTAGTGATTCATAGCGCGAAGACGTGCAAAGCGATTGGGCGCACGCGAAAGAAGCGGCGAGATGAAATAGCGAACGGCATTCGCACTTGTAAAAACCAAACCGTTGTAGTCTTCAAGAGTTGGCAGTGTCCAATCGGTAATGGGCGCAATCTCAATCGTGGGAAAAAATTCAGTGCGAAGTCCATGCCGTGCGAGTGCGTCGGCAAATTCGGCGGCGTCGGCTTTTGGGCGCGTGATGAGAACAGTCGGCATTGACTCAAAACAAATTGAAAGACAAATTAAAAGCAATTAAACATACAACGCTCTGCTTTGACTTTGCAAAGGCTCTTTCTTATATTTGCAACCCTTTTTACAACGGCAACTTGAACTGCAACTTAAATTCACATTTAATTTCAGTGAGAAGCGTATCTTCTCCGAAAACAATCAATGCAAAAGAATCGCTTTCAACTGGTTTTAATTGTTCTTCTCACGCTTCTTTCGGCGTGGTTTTTGTTCCCAACCTTCCAAGACGCAAGCCACACGGCAAAACTCAAATCCTTCTCATCGCCCGAAGATAGCCTTGCCTACGTGCGTGAAAATCGCAAGTCGATTGACAAAGCCCAAGAAAAACGCTTGAAGTTAGGGCTTGACCTGCAAGGCGGAATGCACGTCGTTCTTGAAGTCGATGTGCTTGAACTGTTGGAAAATCGCGCACGCAATCGCGATGCACAGTTTGATAGCGTGATGGCGATTGTGCGTGAGCGTGCCAAAAAAGAAAGTGGCGAAATCCCCAAGATGCTTGCCGAAGAGTTCCAAAAGCGACAAGTGCGCCTTTCGCGCTACTATTACGAAATTCGTGATAGCGATGACGAAATTGTCGAGAAACTTTCCCGCGAAGCCATTGATGCCGTTGACCGCGCCAAAGAAATTATCCGTAATCGTGTCGACCAATACGGCGTAGCCGAACCCACCATTCTCACACAAGGCGGACGGCGCATTATTGTAGAGTTGCCCGGCGTTTCCGATAAAGAACGCGTGCGCAAACTGCTGAAAGGCACTGCAAAATTAGAGTTCAAACTCGTGCGCGATGCGGAACTTGCCTTCAAAGTCTTGCAAGACATCAACGACTATCTTGCGCGTTATCCTGTCATGCCGTCAGGCGATACCAGTCAAGTCGATTCAGCGGCAATGTTGGCGCGTGCGCAGCTAGATTCCATTCGTGCGATTCCTGATTCGCTTAAAACCAAAGAACAGCGTCGCCTTGTCAATCCGCTTTTCGCCGTTGATGAAGAGACTACCGACAAAATCATCATCGACCCACGTGCAGGATTTTTCGTAACTGATGCCGGAAAATCAACTGTTCTTGGATTGCTCAATCGCCCTGATGTTAAGTCGCGTATTCCTTCGGATTTAGAATTTGCGCTCGATGCGCGTCCTGTTAGCGAAAACGAAGGATTGAAATTCTATCGGCTCTACGCGCTCAAAAAAGAACCTGAACTCACAGGAAGCGTGATTACCGAAGCCAATGCGACGTTCAGCGTCGACCAATCGTTGCCCGAAGTCAATATGAAGATGAATGATGAAGGCACAAAAATTTGGGCGCGAACCACAGGCGCGAACATCGGCAAGCAAATTGCGATTGTGTTAGATGGTGCCGTGTATTCTGCGCCAGTGGTGCAATCTAAAATTCCGAATGGCAGTTCGGTTATCAACGGCATTGGAAGCATTGAAGAAGCCAAAGATTTGGAAATCGTCTTGAAAGCCGGTGCGCTTCCTGCGCCAGTGCAAATTTCAGAAGAGCGAACAGTCGGCGCGTCGCTTGGTGCAGATTCAATTCGTGCAGGGCTGTTTTCTATCACGCTTGGGTTTGCCGTAGTTGCGATTTTTATGCTCATCTACTATCGCACATCAGGCATTCTGGCTGACCTTGCACTTGTCTTCAATATCCTCTTTGTGATTGCATTTTTAGCAGGATTCAGCGCAACGCTAACGCTTCCAGGCATTGCAGGACTTGTGCTGACGATTGGCATGGCGGTCGATGCCAACGTGCTCATTTTTGAGCGTATTAGGGAAGAATCTTCTCGTGGAAAGAATTTGAAACTTGCGATTGAAATTGGCTACGACAAAGCCTTCTCGGCGATTTTAGATTCACACGTAACGACCTTCGGCGCAGGAGCATTACTTTACACGTTTGGCATTGGACCGATTCGCGGTTTCGCCGTTACGCTCATGATTGGCATTGTCGCAAGCCTCTTTACAGCAATCGTCGTTACAAAAGTTGTGCTTGACTGGATGATTGAGCGCAACAGCGTTACCGAAACCAGTTTTGGCTAATCCAATCCACATCTCGAAAGGCTAAAATCCAACAACAAAACTCACGTTTCAAGTTCAAATGAGATTTTTAGAAAAGACAAATTTTGACTTCATTGGTGCGCGCAAGAAAGGTTACATTCTTTCTTCAATCCTTGTAGGAATTGGGCTGGTGTCTATGATAGTGCGTGGCTTTCAACTCGGCATTGACTTCAAGGGCGGAACAGAAATCGTCGTGAAATTTCAAGAGCCGATTAACATCGGCGAAGTGCGCAAAACATTAAGCACAGAAGGTATTAAAGGGCAAATCAAAGAATACGGCTCGGCGCAGGAAGTCATTATCACAACCGATTTTAGCGGCGAAATAAATGACCTTCAATCGCTCATTGAGCGTGTGTTGAAGCGTGATTTTCCGAACAATCCAAGTGAAGTAGTTAAAGTCGATGCTGTTGGACCAAGCATTGCAAGTGATTTGAAATGGTCTGCCATCAGCGCACTTTTTGGAGCGTTGGTCATGATTTTGCTCTATGTTGGAATCCGATTTGAATTTAAGTTTGCAACCGCAGGCGTGATAGCCATTTTTCACGATGTTTTATTTGTGGCAGGGCTGTTCAGTTTGTTGGGCGGCGTGTTTGATGTGATGCCACTGGAAATTGACCAAAGTATCATTGCCGCATTTCTGACGATTGTCGGCTATTCCATCACCGATACGGTCGTGGTGTATGACCGCATTCGTGAAAATCTGAAAATCCGAAGAAGCGATCCTTACGAAAAAGTCTTTAACGACAGTCTCAACGAAACATTAAGCCGCACGATTATCACTTCGGGAACAACACTTCTAACGGCACTGGTGCTTTTCATCTTCGCTGGTCCCACGATTCGCGGATTTGCATTTGCTATCGTTGCGGGCATTTTAATTGGCACATATTCTTCGGTGTTCATTGCCGCACCGATTGTGCTGGATTGGCAACAAAAAACAGGCGGAAAGTTCAAGCTGAGAGGCTAAATTGAAACTCGCAACGGAATTCAAACCTTATTGCTATGACCTTCGGCGAAAAACAACTCGGCTCTGTAACCGTGATTGAACTCAACGGCGATGTGCTCGGCGGACCAGATGCCAATGAACTTCATGGAAAACTGCGCGACCTTCTCAACGCAGGCAAGAAAAATATCGTCATTGACCTTGTCAAAGTCGAGTATATGAATTCGTCAGGCTTGGGAATGATGGCATCAGCCCTTTCAACTGTGAAGAATGCAGGCGGAACGCTTGTGCTTGCCAATCCCACAGAGCGCATTAAGAGTTTGCTTGCGATTACCAAACTCAATCAACTCTTCAAGACCTTTGACAACATCGACCAAGCCGTTGCCTCGCTGAGTTAAAGGACTTTCTTCTTCAATCGCACACGGATAATACGGGCTGAACAGAGTTGCACGGATTGACTTTTGTGAACTTCGTGCCTGCCTTTGTGTTCTTCGTGGTTTCTTTCTCTTTTCACCACAAAGCACACAAAGTTGTTTTCACAAAGGGCGCAAAGAAAATGGCACACGGAACACACGGATTGAACGGATTTTGCACAGAATACCTTTGCGAACTTCGTGCCGCCTTCGTGTTCTTCGTGGTTTTCATCTCTTCTTCACCGCAAAGGGCGCAAAGTAACTAGTGTTCCATTTTTATACCGACACAGGTTGATATTCGTTCATTGAAATCGATAATCCGCGCACGACAGCACCCAAGCGAATCGCATCAAAGATGAGTTGTTCAGAGCCGCCTTCGTGGCGCACAGATTTTTCATGGCTATTGACACACACTTCGCACCCATTTACCGCACTCACGACAAGCGAAATCAGTTCAAAGAACATCTTTGGCAAAACAGGGCGCGCCATAATCGTCATCTTGATTCCTGCGGGCATTTGCTCGTAGGCTTTGTTCTCGCAGAAGTGGCGGAATCGGTAAAAGACATTGTTTGTAGCAAGCAGTGAAGCAATCGCATGAACTTCGCCGATTTCCGACTCCGTTGCGCCTTCTTTTTTGGCAAGTTCGGTGAAAGCCGAAATGAGGGCGTTGTTGCGTTCATTGGCGGCAACGGCAAGCGCAATCAAATACGCATTCTTTCTGCCACCTAAACTGGGGCTATCAAGCGTTGATTTCAAATTGATGCGCAAGTCGCGAATGTATTTGTAATCGCCTTTGACAAAAGCGTCTAATCCTGAAAAACGTGCGTCAGCAGAAATGCCTAAATCAGCGAGTAAATCTTTTCTGGTGTCTTCCATTGGTGTTAATAAACGGTTAATTGAAGATTGAACACAAAAGGCGGATTGTCGCCCGCCTTTTGGAGTGTGATAAATGATAATTAGGCTTCAACAAGCGAGCCACCTACGACTTTAAGTGTCGCATCGCCTTCTTTCCAGTTGCATGGGCAGAGTTCGCCAGTTTGGAGGGCTTCAAGCACGCGAAGGGTCTCATCAATGTTACGACCAACATCAAGGTTGTTGACATTCACCCATTGGATTGTGCCTTGTGGGTCGACGATGAAAGTAGCTCGAAGTGCAACTTCTTCGGAACCTGTCAGAATGCCAAGCGCACGGCAGAGATGTTTGCCGTGGTCAGCAAGCATCGGGAACTTCAAATCTTTGAGGTTTTCATTGTCTTTGCGCCAGGCAAGATGGACAAAGGCTGTGTCGGTGCTTGCGCCGTAAAGCAAGGCATCGTTGTCTCGGAAATCAGCGAATTTGTCGTTAAAGCCTTTGATTTCCGTCGGGCAAACAAACGTGAAATCTTTGGGCCAAAAGAAGAAGACTGCCCATTTGCCTTGCTTGCGGTGGTCGGTAGTTGAAATTTTGGCGAACTCTTTGTTCTTCTCGGTTGAAACAACCGCATCGAGTTCAAACTCCGGAAATTTGTCTCCAACAGTTAGCATTTTTGAGATAGATTTAATTGTTGATAACAAGAACTGATACTAATAGACACGATAGGAAACGCAAATCATCATTGAGAAGTTGCAAACATCAAAAAAATTTCAGGCACAAACAGCGAAATGATGTAAGAGCGTAAATTCGGCTGAAACGGCTGTGTTTGAGTAGATTTAGCATTGAGGATTTCGGTAAGTGCCACTTACGTTTATGCGAAGTTTATACCTGCAAAAAGCCAAGCGAGAAGAAAGGAGAGCAAGATGGGATTAGGAGGATTTCTTCGCAATGTGGCTGATATTGTATCGGGGGTTGCGCACCTTGCGCGCACATTTCAAGAGCATCAGCGAGTGTGGCGCACACCATATTTTCAGACGGAACTTGTTCTGACCGAAAAAGCCGTTAATCTTGCGCTTCGTTCAGTTGAGCGTGCTGATGCGCCGATACGAGATTTTTCCATCAAGTTTCGCCCCAATGTGTCCGAACTTCACTTTTCTTTCAAAGGTATTTTTGGTGATTGGCTTTCGTGCCGCTTGCCGCTGCACATTTCAGAACTGACGGTTGTCAAAAACGAATCGGTTGCAGTTGTCGAACGGGCGGGAAAATTGCGCATCGCCTCTGAATCCATTTGGCAATTATTTTATTATCAATTCGTTCAGGCGTATTTTAACAGCCGTTTTGGCGAGCGGCGGTTGCTTGCAGCATTAGTCAAAAGCGTGCCGTGCCTCACTTTGGAGCCGGAATTTCGCTTGTGCGGTAAGGTGGTGCGCCCCATTGGATTGTGTATTAACATCGAAAAAATTTTACAACAGAAAACTGTTGCCTCACTGCTCATTCAGCATGGGATAATGAACATCGTGGGCATCACAGGACTGCGTGAAGAAGAAGGTCAGTTTGTCATCGACCTTATCGTTGGAAATAAACGCTCATCAGAATCGCAATGGCAATCGCCACATCGCATGAAAACTTTTTTTGACGGCTGAAATGCCTTGCGCACGCCGTGCGTTTATTACGGAGCTCTATAACAAATCAATGACAAAACTGGCACATCTTATCTCAAACACCATTCACCCGATTGTTCTCCCAATTGTTACATTTTGGACGTTAATGCAGTTTGGATTCGGCGAACCTTTGAACGGTAGGTATCTGTATTTGTTCGTGGTTGTCGTGTTCTGCTCGGTCATTCCCTCGCTTGTGGTGATTGTGCTTAAAAAGATGGGCAAAGTGAGCGACTACGATATTTCAAGACGTGAAAGTCGCGCACTTCCATTTTTAATTGGCGTGGTTGGGTATTTTGTTGGCGCACTGACGCTCTATCTTTTGAATGCGCCGCCGATTATCGTTGGCTTCATGCTCTGCTACGCAATTAACACGATGTTAATTTTTTTCATTACGCTGGTGTGGAAAATTAGCGTGCATGTAACCTCACTTGGCGGACCGATTGCCGCCATGACCTACGTGTTTGGAGTGCAATCTCTGTGGCTCTTGCTTCTGATGCCGCCGCTGGCTTGGGCAAGGGTTCACTTGAAGGCACATACGCCAATGCAGACGGTTGCAGGTGGCACATTAGGCTTTTCCGCAACGCTGTTGGAACTTGTGTGGTGGTTTGGTCGGGGAAATTTTTAAGGGGATTTATCCGCCACGAAATTTTTTGAGCAGTTTCGCCTTCACATAAAATTCGGCGATAAGATTCAGAATCATTGAGAAGATGAAAAGGAATGTGCCGATAAGAAAAAGCACGTTGTAGTGTGGGTCGCCGAAAACGACTTCCGCCATTTCTGCGCCGATGGTCGCCGTGAGCGTGCGCGTAGAATCGAGCAAACTCCACGAACTAATGGCGGCGTTGCCAGTTGCCATCAGCACAATCAGCGTTTCGCCAACAGCGCGTCCAAGCCCTAACAAAATGCTGGCAAAAATACCCGGATACGCGGCAGGAAGCACCACATAAAACGCCGTTTCCCACTCTGTTGCGCCAAGTGCATAACTGGCTTCTTTCATGGATTGCGGCACAGCAGAAAGGGCTTCTTCGGAAATCGTGAAAATAATCGGAATTGCCGTGAGCGAAATCGCTACGCCGCCAACAAGCGCATTCAGCCGAAACGCTGAACCCGTCAAAGCTTGAAGCCACCCCGACAGCACCACCAATGCGAAAAATCCAATCACAACCGATGGCAATCCAGCCACTAACTCAACCGATGGCTTCAAGACTTCCTTTATCCACTTCGGCGCAAACATCACCGAATACAGCGCAGAAAGCACGCCAATCGGAACGGCAATCACCATTGCAATCAAGGTTGTTTTAATCGTGCCAATGAAAAGCGGAATAATGCCGTATTTGGGCGAATCAGAAACTGGTTGCCAATTCGTGCCGATGAGCGTCGGCAACACTTCCTTGCGAACGTGCGCATCAAAAAACACATCTTGCGCTTCTTTGAAAGTGAAGATGAGAATCAATAAGATGATAGAAATCGAAACAAGCGAGATACCGAAAATCACATTCTTGGCAATGCGGTCTAATCGCTTTGCGGCGGGATTGACTTTTAAGGCGTTGGGTATGGCAGTGGTTGGTGTCGTGGTCATTGAAGTAAGTTATTTGGTTGAAGCCGTTTCAGGACGCAGGCTTTTAATCGGGCGAATCGGGAAATAGCCTTCTGCAATCGCAAGTGATTGACCTTCATCACTAAGAACCCAATCAATAAAGGCGCGTGTTCTGCCTTGTGGCTCTTTGACAAGATAGAAATAAAGGTCGCGAGAAACAGGATACGTGTTATCGGCAATCGTAAGTTCAGAAGCAGGAACAGCAGGCGAATCGTTTGTGGCTTTTGCCGCTAAGAACTTAATGCCTCGCGAGTAGGCAATACCACCGTAGCCGATGGCGTATTTGTCTTGTGCGACCGCATTCGCAATCGCGCCTGTGCCAGAAAGCGTTTGCACATGTGCATCAAAATCGGCTCCGTCTAAAATGCGCTTCTTGAAAAATTCGTAAGTGCCTGAACTGTTCTCGCGTCCATAAATCACAATCGCTTGGTCTTCCCAGCCGAGTTCTTTCCAGTTTCGGATTTTGCCTGTGTAAATCGCTTTCATTTGCTCAATAGAAATTTCAGAAAGCGGATTGGATTCGTGAACGTAAATCACAATGCCGTCTTTGGCAACAGGGATTTCAATCACTTCGCAACCGTATTTTTGTTTGATGATGTCGCGCTCACGCTTTTTCATCGGTCGGGAGGATTGGCAGATGTCGGCAATGCCGTTGATGAGTGCCGAAATCCCTGTTCCGCTTCCGCCCCCGTTGACTTGGATTGTGGCTTCGGGAAATTGTTGCATATAAACTTCCGCCCACTTTTGACCAATTGCGACCATCGTGTCAGAGCCGCGAATCGTTATCGGACGCTCTTCTTCCACCGCACATGAACCAAAAAGAAGCGTGAAAACAATGATATAAGCGTAACGAAGGCGTTGCATAGTGCAATGAAAGTTGGATTTCAAATATAGCACGCAGGGTTGGCGGGCAGGCGGGCTTAACAAAAACTTAACGTAAAAGATTGCGCCGATGAAGAATCCGCTCAATCGTCTCGTCAAGTGAGCGGTAGCGAAGTCCAAGTTGCTCAATGGATTTACGATTGTCGTAGCGGAGCGTTTTTTCGGAAAGGCGCATGGTATCGAAGGTAATGGCGGAACGGAAGTTGGAAAAAAAGGCAAGCACATCGCAGATGCCGCCAATGATGAAGCCAAGTGTTGGCGGAAGGTCGGCAATGTCTCGAGAGCGTGCGCCACGAAAGCGCGAAATGCGTTCTGCAAGGGCGCGATAAGAAAGATTTTCGGAACTGATGATGTAACGCTCGCCTGTTTTGCCGTGCTTCCATGCTTGTTCAATCGCAAACACCACATCGCGAATATCGACAAAGCCCGTTGCGCCGTTTGGAACAAAGGGAATAATCCCGCGAAATAAATCCGCAATAAATTCCGATGCAGAGTGAAGTCTCTCTTCTAAATCACCAAGCACAACGGAAGGATTGACAATCACCGAATCTAAACCTTCGGCAACGCCGCGCCACACTTCAAATTCTGACAGATATTTTGAAAGCATATAGCCGATTTGATGTTGCCATGCGTGAAAAGGCGTTTGCTCGGTGCTTAACTCTGACGCACGTAATCCGTTTGAGCCAATCGCCGCTGTTGAACTCACATGCACCAATCGCTTCACGTGATTTTTCAAGCAGGCATTCACAAGGTTGCGCGTGCCAATCACATTGGCGCGATAGAGCCGCCGATAATCTTTTTGGTGAAATGAAACCAACGCCGCACAGTGAAAGACCACATCAACGCCTTCGGTTGCGTCCCATAATGAAGCAGGGTGAAGCAAGTCGCCATAAATCCAATCAATCGGAAGGGAATCTAAATGATGGCGCAAGGAAGTAGAGCGCACCAATGCTTTTAGGCGAAGGGAAGTCCCATTATGTTGATGAAGATACTGCGTCAGTGCCGAGCCAATGTAGCCCGTTGCGCCTGTGATAAGAACGGTTTGTTTGGACACACGCTATTCAAGTTTCATCAAGAGGTAATTTTTTTCAACCGCTTGTTTTTCGGAGACCTTGATTTCTTTGACAACGCCGTCCATCGGAGATTTAATTTCGTTTTGCATTTTCATTGCCTCTAAAATCAGTAGCCCTTGTCCTTTCTTCACACTCTCACCAACGGAGACCGAAAGTTTAACGACCAAGCCGGGCATTGGGGCTTTGATGTCGCCCGAAGCCGATTTCTTCTTTGCGTTTCCGCCCATTTTATCGAGCAAGAGTTGCAGTTCATCTTTGACATCAACTGAAACCAATTCACCGTTGATTTTGAAATTAAATCCGTCGTCAGTTTTAATAGCCTCAACTCGATACACTTTGCCGTCATAAATGAAGTGATAAAACCGCTCGGAAAGTTGAACAAGGCGTGAGTCTTTTCTTGCACCGTTTATGCTTACGGCATCGCTTCCAAGCGGTTCGACTTCAAAAGCAGATTGATAAACAGTGGCTTGATATTTCATAGCGATTGGCTGATAAATGTTACAACGCAGTGTTAAGGTTGGTGCAAGTTACATGTTTTCAGGCAAGTTTCGGCTTAAACTTCCGAAGGATTCAATTCGCTATCAATCGTGCGGGCAAGTGAGCGCAAGAAATTTTTTTTGAGCATCACGGTGCGAATTTGAGCGAGAACAGCGTTGCGCGCGTCGGGCGTGGTAGCGGCATCGAATTGAGAAGACAGGTCGTCAATGGTTTTATCACAGTCGGCGATACGCGTCTCTAAATCGGAAAGCGACGCAAGCAGTGAAGTGCGGAGCGTGTCGCTCGGCGCGTGTTTGTAGTCTTCGAGTTGTTCGCGCACGTCCATCAGTTCCATCAAGAGTTCGGGTGGGGTTTGTTTTTTTTCGGCTTCGGTGATGTTGCCCAAGTGAAGCCCAATCACATAAAGCAAGCGTTTCTCTTTGTCTTTGAGCGTCAGAAAAGCTTGATTGAGAAGCGAAGAGGCTTCGAGGCTTTGCGATTGCTCTGCCGTTGTGCCGCCTTGATGAAAGTCGGGGTGCAGTTCCCGCGAGAGCGCGTAAAATTGCTTTTGGAGCAATTTGGTATCGAGGTTGAGTTTTTCTTCTAATCCGAAGAGCTCAAAGTAGGTCTTTGGCATAGTTAATGTTGATGCGTTTAGGCTAATCGCAAATGAGCCATTAAAGTTAAGCCTAAAAGTTCAAATGTGATAAAGCACACAAACGCAGATAATGCGCATACGCGTAGATAGATTACACACACATTGACAAAGCGCACACACGCCTTGAAACTCATTTGACCCCCTGAAAAAACATGATTAGATTGTCGTGTCAAAACTGACAATGCACTTTCCCTACACCACATTTGAGTCGTTTGGTAAAGTGCACCTGTTTATCACTTTTCTTTCTTTAACTCAAAACTGTTCTGGCAATGAACAAGAATCTCTATGCAACCGTGATTCTGCTGCTGATGGTAAGCGTGAGCGCAAGCTACGCACAACCTACTTCCGAGCAACGCTCGTTTGAAGAAGTCTTGAACTCTGATGGTACCTTAAAGCGAGGTGCGCAAGGGTCGTTCAACATAGAAGGCTACACTATGCGCATGGGCAAAAACGGTGAGCCGATTTTTGTGCCGCAAACGCAAAGCGTGCCAAGTGGCATTTGGAGCATTTTAGGCACTGGCGGCGGCAGCGGCGTGAGCGGTCCGATAGTTGGGGTTGTCTATGCACTGGCAGTATCGGGAAACGATGTGTATGTCGGCGGCATTTTCAACCAAGTCAATGTGGGCGGCACAGTAGTGAATGTCAACAACATTGCGCGCTTCAATACGACTACGAACACATGGAGCGCACTGGGCTCAGGTGGCGGCAATGGTGTTAATAATGCAGTCAGAGCGATTGCAGTGGTGGGAAGCGATGTGTATGTCGGCGGCATTTTCAACCAAGTCAATGTGGGCGGCACAGTAGTGAATGTCAACAACATTGCGCGCTTCAATACGACCACGAACACATGGAGCGCATTGGGTTCAGGTGGTGGCAACGGCGTGAATCTCGGTGTCAATGCACTGGCAGTGTTCGGAAACGACTTGTATGTTGGCGGCTCGTTCACCCAAGCTAATGTGGGCGGTGCTTCGCCTGTTACTGCAAATCGCATTGCGCGCTTCAACACAAACACAGATACATGGAGTGCGCTGATAAGCCAAGATGGTGGCAACGGTGTGGATAATGGAGTCAATGCTATTGTAGTGGTACAGTTATTTGATGCGCTATGTGTCGGCGGCAATTTCACCGTAGCCAATTTTGGCGGTGTTTCGCCAGTTCTGGCAAACCGTGTGGCACTCTTTGGCTTAATTGACAGCACATGGAGTAAGTTAGGCTTATCTGGCAACGGAGTGGATAATGAAGTCAGCGCGCTGGCAGTGGGCGGCACAGGATTTAATGTAGAGTTGTATGTCGGTGGCAATTTCACCCAAGCCGATGTGGGTAGTCCCAGTCCCATTACAGCCAACCGTGTTGCGCGCTACAGCATCCCACTGGGCATCTGGGATTCGCTAAGCACTAACGGTGGCACTGGCGTGGATGGCACTGTTAATGCATTAGCAGTGTTCGGAAACGACTTGTATGTTGGCGGCTTTTTTACCCAAGCGAATGTCGGTGGTTCAGTAGTCAATGTCAAAAACATTGCCCGCTTTAACACTGTGTCCGACACTTGGAAAGCACTGACAGGCGTAGGCGGCGGAAACGGTGTAGATGGTGGGCTTGCTCCATCGGTTGAAGCACTGCTGGCAACAACAGGCGGCATGTATATCGGCGGCATTTTCACCCAAGCCAACGCAGGCGGGTCAGCACCGATTACTGCAAACAATGTGGCGCGTTTCTCACCCAATCCTTCCTCCACGCAATCCGTCACCAGTGATGGGCTTTTTATTTTCCCCAATACAGGCGTGAGCATTGACTTCACAGGCGTTTCAGGGTCAGGCTCTTGCACCGTAGAGCGTTACGACTTTCCTCCAAGCAATGTCTCCTTCGTTGGCACACCGCCAACCTTTACAAGCCAATATGGGTTTATTATCACGGCATCAGGCTTCACCTTCACGAATGCTGAACTGCGCTTCGACCGCACGCTGATTCCGAATTCGGGCATCGGCAATGCCAGCACGGTCAATGTCTATCGCCGACCGACACCGGGCAGTGGCCAGTTCAGTGTTTTGCCTAATACCTTCAATAACAGTGCTCCTGACGAAGTGCGTGCCACCACAACAGCATTCAGCGAGTTCATCTTGGGCAGCAACGACCCCAACAATCAACTCCCGGTGGAACTCACGGCGTTCGGATTTCGGAAGGTGGATTCCGGCATTGAACTCTATTGGAGAACGGCAACCGAACTGAACAACGCAGGCTTTGAAGTGCAAAGAAGAAGTGAGAATCAGGGAGCGAGTGCAGAGTGGCAAGTCTTGGGCTTTGTCAGAGGCAGAGGCACGACGACCGAAGCGCAATCCTATACATTCTTGGATAGAAGCGCATCAGGCAAAGTGCAATACCGCTTGAAGCAAATTGACTTCGACGGACAGTTTGAGTATTCCAATGTCATTGAAGTTGACGCAGGCTTGCCGAAGGTTTTTGCATTGGAGCAGAACTATCCGAATCCGTTCAATCCGACGACGGTGATTAGTTACCAACTGCCCGTAGCAAGTGAGGTCTCGCTGAAAGTCTATGATGTGTTGGGTAAGGAAGTGATGACGCTGGTGAATGGACGGCAAGCGGCGGGGGCATATAACTACACGCTGAACGCAAGCAATCTTTCAAGCGGCGTGTATTTTTATCGGTTGCGAGCGGGGAATTTTGTCTCA
>Ga0308390_1000097_pt1 | contig 66750 bp, 67 predicted proteins | sample Hotspr2Sample149_FD_202358 | JGI IMG/M metagenome (GOLD analysis project Ga0308390, IMG submission 202358) | Hot spring phototrophic mat microbial communities from Mushroom Spring, Yellowstone National Park, Wyoming, United States - 20040719_149 ...
ACGGCTGTTTCCAGCCGTATGCGATCTGCTCTAGCGCCAGGAGAGGGCGAAGGCGCACGCCCCTGTCGCCTCGGTGGCGCGCCGCAGTGCCGCCACCGAGGTGTTCGGATGCACAAGCGCACGGAACAGCGCCTGGAAGGTCGCGGCGTAATAGGCGGCCACACACGCTGCGGCAGGGCCTGCAGCGCGCAGCGGCCCGCCCGTGATGGTCACGACAACCCTCTCCCCCTGCTCCACCGCGAAGCTGCCGCTGCCGCAAAAGGTCCAGGCGTGGCGGGCGATCGCGCGCAACAGAAGCCGCGCCGAGGGCGCCGCGGGCAGAAGCCGCAGCAGCACCCGAACAGGAGCCGGGATGCGCTTCGCGAGAAGATAGTCCGCGGTCCGACGCCCCGCAGCGGCGGCGACCGCCCGCGCCTCGGGCTCGCCGAGCTCGGCGAGCAAGGCCCGGTGAAGAGCCGCAACATCCGCCTCCGGCACCATCGCTGCCGGCGGATGGTCGAGCCAGCCCGACAGCCCGGCGCGGGCGAACACGCCGCGCGCGAGGTCGGGGCCGTGACGCTCCGCCAGCGCCTCGGCGACGCGATTGACGGCGTTCGGCCCGACGCGCGGGCATGCCCTCTCCTCGACGACAGCAAGAACGCCGATCGCGCCAGCCTCAGCCATGGGTGGTGCGCTCTTCGCCCTCGGCGAGCTGCTCGGTGCTGCCGCCGCAGGCCTTCACGAGCTCAGGCGAGCGTTCCGTTCCCCCGCCTTGCTTGCGCCTGTGCATCGTCTTCCAGATCGCGTTCGCCGGCGCGGCAGCGGCGGGCGCATCGAGACGGCGTGACGTATCGAAGCCGAAATCGACCTTGCGCTTTGACTGCGGTCCCCAGTAGCCGACCTTGCCGAGATCATAGAACGTTCGCTGGAACCCCGATTTCGCGAAGGCCTTCAGGCAGCCGAGCATGTAGCGTCGCCTGGTGCGGTCCTTCAGCCACGGATAGTGGAACAGGGCCTTGTTGAGGTAGAAGCGGCGGTAGTTGTGCATCACGCGGTCAAGCAGGGTTGCGCGATCCATCGCGTCCGGCTTGATGATCGGCGTCACGAAATTGCACTTCTCGAAATCGAACACCTCGACCTTGTCGCCGAGTTCCTGGAAGAGGTCCGAGAATGGCCAGGGCGTGTACATCGCCCAGTTCGCCATGTCGGGGTTCCAGTCGCGGGCCATGCGGTAGGTCTTCTCGAGCGTCTCCTCCGTCTCGTTCTCGAGGCCAACGATGAACTGGGCTTCGGCAACGATCCCGTTGGCGCGCAGGAGCTCGATGGCGCGCCGGTTCTGGGCGATCGTCGTCTCCTTGTTGAAGCGGTCGAGCTTGAGCTGTGCTGCCGCTTCCGTTCCCAGCGAGACATGGATCAAGCCGGCCTTGCGGTAGAGCGGCAGGAGCTTCTCGTCACGCAGAATGTCGGTTACGCGCGTGTTGATGCCCCACAGAACGGGGAGCTTGCGCGCGATCAGCTCCTCGCAGAAGGCAACGAACTTCTTCTTGTGGATGGTCGGCTCCTCGTCGGCGAGGATGAAGAAGCCCACCTCGTGGTCCCTCACCAATGCCTCGATCTCGTCCACCACCTTCTTCGGGTCGCGCACCCTGTAGTCGCGCCAGAACTTCCACTGCGAACAGAACGAACAGGTGAAGGGGCAACCGCGCGCGAAATTGGGGATCGCCACGCGCACGCCCATCGGGATGTAGATATACTTGCCCCAGTCGAGGATGCCCCAGTCGGGCGCGATCCGGTCGAGGTCGGCGATCGGCGGCTCGGCGGGCGTGGCGACCACCTTGCCGTCCTCGGCATAGGCGATCCCCCGGATCGCCGGGCGGGCCTCAGGCCAGCGCCCCTCGGCCACGGCGGTGACGAGATTGAGGAACACCTGCTCGCCCTCGCCGCGCACCACCGCGTCGATCCACGGCGCTTCGTGCAGCACCTGGGGATACATGAAAGTACCGTGAATTCCCCCCAACACTGTGACGATCCTCGGATCGACCTCCTTGGCGATGGCAAGCAGGCGCTCGGCCTTATAGATCGCGGGCGTGATCGCGGTGGCGCCGACGACGTCAGGCTTCAGCGCCGTGATCTCCGCGCGCACCTGATCGTCGGTCAGGTGGTTTGTCATCGCGTCGACGAAATGGATATCGGAGAAGCCCGCGGCCTTGAGATATCCCGCGAGGTAGGCGACCCAGGCGGGCGGCCAGTTTCCCGCGATCTCCGCCCCGCCCGAGTGGTAGTTCGGATGGATCAGGACGACGCGCATGGGATCCTCCGGGCGCTTCTCGCCAGCCGTGGCCGACGCAGATCCCGTAACGGATCGGTGGCGATGCGTCCTTGAGGTGTGTCAATCCCGTCTGACACCCGGGGTCGCCGCGGCCATCGCGGCGCCGTTAGCGCGGGAGCGGCACCTCCCTGTAGCGGGATCGGACCACGACGGAGGTACCGTAACCCGCGAGCAGGAACAGCACGCCCGCGAGATCGAACAGCGAAAGATACGTCGCCGCATCGGTGATCGCGAACGCGATCGCGATCTTCGCCCCGATGATGATGAGGGCGAGCACGATGATGGGCGGCATGGCATCGCCCAGGATCTGCAGCGACGGATGGAGCGCAGGCGCCGAGAGCGGGCCGGCGGCGAGCACGCGCCGCTTTCGCGCATGCGCCGACCACATCAGCCACGCGCCGCCCACGAAGCACAGGAGACCGACAAAGTACCGCATCTTTCCCTCCCTTCCCGAACCGCGGCCGGGCAGGGTCAGGCCCTGCTTCGCCCGAGCCTGTCCGCCCGCTGGAGCCGTTCGAACAATGCAATGGTCCAGGTGATCCGCGCCGCGAGCCCGTCAAGCCGGGCCGGCTGCGGCGCGGCTGCCACCGCGGCCTGGACGAGGAAGCGCGTCTGTGGCAGCGGTGGCGCGGCCAGTACGTCACCCGCGGCCGCGAATGGTGCGGCGGCGAGGCTGCGCGCGAGCAGAGCGAGCTTGCGCCGCCCCGGAACGATCGCCCGTGTGGAGACGCTGTCGAGCCCACGCCGCTCCAGCTCGCGGCCGATCTCGGCATAGATCAGACGCGCTGCGGCGATTCCCGGCCGGCAGGCGAGCGGCAGGGCCGCGATGCCGTGCTCAGCGCGCGCGTAGAGCGTCTCGGCGGCGGCCAGCAGCCGCGCGACCGCGGCGCCGAGCGCCGGGCTGAAGGCGGGGCGAGCGAGCCAGCGTTCCGGATCGATGCCTGCCTCCTCGAGCCACTCGGTCGGGAGGTAGAGCCGGCCCATGCGGGCATCCTCGCCGACATCGCGGGCGATGTTGGTCAGTTGCATCGCCACGCCGAGATCGCAGGCGCGCGCGAGCGGCCCCGGCTCGCGCACGCCCATCAGCACCGCCATCATCGCGCCGACGGCCCCAGCGACACGCGCGGCATAGGCGTTGAGCGCGGAGAGGTCGCGATAGCGTCGCCCCTCGGCATCCCAGGCGAGCCCCTCGAGCAGCGCCTCCGGTAGGGCGCGCGGCAGGCCGTGGGTGGCGACAACGGCAGCGAGCACGCGGTCGCACGGGTGGTTGTCGGGCCTTCCCTCGTAGATCCGGGCAAGCCGCGCGGAGAGGCGGGCGAGCGCGGCGGGGCTCCTCCTCTTCCCGTCGACCGCGTCGTCGGCGAGACGGCAGAAGGCATAGAGGGCGGTTGCCGGGCGACGCACCGAGGGGGGAAGCAACAGCGCCGCGGCATGAAAGCTCCTGGAGCCGCGGCGCAGGAGGTTGCTGCAGGCGGCGAGGTCAGCGTCACGCACGGGCGAAGGCCTCGGCCGGGGGAACGACTTGATCGAGCACCTTGGCCGAGGAGATCACCCCGGGCAGCCCAGCGCCCGGATGGGTGCCGGCACCGACGAGATAGAGGCCATCCACCTCCTCGCTCCTGTTGTTGGGGCGGAACCAGGCGCTCTGCAGCAGCACCGGCTCGAGCCCGAAAGCGGCGCCGTGCACCGAGAGAAGCCGGTCGCGGAAATCGAGCGGCGTCATCAGCCGCGAGGTCATAACGGCCTCGGACAGGCCGGGAAGCAGTGTCGCCTCGAGGAAGGATTCGATCGACCGTCGATAGGGCTCGGCCGCGCTCGTCCAGTCCGTGTTGCCGAGGAGGTTCGGCACCGGAGAGAGAACATAGAAACTGTCGCAGCCGGGCGGGGCGAGGGAGGGGTCGGTCGCGGTCGGGCGGTGCAGGTAGAGGCTGAAATCCTCGGCGAGCACCTTGCGGCTGAAGATGTCGGAAAGCAGCGCGCGGTAGCGTCGCCCGAGCAGGATCGTGTGGTGGCCGACCTCGTCGTAGCGCCGGCGCGTGCCGAAGTACCAGACGAACAGGCTCATCGCGTAGCGCGCGCGGGCGAGCCTCCGGTCGGTCCAGCGGCGGCGCGTGTGTCGGGCAAGCAGCGTGCCGTAGGTGTAGGCGGCATCGGCGTTGGAGACGACGATGTCGGAAGCCACCGTCTCGCCGCCGGCGAGGCGAACGCCGCGCACCCTGCCGCCGGAGACGAGGATCTCCTCGACTTCGGCGCAGAGGCGGACCTCGCCGCCGAGCCCCTCGATGAGCGACACGAGGCCAGAGACGATCGCGCCCGTTCCCCCCATCGCCGAATGGACGCCCCAGCGCTGCTCGAGCGCGGCGATCAGGCAATAGACCGAGGGGGCGGCAAACGGGTTGCCGCCGATCAGGAGCGGGTGGAAGGAGAAGACGATCCGCAGACGCTCGTCCGAGAAATGCTCGGAAACGATCGCGTAGACGCTCTTCCAGGCACGGAGGCGGATCAGATCGGGCGCGACACGCAGCATGTCGAGCGGCGAGCCGAAGGGGACATGGCCGAGCCCCTCGAAGCCAATCCGGCAGGTTTCGGCCGAGAGGCGCATGAACCGCTCCCACCCCGCGACATCGGCCGGGCAGAAGCGCGCGACCTCGGCGCGCATGGCCTCCGCGTTGCCAGAGTAGGTGAACACCGCGCCATCGTGGAAACGGATCCGGTAGAACGGGTCCATCGGCACGAGCGTCACGTCGTCGGCGAGGCGCCGCCCGGCGAGCGCCCAGAGTTCCTCGAGCAGGAACGGTGCCGTGATGATCGTCGGGCCGGCATCGAAGGTGAAGCCGTTCTCGCGGAACACCGAGGCGCGCCCGCCAGGCTGGTCGAGCCGCTCGAGGACCGTGACGCGGAACCCGCGGGCCGCGAGCCGCACGGCGGCGGCAAGCCCGCCGAAGCCGCTGCCGATGATCACGGCATGCGGGCGGCGGTCGCGGCGCGCCACGGCGGGTGCTGCGAGCGATGCGGCATCCATGCCGCACGACTGTAAGGTAAAGTTGACAGATGCCGCCAGAGCAATTCAACGTCCGGCGCGCGATGGCGCGTCACCGCCAGCGCTGGGCAAGGTCGGCGATGTGGGCGGCGAGGGCGGCGGCGAGGGCGAGCCCGACCCACCCCCACCACGCCCCGGCAACGGAGAGGCGCCAGGCGCACAGGATCAGCCCCCCGGCAAGGAGTGTTGCGAGCAGGGACCGGGCAGGGATGCCGCGGCGGCTCCTCTGGGCCAGAGCCAGAAGGACGGCCGCTTCGAGAACCAGCCCTGCCAAGAGGACGTCGAGCAGAGCCCCGGACCCGATGAGGCCCGCGAGGTCAGGCAAAGGGGGCGTTCAGCCGGACCACGGCGAGGTTGAGCACCGCGGCGAAGCCGACCCAGGCGAGATAGGGCAGAAGGAGAAGCGCGGCCGTGCGGCTGTAGCGTCTCAGGACGAGGATCAGCAGGAGCACCGACAGCCAGAGGAACACCACCTCGACGAGCGCCCAGTCAGGACGACGAAGCCGAAAGAACAACGCACTCCAGAGGATGTTGAGCACGCCATTGACAGCGAACAGACCGACCATCCACTCCCGGCTCGGCTGGTCCGGCGCGTCGCGCCAGGCGGTGACGGCGGAGAGGGCGGCGAGCGAGAAGATCACGGTCCAGGCCGGCCCGAACAGCCAGTCGGGTGGCTGCCAGGACGGCTTGGCGAGCCCCTGATACCACGGCCCGATATCGGTCATGGTGGCGCCAACGGCAGCGACGAGGATCGCCGCGCCGGCAGCGACGAGCATCGGCACAAGCCGGCTCGAAGGTCGCGCGTTCATGGGGGAAACCTAGGCGGCGGTTTCGGAAGCGCCAGCCATGCGGTCCCAGAAACGCTCGACATAGGTTCTGAACCATGCGCTGTAGCGCTCTGGGTTTCTTGCAATGTCCTCGCGGAGTTCGGCCGCGTCGAACCAGGCATAGTCGGCCACCTCCGCCGGGTCGGGATGGACGGGACCGTCCCAGACCGTGCCGAAGACATGGACGAACTCGTGCTCGGTGAGCCCGTCCCCGACCGAGGCGCAGTAGATGGTGGTGAACAGGGGGTCGAGACGATCGACCTCGATCCCCATCTCCTCGCGGAGCCGCCGCACGGCAGCGTCGGCGGGGTCCTCCCCGGGGCGGGGGTGGCTGCAGCAGGTGTTGGTCCATCTGCCGCCCGAGTGGTACTTGCACGCCGCCCGACGCTGTAGAAGCAGCCGGCGCCCGTCGGCGGAGCGCAGCACGACCGAGAGCGCCCGGTGCAGCCGCCCCTCGCGATGAGCGGCAAGCTTCTCCATGGTCCCGACGGGCCGGTCCTGCCGGTCGACGAGAACGACCTCCTCCTGCATGCCTGTCAACTTAAGCTGACAAGCGGGGCATGCCAAGCCTTAGGGTGCCGTGCCGACCGATCGTCGCGAGCACGCCTCGGGCGGGCGGCGAGACCGCACTCTCGCCGAGGAGGGAGCGTGCGCTTCAGGCGCCCGCCCGAAAGCGTGTCGGCGCGCTGCGAGGCGGCGTGGGTGAGAGCGAACCAGTCATGCGCGCGGATCGCCTTCGCCTGCTCCTCGGCCGAGGAGAGCTTGAGCAGCGACGACAGTGTGCCGCGATGGTTCAGGCGGCCGACCAGCACATTGGTCAGCACATCGAGCCGCTGCACCAGGTTGAACTGCTGGAACACCATCGCGCAGCGGCCGCGCCAGTCGCAAAGCCGCCGGCCGCGGAGAGCGGTCACATCAACGCCTTCGAACAGGATCCTCCCCTCGCTCGGCTCGACGAGCCGGTTGATCATCCGCAAGAGCGTTGACGTGCCGGCCCCGGAGCGGCCGATCACGCCGAGCATCTGGCCGTTCGGGATCGCGAGGGTGACGGAGTCGACGGCCGTGACGGCGCCGAACCGTCGCGTGACTCCATCGAGTTCGAGCATTCGCCCCCCGTGGCATCGCCTGCCACCGTTGCGGATAGCCGAAGCGGCGCGAAAGATGCGTGACCCTTCGATGACACGCCCCGCCGTGGCCGCGGCTTCCCGTCCGCTGCACCCCGTCAGCGGAGGCGCGCTGCCGGCTCGGGCGTGAGATGGGCAAGCCTGCCGGCCGCGATCGTCGCGACCACCCTCGGACCTCCGGGCGCGGCGGGCTCGACGAGGACGAGATCGGCCCGAAGCCCTTCGGCGATCCGGCCGCGATCGGAGAGGCCTGCCGCGCTGGCAGGGTTGCGTGAGACGAGCGCCCAGGCCTCAGCGAAGGGAAGCGCGTCGCGCGCAGCAAGCGCAAAGGCGGCATTGATCATCGCCGGATAGAAATAGTCCGATGCGAGAACGTCGCAGGCGCCGGCGCGCACCAACGCCTCGGCGCTGTGCCAGCCAAGATGGCTCCCCCCGCGCATCACGTTCGGAGAGCCCATGATCACGCTCTCACCCTCCGCGCGTGCGGCAAGCCCGGTCTCAGCGTTCATCGGGAACTCGCAGATCGTGCAGCCGAGCGCGCGCCAGCGGGCGCGGCTCTCGGGCGAGGCGTCGTCGTGGCTGGCCATGAGAAGGCCGTGCGCCCGCGCAAGCCGCGCCGCCTCGGCGACGAAGGCCTCGACCTCGCCGCTCCGGGCGAGCATCGCGCCCGCCAGCGCCGCAAGTTCGGCGGCTTTTACCTTGGCACGGTCGGCGTAGCGCGCGGCGCGGGCAGAGTCCTCGGCACGTCGCGCGATCTCGGCCGTGTGGTCGTTGAACGCGAGGAGATGAACGCGACCGGCAGCGATGGCCGCGGCCGCGTCCGGCCACTGGTCCATCGCGAAGGTCTCGAGGCGGAGATGGATTCGGTTGTCGGCGCCGAGCGCGCCCTCGCGCGCGGCGAAGGCAGCGAGCAGGGCGCGGAAGGTCTCGAGGCTGCGCAGCCCCGGCTCCCAGGAGAGCGTGATGGCGTGAAAGGCGGTGGTGATCCCGTTGGCGAGGAGCTGCCGGTCGGTGTCGATCAGCGCCGCGATGGCGGGGAAATCCACGCCAGGTCTCGGCTGCAGCTGTCGCTCGAAGGCGTCACCATGCAGGTCGACAAGGCCCGGCAGCAGCCAGAGCCCCGTGCCGTCGATCACGAGCGCGCCTCCGGGCACGGCGCCGCCGAGCGATGGGATCCGCCCGTCCTCGACAAGGCAGCCTGTTTCGTGCTCACCGTCCTCGGCCAGCACGCGCGCCCCCGTGATCGCGATCGACCGCACCGCGCTGGCGCGTCAGAACTCGAAGACGAGCTGCACCCGGCCCGCCGGGTAGAGCACGACACAATACTCGACGGGCACGCGGTCCTGATCGACGTTGACGTTCTCGCAGACCATCACGGCACGGTTCCGCGGCTGCCGCAGATGCTCGGCCTCGCGCGGCGTCGGCAGCCGGGCGGTGACGCGCGTGGTCGCGCGCGCATAGTCGGCGAGGCCGCAGGCGGCGAGCGCACGCGTCAGCGTGCCGCCGCGGGCCAGAGCCTCGGCGAGACCGGGAAACCGCGCCCTCGGGAAGTGGTGCAGCGCATAGGCGACCGGAACGCCATCGGCAAGGCCGAGGCGTTCGACGCACCAGAGCCGCCGGCCACGGCGAAGCTTGAGCGCGGCAGCGGCAGCGTCGGACGCCTGAACCTCCGCGATCGAGAGGATTCGCCCCGAGGGCGCGCGGTTGTTTCGCGCAATGACTTCGGAGAAGCGCGTGCGCGGGCCGATCCGGTAGTCGATCACGTCCTCGGCCACGAAACTGCCACGCCCCTGCTCGATCCGAACCAGGCCGCGCCGCTCGAGCTCCTCCATCGCTCTGCGGACGGTGTGGCGGTTGACGCCGAACCGGCAGGCAAGCTCCGCCTCTGTCGGCAGGCGGCTGCCCGAGACGGCCCTGCCGCCGACGATGTCGGCCTCGATGCTCTGCTCGATCTGCCGCCAGAGCGTGATGCCGGAGCGCCGTTCGATCACCGGCCCCTGCGGGGCGTTCGGCGCAGGGTCAATCCGCGCCATTCCGCTCCCGTCGTCGCTTGCCGCTGGTGCAGCCATCACGTTCGCAAAACGTCATCGATCGATCAAACGCTCCGCCGTTGCCCGGTTTCCGGGGCTGATGGTATGAATAAACGTCTAGACGATACGTCAGGGGATGAACGACGCGCAACCCTTCCCGACAGCACCGGCCGGCGCAGCCCTAGAGGAGGCGCGTCGCCATCGCATGGCGGTGCTGGCGCGCGCCCCCCTCGCTGAGCTCGAGCATGCCCTCGCCGCGGCCGGCCCTCTGCCCGCTTGGGAGAGGCTGCGCGGCCCCGAGACAGGCATGGTGATGGTGCGCGGGCGGATGGGCGGCAAGGGTCAGGCATTCAATCTCGGCGAGATGACGGTGACGCGCTGCGCCGTCCGGCTCGCCGACGGGCGCGTCGGCCATGTCTATCTTGCCGGCCGTGACGCGCGGCGCGCCGAGCTTGCCGCAGTGCTCGACGCCGCGCTGCTTGATCCCGCGCTTGCCCAGGCGCTGGCGCCGAAAATCGAGGCGATGGCCCACGCGCAGGAGGAGGCTCGCCTTGACCGTTCCCGCCGCGCCGCGGCGACGCAGGTTTCCTTCTACGGCCTCGTGAGGATGGGATGACCGGGCTTGCGGCTGGCTTCGCCTCGCCGGTGCGCGATGCGCAGCGCGCCTTCCGCAGCTTGCTCGAGGCGCTGGCGCGGCCCGGGTCGATCGTCGTCCCCTGCGCGCCGCCGACGCCGCCCGCTCCGCTTCCGCCGGCCATGGCTGCGGTGGCACTGACGCTGCTCGACGGGGACACGCCGCTCTGGCTCGACGACGGGGGCGCAGAGGCTCGTGCGTGGCTTCGCTTCCACTGCGGCTGTCGCCTCGTCGACGACCCGGGCGAGGCGTCATTTGTTTTCGTGACGGCAGCGTCACGGACGCCGCCCCATGCGCGGCTGCGCGCGGGCAGTGACGAGTATCCCGACCGGTCGGCAACCCTCGTGCTCGCAGTCCAAGCGCTCGGGGAGGGCGAGGCGTTCGCCCTCTCCGGCCCGGGCATCGACGGCACGCGCGAGCTTCGTGCTGCGGGCGTGCCTGCTCGTTTCGTTGCCGATCGCGCCGAGAACCATCGCCTGTTCCCGCGCGGCGTCGACACACTCCTCGTCGCGGGAGCACGGCTCGTCGCCCTGCCCCGCAGCACGTCGTTGCGCCCTCTCGAGCGCTGAACCATGTATGTCGCGATGAAGGGAGGCGAGCGGGCGATCGAGAACAGCCATAGGGTGCTCGACGAGGTCAGGCGTGGCGACCCGGCCGTGCCGGAGCTCTCGCCGGAGCAGATCGCCGGGCAGCTCGGGCTTGCGGTCGATCGCGTGATGGCCGAGGGCTCGCTCTACGACCGCGACCTTGCGGCGCTTGCGATCAAGCAGGCCCAGGGCGATCTCGTCGAGGCTGCCTTCCTCGTGCGCGCCTATCGCACCACCCTGCCGCGATTTTGCGCAAGCCTTCCCATCGACACGGGCAGGATGGCAGTCGAACGCCGGATCAGCGCCACCTACAAGGACCTTCCCGGCGGCCAGGTGCTCGGTCCGACCTACGACTACACGCACCGTCTGCTCGACTTCTCCCTCGTCGAGACGCGGCAGCGTCCCGCTGCTCCGCGCGCCGATGCCCCGCTCGCGACAGCCATGCCGCATGTCTCGTCGCTGCTCGAGGCGGAAGGGCTGTTGCGCCCAGAGACGGCCGAAGATGCCGCCGACCCTCCCGACATCACACGCGACCCGCCGCGTTTCCCGGCGAACCGCGCCGCAAGACTGCAAATGCTTGCGCGCGGCGACGAGGGGTTCGTTCTTGCGCTCGGCTATTCGACCCAGCGCGGCTATGGCGAGACGCACCCGTTCGTCGGCGAGCTGCGCTACGGCTCGGTCGCGGTCGAGATCGTTCCGGAGGAGCTCGGCTTTGCCATCGATATCGGTGACATCTTCGTCACTGCGTGCGAAATGGTTAAGCAGTTCACCGGCAGCCGCACGGAACCGCCGCAGTTCACTCGCGGCTACGGTCTCGTCTTCGGCCATTGCGAGCGCAAGGCGATGGGCATGGCGCTCGTCTACCGGGCCTTGGTGGCGGCCGAGCTCGGCGAGGAGGTCTCACACCCCGCGCAGGATCAGGAATTCGTCCTAAGCCACTGCGACAATGTTGAAAGCTCGGGCTTCGTGCAGCACCTCAAGCTGCCGCACTATGTCGATTTCCAGTCCGAACTGCAGCTGATCCGCAGGCTGCGCGCCGAAGCCGCCGAGCGTCGCGGCGGCGGGCCCGGTGAGCTCAAGGAGGCAGCGGAATGACCGCTCCCCCGCGCGGGCCTGATCCGGCCTACAACGAGGCCTATCTGGACGAGCAGACGAAGCGGATGATCCGCCGGGCGCTGCTCAAGGCCATTGCCATCCCCGGCTACCAGGTGCCCTTCGCGAGCCGTGAGATGCCGCTCGCCTACGGCTGGGGAACCGGCGGGATGCAGGTCACCGCCGCCATCATCGGCCGCGACGACGTGCTCAAGGTGATCGACCAGGGAGCCGACGACACGACCAACGCCGTCTCCATCCGACGCTTCTTCGCCCGCGTCAGCGGCGTGCGCACGACCGAGCGGACGTCGGAGGCGACCATCATCCAGACGCGGCATCGCATCCCGGAGGAGCCGCTGCGTGCTGGACAGATCATCGTCTACCAGGTGCCGCAGCCGGAGCCGCTTAGGAAGCTCGAGCCGCGCGAGGTCGAAACGCGCCGGATGCATGCGCTTGCCGATTACGGGCTCATGTATGTCAAGCTTTACGAGGACATCGCCCGGCACGGGCGGATCACGCTCTCCTACGACTACCCCGTGCTGGTCGGCGGACGCTACGTGATGGCGCCCTCGCCGATCCCGAGCTTCGACAACCCGAAGATGAACCGCTCGCCGGCGCTTCAGCTCTTCGGCGCGGGGCGCGAGAAGCGGATCTATGCCGTGCCGCCCTACACTTCCGTCGAAAGCCTCGCGTTCGAGGACCACCCGTTCAACCCCTGGCGCGCCGACCAAGCCTGCGATCTCTGCGGCTCCACCACGTCCTATCTCGACGAGGTAGTGGTGGACGATCGCGGGGGAAGGATGTTCGTGTGCAGCGACACCGACTGGTGCGCGACGCGACGCGCGGCCGGCCACCGCCGCGCGCAAGCCGGGCACCCCATCGCCGCAGACGGTGGCGCATGACACCCGAAGCGCCCTTGCTCGAAGCGGAAGGGGTGACCGTGCGCTTCGGCCGCATCGAGGCGGTCTCGGGCGTGTCCTTCTCGCTCTGGCCCGGCGAGGTGCTCGCGATCGTCGGCGAGAGCGGCAGCGGCAAGACCACGCTTCTGCGAACGCTGCACGGCGATCTCGCGCCCTGTTCCGGCCGCGTGCTCTACCGCAGGCGATCGGGCGAGACGGTTGACGTGCACGCGCTGCCCGAGCCCGCACGCCGCCTGCTCGCGCGCACGGAATGGGGCTTCGTGCACCAGAACCCGCGCGACGGCCTGCGCATGGCCGTCTCCGCCGGCGGCAATGTCGGCGAGCGTCTGATGGCCGCGGGCGCGCGGCACTGGGGCAGGATCCGCGCCGAGGCCGCCGCCTGGCTCGCGCGCGTCGAGATCGACGCCGGCCGGATCGATGACCCGCCGCGCATCTTCTCGGGCGGCATGCAGCAGCGGCTTCAGATCGCGCGCGTTCTCGTCACCAACCCGCGGCTCGTGCTGATGGACGAGCCGACGGGAGGGCTCGACGTCTCGGTTCAGGCGCGGCTGCTCGACCTGATCCGTAGCCTGGTGCGCGAGCTCGGCCTCGCCGCAGTGATTGTGACGCACGACCTCGCAGTCGCACGCCTTCTTGCCGACCGGATGCTCGTGATGCAGCGTGGGCGCGTCGTCGAGGCAGGCCTGACCGACCAGGTGCTAGACGATCCGCAGCATCCCTACGCCCAGCTCCTCGTCTCCTCCGTGCTCCAGGCATGACCGACGTCACCGTCCTCGCGGTCGAAGGCCTCTCCAAGACCTTCACGCTGCATCTGCAAGGCGCGCGTCGCCTTTCCGTTCTTGACGGCGTGAGCTTCGAGCTCCACCGCGGCGAGTGTCTTGCCCTCGTCGGGCCCTCGGGTGCAGGAAAGAGCACGCTCATGCGCGCCCTCTATGGCAACTATCTTGCCGGTGCCGGCCGGATCCTCGTGCGTGACGGCGACGAGGTGGTCGACCTCGCCGCCGCAACACCGCAGCGCGTGCTCGACCTGCGCCGACGCACGATCGGCTATGTCTCGCAGTTTTTGCGCGTCATCCCGCGCGTGCCGACGCTCGCGATCGTCGCCGAACCAGCGCGCCGCGCGGGCCTCTCCGATGGGGAGGCGATCGCGCGCGCCCGCTCCCTGCTCGCACGTCTGAACCTGCCCGAGCGGCTTTGGGACCTCCCGCCTGCGACCTTCTCGGGAGGCGAGCAGCAGCGTGTGAACCTCGCTCGCGGCTTCGCTGTGCCCTACCCCCTTCTGTTGCTCGACGAACCGACGGCGAGCCTTGACCCACCGAACCGACGGGTCGTGATCGGGCTGATCGAGGAGGCAAAGGCGCGCGGTGCGGCGATCATCGGCATCTTCCACGACGCCGAGGTACGAGAAGCGGTCGCCACGCGCACCCTCTCCGTTCTGCCGCTCGCAGCGGAGGCGGCATGAGCGGGGAGGTCGTGCTAACTAACGCGCGGATCGTCGCGCCCGATGAAGTGTTCGACGGCACGGTCGTGCTGCGCGCGGGCAGGATCGCGCACATCGACCAAGGCCGGTCGCAGCTCCCCACCGCGCAGGACCTCGAGGGTGACCTGCTCCTGCCCGGCCTCGTGGATGTGCACACCGACAATCTCGAGAAGCACATGATGCCGCGCCCGGGCGTGCGCTGGTCCTCGCGCGCCGCTCTGCTCGCGCACGACGCGCAGGTCGCGGCCGCCGGGATCACGACCGTGCTCGACGCGCTCTGCGTGGGCGAGGTTGAGCATGCCGACCAACGCGACCAGATGTTCCGCGAAGGGGTGGCGGAACTGCGTGCTCTTGCCCCGCGCGGGCTTCTGCGGGCGGAACATCTGTTGCATATCCGTTGCGAGATCAGCGTCGAGGGCATGCAGGAGAGCTTCGCCCTCGTCGCCGACGATCCGCTCGTGCGCATGGTGTCGCTGATGGACCACACACCGGGGGTGGGCCAGTTCGCCGACATCGAGAAGTACAAGCGTAAGAACGCCAAAAGCCTCGGCATGAGCGAGGCGGAGGCGGAGGCCTACATCGCCCGGCGCTGGGCGATGCGCGCGCGCGTGCGCGACGCCAACCGCGCCGCGATCCTCGAGGCTGTCGCGGGCCGTGGCATCCCGCTCGCAAGCCACGACGACCGGACGGCCGAGGAAGTGGAGGAGTGGGCCTCCGCCGGAATCGGCATCAGCGAGTTCCCGGTCACTGCCGAGGCGGCACACGCTGCCCGGGCGCTCGGGATGGGCATCGTCGCCGGAGCGCCAAACGTCGTCCGCGGCGGCAGTCACAGCGGCAATGTGCGGGCAGCTGACCTGATCCGCGAGGATCTCGTCGACGTGCTCGCCTCCGACTACGTTCCGGCAGCGATGCTCAATGCCGCCTTCCTCCTTCACGATCGCCTGCACCTCCCGCTTCCCCAGGCCGTCGCGACGGTGACGCGCAAGCCGGCCCTGATGGTCGGCCTCGACGATCGCGGCGCGATCGCGCCGGATCTGAGGGCCGATCTCGTCCAGGTGCATCTCGCCGACGGCCACCCGCTGGTGCGTCAGGTCTGGCGCGAGGGGCGGCGGATCGCCTGAGCCGCCGGGCGCTCGTGCACCGCTACGCCATCTACTTCGCTCCCTGCCGTTCCCACCCGCTCTGGAACGCCGGCTGCCGCCTGCTCGGGCGCGACCCAGAGACCGGCGAGGACCTCCCGCAGCCGGTGCTCGCGGGTCTCGCTCCGGAGCGCCTCTCCGCCATCACCGCCGAGCCGCGACGCTATGGCTGGCATGCCACGCTCAAGCCCCCCTTCGCGCTCGCCCCCGGAACCGATCGCCCGGCGCTCGAGAAGGCGCTCGACGCCTTCGCCGCCTCGCGGCAGGCCTTCGCCATGCCGCCGCTCATGGTCGCTTCGCTCTCTGGGTTCCTCGCGCTCGTCCCTGCCTGCCCCTCGCCCGCTCTCGACGCCTTGGCGGCCGACTGCGTGCGGCGCTTCGACCGGTTCCGCAGCCCGCCCGCACCGGAGGAGCTCGCGCGCCGGCGGAGCCGTCCGCTCGATCCGGTCGAGGAACGCAATCTCGCGCTCTGGGGCTACCCCTACGTGATGGACCGATTCCGGTTCCACATGACCCTGACGGCGCGCCTCGAGGCCGACGAGCGCCACACGGTGGACGCCCTGCTCGCCCGGCACCTCGCCGACGCCCTCGCCGTGCCCCTTGTCGCCGATGCGATCGCCCTGTTTGGCGAGCCTGCGCCCGGTGCGCCCTTCGCCCTGCTGCGCCGCTTCCCGCTCGCCGGGTGAGCCTCTGCCCGTCACTGCGGATCGTACTTGCGGCAGAATGCCTCGGCGCTCAGCGAGCGGAAGTCGCCGAGACGCTCGGCCCGGAGCCGTAACAGGGTCGACCAGACAGGGCCGGCGCTGTTCGGCAGGCCGGCGGCGAGGCGCGCGGGATCGACCTCGCCGACGATCGCGGAGGCGATGAGGGCAGAGCAGATCGGTGAACGCACGAGGCGTTCCGGCGACAGCGCCCGCCGACGCGCAGTCCCCTCATTTCCCCCTGTGCGACCCGCACTCCATACTCAACGCCGAGATGGCATGAGATAAGAGGCGCATGACGCGGATCCGCGAGATTCGGCTCACCCCGCTCCGCCACACCTTGGCCGAGCCCTACGGCATGGCACGAGGCCTCTCGAAGGCACGCCAATGCTGCCTCGTCGAGCTCGAGACCGATGACGGGATCGTCGGCATCGGCGAGGCCTGGGGGCCGCCTGCTGCCGTTCGGGGCTATCTCGATGCGGTCCAGGACGCCTGGATCGGCCGCGACCTGTTCGCGCATGCCCAGGCGCTCAAGCTCGTGCTCGGGCGGAACTACCATTTCGGTATCGAGAACCAAATTCTGGCGCTCGCCTCGGGCATTGACATCGCCGCCCATGACGCGATCGGCAAACGCCTCGGCGTTCCGGTGCACGCCCTTCTCGGCGGCAAGGTGGCAAACCGCGTGGCCGTCTACGCCTCCGGCGGATACATGACGGCCGAGCCGCAGGCGAGCCTCGATGCGATGCTGGAACGCTTCCTCGGCCGCGGCTTCTTCGCCGCGAAGATGAAGATCGGCCATTCCGTGGCGGAGGATCGGGCGCGTGTGGCGCGCGCCCGCGAAACGCTCGGCGAGGCCTTCACGCTGATGGTCGACATCAACGGCAACTGCACGGCCGACCAGGCGCTCGCAACGATCCGCGCGATCGAAGGATTCAACATCCACTGGGTGGAGGAGCCGCTCGCGCCGCTCGACTGGGCGGGCTATCGCTGGCTGCGCAACCGTTCTCCGGTTCCAATCGCAACCGGCGAGGCGCTTTACACCGCGCATCAGTTCCTCCGGCTCGGCACGGAGGGCTGCGCCGACATCTGGCAGCCCGATCTCACGCTTTGCGGCGGGCTCGCCCAGGGGAAGCTGATCGCCGAGCTCTGCCACCTCCACCACAAGCGCCTCAGCCCGCATGTCTGGGGCTCGGCGATCGGGCTCGCCGCGGCGGTGCACCTCGTCGCGACACATGCCCCCTATCCGGCGACCACGCATCCCCCCGATCCCACCTTCGTGGAATACGACGTCGGCGAGAACCCGTTGCGCGACGCGCTGCTCGCCACGCCGCTCCTGCCAGAGGAAGGCTACCTCACCGTCCCCGACGGCCCGGGCCTCGGGATCGCGCTCGACCCCGACGCCGTGCGACGCCTCGCCGGCGAGGCGTGAACGGGCTGGACAGCCGCCGCCCCGCTGCCGTCTCATGGCGCGCAGCGAGGAGACACCGATGCCCGACCAGCCCGCCAACCGACGCGTGATCCGAAGCCCCCGCGGCCCGGAGCGCAGCGCGCTCTCGTGGCAGACCGAGGCGCCGCTGAGGATGCTGATGAACAACCTCGACCCGGAGGTCGCCGAGCGGCCGGACGAGCTCGTCGTCTATGGCGGGATCGGCCGCGCCGCACGCGACTGGCCCTCGTTCGACCGGATCGTTTCCGTATTGAAGCGCCTGACCGACGACCAGACCCTGCTCGTGCAGTCAGGCAAGCCCGTCGGCGTCTTCCCCACCCACCCTGACGCGCCGCGCGTGCTGATCGCTAACAGCAATCTCGTCCCAGCCTACGCGACCTGGGAGCATTTCGACGCGCTCGACCGCAAGGGGCTGATGATGTACGGCCAGATGACGGCGGGGAGCTGGATCTACATCGGCAGCCAGGGGATCGTGCAGGGCACCTACGAGACCTTCGCCGAGCTCGCCCGGCGCCACTATGGCGGCAGCATGGAAGGGCGATGGATCCTCACCGCGGGCCTGGGCGGCATGGGTGGCGCACAGCCGCTCGCCGCGGTGTTCGCCGGCGCCTCAATGCTTGCGATCGAGTGCCAGCCGAGCCGGATCGAGAAGCGGCTCGCGACAGGCTACGTTGATGTCTGGGCGAAGAGCCTCGAGGAAGGGCTCGCGATGGTGCGCGCCGCCTGCGCGGAGAGGCGCGCGCTCTCGGTCGCTGTGCTCGGCAACGCAGCCGAGATCTACCCCGCTTTGGTCGCGCAAGGCGTGCGTCCCGATGCGGTGACCGACCAGACGAGCGCGCATGACCCGGTGAACGGCTACCTCCCCGCCGGCTGGACGCTCGCGGAGTGGGAGGAGCGACGCATCTCCGACCCGCGCGGCACGGCGGCGGCGGCACGCCGGAGCATGGTCGCCCAGGTCGAGGCGATGCTCGCCTGGCACCGGATGGGGATCCCCGTGGTCGACTACGGCAACAACATCCGGCAGATGGCGAAGGAGGAGGGGCTTGCCGACGCCTTCGCCTTCCCGGGCTTCGTTCCAGCCTATATCCGCCCGCTGTTCTGCCGCGGCATCGGCCCGTTCCGCTGGGTGGCGCTGTCGGGCGACCCTGCCGACATCGCCGCGACCGATGCGAAGGTGAAGGAACTGATCCCCGACGATCCTCATCTGCACCGGTGGCTCGACATGGCAGCACGGCGAATCCGCTTCCAGGGCCTGCCCGCGCGGATCTGCTGGCTTGGGCTCGGCCAGCGCCATCGGGTCGGGCTTGCCTTCAACGAGATGGTCGCGCGCGGCGAGGTCTCTGCTCCGATCGTGATCGGCCGGGATCATCTCGACAGCGGCTCGGTTGCGAGTCCAAACCGCGAGACCGAGGCGATGGCCGACGGCTCGGATGCGGTGTCGGACTGGCCGCTCCTCAACGCGCTTCTGAACACCGCGTCGGGCGCGACCTGGGTGAGCCTGCACCATGGCGGCGGCGTGGGCATGGGCTGGAGCCAGCATGCGGGGATGGTGATCGTCTGCGACGGCACGGAGGCGGCGGCGCGACGGATCGCCCGCGTGCTCTGGAACGACCCCGCAACGGGCGTGATGCGCCACGCCGACGCAGGCTATGATCTCGCCATCGCCTGCGCCCGCGCGCACGGGCTCGATCTGCCGATGCTCGATGCTTGAGCGTCTCACGCCGGGGGCGGTGACGCTCGCCGCGCTCCGCCACATTCACGAGGGAGCGGGCGTGACGCTTGCCGAGGGCTGGCGCAAGGCCGTCGAGGCTTCGGCCGAGACCGTTTCGGCCATGATCCGCCGCGGCGACACCGCCTATGGCGTCAACACCGGCTTCGGCAAACTCGCCCAGACGCGGATCGCGCCTTCGGATGTGCGCGCGCTGCAGCTGAACCTCGTGCGCAGCCACGCCGCCGGAACCGGCCCGCCTTTGCCTCAGCCCATCGTCCGGCTCGTGCTCGCCTTGAAGGCGATGAGCCTCGCGCGCGGCTTCTCGGGCGTACGGCCAGCCATTGTGGAAGCGCTCGAGCGTCTGCTCGCTGCCTCCGTCCTGCCGGTGATCCCAGGCCAGGGCTCGGTCGGCGCCTCGGGTGACCTCGCCCCGCTCGCGCATCTCGCTCTCGTCCTCGTCGGCGAGGGGGAGGCGACGCTGCCCGATGGGCGCGTCGTGGCTGGCGCCGAGGCGCTTCGTGCCGCCGGCCTCGAACCGCTCGTTCTCGAGGCGAAGGAAGGGCTTGCTCTGCTCAACGGAACGCAGGTCTCCACCGCGCTCGCGCTCGCCGGCCTGTTCGCCGCAGAGGATCTGTTCGCCTCCGCCTTGGTGACGGGGGCGATGTCGGTCGATGCCGCGCGCGGGTCGGATACGCCGTTCGAGGCGCGGATCCAGGAGGTGCGGGGGCATCGCGGTCAGATCGATGCCGCCGCGGCGCTGCGGCGCCTGCTTGCCGGCAGCGCGATACGCGAGAGCCACCGCGTGGGGGACCCGCGCGTGCAGGACCCCTACTCGCTCCGCTGCCAACCGCAGGTGATGGGTGCAGTGCTCGACCTGATCCACACCGCCGCCGCCACGCTCGAGACGGAGGCGAACGCCGTTTCCGACAATCCGCTCGTGTTCGCAGACAGCGGCGAGATCGTCTCGGGCGGCAACTTCCATGCGGAACCTGTTGCCTTCGCGGCCGACCTGCTCGCGCTTGCGCTTGCCGAGACCGGAAGCCTCGCCGAGCGGCGGATCGCGCTTCTGACGGACCCGGTGATGACCGGCCTCCCCGCCTTTCTCGCCCCTGACCCAGGGTTGAACTCGGGGTTCATGCTCGCGCATGTCACCGCCGCTGCGCTCGCTGCCGAGAACAAGGCCCTCGCACACCCGCGCAGCATCGACAGCCTCCCCACCTCTGCCAACCAGGAGGACCATGTGAGCATGGCGACGCATGCTGCCCGCCGGCTCGGCGAGATGGCGGCGAATCTTGCGGGCATCGTCGCCATCGAGGCGCTCGCCGCGGCGCAAGGGATCGAGTTCCATAGGCCGCTCCGGTCCTCCGAGCCCATCGAGGCCGCGATCGCGGCGCTGCGCGAGCACGTCCCCCGCTGGGAGAACGACCGGGCCATGGCCCCCGACATCGCGGCAGCGACCGCGCTGGTCGCAGGCGGTAGGCTTGCCGCGTTCGCGCCGATCGCGCTTCCCTCGCGCGCATGAGGGGGTCTTCCGGGACGATCGCGGTCGTCTATCATCCGGCGCAAATAAGGAGGGGGCGGATGAAACGTCGAGGCGTGGTAAAGGCAGGGGCTCTGGCGGCCGCGTCGGTCGCGCTCGCGGCACCTGCGCTGTCGCAGGGCAGGATCGAGTGGCGCATGGTCACCTCCTGGCCCCGGAACCTGCCCGGCACCGGTACGGGTGCGAACCGGATCGCCGAGCGCATCGGCCAGGCCACGGGCGGGAGAATCATAGTGCGGGTGTTCGCCGCAGGCGAGATCGTTCCGGCCTTCGGCGTGTTCGACGCCGTCTCGCAAGGGACGGCCGATCTCTACCATTCGACACCGCATTTCTGGTTCGCGCGCTCGCGCGCGGCGGCGATCATCGGCAGCTTCCCCTTCGGCCTGACGACGACCGAGCTCACCGGCTGGCTGCGCAATGCCGGCGGCCAGGCGATGTGGGACGAGCTCTATGCCCGGTTCAACCTCAAGCCGTTCGTGTGCGGCAACTCCGGGCCGCAATGGACCGGCTTCTTCCGCCGCGAGCTCGCCACACCCGATGATCTCAGGGGCCTTCGCTTCCGCGCCGGCGGGCTGATCGGCGGGCTCTATCAGCGGCTCGGCGCATCGGTGGTGCAGATGCCGGTGGGCGAGGTGTTCCAGGCTCTTCAGGCCGGCACGATCGACGCTGCCGAGTTCGCCGGCCCTTGGGCCGACGGCCCGCTCGGCTTCGGCAGGGTGGCGCGGTTCTACTACCGCCCCTGCGGCCAGGAACCCTCCGCGAGCCTCGAGACGGTGATCAACAAGGCACGGTTCGACACCCTGCCGGACGATCTCAAGGCGGCCGTTCGCTTCGCCTGCGAAGGCTACAACGAGGAAAGCGTCGCTGAGTGGGACCATTTCAATCCGCTAGCGCTGAAGGAGATGGTGGAGCGGCAGAGCATCGCCGTGCGCTCCGTTCCGGAGCCGATCCTGCGCGCGATGGCCGAGGCCGCCGCCCGCTTCATCCGCGAGCTGCGTGAGGACCAGGACCCCCTGAACCGGCGCATCATCGAGAGCTACATCGCCTATCGCGAGACGGCGGTGGACTACGCGGCCGAGGCCCACGCGCCCGTCAACGCCGGGCGCGCGCTCGCCCGCTGGAGCTGAGCGGCGCGTGATCCGGGCGCTCGAGGTGGCCGGCCGCGCGCTCGACGCGTTCTCCGACCGGTTGGGCCGCACGGTGAGGTGGCTTGCCGTGCCGCTTGTGCTCGTTCAGTTCGCCGTCGTCGTGCTGCGCTACGCGTTCTCGACGAGCCTGATCCAGATGCAGGAGGCGGTGATCTACCTCCACGCCACCCTCTTCATGCTCGCGATCGCCTTCACGATGCGACAGGAAGGGCATGTACGCGTGGACGTCCTCTACGCCGCCCTTCCCCCGCGACGCCGCGCCCTGATCGACCTCATCGGCGTCCTCGTCGCAGTGATCCCGTTCTGCCTCCTGATGCTCTGGACGTGCTGGCCGTTCGTCGCCGCCTCCTGGCGTATCCGCGAAGGGGCCATCGCCTATGGCGGCATCCCCTACCAGTATCTCCTCAAGTCGCTGATCCCGGCGATGGCGATCCTGCTGCTGCTGCAGGCGGTGGCACATCTCTGCCGCTGTGCGCTTACGCTTGTCGGCCGACGCGTCGACCACCGCGCCGGCCAGCTCGCGAACGGGGCCTGACGGCCTTGGGCAGCACGGGCGGGGGCGTGCTCGACGTCCTGATGTTCGCGACCCTCTGTGTCGGCATCCTCTCCGGCTTCCCGGTCGTGTTCATCCTCACCGGTTCGGCGCTCGTATTTGGCGCGCTCGGCTGGGCCTTCGGCGTGTTCACGCCGAGCCTCCTCGGGGCGCTTCCGCAGCGCGTCTTCGGCACCATGACCTCCGAGGTTCTGGTGGCGATCCCGCTCTTCGTGTTCATGGGCATCATGCTCGAGCGGTCGAAAATCGCCGAAGACCTGCTCGAGACGATGGGCCGGCTGTTCGGCCGCTTGCGCGGCGGGCTTGCGATCTCCGTCACGGTCGTCGGCGCGCTGCTTGCTGCCTCCACCGGCATCGTTGGCGCGACGGTGGTGACGATGGGGTTGATGGCGCTGCCGGCGATGTTGCGTAACCGCTACGATGCGGGCTTCGCCTGCGGCACGATCTGTGCGGCCGGTACGCTCGGGCAGATCATCCCGCCCTCGACGGTGATGGTGATCCTCGGCGAGATCATCTCCGCCGCCTACCAGCAGGCGCAGCTCGCCAAGGGCCTGTTCTCGATCCAGACCGTTTCGGTGGGCGAGCTCTTCGCGGGAAGCCTCCTGCCCGGGCTCCTGCTCGTCGCGCTCTATATCCTCTACCAAGCGGTGACGGCCTGGCTGAGGCCCGCGATCGCCCCTGCCCTGGTGCAACCGGAGGGGGCCGTCAGCCGCGGGGAGATCCTCGGCGCTCTGGTGCCGCCGATCGTGCTCGTCGTCGCCGTGCTCGGCTCCATCCTCGGCGGTGTCGCGACGCCGACGGAGGCCGCCTCGGTCGGTGCCGTCGGGGCGACGCTGCTCGCGGCGCGGCGTCTCGCGGGCGCCGTCTGGCCGGCGTCCCTGTCGCTCGCCTCCGTCCTCGGGCTCGTCGTGCTCGCGAGCCTGTTCGACCTCAGACTCGGCCGCTCCGCCCCGCCGCTTGCCGATCAGGCAGCGATCGCCGCCGCGGCGCTGTGCTCGGCTGGGCTTGCGGTCGCGATCGGCCATGCTCTCGCGGTCACGGCCCGCGCCGGCGTGCTCGCTGGCGTCTGCCGTTCCACCGCGACGATCACGGCGATGATCTTCGCGATGCTGATCGGCGCGACCCTGTTCGCGCTCGTATTCCGCGGCTTGGGCGGTGACGACATGGTGCACGCGGCGCTGTCGGCGATCCCGGGCGGCGCGGCCGGCGCGATCGCGGCCGTGATGGCGGTGATCTTCGCCTTGGGCTTCTTTCTCGACTTCGTCGAGATCTGCATCATCGTGATCCCGATCGTCGGGCCGATCATCCTGCAGATGGATGTCGACCCGATCTGGTTCGGCGTTCTCGTCGCGGTCAACCTGCAGACGAGCTTCCTTACCCCGCCCTTCGGCTTCAGCCTGTTCTACCTGCGCGGCGTCGCTCCGGAGGGCGTGCGAACGCTCGACATCTACCGTGGCGTCGCCCCGTTCGTCGCGATCCAGCTTGTTGCGCTCGGGATCACCGCGTCTTTCCCGGAGCTTGCGACCGCGCTGCCAAGGGCGCTGTTCTGACGCCCGGGCTCAGCCGCCGGCGCCGAAGTCGAGCACGCGCTCGACGTCGAGCACGACCATGAGCTTGTCCTGAAGCCGGAACACGCCAGAGGAGACGCTGCGCCAGCGCGGATCGAGCGTGGGCGGGTTCGCCTCGCGCGTCTCGCCGTCAAGCGAGAGCACCTCGCCGACCTGATCCACAAGCAGGCTGTAGAACTCGCCCGACACCTCGACCACCACGCTCATCGCACGCGCCCCCTCGCCCGCCGGAGAGAGGCCGAGCCGTCGCCGCAGGTCGATCGCGGTCACGATCCGCCCCCGCAGGTTCAGGCTTCCCGCGACCTCGGGCGGCGCAAGCGGCACGCGGGTGACGCTCTGCGGCCCGAGGATGTCGCGCACTGTAAGAACCGGAATGCCGCAGAGCTGGCCGCCGACGGTGAGGGTGACGAACTCCTCGCTCGCCGAGCTCGCGCGCGCCGGACGGCGCTTCTCGATCACGGTCGTCATCTCAGACTGCCTCCACCTCCCGGACCGAGAGCGCCTGCTCGAGCGCACGCAGCACCGCGTCCCGGTCGAACTTCGCCACATAGTCGGAGAATCCGGCGGCATGGCCGCGGGCGATGTCGGCCTCCGAGACCCGGCTCGTCAGCGCGATCACCGGCAGGCTCGCCCAGGCGCCGCCGCGCCGCACCTCCGACACGAAGGCGATGCCGTCCATCTCCGGCATCTCGATGTCGGAGACGATGGCGTCGAACATGTCGCCACGATCACGGAGCTTGAGCGCCGAGGCAGCACTGTCCACCACGGTCACCTCGTAGCCGGCTGCCCCGAGCACCGGCACGAGGAGCTGCCGGAAGAAGGCGCTGTCATCGAGCGCGAGAACGCGGCGTCGAGCCTCCGCCTGTCCGGCCGATCGCTTCATGAACCAGTCGGGATAGGCGCGGCGAAGCCAATGCCCCGTGTCGAGCACCTCGGTGGCGCGTCCAGCGATGGTCGCTGTGCCGAGGAAGCCCGGCCTATCGGCGGCGAGCTCGACGCGGAGCCTGTCCTCCACCACGTCGAGGATCTCGTCGACGATCAGCCCGACCGACCGTTCGCCCTCGTTGAACACGAGCACCGGATGGCGCTCCTTCATGGCGGATGCCGAGAACGCCTCGTCGATCGGGACGAGCGGCATCAGCCGGCCGCGATACTGCATCACGAGCGCGCCGTTGGCCCGCTCGATCGACTCGGCCGGCGCCTCCTCAAGCCGCGCCACAAGGCCGAGCGGCACCGCCTTCGGCTCCGCCCCGCCGGCACGGAACAGGAGCAGCGCCGTCCGCTCCGACTCGGCGGTGGCCTCGGCGGTGGCGACGGCGATCTCTTCGCGGTCGCCGCCGCCGCGGGTTCCGATCCCGACGGCGCGCGCGATCCCGTTCGGATCGAGGATCATGATCACGCTGCCATCGCCGAGGATCGTGTTGCCCGAGAACAGGGTGATGTGGCGCAGGATCGGCGCCACAGGCTTGACCACGATCTCCTCGGTGTCGAACACGCGGTCGACGATCAGCCCGAATACCTGCACGCCGACCTTGCAGACGATGATGAACGCGCCCGAGCCGGCATCAGCCGTCCGCTCGCCCTCGGACGCAAGCCCGAGCAGCTGGCGCAGATCGACGAGCGGCAGGAGCCGATCGCGCAGGCGCAGCACCGGTGTCTCGTTGATCCGCTCGATCGTCGCGTCCGATCCGCCGCCGGTGCGCACAAGCTCGACCACGCTGATCTGCGGGATGGCAAACCGCTCGCCGCCCGCCTGAACCACGAGGGCGGCGACGATCGCAAGCGTGAGCGGGATCTTGATCGTGAAGGTGGTGCCCTGGCCCTCCACAGATCGCAGCTCGATCGTGCCGCCGATCTTCTCGATGTTGGTCTTGACCACGTCCATGCCGACGCCGCGGCCGGACACGGCGGTGACGGCGGCGGCGGTCGAGAAGCCGGCGCGCCAGATAAACTGGTGCACCTCGCTGTCAGGCATGGCGGCGACCTCGGCCTCGGTCGCGAGCCCTTGCGCCACCGCCTTCTCGCGAATCCGCGCCGTGTTGAGGCCGCGGCCGTCGTCGCTGATCTGGATGATGATGTGCCCGCCCTCGTGGAAGGCGTTCAGCACGAGCCTCCCCGTCTCCGGCTTGCCGGCGGCGCGTCGCTCCTCCGGCCGTTCGAGGCCATGGTCGACGCTGTTGCGCACCATGTGCGTCAACGGGTCCTTGATCAGCTCGAGCACCTGCCGGTCGAGCTCCGTCTCGGCCCCGATCATCGAGAGCTCGATCTTCTTGCCCATCTCGTGCGCAAGGTCGCGCACAAGCCGGGGGAACTTGTTCCAGGCATTGCCGATCGGCTGCATGCGCGTCTTCATCACCCCGTCCTGCAGGTCGGAGGTGATGTGCGAGAGGCGCTGCAGCGGCACGGTGAAGGGATTGTTCTCGTGCGTGCGCGATAGCTGCAGGAGCTGGTTGCGCGTGAGCACGAGTTCGCTCACGAGCGTCATCAGATCCTCGAGCACGTCGACACCAACGCGGATGGTCTGCTTTGCCGCGAGCGTCTCCGTCACGTCGCGGGTCTGATCGGGCTGCGTGTCGGGCTCGGCTGTCTGCGTCTGGGCGGCCGGGCGATCCGCCTGCGCCGGAGCCGCGGGCGTCTGGGCGGTCGGTTGCGCCACCTGCTCGCCCGAGAGCAGTCGGTTCAGCGCCTCGATGACGTCGCCGTCGTCGCCAGGAACCTCCGAGCCGGTGCGTTCGAGGTCGGCGACGATCGTCTTGATCCGGTCGATCGCGCGCAGAACCACCGAGATGGCCCCGGTGGTGACGGGCATCGACCCGTCGCGGAAACGCCCGAGCACGTTCTCCGCGGCGTGCGCCACCTTCTCGAGACGGGCGAGGCCGAGGAAGCCGCAGGTGCCCTTGATCGTGTGGACAAGGCGGAAGATCAGGGCGAGCGTCTCGGCGTCATCCGGCGCCTGCTCGAGCCGGATCAGGGCGGTGTCGAGCTCGGCGAGGCTCTCTGCCGTCTCGGTGAGGAAATCCTTGAGCAGGTCGTCCATCGGCGCACCTCCAGAAGCGCCGCCATTCGACCCTGATCGACCAAAGAAAGGGTAAAGCCGTGATCAGCGCCCGAACGCGCCGCCGAGATCGGCCGGCGGGCCGAACGCGCGCGGCCGCAAGCCGGCATGGAACCAGGCGATGAAGGAGTAGATATCATACACGGGCAGGCCGAGCTCCGCCCGAAGCAGATGCGCATAGGGCGGCATATTCGTGCACTCGAGCACGATCGCCCCCACCTCGGGGTGGCGTGCGACCAGATCACGACCCGCCTCGAGGATGTCGGCGGCGGCGAGCGCCACGTCGAGGTCCTGCTTCTCGCCCTTGATCAGCACGCGGAAGAACTCGCGCCCTCCTTCGGTGCCGGCGATCGGTGTGTCGCGCGGCACGCCGGCGGCGTCGAGATGCGCGGGCGTGAGCGACGCGGCGGAGACGGTGATGATGCCGACGCGCCGGCCGGGCGGCAGCGTGGCCTGCACCATCGGCACCTGCATCAGGCTCGAGGTCGCGACCGGAACCCTGAGCCGTGCGGCCATCTCCGCCTGGAAGATGCTGAGAAAGCCGCAGTTGGTCGTGATCGCCTCGGCGCCGAGGTCGATGAGGTCCTCGGCGGCGGCGAGGAAGGACTCGAGCAGGCCGCGCGCTCCCTCGAGCACGACGCGTTCCGGGCTCGCGCCGCGAACGACGCGGAACAGGACGGGAAAGGGCCAGGTGAGGCCGTTGCCCATGTCCCCCGGAATGCGGGGGAACCTCGCCTCGAGCATCAGGATGCCGAGCGGCGCCCCGTAGATGCTCTTGCCGCCGGGCGCGACTGAGGCCACCCGCACCGTCCGATCGTCCATGATCGCCCGCTCCCGCATTGCGCTCCCATGCGGAGCCCGACACTATGCCCCTCTGCGAGGTTTTGGGAGAGAGCGATGATCGGTCGTACCGCCGCCCTGCGCAGGCCGCTTCTGGTCGCGGCTGCGCTCAGCTTCGTCCTGCCCGCAGCAGCGGGGGCACAAGGGTTTCCGGTCGCCGGCAAGCCCGTCACGCTGATCGGCGGCTTTCCGAACGGCTCGGGAACGGACATCTACAGCCGCAAGCTCGCCGAACCGCTCGCCCGCGCGCTCGGCGTTCCCGTGGTCGTGGACAATCGCGTCGGCGCCGGCGGCAACATCGCGATGGACCATGTGGCGAAGGCCGCGCCCGACGGGCACACGATCCTGATGGGCACCTCGGCGATGCTCGCGATCAACCCCGCCCTCTATCCGCGCATGCCCATCGACACCATGCGCGATCTCGCCCCCGTGCTCGCGCTCGCGGACGTGCCGAACGCGCTCACGGTCGCCCCCGAACGACGCCCGCAGTTCACCGACTGCCGCGCCGTGATCGCCGCGGCGAAGGCGCAGCCTGGCCGACTTACCTATGCGTCGACCGGCAACGGAACCTCCACACATCTCGCCGGGGCACAGTTCGCTGCCGCCGCCGGGCTTGATCTCGTGCACGTTCCCTATCGCGGCGGCCCGTTCGCGATGACGGCGCTGCTCGGCGGCGAGGTGGACATCTTCCTGCACCAGACGCCCGCCCTCGTCGGCCCCTACCGGCAGGGGCAGGTGCGGCTGCTCGGCGTCACGAGCAGGACGAGGCTCGCCGCCTTCCCCGACGTGCCGACCATGGCCGAGGCCTGCGACCTTCCCGGCTTCGAGACGACCACGTGGTATCTGCTCGCGGTCCCCGCTGCCACCCCTGCCGCGATCGTCGAGCGGCTCGCGGCCGAGGTGCGCAAGGTGATCGATGAGCCCTCCTTCGTCGCCTGGGTGAAGGAGCAGGGCCTGACGCCGATGACCGGGGGCCCGGTGGAGGCGCGGGCGCTGCTTGCCGCCGACCTGCCGAAATGGGCCGAGGTGGTGCGCCGCTCCGGCGCCCGCGTCGACTGAGCCCGTTCCGTGGCGGAGGCGATCCAGTACTTCCACTCGCTTTCGAGCCCCTGGGCCTATCTCGGCGGGCCGCGACTTCACGAGATCGCGGCACGCTACCGTGTCGCGATCGTCTGCCGCCCGATCACCGTCCTGACCGAGAATGGCGGCATCCTGCTCCGCACCCGGCCGGAGCCGCGGCAACGCTACCACGCGCTCGAGCTCGACCGCTGGCGGCGCTACCTCGGCATGGAGCTGAACCTCACCCCGCGCCACTACCCGACCGACCCGAAGCCCGCAGGCCTCGTCGTCATCGCCGCGCAGCGGGCGGGGTATGACGCCGCGCGGCTCTCCCATGCCTTCCTCCGCGCCCTCTGGGCAGAGGAGGAGGACACGAAGGACGCGGCCGTTCTGGCCCGGATCGCCGATCGCGAGGGCATGCCCGGGTCTGCTCTCGTCGCCGCCTCCTCCGCCCCCGAGGTCGAGGCAGAGTGGGAGGAGAACCGCCGCGAGGCCATCGCCGCCGGAATGTTCGGCACGCCGAACTATGTCTGGCGCGGCGTGATCCACTGGGGCCAGGACAGGCTCGGCTTTCTCGAGCGCCTGATCGCGGCAGACCTCGCCCCGCCGATCGCAACCGGGCGCACCTGGTAGGAGCGCACGATGCCTGAACCGCAGCGCGGCGACCTCGTCATCCGCGGCGGCCTGGTCGCCGACGCCGCGCACCCGCTCGCCGAGGCGCGCGACATCCTGGTGCGCGACGGGGTGATCGTCACGATCGGCCCTCCCGGCATCGCGGTGCCCGAGGGAACGGCGGCCTTCGACGCCTCCGGCCTGCTCCTGCATCCAGGCCTCGTGAACGGCCACACGCATTCGCACGGCTTCCTCGGGCGGGGCATCGGCGACCGCTGGACGCTCGAGCTCCTGCTCGCCGCCTCGCCCTGGGTCTCGGGCGGCAGAACGATGGACGACATCGCGCTCAGCGCGACCATCGGCGCGGCCGAGCTTGCGCTCAAGGGCTGCACCGCGGTGCTCGACATGGTGGGCGAGCTGCCGCTGCCGACCGAGGAGGGGCTCGATGCCGTCGCCTCGGCGTATGACCGCGTCGGCCTCCGCGCCGTGATCGCGCCTCTGGTGGCTGACCGCACCCTCTACCAGGCGATCCCGCCGCTTGCGGAAGCGCTGCCGGGGGAGCTGCGCGAGGAGGTCGCACGGCTCGCCCTGCCGCCCTGGGAGAGGACCTTCGACGCGCTCGTGCGCCTCGTGCGCGGCTGGCGCTGGTCAGGCCGCGGCATCGGCTTCGGCCTCGGCCCCACCATCCCGACGCATTGCGATGACGCCTTCCTGCGCGCCTGCGCCCGGCTTGCCGGCGAGCATGGCCTGCCGCTGACCATGCACGTGGCCGAAAGCAAGGTGCAGGCAGTGATCGGCGGCCGAACCTACGGCCGAAGCCTCGTCCGCCACCTCGACGCGCTCGGGCTCATCGGCCCCCGCTTCATCGCCGCGCACGCGATCTGGCTCGATGACGAGGACCGCGCGATCCTCGCCGCCCGGGGCGCCTCTATCATCCACAACCCGAGCTCCAACATGAAGCTCGGCAACGGCCTGTTCGCGATGCGCGAGGCGCTCGATGCCGGGATCACGGTCGGGCTCGGCACAGACACCTGCAGCTGCGGCGACAACCTCAACATGTATGAGGCCATGCGCCTCGCCTCGCTGCTCTCGAAGGTGCAGGGCCCCGACCCGGCTGCCTGGGTGTCGGCAGAGGAGGCCTATCGTGCCGGCACGGAGGGTTCTGCGCGGGCGCTCGGCCTTCCCGGCATCGGCCGGATCGAGGAGGGCGCGCTGGCCGACATCGTCTTCCTCGATCTCGGCCACCCGAACTGGATGCCGCACCGCTGGACGGTGAACCAGCTGGTCCATGGCGAGGACGGAACGGCGGTGCGGCACGTCTGCGTCGGCGGGCGCTTCATCGTGCGCGACGGCCGGCTCACCACGGTCGATCTCGACTCGCTGCGCAGCAAGGCCGAGGAGCACCGGCAGCGGCACGAGCGCGCGACGCGGCACGAACGTGCCCTGTTCGAGCGCCTTGCGCCGATCGTCGCCCGGGTCGGTCCGGCGCTTGCCGCAGAGCCGCTTTCGGTGCGGCGCTATCTTTCGGATCGCGGGCCCTTTTGACGATCGCGCGGCTTGACGCGTCCTTCGCGCTTGCGCAGCGTGTTGCGACGCAACGGGGGACGAGGCGATGGATGCGGCGACGCTGCGTGCCCAGCTGGCTGGCCAGATGGCGAATCGCGCCCTGATCTATCTCGAGCTGTTCGAGACCCTGTCTTCTGAGCTCGGCGCGGCGCGGGCCGAGGCGCTGCTCGCCCGGGCGATACGGTCCCGCGGCCGGGCGGTCGGCGAAGCCTTCAAGCGCTTCGGCCCGGCCGATCTTGCCGGGCTCAAGGACGCCTTCCTCGCCTCGCTCCCCGGCGGCACGGAGCTCTTCAAGCCAGAGGTGAAGCGCTGCGATGCCGAGAAGCTCGAGATCCAGTTCCATGCCTGCCCGCTGAAGGCGGCGTGGATCGCGGCCGGCGTGCCTGAGCAGAAGCTCGCCACACTCTGCCGGATCGCCGGTGCGATCGACAACGGCACCTTCGAGGCTGCGGGCTTCACGATCGAGAACCGCACCTGGCAGCCAGGGCGCGAGGGGTGCTGCAACCTCCACATCACGCCCGGGCCGACGGCCTGACCTTGCGACGGAGACCCTCATGACCACGACACGCAGAACCCTGCTGATCGCAACCGCGGCCCTTCCCTTCGCCGGCGCCGCGCATGGGCAGACACGCACGATCACGATCGGTTACCAGCTCCCGCTGACAGGCGAGTTCAGCCAATACGGCGAGCGGTTCCGCAACTCGGCGCTGATGGCGCTCGAGGCCTTCAATCGCTCTGGACGGATTCCGGCCCAGGTGAACATCGTGTTCGAGGACACGCGGTCGGATCCGCGCGAGGCCGTGGCGGTGGCGCGGAAGTTCGTCGACAACCGTGAAATCGTCGCCGTGCTCGGCGACTTCTCCTCCTCCGCCTCGATCCAGGCCGGCCGCGTCTATGCCGAGGCCGGCATGCCGCAGCTGAGCCAGACCGCCTCGCACCCGGATTTCGTCAAGATCAGCCCCTGGCAGTTCCGCAACATCACGACGCAGGCCTATGAGGGCCCACATGTCGCCCGCTGGATGGCCTCGCAGGGGGTGAAGCGTGTGGCTGTCGTTGCGATCCAGAATGACTGGGGCCAGTCGGTCGTCTCGAACTTCGCCGATGCGTTCCGCGCCTTGGGCGGCGAGGTGGTAGCCACCCAGATGTACAACCCCGGCAACCGCGAGTTCCGCGCGATTCTGACCGACATCGCCCGCGCCCGCCCCGACGCGATCTATCTCGGCATGTTCTACGAGGACGGCGCGGCGTTCCTGCAGCAGCGTCGGCAGCTCAACATCCGCGTGCCGGTCTACGGCACCTCCTCGATGTACGAGCCGAAGCTGATCGAGCTCGCGGGGCCAGGCGCGGAAGGCTTGTTCCTCTCCACCTCGTTCATGTCTGAGAGCCCTGAGCCTGCAGTCCGCGCCTATGTGGAGGAGTACAGGCGCCGCTACCGCTCGGAGCCGAACATGTTCAGCGCCCAGGCCTTCGACGCGGTCAACATCATGCTCGAGGCGATCGCGCGCGCCTGGCCCGACGTGACGCGCCAGCGGGTGCGCGACGAGCTTGCGAAGACGAAGGACTTCCCCGGCGTGACGGGAGTGACCACCTTCGACCCCGAGACGCGCGAGCCGTCGAAGACGCTCGCGCGCATGCAGATCCAGGACGGCAAGTTCACGCTGCTCCGCGACTGACACGCAGGCTTTGAGGCGGGGGCGCCGCCCCCACCGATCCGGGGCACGCTGGTGTTCGACCGCTTCGACATCTTCTTCGTCCAGCAGCTGGTCAACGGCTTCTCGCTCGGCCTCGTCTATGCGCTGGTCGCGATCGGCTTCACCCTGATCTTCGGCGTGCTTAACGTGGTCAACTTCGCCCATGGCGAGGTGTACATGCTCGGCGCCTATGCCGGGCTCCTGGCGCTCCTATTCCTTGCCCCTCCTTGGGCGGCGCTCCTCCTGATCGCACTCGCCGCCGGCATTGTCGCGGGTGTGACGCTCGAACGCGTCGCCTTCAAACCGTTCCGCCGCTTCCGCGACGAGGCGTCGCTCAAGTCGAAGGCGATGCGCGAAAGCACGCTCCTCTCCTCTCTCGCGGTGTCGATCATCGTGCGGGAGTCAATGGAGAAGACCTTCGGCGCCGACATGCAGCCGATCCCGCGCGCCTACGCGAACGCGCTGCAGGAGCCGATCCTCTTCGGCGAGCTCGCCGTAGCCTCCGGCCAGCTCGCGATCCTCGCCGCCGCCGTGGTGATGTTCATCGCGCTTCAGGCGATCCTCTACCGCACACGGGTCGGCCTCTCGATCCGGGCGGTCGCCGCGAACCCGCTCGGCGCGCAATATGTCGGCGTCAACGTCGACCGCACCGTGATCGCGACCTTCGCGATCGGCTCAGGGATGGGCGCGGTCGCCGGGATCCTGATCGGGCTCTACCAGGGAACGATCTTCCCGGCGATGGGGTTCGCCCCGGGCGTGAAGGCCTTCGTCGCGATGGTGATGGGAGGGCTCAACTCGATCCCGGGTGCGGTGATCTGCGCCGTCGTGCTCGGCGTCTCGGAGGCGGTGGCGACCGAGTTCTTCTCCCAGGGCTGGGCCGACCTCGTCGCCTATCTCTTCCTCGTCGCAACACTCGTGTTCTTCCCAACCGGCCTGTTGGGCGCGGGGCGAGACCGTGTCTGAGCCCGCACCCTCTGGGCGAGGCGTCCGCCCCTTGCCGCTCGCGGTCGCGGCCTTCGTGTTCGTCCTCCTGCCCCTTGGCTTAAGCCTTGCCGGCTCGGGCTACCTGTTCCGCCTCGCGGTGGTGACGCTGATCTTTGCGATCCTCGCCCTCTCGATGCAGCTGATCACCGGCGTGGCTGGTCTGCTCAGCCTCGGCCACGCGGCAATCTACGGTGTGGGGGCCTACACCGCCGCTATTCTCGCGACACGGCTCGGGCTCGATGCGGCGCTGACCATACCCCTTTCCGGCCTCGTCTCGGGCCTTGTCGGCATCGCGCTTGCGCTGCCGACGATGCGGCTTGTCTCGATCTATTTCGCGGTCGCCACGCTCGGCCTCGGCGAGATGATCTATGTGACGCTCCTGAACTGGGTGTCCTTCACCAAGGGGCCGCTCGGCATCGGCGCCATCCCGCCGTTGCGGCCGCTCGGGATCGATCTCTCGGGCCCGCTTGCCACCTATCTCTTCGTCGCCGTCATCACCGCATTCGCCGCGGTGGTCGTGCATCGCTGCGCGCACAGCTACTATGGAAACGCGCTCCGCGCCGTGCGGGAGGACGACCAGTGCGCCGACGCGATGGGGCTCAACGTGGTGCGGCTCAAGATCGAGGTGTTCGCGATCGCCTGCTTCCTCGCCGGGCTTGCCGGAGCGCTCTGGGCGCACACCACAGGTTACGTGAACCCGGCCGATTTCCGTTTCGCCGAGAGCATCCTGATCCTCGCGATGGTCGTGGTCGGGGGCTTGGGCAGCGTTCCGGGGGCGATCATCGGTGCCGCACTCCTGCTTCTCCTTCCCGAGGCGCTTCGCGCCGTCGGCGAGGTGCGCATCTTGATGGTGGGAGCGGTGATGTTCCTCTGCATCCTGTTCCTGCCAAAGGGGCTGTTCGGCGAGGTCTCGGCGCTCGATCTCGCACGGCGGCAGTTCGGCGCTGCGTGGCAGCCCGAGCGTGGTCTCGGCTGGCGTTGAGCGGATGCCCGCCCTGCTCGAGATTGACCGGGTGACGCGTCGCTTCGGTGGGCTCACGGCCGTCGATGACGTCTCGGGCCATGTGCGGGAGGGCGAGCTCGTCGGTCTGATCGGCCCGAATGGTGCCGGCAAGACCACGCTGTTCAACGTCATCTGCGGGTTCACGCCGCCCTCCTCCGGCGAGGTCCGATTCGCCGGCACACGGATCTCCGGGCTCAAGCCGTGGCGCATCTGCCGCCTCGGAATCGGGCGCACGTTCCAGAACCTGCGCGTGTTCCCGAACATGACGGTGTTCGACAACGTCTCGGTCGGCGCTGCCGGCCGCGAGGGGCACTCGCCGCTTGATGCGCTGTGGCGATCGGCGGCGGCGCGAGAGCGGAGCGCGGCGATCAGCCGGCGCTCCTGGGCGGCGCTCGAGCGCACCGGGCTCGCCGATGTCGCGGGAGAGCTCGCCGCCAATCTCTCCTACGGGCGGCGGAAATATCTCGAGATCGCGCGCGCTCTCGCGACCGGCCCGCGGCTTCTCGTGCTCGACGAGCCAGCGGCCGGGCTCAACGACACAGAGACGCAGGCGCTCGCGCGCTTCATCACCTCGCTCGCCGCCGAGGGGCTGACCATCCTGCTCGTCGAGCACGACATGGGGCTCGTGATGAGCATCTGCCAGCGCGTGATGGTGCTCGCCTCAGGCCGCAAGATCGCCGACGGAACGCCCGAGGAGGTGCAGCGTGACGAGGCGGTGCTCGAGGCCTATCTCGGCGTGGCGGAGGAGGGAGCGTGAGCGCCGTCCTTGCGGTCGAGAACCTCGTTGTGCGGATGGGCGCGCAGACCATCCTGCACGGCGTGAGCCTCGCCGTGCCGGAGGGAAGCATCGTCACCGTGCTCGGCTCGAACGGGGTGGGCAAGACGACGCTGATGCGCGCGCTCTCCGGCGTGTATCGGGTCTCCTCCGGAACGATCCGGCTGATGGGCGAGGACATCACCGGCCTGCCGAGCCATGCGATCGTCCGCCGCGGGCTCGCCCAGGCGCCGGAGGGGCGTCAGATCTTCGGCGCGATGACGGTTGCCGAGAACCTGCGCCTGGGCGCTGTCGGGGCGGTCGATCCCGCGCTCCTCGAACAGGTGCTCGGGATGTTCCCCATCCTGCGGGAACGCTATCGCCAGCGCGCCGGCTCGCTCTCGGGCGGCGAGCAGCAGATGCTCTGCGTCGGCCGCGCGCTGATGGCTCGGCCCAAGCTCCTCCTGATGGACGAGCCGTCGCTCGGCCTCGCACCCAAGCTCGTGAAGCAAATCTTCGACCTGATCGTGACAATCCGGCGCGAGGGAACGCCCGTGCTGCTCGTCGAGCAGAACGCGCGCGCCGCCCTTGCGATCGCCGACTATGCCTATGTGATGGATGGCGGGCGGATCGTGCTCGAGGGGCCGGCACGCGAGCTCGCCAGGGACGACCGGGTGAAGGCCGCCTATCTCGGCGGACACGCCCATGCCTGAGCATCGAGGCCGGCGATGACCGACAACCGAAACGAGATGCCGCCGAGCCTCTGGGCGGCGACCGCACCGCCGCCTCCCGAGACCGTGCCGCTCGAGGGCGAGGTTCGGGCTGATCTCTGCGTCATCGGTGCCGGTTACACCGGCCTGTCGGCGGCTCTCGCCGCAGCGGAGAGAGGCGCGCGGGTGGTCGTTCTCGAGGCGGCGGAGATCGGCTGGGGCGCGTCGGGGCGCAACAACGGCCAGGTGATCCCCACACTCTCGCGCATGGACCCGGACGAGATCGCCGCGCGCGGCGGCGCGAAGGGCGAGGCCTTCGTGGCCCTGATCCGCGACAGCGCCTCGCTCGTGTTCGACCTGATCCGGCGCCACGGCATCGAGGCGGAGGCGGTGCAGAACGGCTGGGTGCAGCCCGCGCATCGCGCGAGCCGGATGAAGCTTGCCGAAAAACGAGTAGAAGCCTGGGCGCGGCGCGGCGCTCCGGTCGAGCTGCTCGACCGCGACGCGATCCGGCGAATCACCGGAACCGACCACTGGTTCGGCGGCTGGGTGAACCGCACGGGCGGGAGGATCAACCCTCTCGGCTTCGCCCGCGGGCTTGCCCGCGCCGTGATCGCCGCAGGCGGAACGATCCACACCCGCACCGCTGCAGAGGGCATCGACCGCGCGGGCGGCAGATGGGTCGTCCGCACGCCTCGTGGCTCGGTCGCGGCCGAGCGGGTGATTCTCGCAACGAACGCCTACTCGACCGACCTCTGGCCGGGCTTCCGCGAGGAGGTGATCCCGGTCCGCTCCTACCAGATGGCGACCGCACCTCTGTCGGACAATGTGCGCCGGACCATCCTTCCCGAGGGCCATGCTCTGTCAGACACGCGCGGTGATCTCTACTTCTTCCGCTTCGATGCCAACGGCCGGCTCATCACCGGCGGAGCGCTGATGCTGTCGTTCGACTGGGAGCATCGGATCCGCGAGCGGATCGCTCGCCGCTGCGAACAGGTGTTCCCGCAACTCGGCCGCCCGAGCTTCGACTACGTATGGTGGGGCTACGTCGGCATGACGGCCGACCGTGCGCCGCACGTGCACGAGCTCGCCCCCGGCGTCACCGGCTGGAACGGATGCAACGGCCGCGGCGTGGCGCTCGCCACCGCCATCGGCCGGGAGCTCGGCAGGCAAGCAACGGGAACGCCGTGGCGCGAGATCCCCCTGCCCCTCTCGCCGCTCAAACCGATCCCGGCCTACGGCGTCGCGCGGCGGCTTGCTCCGGCAGCGATCCTGGAGCGTCGCTGGCACGACCGGCGGGACTGACCCTCAGCCGCCGCGGGCGGCCCTGATCGCCCGCCACACCGCCTCAGGGGTCGCCGGCATGTCGATGTGGCGTATCCCGTAGACCGAGAGCGCATCGACCACGGCGTTCATCACCGCAGGCAGGCTTCCGGCGCAGCCGGCCTCGCCGCAGCCCTTCACGCCGAGCGGGTTGGTGCGCGCCGGCACCGGCCTCGTTTCCGTCACGAAGCCGCAGACATCCGCCGCACGCGGCAGGGCATAGTCCATGAACGAACCGGAGACGAGCTGCCCCGCTTCGTCATACACGGTTCGCTCGAGGAGCGCCTGGCCGATTCCCTGCACGATGCCGCCATGCGCCTGGCCCTCGACCAGCAGCGGGTTCACGACGGTGCCGAAATCGTTCACCGCGACGTAGCGCACCACCTCGATCACACCCGTCTCCGGGTCGATCTCGACCTCGGCGACATGGCAGCCGTTCGGGAAGGCCGAGGGCGCCTCGCCGAACACGTGCCGGACGTCGAGGCTCGCGGGCACCTCGGGGGGGAGGTGCTCCTGTGCGCGCAGCCAGGACGCGAGCTCGATCACCCCGATGCCGCGATCGGTGCCGACGACCGAGAAGCGACCGCGCTCGAACACGATGTCGGCCACCGCGCTCTCGAGCGCATGCGCCGCCGCCACCTTGCCCTTCTCGATCACCTTCTCTGACGCCTCGACGATCGCCGCGCCTGACGCCATCAGAGACTTGGACCCGCCCGTGCCGCCGCCCGCGATCAGCTCGTCGCTGTCACCTTGGAGCAGCCTGATCCGGTCGAACGGGACGCCGAGCGTCTGGTGCAGAACCTGGGCGAAGGGCGTCCAGTGTCCCTGGCCGTAATCGAGCGTGCCGGTGATGATCGTCACCGTCCCGTCCTTCTCGAAGCGTATGCCGCCCTGCTCCTTCGCGGGTGGAGCCGTCACCTCGAGATAGTTGCCGATGCCGCGGCCGCGCAGCTTGCCGCGCGCTTGGCTTTCCGCCTTGCGTGCCGGGAACCCGTCCCAGTCGGCGGCGGCGAGAGCGCGGTCGAGCAGCGCGGTGAACTCGCCGCTGTCATAGGTCAAGCCGGAAGCGGCGCGATACGGCATCTGTTCGGGGCGGATGTGGTTGAGACGTCTGAGCGCGATCGGGTCGCGCCCGGTCTCGGCCGCCGCCGCTTCGATCAGCCGCTCCATGAAGTAGTTGCCCTCGGGCCGCCCAGCGCCGCGATAGGCGGAGACGGGGGTGGTATTGGTCACCACGCAGGTGGTGCGCACGCCGATCAGCGGTGTGGCGTAGTTCGACTGCACGTTCTTGACGAAATTGCCCGTGCCCATCAGCGGCGCGACGGTGCCGAGATAGGCGCCCATGTTGGCATAGGCCCTGAGGCGGACGGCGAGGAAGCGCCCCTCCGCGTCGAGCGCGAGCTCGGCCGTCACCTCATGGTCGCGACCATGCTGGTCGGAGAGGAAGCTGCCGGTGCGATCGTCCGTCCACTTCACCGGTCGGCCGAGCACCTTCGCGGCGTGCAGCACGCAGACATACTCGGGATAGACGGAGGCCTTCATGCCGAACGAGCCGCCGACATTGCCCGTCAGCACGCGCACCTTCTCGACCGGCACCTTGAGAATGTCATTGGCGAGCTGGTTACGCAGCCCGAACACCCCCTGGCTGCCAACGCGAAGCGTGAACCGCCCCGTTTCGGCATCGTACTCGCCGATCGCGCTCCGCGGCTCGATGGCGCAGACGACGATGCGGTTGTTACGGATCGAAAGACGCGTGACATGCGCAGCCTTGGCGAAGGCCTCGGCGAGCTTCAGCTCGTCGCCGAACGCGAAGTCGAGCACCGTGTTGTCGGGGATGTCGTCGTAGAGACGCGGCGCGCCAGGGCGCACGGCTTCGGAGGCCTCGGTGACGGCGGGAAGCGGGTCGATGTCGAGCACCACCGCCTCCGCCGCATCCCGGGCGGCGGCCCGGGTCTCGGCCACGACGAAGGCGACCGGGTCTCCGACGAAGCGAACCTTGTCGAGCGCGAGCGCGGGCCGTGCGATGTTGCGCAGCGGCGAGCCGTCGGCGTTCGTGAACGGCAGGGTGCAGCGGAGCGGCCCATAGCTTGCGGCGGCGAGGTCCGCGCCGGTGAAGACGCCGACCACGCCCGGCATCGACCGCGCCGCCTCGGGATCGATTCCGCGGATGACGCCATGCGCGTAAGGGCTGCGCACGACGGCGCACCAGAGCGCGCCAGGGAGCGAGATATCGTCGGTGTAGCGGCCCTCGCCGCGCAGAAGTGCTGGGTCCTCGTTGCGCGGCACGGGCTGGCCGATGCCGAACTTGAGCAGCGTCGGATCGACGACCTGGGTATCCGGCATTCGGGCGCTCCTATGTCGATCGCAGGCAGATGGGGCGGAACGCTACGTCAGCAAGACTGTCACGTCAGCCCGAGGCGGCAACGCGCGTGCGAAAGAAAGGGCCCGCGTCGTGCGCACTGCGCCGCCGCCTCGTCGGCACACGCGGACACGCTCCGTCCGACGAGCCTCTCCCGGCTCAGTGCTCGGGGAGTAGCTCGGCGATATAGGGCGGCAGGGCGAAGGAAGCGACCTGCACCTCGGGGCTCCAATAGCGGGTGGTGCCGAGGATTCCGGCCTTGTCGGCCCGGGCGCGCAACGTCGCCGCATCGTGCCGGCGAAGCCCAGGGTCCTGCGCCGACCACCCGAGCGTCATGAAGCCGCCGACATAGGTCGGAACGGCGGCGAGATAGGCCGAGACGTCGGCGAAGTGGCGCCGCCGTCGCGCCGAGGTCTCCGCAAGCTCCCCGGCCTGCATGAAGGGAACGCCGCTCTGGTTCACCACGACGCCGCGCGGTCCAACGATGCGTGCACAGTCGGCGTAGAACTCGTCCGTGAACAGCACCTCGCCGACGCCGATCGGGTCGGTGCTGTCGACGATGATCACGTCGTAGCTGCCCGCCTCGGCCATGCGCACATAGTCGATCCCGTCGGCGATCAGCACTTCGGCGCGCGGGTCGTCCCAGGCAGAGCCGCCGATCGCGGGAAGGTGCTCGCGCGCAAGTCGCACCACGTCCGGATCGATCTCCACCATCGTCGCCTTCTCGACCCTGCGGTGCGAGAGAACGCGGCGCAGCACTCCGCCGTCGCCGGCGCCGATGATCAGCACGCGCCGCGCATCGCCATGCGCGAGCAGCGGCACGTGCGCGATCATCTCCTGGTAGGCGAACTCGTCGGCCTCGGTGATCTGCACCACGCCGTCGAGCAGCATGGCGCGGCCGTGGCTCGCCGTCTCGACGATCAGGATCTCCTGGAACGGCGAGCGCACATGCGCGAGCTCCCGCACGACCCGGAAACGCTGCCCCCAATCGGGGTAGAGCGTCTCCGCAACCCAGGACACTTCCGCCATCCGAGCAATCGACCTCAGCGAATGACGCCGCGACGCTGCTCGACGAGCTCGACCCACTCGGCCCGGAACGCCTCCTTGAGCGCCGGCAGGGCACGGTAGGGGTCGCAGGCACCGCACATGAAGATGTCGATGGCGGCGAAGCCACGCTCCGGCCAGGTATGGATCGAGATGTGGCTCTCCGCGAGCACGAGCACGCCGGACACGCCGCCATTCGGGGAGAAATGGTGGAAGTGCCCGTGCAGGATGGTCGCGCCCGAGGCCTCGGCGCCGGCACGGAGCGCGGCGTCGATCGCCTGCGGGTCGTCGAGCCCCTGGGCCTTCCAGAGATCGACGAGCAGATGCATGCCGGCGAAGCGCACGCCGTCGCGCTCGATGAAATAGTCCTTGCCCGCCTCGGAACCTTCGGCGTTGCGGATCGTCTGGGCGTCGCTCGGAGAGTCCGAGACCATCCCCAGTCGGGTGAGAGCGTTCATGGCGAACCCCTTTCCAACCAGCAGATGACCAGCGGCTGCGGTCAACAGCCCGCGCGTGCGGGCGCGGCTATGTGCGGCACTACGCCCGCGGATGCAAGCGGTAATTGCTCGCCGGCCCGGCGAGGAGCGCGCCCGTCACATACGCTCCGCGAGGATCAGTTCCGCGCCGGCCCGCCGATCGCCGCGATCGAGCGCGGCAGATTGCGCGCGAGCGCCACCTCGGCGGCGAGCCGCGGGAGATCCGCCGCGCCCGCGACCGGCTCGGCGGTGAGAAGCCGGAACGGTTCGGAATAGGCACCTGTGGCCATACGCTCTCCATGCGCTGCGGCGAGGGAGGAGAGGGTTGCCGTGTCGCCCGCGAGCGCGGCGGCAGCGGCGAGCCTGACGAGCAGGCGGCGATGAGCCTCCTCGAGCGGCCGCCCGGCAGGCGGAAGCCTGGCTTCGGCGAGCTCCGACAGAGCCCGCACGGCCTCCGCCCAGTCGCCTCCCGCGGCGGCGATCTCGGCGCGCGCCTCGGCGGCGGCGCGAAGCCCGCGCAACAGATCGAGAGCGCCCCGGCGGTCGCCGCCGGCAGCGACGGCGCGGGCGCGCAGGATCAGCCGCTCGGTCGCGAGCGCGGCTGGCATGCGCTCGGCCTCGCTCGCGGCAAGAGCGGCGAGTGCCCCGGCGTGATCTCCGTCCGCAAGCCGCAGCTCGGCGAGCCTGAGCCCGGTGCGGGCGCGGTCGAGCCCGCCCTCCGGCTGAACCGCCTGGAGCCGCGCCAGCATCTGCGCGGCGCGCTGGGTGAGGTCGAGCGCCACGAGGCGTTCGGCGATTCGCGCCACGATCGCGTCGCCGGAGGGGCCCGTCGGCAGAAGGTCGGCGTTGTCCTCGAACAGGGCCACGGCCTGGGATGCGGGCAGCGCGTCGGCCGCCCCGTCACGGAACAAAGCGAGGAAGGCCTGGGCCGTGCGTGGGCGAATCTCGGCCAGATGCTCCGGGAATGCCGCCTCGGTCTCGCGCAGAAGCGCGAGCGCTCCCGGCCAATCCCCGGCCTCGCCGCGAAGCTCTGCCGCGCGCAGCCGCAGACGCCGCTCCGACGAATCGCCACGCCAGGCGTAGAGCAGCGGCTCGAGCCGCGCCGCCGCCTCCGGAGCGCCGATCCGCCCCTCGCGCAGCGCGAGCTCGACCGCCCGCACGAGGGCGCGCGCGCGTATCCTCCGATCGCGCGCCGCACCGAGCGCCTCGTAGGCGGCGATCGCCTGGTCGATCTGCCCCTGCGCCTCGATCAGGTAGGCGCGCGCGAGAGCGAGCGAGGGCAGGTCGCCGAGCCGGGCGAGCAGGGACGCGGCCGCGGCCGCCTCGCCACCCGCCGCCATCGCCTCCGCGGCCGCCACACCGAGGCGGGTCCGGAGCGCCTCCGGATAGCTCGGCACGATCCCGGCGGAGGCGGCGAAGAGCGGCGCGGTCGCCGAAGGCGGCTCGCCCTCCTGGTCGGCGAGCCAGGCGCGCCAGAGCGTGATCTCGTCGGTGCCGTCGAGGCGACGATCCTTGAGCGCCGGACGCGCCTCGTCGAGCCGGCCGGCGAGCAGCGAGGCGGCGCCGGCGAGCGCAGCCCAGCGCGCGGTCGCGCCGATCCCGGGGTCATCGGCCGCAGCGATATCGAGCACCGCCCGCGCCTCGACGCCGAAGCCGAGCGCGAGCATGGCCTCGGCAAGCGCAAGGCGCGGCCGCGCGCGGGCGAGCGGCGGCGCGGAGGCGGCCTCGAGGCGGAGCACCCTCACCCGCTCGGCCAGCGCCTCGTTCGGCAGAGCCGGCAGCTCGAACGCCCGGGTGAGTCCATGCCCGGCGAGCACATCGGCCACCTCTCCCGCTGCCGGAGAGACGGCGAGGCCGGCATCGAGCTGGGGGCCGGCGGCGAGCACGAACCCCTCCGCCTGGGCGCGCAGCGTCAGATGGTCGGACCGGGTCGCGACCGCGATGCCGCGCAGCGTCGGCACGAGCGAGAACTGGGCGAAGTCGCGCGCGACCGGCTGGCGTGCCTCGCCCGCTCGCAGCGTGCCGACGAGCAGGAGCTCGCCCGTCTCCGGGTCGGAAAGATGGACCGCGCGCCCCGCACCCTGCGCCCGGAGCAGCAGACGACGCCCCCCTTCGCCGTCGATCACCTCGGCCCGCACGCTCGCCTCCGCCGCGCCCCCGGCCGGAAGCACCTCGACGACGAGACCGCGCTCGGCGGGAAGGATGCGCGCCGTCGCCGGATGCGCGACGGGAAGGCGCAGGAGCGTCGCCGCCGGCCCGACCGTGAGTGTGGCGCGTGACAGGAGCGGATCGTTGCGCAGGGCGCCGAGATCGATCGGGCGCGGCTCGTCGAACACCACCCAGAGCTCGCCGCCACGCCGGAGCACCGCTACCCCCGTGTCACGCTCGAATGGAAGGCGCATCGCCGGCCCCTCGGCGCCGCGGTGGGGAGCGGCGGCGAGGCTGATCGGAGCCTGGCGCTGCGGCACGGAAGGGGGGAGCGACGCGGGCGGTGCGGTCTCGGCAGCCTGCGTCGCCCCCGGCTCGCCTGCCCTCGCGGGCGCGGCCGGGTTCGCCGGGCGCGGCGGCGGCGCTGCGGAGGCCGTGGCCGCCGGCGGTGGCAGCTCGGGCGGCGGCGGAGGCGGCAGGGGCAAAGGCTGCGGCTCGAGACGCGCCGCCTGCCCAGGCGGCACCGCGCGCGCCGCCCCCGGCTCGGGTGGCGCCGATCGGGTCTGGGACGCGCCCCGTCCGGCGGCTTGCTGCTCGCGGGGTGCCGGATCATCGCTCGCGAACACGTCGAGCACGATCCTGCCGCCGAGGCGGAAATCGCGCACCCGTGCGCCGGGGCTCAGCGTGATGACGACGCTGTCGCCGTCCTGAGCGAGGCCGCCGATCATCGGCGGGAACCGCCGCGGCGTCGCCCCCTCCAGGCTCGGTGTTCGCGCGAAGGTGATCCGCAGCCGCTCGCCCTCGCGGGCGAGCGTGTAGTCGGCAGGCTGCGCCCAGTCGAAGACGATCCGGCTGAAGGTCGGGTGCGTTCCGAACCTGACCCCAACCGGCTCCTGCGCCCCTGCCGGCTGCGCGAGGGGAAAGAGCGCCACGGCGAGGGCGAGGCGCAGGGTCAGGGACGCATTCTGCATCAGTCGAAACTCGCGAGAAGCCGGTCGATCTCGGCCTGATCGACACCGTTTCCGGGAAGCTGGGGGCCATTGAGGAGCGCCGCCTCGCCGGCGCGCTCGGCCGCGGGCGGGGGTGGCGCCTTCGTCTCGGCGACGCAGCGATCTCCGAAGGCGCGGAGGATGCCGGCGATCCGCTCCTCGATCGCCTTCAGCGTCGCGACGACCTTGGTGATTCGCTGGCCGGTGATGTCCTGGAAGCTGCACGCCTCGTAGATCCGCGTGGCCGCCGCCTGGAGCCGAGCCGCCGTCTCGCCTCCCGCCTCCGCCGAGACGGCGTCGAGAACCTCGCAGGCGTCGAGGATCTCGTTGGTCGCCCGCGCCGTCGCCTCGACGATCGCATCGAGCTCGTCGGTCGCGGAGGGGATGAAGGTGCCGTTGATGTCTTCCACCCTGAGCGCGGCGATCTCCTGCTTCGCCGCGGAGATGGTGCGGCCGATCTGCTCCACCTCTGAGAGCAGGCTCGCCTCGGCCTGAGTGAGATCGCCCTGCAACGTTGCCAGCACGGCTTCCACGACCTTCGTCACCTGCTCCCGCGTGGCCGTGCCGCGCTGTTCGGCGCGCTGCGCGAGCCGTGCCGCCATCGACCGACGCCGCTCCGCGATCGGCTGTTCGGGTCCGCAGCCGCCGTCAGGCATGCACGAGCACCTTCTCGATCTTCTCCTTCAGCGTCTCCGCGTTGAAGGGCTTGACGATGTAGTTGGAGACACCGGCCTGCTTCGCGGCGATCACGTTCTCGGTCTTGCTCTCCGCGGTGACCATGATGAACGGCAGGTTCTTCAGCTTCGCATCCGCCCGCACCTCCTGCAGAAGCTGAAGCCCTGTCATCGGCTGCATGTTCCAGTCGCTGATGACGAGGCCGTAGTTGCCGGTGCGCAGCATCGCAAGCGCCTGCGCCCCGTCGGTCGCCTCGTCGACGTTCTGGAAATCGAGCTGCCGGAGCAGGTTCCGGATGATCCTCAGCATCGTCTTGTAGTCGTCGACGATGAGGATGTTCAGGTTTTTGTCCATGCTGCGCCTCTCTCTGCCAGTCGCCTCGAACCGCCTCAGCCGCCCGCGTCGGCACGCGGCCCGCCGGCACGCCGCCGGGCGAGCTCGGCGGTCAGCGCCTTCGCCTTCTCCGGGTCCATGCCGGCGAGGATCGGCGCCGCCGTCCGCTCCTTCATGCGGTCGACAACCTCTACCAGCGTGACCATTTCCAGTTCGTTGAAGATGCGCGCGGCATCGCGCGGGCGCATGTTCTCGTAGATCCGCACGAGGCCGCGCCAGCCTGCCTCCTCGCGTTCGCGCGCGGCCTTGTCGAGCGCCTCGAGCCGGCGCTGCAGCGCCTCAAGCTCCTCGATCCGCTTCGCAAGCCGCTGCTCGCTCGCAGCGAGCACGCTCTCGCGCAGCGCCAGCGCCTGTTCGCGCGCATCGAGTGCGGCGCGACGGGCGCGCAGCTCCTCGAGCACGGCACGCTCGGCGGCGGTCGCCTCCGCCACACGCTGCTCTGGCGTCGCGGGTGTCGGCGCGGTGCTGGGGCTCGGAGCTGCTGGCGCTTGTGGTGCCGAATCGGCCGCGGCGCGGAACGGTTCAGCGGTGACGCGCGCGGCATGCGCCGGGGTCGCGAGCGGCAGAAGCCCTGCGTCATTGCCACGCCGCATCTCGGGAAGGCGGAGCGCGAGATCCGCCGTCTTGATGCCGAGCAGGCCGGTCATCACCAGGATCGCCGCCGGCAGAAGCCGCGGGCCGGGTCGGAGGCGGGCGCTCATCGTGCCGCCCGCAGAGCCTGGAGGAGGTCGCGCTCCGCCTGGCTGCGGACGCGCGGCTGCTCCGGCTCGACCGCAGGACCGAGGGGCTGGCGCTGCGGCGCCGAGCGTTCCGCGACCGCACCGCGCGCCTCCCGGACGGCGGCATCGAGACGGTCGGCGAGCTGCTCGCCGCGCTCGAGCAGGAACAGAAGGTCGTCGCGGAGCCGGCCCGCTGCCTCCACCTGCTCGGCCACCTGCCGGCCCGCTCCCTCGGCGGCAGCGCGCAGGCGCGCGGTCGAGCCCTCGGCACGGGCGGTGGCCTCGTTGAACCCCGCAACGAGGGCTTCGAGCTGTGCGTTGTCGCGCCTCAGCACGCCGAGCCGACGCTCGAGCCGCACCGCGTACCAGAGCGTTGCCGCGAGCAGCACGGCAAGCACCGCCTCGAGCCCCCATGCGAGCGCCGACATCGTCATGCGCGCACCCCTTCCCTGCGTGGCGTCTCGCGATCGATCCTGACCGCCACCCGCCCGTTGCGACGACCCATGCGCCCCTCGAACAGCGGCACGCCGCCGCAGCGAAGCAGGACCGGGCTGTCGACCGTGCTGCTCAGCACAAGCTGGCTTCCCGGCCGCATGCGCATGATGTCGGAGAGCTTCACCCACTGCTCGTCGAGCACGGCCTCGATCTCGACATCGGTCTCGAGCAGTTCATCGGCGAGATGGTTCTCCCAGATGCTGTCGCGGCCGAACTTCTCGCCCATGAACTGCTGAAGCAGCATCTCGCGCACCGGCTCGAGCGTCGCGTAGGGCAGGAGAAGCTCGAGCTTGCCGCCGCGGTCGTCCATCTCGACGCGGAGCTTGGCGAGCACCGCGGCGTTCGAAAGGCGCGAGACGACGGCGAAGCGCGGGTTCGTCTCGAGCCGCTCGAACCGGAAGTTCACCGGGCAGAGCGGGTCGAAGGCCTGGGCGAGATCGGCAAGAACGACGTGGATCATCCGCTCGACCAGCGTGCGCTCGATGGTCGTGTAGGGGCGGCCCTCGATCCGCATCGGCGCGGTGCCGCGGCGGCCACCGAGCAGCACGTCGACGATCGAGTAGATCATCGCGCTGTCGACCACCATCAGCCCGTAGTTGTCCCACTCCTCCGCCTTGAACACCGCGAGCATGGCCGGCAGCGGGATGGAGTTGAGGTAGTCGCCGAAGCGCAACGAGACGATGTTGTCGATCGACACCTCGACATTGTCGGAGGTGAAGTTGCGCAAGGACGTCGACATGATGCGCACGAGACGGTCATAGACGATCTCGAGCATCGGCAGGCGCTCGTAGGTGACGAGGCCCGAGGAGATGATCCTCTGGATGCCGGAGAGCTCGGTCTCGGCCGCGCTGTCGCCCTCGAAGCCGAGCAGGCTGTCGATTTCTGCCTGGTTGAGAATCCGCGTGGCATCGACGCCGGAGGGAAGGCCCGGGCCGGCCTCCTCGCCCTCGAGCGCCGCGCCCCAGGCGGCGGCGAGTGCGTCCTCGTCGTCTTTCGGCGTGTCGTCCATGGCGCCTTGGGGCGGGCTCATTGCACGAGCATCTCGACGAACAGGATGTCGGTCACGCGAGCGGGGCGCGCGGCCACGTTGGCGCGTGCGATCAGCTCCTCGCGCAGGCGATGCGTTCCGGCCGAGCCGCGCAGCTCCTCGGGGCGAAGCTCGCGCAAGTAGGTGGTGAAGAGGTCCTGCAGCCGCGGCACGGCAGCCTGCAGGTGGGGGAGATCACGGCTGTCCGCGATCTCGATCTTGGCGCGGAGCTTGAGATAGCTCGCGCGCCTGTTCCCGACATTCAGGTTGACGATGATCTCCGGCATGTCGAACAGGGCCGGAACAATCGGCGGCGGCTCGGCTTCGGCCTGCTCCTGCTTGGCACCCATGCCGAGCAGCCCGGGCAGGATGCCGCTGAACCAGAGGCCAGCGCCGGCGCCGGCGAGAACGAGGGGAATGGCGATCAGCACGATCAGCTTGCCTTTGCGCTTGCTGCCGCCGGCCTCGGCGCCGTCGGTCGGCGCCTCCGCCTCGCTCGCTGCCGCTGCCCCGCCAGACATCGGCGTCTCCCCTGCCAGATTGCGGTGCACCCCCGATGGGCGCATCGCGCATGCATCTGTGCCCCGGAAGCGTTAACGAAGGCTGAAGTGGGCAAATCCTGCTCACCTCGGACGGTGCCGACACCGCCGCCGGCCGACACCGCCCGGCAGGTCATGCCGAGCCATCGCCCAGGACCGCGGAAACCGGCCTCGCGGCTTGGGTCGCGAGCCTGGCATGCGGCTTGCCTCATGCTTCGCCGGACAGTCACTTCCATCCGAAGGGCAAGCGATGGAACAGGTCGGCTACGTCGCGCTCTCGCGTCTGATCGCCCTCACCCGGCAGACGGAGATGACGGCGCACAACATGGCCAATGCCAACACCCCGGGCTTCAAGGCCTCGCGCCTTGTGTTCGGCGACTATCTCCTGACGCAGCACCGCGTGGCCCAGCCTGCCGGCGCGCGAACGATCCAGTTCGTCCAGGACCGCGCGACCTGGCGCGACCACGCCGTCTCGCCGAAGTCGCGCACCGGAAACCCGCTCGATGTCGCGCTGGCCTCGGACGGATTCCTCGCCTTCGAGACCCCGCGCGGCGAGCGGTTCGGACGAAACGGCAGGCTGACGCTCGACCCTGCCGGCCGGATCACCTCATCGGAAGGCTTCCCCGTGCTCTCGACCACCGGCCAGCCGCTCGTCGTCGCCCCGAACGAGCCCTCGATCAGCATCGCCGCCGACGGAACGGTCTCGACCCAGAACGGCCCGATCGGCCGTCTGCGCGTGGTTCGGTTTGCCGAGCCGCAGAAGCTCATCGCGGAAGGGGCGACACTCTACCGCCCGGCGGAGGGGCAGGAGCCGGAACCGGTCGCCGAGCCGCAGGTGATCCAGGGCATGATCGAAGAAAGCAACGTCAACCCGATCCTCGAACTCACCCTCCTGATCGGCCAGCAGCGCGAGTTCGAGTTCGCAGCGCAATTCGTCGAGCGCGAGGGCGAGCGTCGCCTGCAGGCGATCGAGCGCATCCTCCGCCGGCGGAACTGATCGGGGCGGAAGGAGGAGGACGACAGATGCGCTCGCTCCACATCGCCGCGACCGGGATGCTCGCGCAGCAGACCAATGTCGAGGTGATCTCGAACAACATCGCCAACCTCTCGACCACCGGCTTCAAGCGCCGCCGCGCCGAGTTCCAGGACCTGATCTACCAGAACCTGCGCCGCGTCGGCTCGACGAGCTCCGATACCGGAACGATCGTTCCCTCCGGCGTGCAGCTCGGCCTCGGCGTCAAGACCGCCGCGGTCTACCGGATCGCCGAGCAGGGCAATCTCAGCAAGACCGACAACCGCTTCGACCTTGCGATCCGCGGCCCCGGCTACTTCCAGATCGAGCTTCCCTCGGGCGAGACCGCCTACACACGCGACGGAACCTTCGGCCTCTCGCCTCAGGGCGAGATCGTCACCGCCGACGGCTTCCGGGTCCTGCCGGGGATCCAGATCCCGAACCAGGCGCGCGACGTCACAATCAACGCCAACGGCGAGGTTCTCGTGAAGCTCGACGGGCAGCTCGCGCTGCAGAACGTGGGCCAGATCCAGACCGCGATCTTCGCCAACGAAGCGGGGCTCGAGGCGATCGGCGACAACCTGTTCCTCGAGACGCCGGCCTCCGGCCCGGTGCAGCCGGGCGTCCCCGGCTCGCCGGGCTACGGCAACATCATGCAGGGCTTCGTCGAGACCTCGAACGTCAACGTCGTCTCCGAGATCACGAGCCTGATCACCGCGCAGAGGGCCTACGAGATGAACAGCAAGGTGATCACCGCCTCCGACGAGATGCTCGCGACCCTCTCGCGGATGCGCTGAAGGTGGGGCAGACCATGCGACGCCTGCTCTTCGCCGCAACGGTTCTCGCCGCCCTCGCCGCATCGGCCGAGGCGGGCGGTGTCACGCCGCGCAGCCATGTCGTCGTGCAGGGGCCGGAGGTGCGGCTGTCGGACCTGTTCGACGGCCCCCTGCCGCGGGGCGACCGCGTGCTCGGCCCAGCGCCCGCCCCCGGCCGGGTCTACACTGTCGAGCCCGCGCAGCTCGCCGCGATCGCGCGCGCCAACGGCATCACCCTCGCCTCCCCCGTGGCGACGGTGGTCGAGCGGCCGGGCAGGCCGCTCGCGCGCGAGAGCGTCGAGCGGGCGCTGCGCGAGGCGCTTCTGGCCGCCGGCGCGATCGAGACGATGGAGGCGCCTTTGATCCTCCAGGGCTACACCGCCCCGGTCGTGCCGCTCTCCGTCGGCGCGCCGCGCATCGTGGTCGAGGATCTCGGCTGGGACGCGAGCCAGGCGCGGTTCAACGCCTCCGTCGCGGCGATCGTCGGCGCCGAGCCGCCGATCCGCGTGCGGATTGCCGGCCGGGTGGAGGACACGGTTGCCGTTCCGGTTCCGGTGCGACGCCTCGCCGAGGGCGAGACGATCCGCCCGGGCGACCTGCGGCTCGTGCGGATGCCGGCAGCGCGCGTTCCGGCGGATGCGGAGCTCGACCCGCAACGCCTCGCGGGACGGATGCTGCGCGAGACGATCCCCGCCGGCGCGCCGATCAGCGCCGGGCAGGTCGGCGCCGCTGCGATGGTCAGCCGCGGCCAGCCGGTCGCGATGCTCGTCGAACTCCCCGGGCTCTCGATCACCGCCCAGGGCCGCGCCCTCGAGGACGGGGAGCGCGGGGCGCGTGTGCAGGTGATGAACAGCGCGAGCCGCGCGGTGGTCGAGGGCGTGGTGATCGGCCCGGGCCGAGTGCGCGTCTCTGCCGACAGCACGCCCCTTCGCCAAGCCCAGCACACCGCTGGGCAGAGCGACCGACTTCCCCAGCCGCAGAACCGACCGGAGGGTCGCCGATGAACCGCCTTCTCCCCCTGCTTGCCGCGGGCCTCCTGCTTGCGGGGTGCAACGCCGCGACCAGGCTGTCGGAGATCGGCCGCGGACCGCAGTTCAGCGAGATCGAGAACCCGACCGAGACCCCGAACTGGCGGCCCGTCAGCATGCCGATGCCGGCACCGCGCGAGCCAGTGGGCAACCCCAACAGCCTCTGGCGCCCGGGCGCGCGCGCCTTCTTCCGCGACCAGCGCGCCGCCCAGGTCGGCGACATCCTGACGGTGCTGGTGCAGATCCGCGACGAGGCGCAGCTTGAGAACAGTTCGAGCCGTACGCGGAACAACAGCGAGACCTTGGGCCTGCCCGCCATGCTCGGCCTTCAGAGCTCGATCAACCGGATCCTTCCGAACGACGTCTCGGCGGCGAACCTGATCCAGGGCAACTCGACCAGCGGCTCCTCCGGCTCGGGCCAGATCCAGCGCACCGAGACGGTGACGCTGCGCGTCGCGGCCACGGTGACGCAGATCCTCCCGAACGGGAACTTCGTCATCGCCGGCAAGCAGGAGGTGCGCGTCAACAACGAGATGCGCGAGCTCGCTGTGAAGGGCGTGCTTCGCCCGCAGGACATCCAGAGCGACAACACGGTACGGCACGACCGGCTCGCCGAGGCGCGGATCGCCTATGTCGGCCGCGGCACGATCTCGGACGTGCAGCAGCCGCGCTACGGCCAGCAGCTGCTCGACATCATCCTGCCGTTCTGAGCGGGCCGCCGCGACGGCCGGGCGTGCGCCCGGCCGATTGCGTGGCCGCAGAGTGGCGTTCGGGCACGGTTTGCCGCCATACATCTCTCACCCTTGGCTCCGTTTCGGGCACCATCCTCGCATGGCCCGTGCGGCGCCGGCGTCCGGAGGGAGGCTCACCGATGATCTCGATCTCGCGCGAAACGCTCGCCTATCTCGTGGTCAAGGCGCGCGAATACGATGCCCAGGTCGCGCCGGAAGGGCTCGAGGACGGGTCGAACGCCGCCGATGACGGGCAGATGGGGATCCTCGAATCGAGCTCCGACAACCCCACACGCGAGGAGCTCCGCGCCGCGCTCGAAGAGCTGAACGAGGACGAGATCGTCGAGCTTCTCGCTCTCGTGTGGGTCGGGCGCGGGGACTACGAGGCGTCCGAGTGGGCGGAGGCGGTCGCGGCGGCGCGCGCGGCGCATGACGAGCGCGCCGTCTCCTACCTTCTCGAGACGCCCAACCTCGCCGACCTGATCGAGGAGGGGCTCGACGCGTTCGGAATCTCGCTCACCGACGAAGAAGGCAGGCTCTGATCCGCCTGCGCCCTCCCCTCGGGCGAGCCGGCAGGCGTCCCGCCGAGCGCCGCGAGCGCGGGCCGGCACGCGCTCAGTGGTTCGGCTGAAGGACGTCGCTGCGCGTGATCGCAGGCCCTCGGGGTTGACGCGGAAAGACATGGACACGCAGCGGGCACGGGCGCGAGGTCCTTCTCCCGCTCGACCCGATGGAACGCGACCAGAAACGCTCGCGTGAGGAGAGATCGCGCGCCGTCAGCCGCCGGCGACCCGACGCGCCACAAGCCTGATCACCGGGCCGAGCACCGGCAAAGTCGCATAGAACTGGCTGCCGCTGTCCCAGTGGTCGAGATGCGCGGTGACGAGGCCGTCCGCCCCGAGATGGACCTCGCTCATCCCCTCGATCCGCTTCCCGCCCGCGCCGGCGCCCCAGGCGAACGTCCAGCGGAGATAGCCGGCCTCGATGCCGAAGGCGCGGTCGGTCACGGTGAAGCGCGGGTTGGGCACACGCTCGAACATGTGGGTGAGGACGCGCTTGAGCCCGTCGCGGCCGCGCACGTCCTGGAACGGATCACGGAAGCGGATGTCGGGAGCGGCGAGCGAGAGGAGATGATCGATCGTGCCAGGCCTGAGCCCCTCCCAGGCGGAGCCCCAAGCAGCGAGGGCGGCGGCGCGGGGGTTGAGCGTCGTGGTCGCCGCCATCGGTCAGCGCCTCCCGGTCCCGCGCCCGACCAGAGGGAAATAGACGGCGTAGGGGACGATCCGCATGGCCTTCAGGATATACGCGAAGCGGCGCGGGAAACACACCTCGAAGCGGCCGCGGGCGAGCCCCGCGACGATCCTGCGCGAGGCCTCCTCCACGCTCATCAGGAACGGCATCGGGAAGTCGTTTCGGTCGGTCAGCGGCGTCTTCACGAAGCCCGGGTTGATCAGGTTGATCATCACCCCGGCGCGGTCGAGGTCGAAGCGTAGGCTCTCCGCCATGGCGATCAGCGCCGCCTTGGTGGCGGAGTAGGCGATCGCGCGAGGCAGGCCGCGGTAGCCGGCGACGGAGGAGACGATCGCGATCTGGCCGGACCGGCGCGCGATCATCGCCGGCATCACCGCGGCGAGGGCGTTCGCTGTGCCGATCAGGTTGACGGAGACTTGGGCCGTGAAGGCCGCGAGGTCGAAGCCCGCGGCGCTGTCGGGGAGGTAGGTGCCGGCGTTGAGGATGGCGAGAGCGATCGGCCGCCCCGTCTCGGCCTCGACGCGCCGCGCGGCTTCAGCGACCGCGCCCGCATCCGTCACATCGGCCGCCGCCGGGATGATCCGCCCCTGGGGCGCCTCGGCAGCAAGACGCGCGAGCTCCCCCTGACGCCGGGCGGTGGCCACCACCGTCCAGCCCGAGCGGGCGAGGTCGAGCGCGACCTGCCGGCCGATCCCCGAGGATGCGCCGGTGATCCAGGCGAGCCCGTCCTCGGGGCGCGCGGGGCGCGGGGCGGTCACGCCGCCCGGTCCTTCAGGCGCGGGGCGACGCGGTCGAGGAAGGCGGCCGCTCGGGCGCGGATCGCCACGAGTTTTGCGGGGCCCATGCGGTCCATCGTGCGGTACATCTGCGCCATGCGCGGGTTGGCCTCGAAGCGTTGGCGGTGCCGGGCGAGGAAATCCCAATAGAGCGCGTTGAACGGGCAGGCGTTCGGGCCGGTCGTCTCCTTCACGTCATGGCGGCAGGTGCGGCAGTAGTCGCTCATCCGGTCGATGTACTTGCCGGAGGCGGCGTAGGGCTTCGAGGCCATGATGCCGCCATCGGCGTGCAGCGCCATGCCGTGCGTGTTCGGCAGTTCCACCCACTCGAAGGCATCGGCGTAGACAGAGAGATACCATTCGTTCACCGCACCCGGGTCGATCCCGGCGATCAGAGCGAAATTGCCCGTCACCATCAGGCGCTGGATGTGGTGGGCATAGGCCTCGTCACGCGTCTGCCGCACCACCGCGTCGATGCAGGCCATGCCGCTGTCGCCCGTCCAGTAGAACTCGGGCAGGGCGCGGTCCGCCCCGAGCGCGTTGAGCGCGGCATAGCCAGGCATCTTCAGCCAGTAGAGGCCGCGGACATATTCGCGCCAGCCGATGATCTGGCGGATGAAGCCTTCGACCGCATTCAGCGGCGCCCGCCCCGCACGCCATTCGGCTTCGGCGCGACGGCACACCTTGAGTGGGTCGAGCAGGCCGAGATTGAGGCTCGTGCTGATCAGCGAATGGAACAGCACCGGCTCGCCGGTCGCCATCGCGTCCTGGTAGTCGCCGAACGAGGGCAGCCGGTCACGCAGGAAGGCCCCGAGCGCGGCTTCGGCCTCGGCGGAGGTGACCGGGAAGGAGAAGCCCTCGAGCGTGCCGAAGTTCGCGGGGAAGAGCCGGGCAACGAGGTCGAGCACCTCGGCGGTGACGGCATCCGGGGCGAAGCGCGGCGGCTTGGGGATGGTGAGCCCGCGCGGCAGTGGCTTGCGGTTCTCGGCATCGAAATTCCACGCTCCGCCGACCGGCTCTCCGCCCTCCATCAGAAGCCCGGTGCGTCGCCGCATCTCGCGGTAGAAGAACTCCATCCGGAGCGTCTTCCGGCCCTGCGCCCAGGCGGCGAACTCGGCCCGAGAGCAGAGGAAGCGTCGATCCTCGCGGATCTCGACGGGGATGCCCGCGAGCCTCTCCCAGGAGCGCATGTCCTCGAGCACGCGCCACTCGCCCGGTTCGGTCACGACGATCGCGGCCGGGGCGAGCGCCTCGGCCGCGCGCGCTACCTCGCCCGCGAGCGTGCCGGTATTCGCCGGATCGTCGAGCCTGATGTAGCGCACGCGCACGCCCTCCGCCTCGAGCGCGGCGGCGAAGTGGCGCATCGCCGAAAGCACGAGCGCGATCTTCTTCGGGTGGTGCGGCACGTAGGTGCATTCGCCCATCACTTCGGCGAGCAGCACCGTGTCGGCTGCCGGGTCGAGGTCGGCGAGCGAGGCGAGGCCGCGCGTGAGCTGGTCGCCGAGGACGACGCGAAGCGTCCGGCCGCGTCGGAGGCTCATGCCGTGCGCGTGTAGAGGATCACCGACCCGTCGCTGCGCACGAAGCGCAGGCGCGACCAGGCTCCGGCGGCGTCATACCAGATGTCGAGCTCGAGATCGCCCTCGATGCGCCAGCGCGTCGCGGGAATGGTCCGGCCGGCGACGGGGATCGGCTCCTCGCCGAGGCGGATGAGGCGCGTGTCGAGCAGCCTGCCACCCTGGGTGTCGATCTTCCGCCCGCGCAGGAAGGCGCCGTGCCAGTAGCTGGTCGAGACCGCGTCGATCGGGGCGAGATAGGCGCCCGATTCGGTTCCCTCGACCTCGATCGCCCGCTCGTTGGCGCGCGCCTTCACGGCAAGGCGGGTGCCGTTGTTGTCGGTCGTGGCGTTGATCGAGACGAGTTTGTCGCCACGCCAGACCTCCGTATTTCGGTGGACGTAGCGGAAAGCGGTCAGCCCGACGAAGCGCACGGCGAAGTCGATCGCGATCCCGACGCGTACGTCGCCGCCGTCGCGCGCGAAGTCGAGCACATGGGTGCCGATCGGGCTGTCGTTCCGGGTCACGTGGAAAGCAATCCGGTTGCCGGGGGGAATCGCAGCGAGGCTCGCCCCGGAGGTGATGAGGGCGGGGGCCGCGAGCATCAGCGTGCGTCGATGCAGCATGGTCCTCTCCTTCGTCTCAACCCTTGGTGCGAAGGCTCGAGCGGCCGCCGTCGACGGCGAAGACCTGGCCGGTGATCCACCCCGCCTCGGGCCCGAGCAGGAACCGCGCAAGCGCAGCCACGTCTTCGGGCTCGCCGAGGCGCGGGATCGGGTGCTGGGCGGCGATCGCCTTCGCCATCGCGTCGTTGCCGGTGAGCGGCGCCGCGAGTCGCGTGCGCGTCAGCGACGGCGCGATGCAGTTGACCCGAACCGCCGGCGCGAGCTCGGCAGCGAGCGCGACCGTAAGGCCCTCCACGGCGGCCTTGGCCGGGCCGATCACCGTGTGGTTGGCGAAGCCTGATCGTGCCGCGACGGACGAGAACAGAACCACCGACCCGCCCCCTACCTTGAGCGGCGCCTCGGCCGCGGCGACGGCCTCCGCCGCCGCAACGACGTTGAGCCTGTAGGCCGCGAGATGGTCCTCGACCGTCACCCGCTTCAAGGGCTTGAGCACGATCGAGCCGATGGCGAAGACGAGCCCCGCGAGCGCCCCGCCATGCGCCCCCGCTGCCTCGGCGACGGCCTGGGCAATCGCACCGGGAGCGAGCACGTCGGTCACCGTCGCCGGGGCTCGGAGGCGCGCGGCGAGAGCGGCGAGTCGTTCCGGGTCGCGCCCCGCAAGGTGCACCGCCCGGCCGGAGGCGACGAGGCCCTCGGCGATCGCCCCGCCGATCCCGCCGGTTGCGCCGAACACAAGAACAGCCGCCATCGCTCTCCCCTCCCCTCGCCGTCGTGAGATGGGGGGGAGCGTTCGAGGCGCGTCCCTGCCCACGCAACCGTGAAGTCGCGCTCACCGGGTATGGGCGGCAGGCCGCGTCCGTGCGATGGTCCGGGCCGTTCGCGGGGCAGAGGAAGGTCCGGTCAGGCGATGCGACAGCTTTTGCTGCTGCGCCATGCGAAATCCTCCTGGGACGACCCTGGGCTGCCGGATCACGACCGGCCGCTCGATTCGCGCGGCCGGCGTGACGCCGCCGCGATGGGCGAGGCGATGCGCCGGCTCGGCCTCTCGCCCGACATCGTGCTCGTCTCCTCGGCGCGGCGCACCCTCGAGACACTCGCCGCGATCGAGCCGCTCGAGGGCTCGCCGCTCGTTGACGAGCACGCCGAGCTCTACCTCGCCCCGGCGGAGAAGATGCTCGCGATGCTTCACGCCGTGCCGGAGACGGCGCGGAGCGTGCTGCTCATCGGCCACAATCCCGGCCTGCACGACCTCGCGCTCGCCCTGATCGGCCCGTCCGGGCTTGCCAGTGGCGGGGAAGACGCGCGGCGTCTCGGCGAGAAGTATCCGACCGGGGCGCTGGCCGAGTTCGCGATCGCCACCCCCTGGTGGGGCGTCGAGGAGGGGGGCGGGCGGCTCGTCCGCTTCCTCTGCCCGAAGGACCTTCCGGCCGCGCATGGCTGAGACGGCGCTCGAGCTCGTGCTGCCGCCCGAGCGGGCGACGCGGCTCTTTCGCCACCCCTCTCTTGCCGTCCACCCCCAGAGCGCCGGCTTCACCGCCTCGTTTTACGTCTCGGCCGACGGCGTGCTCGAGCGCGAGGGGCTCGCCGTCGTGGTGGAGCGGCGTCGTCGTGGGGCGGTGCAGCGTCTCGTTCGCGCCATGCCGGCCGAGGGATCCATCTGGCTGCCGGGCGAGCCGATGCCCGTGCCCGCCGAGACGCTGCTTGCCGAGCCGAGGCCCGATCTCGACGCGATCGCCGCCCATGCCGGGCTCGAGACGGGGGAGGAGCCGACGGCGCTCGCCGCGCTCGAGGGGCGGCTCTATCGGGCGGAGGCGGGCGGCGTGCGGGTGACGCTGCTCGCCGGGACGCTGCACGGCATCGCCGCCGAACGCCCGATCGCGCGGCTCACGCTCGCTGGCGGGAGCGAGCCGGTGTTCGCCCTTGCCTCCGCGCTGGCGGCCGATGTGGCGCTCGCCCTCCCGGCCACGAGCCTCGCCGAGGAGGCGCGCGCCCTCGCCCGCGGCGAGCCGCCTCGACCCTTGCGCGAGGGCGCGCCGCACCTTGCTGACGATCTCACCACAGCCGACGCCTTCCGCGCGGTGGTGTCGCATCTGACGCTCGCGATGGTCGCGCAGGCACCAGCGGCGCATGCTGGCGAGAGCCCCGTCGGCGTCCACCAGATGCGGGTGGCCTTGCGCCGGCTTCGCTCCGCGCTCTCTCAGTTCAAGGAGCTCGCCAGCTCCGAAGGCGAGGCGGCCTCGGCCGGGCTGAAGGCGCTCGCCGCCTGCCTCGGCCCTGCGCGCGACTGGGACGTGTTCCTCGGGGGGCGCCTCGCCGAGGTCGCCGCCGCCTTTCCGGGCGAGGGCCGGATCGCCGCCCTGCGCGAGGCGGCGACGGCGGAGCGCGAGGCCGCCTACGAGGCTCTGCGCGCAGCGCTCGACGCTCCGGGCTTCCGGCTTCTCTGCCTCTCTCTCGCCGCCTTGGCGCGCGCTCCGCTCGAGGCGCCTGAACCGGCACGGGACTTCGCCGCGCGCACGCTGACCCGAAGGCTGAGGCGCGTGCTTCGCCACGGGGAGGACCTCTCAGGGCTGCCTGCGCCGGAGCTGCACAAGCTCAGGCTGGACGCCAAGCGGCTTCGCTACGCCGGCGAGATGTTCGCGCCGCTCTTCGCCGGGCGCAAGGCGCGCCGCTTCCTGCGCGCTCTCGCCGCGGTGCAGGAGGAGCTCGGCCATCTCAACGACATGGCGGTCGCCACGTCCCTGCTCTCCCGGCTCGAGTTGCCCGACCCAGGCCGTGCCTTCGCGATCGGCGCCGTCGAAGGGTGGATCGCGGCGAAGACCGACGGCGCGCGCGAGGCGGCCTTCGCTGCCTGGGAGAAGTTCCTCGGCCGCGAGCTGTTCTGGGAGGGCTGAGCCCGGTCACGACCTGGCGGGGGGGCACGCTCTCGTCATTGGCGCCCTCGCCCTCGCCGGGCTTGCCGCCGGCTTTCTCGCTGGCCTGTTCGGCATCGGTGCCGGGGTGGTGCTGGTCCCCGCCTTTTCCTTTTTCCTTCCGCTTGTAGGGGTTGACGAGGCGGTCAGGCAGAAGCTTTCGGTTGCGACCTCGCTGGCGGCGACCATTCCCACCAGTCTTCTCGGCGCGCGCGCACACTGGCGCCACGGGGTGGTCGACGTCGCCTTCGTGCGCGGCCTCGCCGCTCCGATCCTGATCGGGTCGGCAATCGGTTCTGTCCTCGCGCTGTGGCTTGGTGGCGAGACCCTGAGCCTGATCTTCGCCGCGCTCGCCTTCGCCACCGCGCTGCTGCTTGGGCTTGCGGGACCCGGGTTTCGCCTGAGCGAGCGGTTCCCGGAGCGGTCGGTGGCAGCGGCGATCGGCGTCGCCCTAGGTCTGGTCGCGGCGCTGATGGGCATCGGCGGCGGAACCGTTGGCGTACCGGTGATGGTGATGTTCGGTGTGCCGATCCTGCGTGCCGTCGGCGCCGCGTCGGTTTTCGGGCTCGTGATCGCCGTGCCGGGAACCGCCGTGGTGATGGCAGCACCGCCACACCCGGCGATGCCGCCGTTTTCGCTCGGCTATGTCAGCCTGCCTGCGCTCGCGGTGATCGTTCCATTTGCGATGCTTGCGACCGGCGCGGGCGCTCGGTTTGCGCATCGCCTCAACCAAGGGCTGCCGCGCCGCGGCTTCGCCGTTCTTCTGGTCGTGGTCGCGGCGCGCATGGCGGCGACGGCGCTCGGCTGAGCGCTCACGGGCTCCAGGGCAGCGTGCCGGGCGGAAGGCGCCGCGCAGCGAGGCTCGCGAGCCCCATCAGAACGAGCACGATCACGAGCGAGACGACCGAGACCGCCGCCGCCTGGCCCACCGCCCCGCCGTCGTTCAGGCCGAACACGATCACGCCGAGCGTCTGGCTTCCCGAGGCATAGAGCAGGATTGAGAGCGTGATCTCGTTGAGAGCAGTGAGCGCGACAAGGATCGCCGCCGCCGCGGCAGCCGGCGCAAGCAGGGGCAGGGAGATGGTCGCAAGGCGACGCAAAGGTCCCGCTCCGGCGAGCCGTGCCGCCTCGTCCAGGCCGGGGTCGAGCCGTGCCGCGGCGGCTTCTACCGGCTTCAGTGCCAGCGCCTGGAACCGGGCGAGATAGGCGATCAGGATCAGGGCGAGCGTGCCATAGAGCGACACATCAAGGAGCGGCAGAGGGCGGAGATAGACGAGAATCGCGGCCACCGCGACGCACACCCCCGGCAGAGCGTAGGGCAGGTCGATCGCGAACCGCGCCGCGCGGGGCAGGCGCACCCGGGCCATCACGAGCGCGATCGCGACGAGGATCAGCGCCGACAAAGCCGCGAGCAGGAGGCTGTTGCGGAAGGCGATGATGGTGTTCTGCTGCACGAACAGGACCGAGACGAAGTTCGCGACCGTCACCGTGGACGCCGAAAGGGTCACGCCCGCCGCAGGGACGAGAGCGGTCGAGACGAGGGCCGCAAGCGGCAGCGCGAGCACGGCGGCGAGGTAGAGCCCAAGCAGCGCGAGCACCGCCCAGCGCCAGGGCCCGAGCGGGAAGGGCGGGGCGGACGCGGTCGCGCCTGAGGTGAGGAAGCGTCGGCCCCGCCGCCCGGAGAAGGCCTCCAAGGCGAGGGCAAGGGCCGCAAGCGCCGCGAGAAGGAGCGACATCAGCGCCGCCTCCGAGAGGCCGGCCGGGCCGAGCCCGGCAAGACGCTGCCAAATCATCACCGTCAGAACCGTGTAGCCGGCCGGGATCCCGATCAGGGCGGTGATGCCGAAATTGCCGATCGAGGCGATGAAGGCGAGAGCGGTGCCGGCGGCGAGCGCCGGCCTGAGCAGGGGCAGCACGATCCCGCCGAACACCTGCGCCCGCCCCGCGCCGGCAAGCCGCGCCGCCTCGATGAGGCCCGCGGGAAAGCGACGAAGCGCGCCCCTCACCGCGAGGAACACCAGAGGCGCGTGCTGCACGCCGAGCAGGAGCACGATCCCGCCGGGCGAGTAGAGCGGATGGGGCGTGCCGAGCGGCGGCGCGAGCCCGAGCGCGTTGAGGAGCGCCGAGGAGGGCCCGAGAGCGCCGGTCCAGGACAGAGCCGCGATCTGCGGCGGCACAAGCATCGGCAGAACGAACAGGACGGTGAGCACCCGCCGCCCCGGCAGGGCGGACAGCCCGAGAGCCAGCGCCGCCGCGGCGCCCACGATCACCGAGAACGCCGTCGCCGCGACAGCGACCTCGAGTGTCCGACGCCCGGCGCGCCAGACCCGGGCATCGCCGAACACGGCTAGCGCGAGATCGCTTCCCGCCCCGGGCAGCGACGGCGAGACCCCTTCGAGAAGCAGGCGCGCCATCGGCAGGGCGGAGACGACGCCCACCCAGGCGAGCAGTAGCGGCCGCAGGAGCCGCTCCCCGACGCTGACCGCCAAGCCGGCGCTACTGGCCGATCAGGGAGGCGAAGCGCCGCTGCACGGCGTCCGCCTCGGCGAGCGCCCGACGCGGATCGAGCGGCATCACTGTAATCGACCGCGGATCGGGAAAGCCAGCGGGCGGGGCGACGGCTGGGTCAGCCGGCAGGAAGCCCTGACGCGCGGCGAGCTCCTGCCCCTCGCGCGAAAGGAGGAAGGCGACGAAGGCCTTGGCCGCCGCCTCGTTCCGCGTTCCCGCGAGGATCGCCACCGGCTCGGTGATCGCCGACACGCCTTCCTTCGGGAAGATGAACTCGACCGGCGCTCCCTTCGCCGCCTCGCGGATCGGCAAGAAATCGACGATCATGCCGAAAGCGCGCTCGCCGCCCGCGACCGACTGCATCACCGCTCCGTTGCCGCCGCGGACGCTGAGCCCGTTCCGGGCGAGACGCTCGAGATAGTCCCACCCAAGAGCCGGGTTCTGCACGATCGCATAGACATGGATCAGCGCCGCCCCGGAGACGGAGGGAGAGGGCATGGTGACGAGACCCCGGGCGCGGGGATCGGCGAGATCGTTCCAGGAGGAGATCTCGATCGGCGCGCGGCGGTTGCGCACGATCCCTGTCGTGATCAGCTTGGTGCCCCAGTAGAAGCCCTCCGGGTCGACATGGTCGGCCGGCACGCCGCCGCGCGGCGCCTCCGCCCAGCGCAACAGGCGGTTCTCCGCCTTCAGCGTCTCCATCGTCAGGCTGTCGGCGATGAGAAGCACATCGGCGCGCGGGTTGCCGGCGGCGAACTCGGCGCGCAGGCGGGGGATCAGGGCGTTGGTGCCGCCGCGCACCCACTCGACCTCGACTCCGGGATGGCGGGCCCGGAAGGCATCGACCGTCCCTTGGGCATCGGGTTCGAGCTGGCTCGTGTAGAGCACGAGCCGGCCAGAAAGCGGCTGCGATGCCGCCGGGGTCGCGAGCGGCAGGGCAGTGGCGAGCAGGGCGGCGGCGAGGAACCGGCGCGGGAGGCAGGTTGACATGGCGGGACGGCTCTCCGGATGGTCGGTCTTGGGTGTCCAGGCGCCTCTGTAGCGGGGGCGAGCCCGGTCGTGCAGAGTGGAAGCGTGAAGAGTGTGTGACAGCCTGTGGCCGGCGCGGCCGGCGGTCGTCCTCGCCGCTTTTCTGCTCGTGGCGGGAGGGGACGGCATGGCGTTCGATCTTCAGGGTCATCGCGGCGCGCGGGGGCTTGCGCCGGAGAACACGCTTGAGGGGATTGCGCGAGCGCTCGCGATCGGCGTGACCACGCTCGAGATGGACGTCGGCATGACCGCCGACGGCGTGCTCGTCGTCTCGCACGACCCCACCCTCAACCCTGACATCACCCGCGCCCCGGGCGGGGCCTGGCTCGAGGGGAGCGGGCCAGCGATCCGCTCGCTTACCCTTGCCGAGCTCCAGGCCTACGATGTCGGCCGGATCCGCCCCGGGACGCGCTACGCCGCCCTGTTCCCCGAGCAGGTGCCGGCCGACGGCGCGCGCATCCCCACCCTTGCCGAGGTGCTCAAGCGTGCGGGCGAGGCGAGCTCGAGCGTGCGGTTCAACATCGAGACCAAGGTGTTCCCCGACCGGCCGGAGCTCACCGCGCCGCCCGAGAAGATGGCCCGCGCGCTCGCCGACGCGATCGAGGCGGCCGGCATGACCGCGCGGGCGACGGTGCAGAGCTTCGACTGGCGGACGCTCGCCTGGCTTCGCGACAACCGGCCGCAGATCGAGCGGAGCTACCTGACCTCGCAGTCGGGAGGGCACGACACCGTGTCGTCACGGGAGGGGCGCCCCTCGCCCTGGCTCGCCGGGCTGGATGCGGCAGCGCACGGGGGCTCGGCGCCGCGTCTGGTCGCCGCCGCCGGGGGCCGGATCTGGTCCCCCAACCATCGGGACCTGACGGAGGAGAGGTTCAAGGAAGCGAAGCGCCTCGGTCTTGCCGTGCTGCCCTGGACGGTCAATGACGCGCCGACGATGGAGCGGCTGATCGCACTCGAGGTGGACGGCATCATCACCGACCGGCCGGACATCCTGCGCGCGGTGATGGCACGGCTCGGGCTTCCGTTGCCTGAGCCGGTTCCGCCTTCGGCCGCCTCTCCCTAGACCGACGCTTCAGCCGGCCGGGTCGAGGAAGTTCGCGGCCGAGGAGAGGCGCGCCATCAACGCCTGCATCCTCGGATCCTCATAGGCCTTTTCGCGGGTGAGCGCCCCGATGGGGCAGAAGAACTCGTGCGCATGCGGCACATGGCCGGTGACGAAGTGGTCGTAGTGCCGCTCGCGCAGCCCGTAGAGCACGCGCATGTCGCGCACCGGCAGCGTCAGCAGCCCTGTGGGCTCACTCCGGAGGATCCCGGTCAGCCGCCAGCGCGGGGTCGGGTCGGACGGGGAAACTGGGCCGAGGAGCCAAGGCAGCGGGCAGATCGCGAGCAGAGAATGGGTCGAGGGGGCGAAGCGCGATCGTTTGTCGAGCAGGTTCTGGAAGGACGAGCAGGCCTCGATCGCGACCACGTCGCACCAGGGCTCCTCGGGCGTGCCGCCGAACTGGAGCCACATCCCGTCGGGCAGGGTGCGCAGCCGGTCGGTTCCTGGGATCTTGAGGAAGGGCGATGCCGGGGACTGCGCATCGGACGGACGGGCCCGGAGGGTCGGAGGAGCGGCGCCGCGTGGGGCAAGACCGGGCAGGGACTGGGGCCACTTGCGCAGCTGCTGCCGCACCAGCGCGTCAAGAGAAGCGTGTCGCTCCATGAGTCAGGGTTCCCTGTCTGCGACGCATGCCATGGTAGGAATCCTGGGGACAACTCTGGGGAAAATTCAAGAGGGAAGTTCAACCTAGAATAGAATTAACGTTCTCTCCCTCATCCCGTGAGTCATGTCGTGGCTAACGATGCGTTGACGAAGCGGCGTCACAGGCCAGTCGAACGCTTGCAGAGTCGGTCCGGCCCTAAGATCACAAAGCTATTATCTCAAATGCTTAAGCTACGTCTTTATGGTCTCGCCTGCGTTTGCGGACAGCGGGGTCGGACGGCCGCACGCGTCATTCCGACGGCGCGCACGTGACCGGCCCACGAAGGCCGATGACGATCGGCGGATTCAACCGCTGCGCGAAATTCCTGTGGATAAGTCTCAGAGCTCTTGACGCGGCGGCAAGGTCACCCGCGCTCGGCAAGCGGCGGCACGTCGCGCAGCGGCGCCCCGGTGTAGAGCTGGCGCGGGCGGCCGATGCGCTGGGTTGGGTCCTCGATCATCTCCTTCCACTGGCTGATCCAGCCCGTGGTGCGCGCCACCGCGAACAGCACCGTGAACATGCTGGTGGGCATTCCCATCGCCTTGAGGATGATGCCGGAATAGAAATCGACATTCGGGTAGAGCTTGCGGCTGATGAAATACTCGTCCTGCGTGGCGACACGCTCGAGCTCCATCGCGAGATCAAGCAGCGGCTCGTGCGCGATCCCGAGCTCGGCCAGAACCTCGTGACAGGTCTTCTGCATGATCTTCGCCCGCGGGTCGAAGTTCTTGTACACGCGGTGCCCGAAGCCCATCAGCCGGACATTGCTGTCCTTGGCCTTGACCTTGGCGATGAACTCGGGAATGCGCTTCGGATGGCCGATCTCGGCGAGCATCTTCAGCACCGCCTCATTCGCCCCGCCATGGGCCGGCCCCCAAAGCGAGGCAATGCCGGCAGCGATGCAGGCGAACGGGTTCGCCCCCGTCGAGCCGGCAAGCCGGACGGTTGAGGTGGACGCGTTCTGCTCGTGATCGGCGTGTAGGATCAGGATCCGGTCCATCGCCCGGGCGAGCACCGGGTTCACCTCATAAGGTTCGGCTGGAACCGCGTTCATCATGTAGAGAAAGTTCTCGGCGTAGCTCAGATCGTTGCGCGGATACATGAAGGGCTGGCCGATCGAGTACTTGTAGGCCCACGCCGCGATCGTCGGAACCTTCGCGATCAGCCGGAAGGCCGAGATCCGCCGGTGCTCGGGGTCGTTGATGTCGAGGCTGTCGTGGTAGAAGGCGCTCATCGCTCCGACCACGGCTGTCATCACCGCCATCGGGTGCGCGTCGCGGCGGAACCCGTCATAGAAGCGGCGCAGCTGCTCGTGGATCATCGTGTGCCGGGTCACCCCGGTGGTGAAGGCGGCGAGCTGCTCGCGGTTCGGCAGCTCGCCATTGAGCAGAAGGTAGGCCACCTCGAGGAAGGTGCATTTCTCGGCGAGCTGCTCGATCGGATAGCCGCGATGCAGGAGGATCCCGGCGTCCCCGTCGATGTAGGTGATCTTGCTCTCGGTCGCGGCCGTGTCGGCATAACCCGGGTCGAAGGTGAAGATGCCGAGCTCGGAATAGAGTTTGCGGATGTCGACCACGGCGGGGCCCATCGTCCCCGGGATCAGCGGCAGCGTCACTGACCGGCCGGTGCCATCGAGCGTGAGGGTGACGCTGCCCGGAGCGTTGTGACCAGCCCGGGCGTCAGAGGCTGGCGTCGACATCTCGTTCATCGTTGTTCTCCCTCGACCCCGCCCGCCTCGCCGCGCAGGCCGGCGGGCCGTGCGTGGCGGCCGCGCGTGCAGGCAAGCGCGAGCATACGCCCGGTGCAGTCGGGGCCGCAACGTGCGGCAGTGCAGCATGAGACATGTCAGTTGCCGCGGCGCCAGCTCTCCGGCGTCTGGAACCGGCCTTCCCAAAGCCCCCACAGACCGGAGCGGGCCTGCGCCTCGGCCAGCCCATAGCGCGCCTGGCCGCGCCCACCCTCGGCCACCGCGACCGCCCAGCCGGAGGCGACCATCGCCTCGGCGAGATCGACACCCTCCGCCCGGCAGGTTGCGATGGCGCGCCCGTAGCGGTCGCGCCCCTGGGTGTCGCAGGTCACGGCGCGCCGACCGACGAGTGTCGCAAGCTGCCGCGCCGCCGCCTCGCCGCAGTCGAAGCGCGCCCCGTCGGCCCTCTGGCACTCATGGCCGCGTTTAGGCGCATCGAGCCCAGCGAGGCGAACGGTGACGCCGCCGAGCCGGAGCGTGTCGCCATCGACCACCCTTACCTCTCCTGGCCCGGCCGAGAGCACGCCCGGCAAGGAGTTGCGCCGCCGCTCGGCGACGTCCGTCGGGTCCTCGTGGAACAGTCCGAACCACCCCGCCAAGGCCAGCATGAGGAGCCCGCCCAGCCACCAGCGGCGTCGGCCGCCGCCGCGCGGCTCGCGGCGCGCGAACACCCGTCTCGACCGAAGCCAGCCTCTCACCCGCCCCCC
>Ga0308390_1000101_pt1 | contig 65269 bp, 65 predicted proteins | sample Hotspr2Sample149_FD_202358 | JGI IMG/M metagenome (GOLD analysis project Ga0308390, IMG submission 202358) | Hot spring phototrophic mat microbial communities from Mushroom Spring, Yellowstone National Park, Wyoming, United States - 20040719_149 ...
TCATGGTGATTGCCCGGCATCTTCACCGCCAGCCCGTCCGATGCCAGCGGGTCGCCAGCATAGGTGCCCCAGGTGCCTTCGTTGGTGATGTTCGCCACTTCTTCCTGGGCGTCCACACAGCGGCGGGCATCGACCCCAGGGATATCTGCCGGTGGCGGAACCATACCGGTTTTTCGGACGCTCTCCGGAACAACGGGGTCAGGTTCATCCACGGCGAACTGCTCCACAAACTTCTGCGGGGTCAAACCGCCTTCGTTGACGTGTGTCATAGGCGACCAGCCTTTGGGTCCCGGTCCGGTGACCACTGCCAGCCACTCGTCTGATACCGCCTTGCGCGAAAGGGGCAGGGGCCATTCCGCGCCCAGCCTCAGGCACTCGCGGCGCAGGCGTATCCAGTTGTTCAGGAAGGCATAGCGCACCGGCTGGTGTGCCTGTTTCACCCGCCAGAGAATCTCAGGGTTGTCCTTCACCGCCTGCTCCGCCTTCTGCCAGAGCTTCTCCGCCTCGCTCAGGGTTTTGAAGTTGAAGAACGGGGCACTGGAACGGGTGAAGCAACCGAGATAAAAGTCCTTTGCGGCGTCGCTCATCAGCTGCATGTAGCGCAGGATATGGGGTGCCGCCTTGCCGTAGTAGCCTTTCAGGAACTCCTCGATCAGCTTGCGGTCGTCCTGATAGGGGTCCCACATCAACTGCGCCAGCACCCACGCGCGCAGCTCCGCGAATTCGGCACCGTGCGACTGATACGCGCCCTGCTCGAACAGCCCACGCACGCCGTGCTGGTGGAAGAAGCGCACGTTCGGTCCCAGCGAGAAGTAGTTGGGATGGGGCTGCACGTAATGGGCGAAGTCGGTGGTGTAGTCCCAGACATACAGTCGCTGGCTCATCTTGGACCAGCCGCGGATGTCGTCGGCAAACGCCTGGTTGCTGGGGTGTTCCAGCGGCTGCGCGAAGTTGCACTCAATGGAGCACAGGCGCACAATCACGTTGTGGCGTGGCTTCAGCGTCTTAGTGGGCTTTCGCGTATACGTGTAGGCGAGCGTGTCGAAGGCGACGTGCGGAAACTCCTTCTCCAGCCGCTCGGCGATGTAGTTGACCATATCCAGCACCGAGCCCGCTTGCGTTCCTTCACGCTCATCGATGGCTTTGCAGTTGTCACACTGGCATGCGCCGTACCAGTCGTTCTGGGAGATGGAGATGATGCTTGCTTCGGGAGACTCTTTCAACCACTGACGCACGCGCTCCACCAGAAACTCGCGCAGTTCGGGGTTGGTACAGCACAGCTGCGCTTGCTGGTAGGTACGTTTGCCGTTAATCAGGCTGTACCATTCGGGATGTTTCTCGAAGTACTGCTCCGGTGGTACCAGCGGATAGAAGGTATGCACGAAGCCTTTGTAGATGATTTTACCCCCGTGCTTTTCGGTGAGGCGGGCGGAGTGTCCGTTGTAATAGTTTCGCGCTGCCCAGTCACCGTCAAAGGCGGGATACCAGAACGGCTCGCGGTATTCGAACGCGGGTTTCTCCTCGAGGGAGAGGGCAGGCACGCGCAGGGTGCTTCTCTTCGGGATGTGCGTTGCCCATGGTGCCCACCAGCGTACGCCGCACACTTTGCTCAGGAAGCGGTAGACAGCGTACAGCGTGCCGCGTGGGCGTCCACCTGCCAGCAGCAGGTAGTTGCCTTTGGTGCGGATGGTGACCTGCTCGCTGCCGAACTCACCGAGCTTGACCTCGGGGAACACCGCTTCCGCCATGTGCCCCGGTCCCACGATGATACCACTCTGCGGCACTTCGCCCGGGTGTATCTCGCGCACTTCGAAGCGCGCGCCGGTTATCTGTTGCAGATGGCTGGCAAGCTCCTCTGCCGCGTAGCGTTCCGTCTGCGTCGCGCCGTACTGTATCAACACGGGCAGGCGGGCTTTGCCGCCAGTTGCCAGCGTGAGCTGGGATTGTGCACCGGTCGCACACAGTAAGACGATCACCGGGCAGATCCCAAGCGCAGGTTTCATGACGTGTTCTCCTCCTTCTCCTTAAGCGTGCTGGACCGATACCTACCATACTCCACAGCCGAAGAAGTTCCTGCCTCCTGTGCTTGCCAGCCTGTGGCGTTACGAGATTTCATACGAATTTGCGAAGAATTTTTTAATATCCCCTTGACAAACGCACGAACAGATGTTACAATCATACTGTAACTCTTAAACGATTAAGACCAGTCGGGTTAGAGTTACGGAGAAGGTAACAGGCGCAGCGGTGCCTGATGCCGGGCGCTGTAGGATACGAGGTACGGCGCGCTATACCATCATTATCACACCATACAAGGAGGGTGCTTCCATGAACCGTAAAGCCTTTACGCTCATCGAGCTGCTAGTGGTGATCGCGATTATCGCCATATTAGCAGCCATCCTGTTCCCCGTCTTCTCGCAGGCACGTGAGAAGGCTCGTGCAGCAACCTGTCTGAGTAACCTCAAGCAGATTGGTCTCGGCGTGATGATGTATGTGCAGGACTACGACGAGACCTTCCCCATGTCCCAGTACGGTGGCGGAAGCACCGGCGTACCCCAGCAGGCGTGGTACAGCGTGATCTATCCCTATATTAAGAACGGTGACCGCTACCGCGATGCGCAGGGTGTGGAGTACAGCTGGGGCACGTCCGGTATTTTTGCCTGCCCGTCTTTCCCCGACCGCAACCAGAGCGGTAAGTACGGCTGCCATTACGACGTGTTTGCCGATTTCTGGAACTGGCCTGTCGGAGGCAACGATGCCCGCCATCGCGTGACGCCCATCTCCGCGCTGGAGACCCCTGCCGAGAAGGTCATGATTACCGAGAAGGGCGTCAACGACGCCTCCTGGGGATGGGTCTTCTTCGGCACCTGGGAGTGGGACTGGGTAGACTGGATTGGTCAGCCGCCACAAAGAGACGGTGCCGAGCGAGCTCTGCAGCGTGACTGCGACTTGGTGAACGACGGGGACGACAACGCCACGTGGGCAGGCTGTGGCATGATGCCGCGCTATCGCCACACCGGAACCGCCAACGTGGTCTTCTTCGACGGTCACGCCAAGGCGATGGGACGCGGACAGATTCTGTGGTACCGCAACATCTACGTGCCCGTCGGCTTGCCTGCACAGTGGGCATCGGAAGGCTGGTATCCGTACTGAGCCTTTGACCCTGTGAAGCCGATAGTAAGGGCGGGGCAACACCAGCCCCGCCCCTTATTGCAGGAGGAGAGAGGGACAGATGGACAGCAACAAGAAGACGATTATCGCGATTGTGCTCATCATCATCGCCGCGCTGATATTCGCGTTCCAGTATCAGCGCACGAAGGAGCCACCACCCAAGAAAGTGACTGCCGAGGATATCAAGGCGGAGATACAGCGTATTCAGAACGACCCCAGAATGCCGCCGCAGGCAAAGGCGATTGCCATTAACCAGCTGCTGCAGTATCACCCGGAGGTGGCAAAGGAACTTCAGCAGCAACAGCCAGGCAGATGAGGTGTCTCTTTAAAACACGGGGCTTGCATCCGCAAGCCCCGTGTTTTTCACCCTGCATGGGGCGAGTTTTTCTCAAAACGGCTTCCCCCAGCGGTTCCACCACCAGCCTCGTTTCGCCGTTTCAGACCATGCCCGCCACTGGCGCAGATGCTCCGGGCTTATGGGAGCGCCTCTGCCCATCTTCCCCAACCGGTACGCCCGCCACATCTGCCAGCGGTGCCACCGCCACGCCCACAGCTTGCGCATCTTCTCGCGCTGTTCGGGCGTGAGCACCGAGCCGATTTCCTGACGAGTGTTCTTGCGCAGATCCAGCAACTGCTTACGCTTCTGCTCGCGCGTGAGCGAGGCATCGTCGCGAATTTTCCGCGCCTGCTCGCGGGCATTGTTGATGATACCCTTTATCTTTGCTCTTTGCTCGTCGGTCAGCTGCAGCCACTTCGCCATCGCGTTCCAGCGATGCAGGCGACGCTGTGCCAGCACGCCCGGTTTGATGCCTTTGCCGGTATCCTGCGCCAGCGCGGGCTGGATGGACCACACCGCCAGAACGCTGATCAGCGTCAATAGGAGGAGTGTCACCTTTCTCATCGCCTGTCGTCACCCCCTTTTCCTGTGGTATCCGTCTTCATAGACGTTGGAAGGACGAAAGAGTTCACTGCCGGTGGCGGTGCCCGGCTCTTTCTGCGCAGCACTGCAGCCAGAGGTGCAGGAGCCTCCTCGCTTTGGGGAGAAGTGTGTCCTGAGAAGCTTCGGGAGGCGCTGTGATGGCAACCTGGTACGTGTGGACAATGGACGATGTCGGCGCAGGCGGCAGCGATATGGTGGAAGCCATGCGCCGTGTATGCGCCTTTTTGCAGTCGCGCGGAGTGCGCATGACCCTGTTTGTGGTACCCAAACCGAATGGACAGCCCATGAGCGAAGAATGGGTAAACGCCCTGCGGGAGGCGCACGAGGCGGGGCATGACCTGCAGCTGCACGGTCTCACCCATGAAGATTGCTTTGAATTCGGTCCCCCGAACTGGCCGGCAACGGATATCATGCCTTCTTTCATCGAGGAGTTCGAACGTCGGCGCGAGGAACTGATGCCGCGCTACACCCTGCCGAATCTGCGACAGCGCATCGAGGAGGGGCTCGCGATTTTTCGGGAAAGGCTGGGTGTGCAACCTTCCGTCTTTCGCGCGCCCTGCGGAGCCATTTCCAAACCCATGTTCGAAGCGCTGAGCCAGGTGGGCATTCGTTACCACTCCTGCATGTATATCAGCGGTGTTGGTTACGAGCATCTGCCTCATCGCAGCGGGGTGATTGCCCAGAAATGGATAAGCGATATCCCCCACACCCCGTTCCGCTGGTACAGCGGTGTGGTGGAGGTGCCTATCCTGAACGAGTACACGTGGCGGGGCGCATGGCGGCGGGAGCAGGAGTTTGTAGCGTTGGCGAAGGAGGACGTCAGCCGCATCGCACAGGAGAGCGAAGTGGCGGTGCTGTTGACGCACACGCACGGAGTAGGCGATAACCCGGACTACGCCTTGCGGCTGATGGATACGGTGATAGAACACGTGCGCTCCAGCGGGCTGGGCGATTTCGCCACGCTGGGCGAACTGGCGGCAAACGGTGAGCTGGAACAGGCGGTACGAGGGACGGGACCCGATATCCTGAGTGTATAAGGAGGCAAGACCATGTATCGCATTGGCGAAGAGGAAGTCGAGGAAGTACGCAAGGTGCTGTTAAGCGGGCACCTGTTCCGCGTGGGTGAGGGCGTGGAAGGGCACCTGCATGAAGTGGATCAATTCGAGCGTGAGTGGGCGCAGACCATTGGCACGGAGTATGCGCTGTGCATGGCAGGTGGAGGTACCGCTGCACTCATTTGCGGGCTGGTGGGTATGGGAATCGGACCGGGCGACGAGGTGATTGTGCCCGGTTACACGTGGATGGCAAGCGCAACGGCGGTGCTGGCAGTGGGGGCCATACCCGTCATCGCCGAGGTGGATGAGACGCTGACAATCGACCCTGAAGATGTGCAGCGCAAGTTGGGACCCCACGTGCGGGCGATTATCCCCGTCCACATGGTAGGTCGCCCGTGCAACCTGAAGGCGGTCTTAGACATTGCGCGTGAACATGGGCTGAAGGTGCTGGAGGATTGCGCGCAGGCGGTTGGTGGCAGCTATGCAGGCAAACGGCTGGGTAGCTGGGGACACGCTGGAGCGTTCAGCTTCAACTACTTCAAGATTATCTCTTGTGGGGAGGGGGGTGTGCTGAACACCAATGACCGCACCCTGTATGAGCGCGCCTTAGTCTTTCACGATGGTGGCGCGACATTTCGCCCCTATGCGAAGGAGTTGACCATTCCTATCTTTGTCGGGCTGCAACTGCGGGCAGATGAGGTGATGGGAGCGATATTACGGGTACAGCTGCGCCGGCTGGACGGTATCCTGAGCGACCTGCGCCGCATCCGCAAACGGTTCGAACAAGAGCTGGCAGACACGCCGGGCTTACGCCTCGCACCCAATAACGACCCCGAAGGAGACTGCGGGGTGGTGGTGGCTTTCCAGTTTGACTCCGAGGCGCAGGCGCGTGCTTTTGCCGCAGAGACGGGCGGATGGCTGCCTATCGACAGCGGCAAGCATGTCTACTCCAACTGGGAGCCTCTGTTGCAGAAGCGCATCATGCACCATCCTGATATGAACCCATTGTACCACCCGCGCAATCAGGGACTGCGCACCAACTATACGCGCGACATGTGCCCGCGTACGCTGGATGTTCTCAGCCGAACCGTGTTCATTTCCCTGCATCCCGACTGGAGCGACGAAGAGGTCTCGCGGCGCATTGAGGCGTGTCGGACGGCAGCGAAGGAGGCGGTGGCGTTGTGACCTCGGCGACGTGGTGGGCGTTGGCGTTCATTGCTGCCTGCGCGGCGTTGATTATTTGGGTTCGGGTCAAGTATCCCCTGCCCGACCCGCCCCGGTCGCGTCGTCCTGCGCGGCGACGCGCCCCCACCCGCCGTCGCGCCTCCAAACGCTCCTCCATTTTACGGAAACATTAAGGGGGGGGAGACAGGGGTTCACTGGCATAGTTAATTCATCTATGGTATATTTTAGATAGAGTGGCTAAAGCTGCAAAGAGGAGGCACCAATGGGTTATACCAACTTTGACGAGGTTCTTAGCGATGCGGCACGGCTGAAGAACACCCGCGTGGCGGTGGCATGTGCCCATGAGCGTTCGGTCATGGAGGCGCTGTATCTCGCGCAGTGTTCGGGCTTAGCTCAGCCCGTTTTGATAGGTGATGCCGACATCATCGAGGTGATAGCGGGCGACATCGGCTACACTCTCGAACCACATATGGTCGTCGATGAGCCGGACGACGTCACGGCAGCTCGCAAAGCGGTTCAGATGGTACGCGAGGGAACGTGCCAGGTGTTGATGAAAGGGCAGATTCATACCGCGGACCTGTTGCGAGCCATCCTGGACCGGGAGGCAGGTTTGCGCACGGGGCGGCTCATCAGCCACGTGTTCATTTTGGAAATGGAAGACCGGTTGCTGATAGTTACCGATGCCGCCATGAACATCAAGCCCGACCTCTTGCAGAAAGCGCAGCTTATCTGCAACGCGGTATACGTGGCACGCGGATTGGGCATTGAACTGCCAAAGGTGGCGGTGTTGACCGCAGTGGAGACCATCAATCCTGATGTGCCTTCCACCATCGATGCCGCCATTCTGTCCAAAATGGCAGAACGCAACCAGATTAAGGACTGCATCGTGGACGGTCCGCTACAGATGGACAATATCATCTCGGAAGAGGCGGCACGCCTCAAGAAGTTAAACAGTCCGGTGGCGGGAAAGGCGGACATCGTGTTGTGCCCCGACATCGAGACGGGCAACGCGCTGGTAAAAATCTTTGCGCATTCCACCGGCAGGCGCGTCGCGGGCTTGCTGGTAGGGGCAGCTGCCCCGGTGGTGCTGACCAGCCGCGCCGATACGGCGGAGTCCAAGATGCTGTCCATCGCTGTTGCCACCGTTCTGGCGAACAAGACGTCGATCAAGCCGGGCACGGTATCGCTGTAAGAGAAACGTCGCGAGCGTGGGTATAGTTCGTGACTGCAGATTAAACCGCGCGTATTTTGTTAATCTCGCTCTGCAGGGTCACGAGCCGGTGATACACACCCTCCTTCGCCATGAGCTCGTCGTGGGTGCCGATTTCGACCATCTGCCCCTGCTCGAGCACCACCAGCCGTTGCGCGTTGCGCAGGGTCGACAAGCGGTGTGCGATTGCCACTGTCGTGCGGTTCTGCACCAGCCGGGCGATGGCTTCCTGAATCTGACGTTCGGTCTCGGTATCCACCTGCGAAGTGGCTTCGTCCAGGATGAGGATGCGGGGATCGTGCAGGATGGCGCGCGCGATGGAGATGCGCTGTCTCTCGCCACCCGATAGCCGCTGTCCGCGTTCGCCAACCTGAGTATCATAGCCATCGGGGAAGCGCAGGATGAAGTCGTGTGCGTTCGCTGCCTTCGCTGCAGCGATGATTTCCTCCTGAGTAGCGCCCGGTTTCGCGTAAGCGATATTATCGCGGATGGTGCCGGGGAACAGGAACGGCTCCTGCAGTACCACGCCCACATGCTTGCGCAGGTCTTCCATGCGGATTTTGCGCACGTCCACTCCGTCTATCAGAATCTGCCCTTCGTCGGGGTCATAGAAACGCAGCAGAAGGTTAATCATGGTGGATTTGCCCGCGCCGCTATGCCCGACCAGTCCCACCATCTCGCCCGCCTCAATCTTGAGGTGGATATTCTTGAGCACGGGCTTGTGTTTATCATAGCCGAAGGTGACGTTGCGGAATTCCACCTCGCCGCGCACTTCGGGCATGGGGATGGCGTCTTCGGCATCTTTCACGTCGGGTTCGGTGTCCAGAATCTCGAACACACGCTCGGCAGCGGTGAAGGTGCGGGTCAACCACTGGCTCACGCGGGTCAGAATCTGCAGGGGGCCATAGAACATGCCCAGATAGCCGAGAAACGCTACCAGCGTGCCCAGCTGCACTTCACCCTTGATGACTCCATAACCACCAAACGCCCATACTAGGAAGAAGCCGATGTTCGTGAGCAGGTTGAGCATGGGGAAGAAGGTCGCCCACATCATCTCCGCCTGCAAGCCTGAGCTCATCAGGTCGCGGTTGCGTCGCTGGAAGCGTTCGATCTCATCGCTCTCTTTGGCGAAGGCTTTCACCACGCGGATGCCGGAGAGTGTGCTGTTCAGTGTGGCAGAGAGACGTGACCATCGGTGCCAGAACTGGTGGAACACACGTCGCACCGTCTTCCAGAACCACATAGTAACCAGCACCACCAGCGGCGTGGGCAACAGGATGAGCGCTGCCAGCTTCCAGTTCATCCAGAAGAGCATGGTGGTGATGCCCACCAGCAACAGCACGTTCACGAGCAGGGAACTGACGCCATCCACCAGGAAGTCATGCAGTGCGCCGGTGTCCTGTGTGATGCGCGACATAATCGCGCCAGTGTGGCGCTTGTCATAAAAGGAGAGGGAGAGCCACTGCAGGTGCTGGAACAGCTTCGCCCTGACTTCAAACACCAGCCTTGCGCTCAGCCATGCCGACAGCCTTCCGCGCCATATCGATAGTCCCACTCCTGCCAGTCGTGTCAAAGCCAGCACCGCCAGAATAACCACCAGCAGATGCAGGTTCTTGCGCGGCACCAGTACGGAGTCCACCAGTATTTTCGTCAGATACGGGGGAGCCAGGTCGAGGGCGGTGCCGACCAGCATCAGTAATCCCGAAAGCACAATCTGCCATTTGTAGGGTCTGGCGAATCCCAGCAGCCGCCATACCACCCGCCCCTTGCGCGAGCAACGTGGACAGGCCTGTGTGTCCCCGGGCAGTCGGAATCCGCACACGGGGCAGTGCGTGGGTTTCTGCTCAACGGGTTCGGGAGGCGGCTCCTGTTTGGCTACCGCTGAGAGATAGCGCGCTACCTCGGCGAAGATAGCAGCTCGCGCGTTGGAGAAGCGCACCAGCTCCAGCACCTTGCCGTCGCGGGTAACCACCAGCGCCCCGCAACCCACCAGCATCTCAGTGCTGGCGTCCGAGATGCAGCTCAGAGGCAGGTCGATGTCGCATTGCACGTCGGGTGGTTCCACCGCGAAGTCCAGCCCGTTGCCCATCACCGGGGGTGTCCAGCCGGGCGGGGGAGAGTAGACCTGCACACAATCATCCGTGACGATAAGCCAGCGGATGCCGAAGGTTCCGTCTGCCCCGATATCGGTGTATGCGCTCAAACGTATCTTTTCTTTTCCAACCTTCTCCTGCAAAATCACGGGCACTGGCTCATACAAAGGCATACAGAAGCACCTACCTCCTCATGGATACGAGTATACCACTGCACCGTCATGCTGTCAAAGTTTCGGGATGTCCCGTTTTTCATGACGCAGGTAAGCACCGGGCGGTTCGCGAAACGATAGGTGAGTCCAACTTCAGCAACGAGGGAATCCGGATGCGGTTTCATCTGGATGGCAATGACTGGTTACTTGCCCCGCTGTTGCCCCATGAGTTCTGGTGGCGACAGGCATGGAAAGAGGAGTGGTCTCCGACAGGTTGCCCACCCTGGGGCGAGTGGATACGCGCCTGTGTGCCCGGTGATGTGATTGCCGACACGCTGGACGCGGGGCGGATACCTCATCCTTACCGAGACCTCGACAGCCTTGCCTGTGAATGGCTTTCCGAGCGCGACTGGGTGTATCGTAAAGAATTTACCGTGCCCGACGACTGGCAGGGGAAGCATGTGCGGTTGCGCTTTGACGGGGTGGATTACGCCTGCGAGGTGTATCTTAACGGACAGCTGCTGGGCAGGCACGAGGGTATGTTCACACCGTTTGAATTCGATGTCACGCACATCCTGCGTTTTGGGAAACCGAACTGCCTGACCGTGCTCGTCGAACACAAACCGCCGGTGGATGTGGTGCAGGGGCAAATCGGCTGGACGAGCCGGGCAAGGGTATGGAAGTCCCGCTTTGCCTATGACTGGGACTGGTGCACGCGGCTGGTTCCTCTCGGCATCTGGCAGAGTGTGAGCCTGCTGGCGACGGATGGTGCTTGGATAGAGGATGTGTGGGTTCGTCCGCGTGTGGCAGGAGAGGTGGCGCATGTCGAGGTGCGGTCGCGCCTGCGGAGCCTGCCGTCGGCGTCTGGAGAGTGGACTCTATTCTGGCGTGTAGAAGACCCCGATGGTCGTCTCGTGGTTCAGGGGAGTGAAGCCGTGCCAGCGCGCGAGACTCTGCCGGTAGAGCAGGTGACGCCACTGGAGATACCCCATCCCCGCCTGTGGTATCCCAACGGCATGGGCGAGCAGCCGCTGTACCGGCTGTATGTGCAGCTGGGACGGGGCACTCAAACCTCTGATGAACGCGAGGTAACCTTCGGTATCCGCACACTGCGCACCATTCCCAACGAGGGCGCACCACCTGATGCGTTGCCCTACACGCTGGAGGTCAACGGGCGGCGTGTATTCGTGAAGGGCTGGAACTGGGCACCCCACGAGCAGATGTACGGTCGCGTGCAACCCGAACGCTATGAGCGTCTGTTGACGCTGGCGAAGCACGCCCACTGCAACCTGTTGCGCGTGTGGGGTGGGGGATTGCTGGAGCGCGAAGAGTTCTACAATCTTTGCGACCGGCTCGGCATCATGGTATGGCAGGAGTTTCCGCACTCGTCGTCGGGCATTCAGAACGCCCCGCCGGAGGATGAAGCCTATTTGCGGTACATCGAAGAGCAGGCGCGGCAGATGATACCTCTGCGACGCAACCACCCCTCGCTGGTTATCTGGTGCGGCGGCAATGAGCTCATGGACGACCGCTATGTGCCGCTCCCCGACGCTCATCCTGCGCTGGCGAAGCTGAAATCGCTGGTACAGGAGCTGGACCCCGACCGAATCTGGCTGCCTACCTCTGCCTCGGGACCGGTAGAAGGCGCGTCGGCGGAACTAGCAGGCACGGGGAAGATGCACGATGTGCATGGTCCCTGGGTGTATCTGGGCGCAGAGGAGCATTACCGCTTCTACAACGCCATTGACCCGCTGTACCATTCGGAGTTCGGGGTGGAGGGAGCGGCGAATCTGCAGGTTTTCGAACGTTTCATTTCGCCGGAACATCGCTTCCCGCCCGACGCGACGAACCCGATGTGGTTGCATCACGGCAGCTGGTGGGTGCATCGCGAGAAGCTGGAGGCTTTATTCGGACGCATCGACGACCTGCCGACCTTCATCCGTGCCAGCCAGTGGATGCAGGCAGAGGGATTACGCTATGCGATTGAGGCAAACCGCCGCCGCAAGTGGCGCTGCAGTGGGGTATCGCCCTGGCAGTTCAACGAGCCCTTCCCAAACACGGCATGTACGAACGTGCTGGATTATCTGGGGCAACCCAAACCTGCCTACTGGTGGGCGCGTCGAGCCTATGAACCGATTCATATCAGCCTGCAATACGAGAAACTGACTTGGAGACCGGGCGAGAAGTGGCAGGCTGAGGTATGGTTGCATCACTCTGGGGTGCAGCCCATCCGTGCGCGCTGGTCGGTGTGCCTGCTGGCACTGGATGGCAGGGAATGCGCCCGCTCTGGAGGTACGGTGGAGGTTGTGCCGGAAGGGGGGGTACATGCTGGACATGTGGAGTGTGTTCTGCCCGCGGAGGTGGGGGTGTGGATGGCGCTGGCGTGTCTGCACGACGAACGCGGCGGGATACTTTCCTGCAATGAATACCTGTTCAGCACCGCTCAGCCGCCTATGCAACCGCTGCTTGAAGCTCCTCGCACGACACTGCGAGTATGGCATCGCCATCAGCGGGTGGGCATCAAAAACACGGGCGAGGCAATAGCCCTTTTTGTGCGCCTGATACCTCAGGATGGGCAGTGGCTTCTCTGCGAGGATGACTACTTCTGCCTGATACCGGGCGAAACGCGCGTGCTGAGCGTTGCGGGAAAGGGCACGATTGCGGTGGAGGCATGGAACAGCGACTTGCACCACGTGCATCTATAGCCGCGGGCTTTAGCCCGCGCCTGTTCGTCTTGCTCAGCCTGCTGGCGTGCGTTGCAGCGGGGGCGGCGTTTGCATGGTCGCCCCCTGCGGTGCTGGCGGTGCTGGGGGTGGGGGGATGGTTGCTGCTTTCTCTAGTGCATCCTGTGGCGGGTGTGCTTGCGCTGCTTGCCTACACCAGCCTGCATCCCGTGCTGGTCAAAGTGGTGTATGAGGAACACCCTGTTGCAAAGGTGTGGAAGGATGGGGCGGTGTTATGGCTGGCGCTGGTATGGATTGTGTATCGCCGGACAAACAGAGAACAACCGCTACGCTGGGGGGCTACCGAAATTGTGTTGTCGGCGTTCGCTTTGTTGACGGTAGTGCACCTGTTCAATCCCAACATCTACTCGTTTTCCGCTGCGCTGGCGGACATGCGCTGGCTGACAATGCCCCTGCTGTTCTACTTTTTCGGGAAAACGCTCTTTGGGGACGAGCGGTTGCGCATCCTGCTGACATTCATCGGCGTGCTGGCAGGCGTACACGCGGTGTACGGGCTTGCCCAGCAGTTCATACCTTACCGCTGGCTGATGGAGCTGGGTGCCACACGCCCCGGCGCGCCCTCCGGTACGATGGTGGGGGGGTATACCCGCTCGTTTTCGACGATGGATCCTTATCTGTTCGGTGCGCTGATGAGTTTCGGGGCGGCGGTTTCGCTGGGCATGGCGTCTCTGCGAGGAGAACGGAGCGCGCTGAACTGGCTGCTGGTCGCTTTGCTGACCTCGGCGGGTGCGGTTTTCTCGCTGGCGCGTTATGCGTGGGTGATGTTGTGGGTGGGATATGTGTGTATTGCCGCGTGGACGCGCCACCGTCTGGCGATAGCGCTGGCGATTGTCGCACTGATAGCGATTCAGTTACCGGTGGAAGGACTCTGGCGAGAGCGAGCGCAGGATGTGCTGGCTCCGTTCGCCCCCACCTCCACCGTCAGCGTACGCATAACCTTCTGGAAAAAGGCGATTCGGGAAGTCTGGCAACACCCCTTCGGCATGGGGCTGGGGACGTTAGGCATCGGCAAGTGGAGCGAGGATAGCCCGCGCCTGTTCGGATATACTACCGGCGCCGACAATAACTACCTCTACATTCTGGTGGAAACAGGTTGGGTGGGGCTTCTGCTGTATGTCTATGCCCTCGGGAGCATTCTGGTGATGGGCTGGCGTATGATAAGAGCGATGGCTGATGGTGTGCAGCGTGTCTGTGCGGTCATCGCGTGGACGATGATTCTGCAGAGTGCAGTGGGCAACCTAGTGAACTTCTCCACCTTTCTGCCTCCGATCTCCTGGAGTCTGTGGCTGTGTGCGGGTGCGCTAATGGCGCAGCAGCCAGAGGGGTGACGTTGGTTGAGCGGAGGAATAGAGTTTACCTTCCCGAAAACTGTCGCCGAGGCGGTGGATATTCAAATTCGCCTGCGCGAGCAGGTGAGGGAAGAACCGCTGGCTATCGATTCGATACATCTGGTGGCTGGAACGGACATCTCGTTTGAGCGAGTTGGTTCACGAGCATGGGCGGGCATTGTGGTGCTGCGTGTGGAAAATATGGAGGTGGTCGATGAGGTGGTTGTGAGCACGTCGGTTGGCTTCCCGTATGTGCCCGGTTTGCTCTCCTTCCGCGAGACTCCACCCTTACTGGAAGCGTGGGCGAAGCTGCGCACCAGGCCGGACGTGGTTCTGTGCGATGCGCACGGCAGGGCGCATCCGCGAAGGTTTGGCATGGCATGTCATTTCGGGTTGCTGGTGGACACACCCACCATCGGCTGCGCCAAGAGCCTGCTTTGTGGTCAGGTGGAAACCATGTCTCCTATTGGCGACTGGCTTCCCATATATGATGACGGAGACTTTATCGGCGCGGCACTCTACACGCAACCTCACGCGCGACCGGTGTATGTTTCGGTAGGGTACCGCGTGGACCTGCCGTCCGCTATAGAGGTGGTACGCCGGTGCGTACGCAGATACCGCATCCCGGAACCGCTGCGCCTGGCGCACGAGGTGGTCACTCGGGCGAGGAAGCAAGCTGTCTGACAACCTGCACGATTTGCTGACGGGCCTGCCCGTCGGAGGCGACTACCGCCAGTGCGACGTGTTCTTCCAGAGTGCGCCACGTGAGGCGTACGTGTCCCTTTTCCAGATGCCAGGTGACCGGTTTCACGCCATCGGGCGTCACGGCAAACACATCGATCGCCTTAAGCCAGTTCGGCAAACGCGCCACCACCGTCACGTTCTTCTGTTCGCGGAAACGGTAGCCCTTCGGGTGCATTTCGTACGCGAAGTTGGTGACGAAAACCAGGGCTGCGCGCTCGCCCAGCAACGACATCACGTCTAATTTATCGGGCTCCGTTGCCGTGCGTACCTGTCCCCGATAGCCCACATCGCACCGCAGCAGGAAGGGACGGATAAGCTGAAGCACGCGGTTCAGGCGTGTCATTTCGTCCAGCGTTTCACGGAACTGTTGCACCACCTGTTCTACCAGCTCATCCACCTTTGCCTGTTCCAGAGAGGGCATGGCTTTTTGCGCCAGCTCCGTGTAGTAACGGCGTACTTCGTCCTCGGGCAAGGTACGGAACCACATGACACCTTTCGCACCACGGCTGAGCTGGAACCACAGCTGCACCCGTGCCTCTTCAGGGGTAGGTACCGCGCGCCCCAGTTCATCGTTCACCCACACGCGCTCGTCCCAGGTGTTCACCCCCTGAGCCCACACCCAGAACGGTTTGGGGAGGCTGTTGAGGCGCAGGTCGGAGGTATAATCTGCTACCAGCTCCAGACGGTTGCCCCACGCGTGCGGCGATTTGTCCGGCATGGGCGCGCCCACACGGTAGGCATCGTAGGAGGGGATGTCTGCCAGTGGTGCGAACTCACCGAACCGCCGACTGCGCGCGAGGTTGATGTAAATGGGCTGAGGAACGCCGTGCTGTCGCCAATGCTGTATCTTCTGCAAGCAGAGAAGCGGCACGGCGGGCTGCTCTATCCAGTCCGGCTCATCTCTCAGCATGTAGGCGAGGATGTGCGAATTGGTTTTGTTGCGCTTCAGGAATCCTTCCTTCACCTGCTCGAAACCGGCGTATACCACCGCTTTCAAACCCGTTTGGGGGCAAACCTGTTCGAAAGCCTGTTTTTCTTCTGGGGAAGGCTCTTCGTCGCCTCCTGCACCGAAAACCGCTGTGTCGAAACCCCGCTTGAGCATTTGCGCGCGATACTCCGCATCGCGCCATATCGCGTCGTCCCACGTGCCGATGGGGAAGTGCATGGGCGTGACGCGCAGCAAACCGCCGGTAGAGATGCGCTTGCCGGCACGGTCGGTGGCTGTAACGCGGATGGGAACCACAGTGCCGACCGGCAGTGTTCGCTCCAGAATGACCTTTGCCATCACCGTCTCTCCCGGTCCCACCGTGCGCTGCAGGTATTGCACCGAGACCTTTTCCGACCCAATCAGCACATTATCGAGCCGGAAGACGCCGTTCTTATCCCGACTGTGGATGAACACCGCGCCGCTTGCCCCTTCGATGTAGGCATAGGTGATGCGCAAAGACTGTACGAACGGACGCAAGACGATTCGCAGCGCAGGCCCCTCCTCGGTATGCAGCCAAGCGCGGCAGGTTCTTTCCCCTTCGAAGGGGCGGTGTGTCCCGTTGATGGTAAGCGCAGCGACGCCGTCGGGCGGCAATTCTCTGGGAACAATGTCCCACCAGTGCAACAGTTCCCCGCCCGCGAGCTTGTCTGCATCTTCGTCATCGATGAGCAGGCGCGAGAAATGCAGCGTCTGTTCGGAACGGTTATGTACCAGCACCAGATACACCCCTCCAAGCGTTTCGCGCGAGGGTTCCAGCTCCAGTATGGCTTCGCTGGAAACGTGAGGTCTGTACACCACCGTGTCGACGGTGAGAACAGGCTGTTGTGGCGCCTCCGGCATCATGGCGATGGCAATGCCTCCCATCATTGAAGTGATGAATAACCACCAAAAACCCCGATACACGCGGAGACATTTCGGGGTAGACAGAGCGGATTCCTGCAGGTGTATCGCGGGGTTCACTGCCATCCCTGACGACTCGGCGAGAGCTTGAGGGAGAGCCTCCTGTAGCCGCAGGCTTTAGCCTGAGTGCCTCGAGGGCGAACCTTTCATGGCTCCCCCCACCCTACCGCGGGAAGGGGTTTTACAGGTTGGTGGGAGCCTCGCCCTCGAGGTGGAAATGTGGCGTTGTCTGTGGGTTTAGCTGCCCAAGTACCACTCGCTGCCGCGCATTCGCTCCAAGCGGCGGATGCGCTCTTCGATAGGCGGATGGGTCATGAACAGGCTCATCAGCGCGCCGCCCATGCCGCGCAGCGGGTTGACAATGAACAGGTGTGCGGTCGACGGCGAAGCCTCCATCGGGAGCATACGGGAAGCCTGTTCCAGCTTGCGCAGGGCGTTCGCCAGCCCGTCGGGGCTGCCCGCCAGTCGCGCGCCGGTGGCGTCTGCCTCGTATTCACGTGCCCGCGAAATCGCTAGCTGAATCAGCATTGCCGCGATGGGCGCCACAATCATCACCAGCAGGAACACCAGCGGGTTGCCTCCCTCGCGGTCGTCACTGCGTGCGCCGCCGAAAATCATCGCCCAGCGCGCCATGTCTGCCAGCAGCATCACCGCACCCGCTATCGTCGCCACCACGGTCATGGTCAGGGTGTCGCGGTGCTTGATGTGAGCTATCTCATGAGCAATGACTCCCTCTACCTCGTCGCGGTTGAGCAGGCTGAGCAGCCCCTCGGTGACCGCCACTGCCGAATGAGCGGGATTGCGCCCGGTGGCGAAAGCGTTGGGCTGAGGACCCGGTACCACGTACAGGCGCGGCATCGGGATACCCGCACGCTCCGCCAATCGCTCGGTCATGCGGTACAGCTCGGGCGAGTCTGCGGGCGACAAGGGACGGGCGCCGTACATCCTCAACACAATCTTGTCGCTGAACCAGTAGCTGACCAGGTTCATCACCAGCGCCAGCGCGAATGCAATCATTGCCCCACTACTCCCGCCGATGGCATCGCCGACGAAGATAAACAGGGCGGTTAGGGCAACCAGCAGAATGCCAACCTTCAGGGTGTTCATGTTCCTCCCTTACCTCCTGAGCCGAAAGCCTTGCCATCCTATTCGATACGCTAGAAGCGCGCCGCGATGTTGCTGCGACTTCCAACTGCATTATACCCTGTTTTCTGTCAGACCAGGAGCTCTTAGCAGTCACAGGGGATGATGCCCTGTGCAGGGCGAAGCACCACGCTATGAAAGCCACTGGCGAGATGCTGTTCTACCAACACCGAGGAAGGCCTCTCCGTGCGGCCGTGCAGGTCAACCGGGCGTGATCTCGCCAGGTCCGATGTGGAGCGATTCATGGGCAGGTCGTGCCTCCAGCCATTGGTCGATGAACTTGCTGACCTGCCCATAGTAGTTCTCCGGCTGGTCGACTCGCGCCTGCACATGTCCGCTGCCGCTGGCAATCCACAGGGTGCGGGGTTCGCCTGCCTCCTGATACAGGGCGTAGGCGTGTTCCACAGGGACCAGATGGTCGCGGTCGCCGTGAATGAGCAGTATCGGGCGCGGGGCAATTTTTCCGATTTCACGGATTGGCTCGGCATCCGACAGGCGTGTGCGCGTGAGCAAGAGTGCAAGATACTTCACTGGTCGGCACAGCTTGCCCAGCACCCTGCCGAACCCCGCTTCCCACCACGTATCTGCCGCCCAGCGTAGTCGCGCATAGGCACTGTCGGTAATCACGGCGCCCACCCGTTCATCGCGAGCCGCCGCCATGATTGCCACCGCACCGCCCATCGACGAACCGAACAGCAGGATGGGCAGACCGAAGCGCGCGACAAAATCGACCGCAGCCAAAGCGTCCTGTACCTCCCGAATGCCGATGGTGGTGGTGTGTCCGCCGCTTTCGCCGTGTGCACGAAAGTCGAACAGTAGACAGCTGAACCCCATGCGGTGCAGTTCAATGGCAACACCCAGCACCTCACAGCGGTTTGCCACGTAGCCGTGGCAGAGCACAGCCACTCCGCGCGGCTGCGGTTGCGGTAACCACCAGCCCGACAGGGGTGTGCCGTCACGCGAAGGAAAGAGTACAGGGTCGAAGGGAACCTGCACGTCGAAGGGGGTCAGGAATAGCGGGGCACGCGGGGGACGCACTGCCGCTATCGCCAGCAACATCCACCAAAACAGCAGCAACGCAACAGGCACCGCCCACAGCCAGAGCATTGTCTAACCCTGCTTGCCTCCTCGCCCGCGGCGTCCCCAGTCCCCTTTGGGCGGGAAGAACATCCGTTCTTTCCACCACTGGTTCCACTGTTCGAACTGGTCTCTATCGAGGATTCGGCGCAGCTGCTTCTGGTTCTCGTGATGCACTTTGAGCAGCTCCGCTTGCGTCTGGTTGATGCCTTGCATGATGCGCTGTGCCGCTTTTTCGTCGAACTGGTACTGCTGGTATAACTGCATGAGCTGCGTGCGCTGTTCGTGCAATCTAGTAAGGAGTTGGCGTATCTTGTCCTGAGTTTCGTTCATCAGGTTGATAATCTGGGTGCGCTGTTGAGCGGTGAGATTCAGTCTGGCAAACAGCGCTTCGCGATCCAACGACAGGGAGGTTGACGGTTGTCCCCCCATGCCTCGCGGAGGCGGCGAGAAGGGTTGCCCCTGAGCCGACACGCCCAGAACCATTACACCGATGAGCAATGTCACTATCCTCCGGTAGCATAATCGCCAGAAAACCATTTTGTATTCCCTCCAAGGCGGCTACTCTCTCCAGCCGCCGAGAATAATCTGCGTATTTTCATTCAGTGGGTCGTCCACCACTGACGATTGCGCATAGGACACCGCTTGGGCGTAACCCGAGAGTATTTCCGCCTCCTGTGATGGCGTTTGCAGGTGGGTCGGCAACCACGCCCCTATCGCCAGAATAACCACTGCGGCGGCAGCTGCCCAGCGCGTCTGGGCAATCCATCGCCGGTTCCACCACACCCACAGGGTGAGCCGTTCACGAGTGCGCACGGGTTCGTGCAGGCGGGCTTGCACGCGTTCCCACGCCCCTGCTGGCAGCTGGACTGGCTCATCGTGCACCAGCTGGAGTAAAGCGCGCTCTTCCTCAAGCATGCTCCGGCATTCCGTGCACCGGCTGAGGTGTTGCTCGATTGCTCTGGTCAGACGAGGTGCACAGTTGCCCCGAAGATACTCCGTGAGATTGACCCGAACCTTTTGACATCTCATGATAGGGTGCCTCAAAGCCTTCTGAGATTAAGATATCTCGCAGCTTCCGCCGAGCGCGGAAAAGCCTGGATTTAGCCACACTGCGTGGGATACCGGTGATACGCTCGATCTCCTCCAGCGAGTGTTCTTGAAAATGGTACAGTTCCACGAGCATTCTGTCGGTGGGGTGGAGCTGGGCGATGCTCTTTTGCAGCATCTCGCGTCGCTCGCGCCCCAGCGTTTCGCGCAGGGGGTCTACACCTGCGGGATCCGCCTCTTGCCCCAACGCGTCCAGCGACTCGGCAGCAATCGGCTCCCGCACTTTACGGCGACGCAGGGCGTCTCGTGCCAGATTCGCCGCGATGGTGTATATCCAGTTGCGCACCAGTCCTTTGTGCCCGAAATGTGCAGCGTGTTGCCACACCTTCAGGAACACTTCCGTCAGCAGCTCTTCAGCCTCACTGCGATTGCCCACTATCCGCTCGATGAAGCGCAATACGCCTCCACCGTGCCTCTCCATCAGCAACCGCAGACACTCCGGTTCGCCTCTGGCGCAGCCCTGCAGCCAGACCTCATCTTCCACATCTCGCTCGGAGAGATTTGCCACCGGTGTTCTCCCTCAGGTTTTCCCAATAATGAAAGACGCAATTCCAGCGTCATGGTTGCATGTGCTGGCTACAGAAGGTGCTCCACCAGGATTTTGACCCCAATGGCGATAAGCACCAGACCTCCCAGCATCTCTGCCCTGTTTTCGCAATAACGACCGATGCGGTCGCCCGCAAACACTCCCAGAAACGACAGCGTAAACGTAATTGCGCCGATGAGTATCGCCGCGTGCAAAATGGGTACTCTCAGGAACGACAGTCCCAGTCCCACTGCCAGCGCGTCCACGCTGGTTGCTATCGCGAGTAATAGCAGGCGGGGCGGGTGTAGCGGGTCCATGCGCCTCTCCACCTTTTCCTGATTACGGGCTTCCCACAGCATGCGTCCACCCACCATCGCCAGCAAGCCGAACGCCACCCAGTGGTCGAAATCTGCGATGGCATCGCCCATGCCGTAGCCTGCAGACCAGCCGATGATGGGCATGACCGCCTGCGCCAGTCCAAAAGCAGTCGCGATGCGCAGCGCGCAAGATACTCTCAGTCCTGTGAGATTCAACCCGCTGGAGATAGAGACGGCAACCGCATCCATCGCCAGCCCAACTGCAATGAAAAGAGTTGTCAGCACGGTCAGTCTGGAACGGTCACCGTGATGTTGTCTATCAGCCGCGCTACCCCCACGCGCGCCGCCAGAGAGATGACAACCTCGCCGCGCAGGTCGGTCAGAGGTTCCAGGGTTTCCGCATCCGCCACATCCACGTACTCGGTTTTGACCAGAGGTTCGGTGGCGATGACCTGCTCCACCAGCGCCTGCACCTTCTTTGCATCGCGTTCGCCGGCTAGGATAGCGTCGCGTCCTGCACACAGGGCGCGGCACAGTACGGTTGCCGCCTGGCGCTCGTCGGGCTTCAGGTAGACGTTGCGTGAGGACATTGCCAGTCCATCGGGTTCACGCACGGTCTCGCAGGGCACAATCTCTGTGGGAATATTCAGGTCTCTGACCATGCGCTGAATCACCTTCAGCTGCTGATAGTCCTTCTTGCCAAAGTAGGCGCGGTCTGCCTGCACGATGTGGAACAGCTTCGTACAGACGGTTGCCACTCCGCGAAAATGCCCGGGGCGTGCTGCGCCTTCTAGGCGGCGGGTGACCTCTGTAACCTCCACGTAAGTCTGGTAGCCTTCGGGATACATCTCCTCCACTTCAGGGGCGAAGAGGAGGTCAACACCCACGCTTTCCGCCATTGCCGCGTCACGGGCAAAGTCACGCGGATAGCGCTGAAAGTCTTCCGAGGGACCAAACTGTGTGGGGTTGACGAACAGGCTCACCACGCACAGGTCGCATTCTGCCTTCGCGCGGCGCATCAGGCTCAAATGCCCCTCATGAAAGTAACCCATTGTGGGCACGAAACCGATGGTCTTTCCCTCTGCGCGAGCGAGTTTCGTCCACGCGCGCACTTCACGAACCGTCTTCGCTACCTGCATCAGAACACATGCTCCTCCGTCGGAAATTGTCCCGACCGTACCTCCTCTGCGTACTGCCGAAGCGCCCGACTGATGTCCTCACCGACGTGGGCATAACGCTTCGTATGCTTGAAAGGTTCTCCTGGCGCCAACCCGATGAGGTCGTGCAGCACCTGTATCTGCCCATCGCAATATGGCCCAGCTCCAATGCCGATGGTGGGTATGTGCAGCTGTTCGGTAATCTCCTTTGCCAGAGCCGCCGGAATCAGTTCGAGGACGACAGCAAATGCGCCAGCCTGCTCCACAATGTGGGCGTCTTCGATGAGGCGTTTCGCGGCCTCATCGGTGCGCCCCTGCACGCGGTGTCCGCCAAAGGCATGCACCGATTGGGGGGTCATTCCCAGATGTGCCAGCACCGGTATACCGATACTCACCAGCCGGTGAATGGTTTCTGCTACCGGCTCGCCGCCCTCCAGTTTGACCGCCTCTACACCGCCTTCCTGAATGAATCGCCCTGCATTGCGTACCGCGTCTTCCACCGTTACCTGATAGCTCAGGTAGGGCATGTCCGCTACCAGCAGGGCACGTGGCTTCGCGCGGGCACACGCCTTCGTGTGATGCAGCATCTCTTCCATAGTTACCGGCAGCGTGGTGGGGTAGCCCAGCAGCACCATCCCCAACGAGTCGCCAACCAGAATCAGGTCGACGCCTGCGGCATCGGCATAAATGGTGGTGGGATAGTCGTAGGCGGTAACCGCCACGATTTTGTCTCCACCCTTCCTCTGCCGAATGGCGGGTGCGGTTATTTTCCTCTCCTTCCCCGGCATTATCACCACTCCTTTTCCTAATGAGATTGTACACTCAAAAGGGCGACAGCGCAAACTGCGTCAGGGGAGGAAGGCAATCCAGTAGCATTTGGCGAATAATAATGGTAAATCGCGTATGGGAGAAAAAAGTGTTATGTCTCGTCATGTTCTTGTACCTGCCCATTACTACCAGCAGTTCGATGCGGACTACACACTGGATGTACCCGCCGAGGGCTACGGTGGCTGGAAAACAGCCGAGATAGAGATAGACCTCGCGCGCACCGCCGTGGTGGTGATGCACGCCTGGCATCCCCGCACGTATGACGAGTTTCCTGGCTGGTACCGTTCAGTGGAGTATCTGCCTCGTTCCGCGCAGATTTGTCGGGAGGTGTTTCCGCGATTGCTGGAAGGCGTTCGGGAAGCGGGAATGAAAGTGTTTCACGTCGTTGGCGGCGGTAAGTACTATCAGCATCTGCCCGGATACCTGCGCGCTCGCGAGCTGGCTGGGGATTCGCCACCGCCGCCGGAGAGAATACAGCCCGACCCCACCACCGAGAAGCTCTGGCGGTTCCGGGAAAAGCACGTCTTTGTCGGGGAACACAATCAAGAGGATTCGCGACGCGCCTTCGAGGTGTTGGACTTCGCGCCCGAAGCAGTGCCCCACGAGGGTGAAGAGATTGCCGAAGACGGGCATCAACTCTTCGCGCTGTGTAAACACTACGGCATTAGCCACTTAATTTACATGGGCTTCGCAATTAACTGGTGCCTGCTTCTGTCGCCGGGGGGCATGGCGGACATGTCGCAGCGAGGTCTAATGTGTTCCGCGTTTCGGCAGGCGGTGACGGCGGTAGAGAACAAAGAGACCGCCCGACAGGAGTTGTGCAAGCAGATAGCCCTTTGGCGGGTCGCGCTGGCTTTCGGCTTTGTGTTCGATGTGGATGATTTCTTGAGGTGCCTTCGAAGTTTCTCAACCGCTGACAGGGGACATGGCAACCCTTGGCTGCGGGGAGCGGAGTGATGACGAGTGAATCACATCAAACGGTGTCCTCCTCGCGCCTGCGCATTCTCACCGTGGACGACGATGAGGCAGTAAGCGCAGCCATCATGCACCTGCTGCAGGCGGACGGACATCAGGTTACTGCCGTATCCGATGCCATAAGCGCACTGACTCAGTTCCAGCTGGGACGCTACGATGTGGCGATTCTCGACCTGCGGATGCCTCATCTGGATGGGCTGAGCCTCGCACGCCAGCTGAAGGAGATGTCTCCATCTTTACTGATTATCCTGCTCACCGGTTGGGGAGACCAGCTGCGCGAGGACAAGCCGCCAGAGGTGGATATGGTGCTGGCAAAACCGGTACGCCGTGCGACCTTGCGTGCGGCGCTGTTACAACTCGCGAAGCGGTAGAGGCATCCATGGGCAACTTCTGGCAAGCAGAGGTGTCTGAATCCATCGGGGTGGCTGAAAAACGATGGGATGCCGGACTGCTTGCCCTGTGTTTGGGCGTCATGGCGATGCTGTACGCTTACAACCACCAGCCTTCTGCTTTTATGGGCTGGATAGACCCCTCGCTGCCCCGAGTCTACCGGTCTCACGAGGAGTATCTGCTGGTCAACTGTCTGGCTCTCCTGTTGCCCGTGATGATTCTGATGTCGGCAGGGGGGAAGCTGAGCCTGTACCACATGGGTGCGGGCAACCGGTGGGGATGGGCGGCGGCCGGGGCGTGCTACCTGTTGATGTTGCCCTTGGTGTGGTGGGCATCGGCGCAACCCGATTTCCAGCAGACCTATCCCTTGTATCGTCCCGCGCGTTCTGCGCTGTCCGCTCTGCTTTACCACGAGCTGACCTACACGTTCTACCTGTGGTGCTGGGAACTGTTCTTTCGCGGTGTACTGACCAGCATCGGCTGGCGGTGGTTGGGGTGGTGGGGGATTGCCCTGCAGTCGCTGGCGTTTGCAGTGTCACACATCGGCAAGCCATTGCCAGAGGTTGCGGGCTCGTTTGTCGCTGGCGTGGTGCTGGGGGCCATTGCGGTGCGGACACACTCGTTCGTGCCGGGCTTTGTCTGCCATGCACTGGTATCGGCAACGATGGATATCTTCGTGCTGATGCGTGGGTAACCTGCTTTCAAATGACGGAGGTGTCTCTGTGTTCGGCGTCATTATCGGGGTTCTGGTAGCGGTGCTGTTTCTGCTATTAAGTCTCAAAGTGGATACCAGCGCAGAACGTCCCCGCACCGTGTTGCGTAACCCCGGGCTGTTGATACTGGGTATCGGGGTGACCGTTTTTGCCGCCGCGTTTGCCAATCGCTGTTTCCTGACCGTGCCCGCTGCCTACGTGGCGACGGTGTACGACCCGCTGCGCGGAGGCGTTCAGCCGACCGAATTGCCGGAGGGGTTTCACTTCGTGTTGCCCTGGTGGAAGACGGAGTTGTGGCGGGTGCAAACGCAGGAGTACACCATGAGCGCGATACGTTCCGAAGGGGCGGTCATCGGCGACGACTCCATCCACTGCCAGACGAACGAGGGTCTGGGGTTGAATCTGGACGTGACCGTGCTTTTCCACATCGACCCGAAAGATGCACACGCCCTGTGGCAGAAGGTGGGCGAGGATTACCAGCGCGTGCTGGTGCGTCCCTATGCCCGTAACGTCATCCGCATGGTGGTGGCGAAATACTCGGTGGTGGACGTGTATGGGGCGAAGCGCCAGCAGATAGAGCAGGAGATTACCGAGGCGATGCGCCAGGCGTTTGCGGAGAAAGGCATCGCGCTGGAGAGCGTGTTGTTGCGCAACGTCGCCTACGAGTCGCCGGACTTCGAGCGGGCAATCGTCGCCAAGCAGGTGGCGCAGCAGGCGGTCATCACCCAGCAGTACAAATTGCGCATCGCGGAGATTCAGGCGCAGGCACAGGTGGAGCGTGCCAAGGGAACGGCGGAAGCCATCCGCCTGCGTGGGCAGGCGTTGCGCCAGAACAGTGCGGTGGTGGGGCTGGAGTTTGTGCAGAAACTGCCGCAGGATGTGGAAGTGCGCATTCTGCCGGGCGGCACAGTGATGATCATGCCAGCGCCCGCGGGAGCACTGCCTTCCAGCACAGGTGCGATAGGTCTTCCCCAGCAGGAAGAGCGCGAGCGCACGCCGAGAAGGAGGGAAAGCGGACAGTAGGGAGGAGGGTTCGATGAGATACATCCACTGCGCATACGGTGCATGGTCTTTTCTGGTGGAAGAAGAAACGGGCTTCGTGCGCGAGGTGCGATACGGCAGCGAACGGCTTGCGGTCGCCATCTACAGCGCGGTGCGCGCGCCAGACTGGGGCACATACCCCGTTGCAATCTCCGACCTGCGGTGGGGCGAGGCATGGTGTTCGTGGGTGTCTCAAGCAGAGGGCGCGCCGTTCCGCTGGAAGACGGAAGTGGAGGTCGGCGGCGATGGCTTCCGCATGAGCATTGATGGCACGCCGTCAGAAACCTTCCAGACCTGCCGCACCGGACTGTGTTTGCTTCACCCCCTGTCGGTGTGTGGAACCGAAGTGGTGGTACGGCATGTGGACGGCAGCGAGGAGCGTTCCGTTTTTCCCACACTGGTTGCCCCACATCAGCCTTTCATGGAGATGGCGGGATTACGATACACTGCTCCTTCCGGCGTCACGGTGGACATCGCGCTGGATGGCGAGGTATTCGAAACAGAGGATCAGCGCAACTGGTCGGATGCATCGTTCAAAACCTACTGTCACCGTTTGGGCGACGGCAGACCCTACACGCTCCAGGCAGGTCAGCGGGTGAGGCAGGAGGTACGCATCCGCTGTGAAGGCGAGCCGTCGCCAACGGCTGCCGCGGGCGAAGTGGAGGCGACCATGCCAGCGCTGTTGGTCTGGTTAGACACCCCCACAGTGGATGCCCTGCTCGCTCTCAGAGAAGCGGAGGTCTCCAGAGTAGCGACCGACGCCCCAGATGTGCTGTCACTGGCTGCAGAGGTGGGTGTGGCTGCAGACCTGCGCCTTCCGACTGATGTGTGGGCGCAATTGAAACCTTTTGCACCGCCAGCTGGTGGGTCTGTGTTGTGGCTGGTGTCGGATCGATGGTCAGAACAAGCAGAGGCGGTGGTTCAGCAGCTTCGGCAAGAGTGGCAACTGCTGGGATGGGAATTGGGCTATGGCTCATCAGCGAACTTTGCAGAGTTGAACCGCTCGCGACCACCGATGAACACGTTCCAATGGCTGGCTACCGCCGCCAGCCCGCAGGTGCACACCTTTGACGCCTGGTCTATCCTGCAGAATGCGGAAAGCTTTGCCGACATCGGTGCGACGATGCGCTCGTTTGCGGGCGAAGCGGGGCTTTGCCTCGGTCCGCTCAGCTTCGAATCGCGCTTTACGGGGAAGGACGCTCGTGCCGACAGTCCTCTGGCGGCGGCATATCTGCTGCTCGCTATCGCGTCCATCGCCAGTGGGGGCTTTCATCGTGTTATCGCGGGCAGGGCGTCGCAAGTGCTGAACGAGGGTTCGCCAGTGGGCGCGTTGCTGCGCGACTGGTTGCGGGTTTCGCCACGGACCGTGCGTTACGCCGTGAAAGGCGACTTGCGTGTGGTGCAGTTTATCGGGGCAAGGGGAAATCGGGTGTATGTGGTGAACCCCTCTGCGCAGGAGGTGGAGAGGATACCACCGTTTACCTTTCGAGAGGAGGCTTGACAATGGCACAGATTGCGCTGTTTGGTGCGGGCGGCAAGATGGGCTGCCGCATCACCGATAACCTTCGCAAGACCGAGCATACCGTGTACTACGTCGAAACCGGCGAACGTGGGTTGGCAAACCTGCGACAGCGAGGTATCCAGCCGACCGCGGCGGACGACGCGCTGGCGCAAGCGGAAGTGGTGGTTCTGGCGATCCCCGATATGCTGCTGGAAAGCGTTTCGGCGGAACTGGTACCGAGGATGCGTGCGGGCACACTGATGATAGTTCTGGACCCTGCAGCCGCATACGCCGGTGTGTTGACCACACGCCCCGATGTGCCGTTGTTCGTGACGCATCCCTGCCATCCGCCGCTGTGGAACGATGACCCTGACCCCGAAGCGCGGCGCGACTTCTTCGGTGGTATCAAAGCGAAGCAACCCATCGTGTGTGCGCTGTCTCATGGTACGGAGCAGGACTACCAGCTGGGAGAGCAGATTGCCCGTGCGATGTTCGCGCCAGTTTCACGAGCACACCGCATCACCGTTGAGCAAATGGCGATACTGGAGCCTGCGATGGCGGAAACGGTAACTGCCTGTTGCTGCACGATTATCCGCGAGGCGCTGGACGAAGCCATCCGACGCGGGGTACCCGAAGAGGCTGCGCGCGATTTCATGATGGGGCATGTGAATATCCCTCTGGCTATCGTGTTCGGCATGGTGGATGCGCAGTTCAGTGACGGAGCAAAGCGCATCATCGAATACGGACGCCAGCGGCTGATTCGGTCCGACTGGAAACGGCTTTTTGACCCCGATAGCGTGATGGAACAGGTATTGTATATCGTGCGAGGGGAGGGGAGATGAAAGTCGGTATCGGCAGCTACGCTGTTCCCTGGCACATCGGCATTGGGGAGTGGACGCCGGAACAGCCGTTACAGCACGAAGGTCTACTGGTGTTGGCGCACGAGCTGGGCGTGGAGGTCTTGCAGTACTGCGACAACCTGCCTTTGGACACATTGCCCGAGGCGAGGCTACAGAGGCTGCACGCACAGGCGCAAGAGTGGGGGATTACTCTGGAAATCGGCACGCGCGGGCTGGAGCGGGAACGACTGCAACGTTGTGCGCAGCTGGCGGTTCGGTTCGGCAGCCCTTTCGTGCGGGTGGTGGTCGATACCCCCGACTACCATCCGTCGCCAGAGCAGCTGGTGAACGACCTGTGCCAGCTGAAGCCCTTGTTTGCTGACGCGGGGATTAAGATAGCGATAGAAAACCACGACCGCTTTCCCGTGCAGGTGTTGAGGAAAGTTATCGAGGAGGCAGGCACTGATTGGGCAGGCATCTGCTTCGACACGGCTAACTCTCTGGGCACGCTGCAGGGAGCAAACGAGGCAATGGACGCGCTGTGCCCTTACGTGTTGAATCTACATGTGAAAGACGTGCGTGCACGTCGGGAAAGCCACATGCTGGGTTTCCGTGTGGAGGGCACGCCTGTCGGCGAGGGGAGTGTGGACGTGCGTGAGGTTATCCGTCGTGTGTGTGAGGCAAATCCTGAAGCGAACGCCATTATCGAGCTGTGGACTCCTCCTCAAGAAAGCCTTCAGGCAACGATGGCTCTGGAACGCCGCTGGCTAGAGCAGAGTGTACGGTACCTGCGTGCTTTGTTGCAAGGGAACTACCAGGCTAACAGGACACAAAGCAGTCCTTAGTGTTCTTCGTGCCCTTCGTGTCCGGGTGGTTCCTGTCAATCAAAACACCTTACTCGCTGCGCAGCATGAGCAGACCATATTCGATGCTGTCCACCAGCGCGTGCCACGAGGCTTCGATGATGTTGGTAGAAACGCCAGTCGTACTCCACGTCTGCCCACCATCCTCTGATTCCACAATGACGCGCACTTTGGCGGCGGTGCCCTCACGCACGTTCACCACACGCACCTTGTAGTCGGTGAGGCGAATGTGCGCCAGCTCGGGATAGAACTCCAGCAACGCCTTGCGCAGCGCACCGTCCAGCGCGTGGACGGGTCCGTTGCCCTCGGCAACGGTGAGCATCTCCCGTCCATCTACCGCCACTTTGACGGTCGCTTCGGTAACGACTTCGCCCTGATCGCCCCGCTTCTCGACGATGACGCGGAAGCCCCTCAAATCGAACAGCTTGCGGTATCTCCCCGTCTGCTGCAACAGCATCAGCTCAAAGGAAGCCTCTGCTGCCTCGAACGAGTAGCCCTCGTTCTCCATCTGCGCGACTTTGTGCAGCACCCTGCGCACCTCAGGCGTGCTTTTGTCCAGTTGCAAGCCCAGCCGCTGTGCGTGGTGGGCAACCGTTGCCCCTCCCGCCAGCTCCGAGACCAGAATGCGTCTTTCGTTACCGACAGCTGCTGGCGGGATGTGTTCGTACGTGCGCTCATGCTTCAGCACCGCATCGACATGTACACCCCCCTTGTGGGCAAACGCACTGCGTCCCACGTAAGGCATTCGATGGTTGTGCGGCATGTTCGCCACTTCATCAATGTATCCTGATAGCGCCGTGAGGTGACGCAGAGAATCGGGTTTCAGGCACTCGTAGCCCATCTTCAGCACCAGTGCAGGGATAATCGAGCACAGGTTGGCGTTGCCAGTGCGCTCGCCATAGCCGTTAATAGTGCCCTGCACGTGCACCGCGCCGTGCAGCACCGCCATCAGGCTGTTCGCGACACCGCATTCGCTGTCGTTGTGCGCATGGATGCCCAGCGGCGCGTGCACATGTGGTTTCACCTCATCCATGATTTGCGCGACTTCGTGCGGCAGGGTTCCGCCGTTGGTGTCGCACAGCACCAGCATATCGGCTCCTGCCTCTTGTGCCGCCTGAAGCGTTTTGATGGCGTACTCGGGGTTGTGTTTGTAGCCGTCGAAGAAGTGCTCCGCGTCGTAGATGACCTGCGGAACACGCTCCTTCAGGAAATTCACCGAGTCGTAAATCATCTCCAGATTCGCCTGCAAAGACACCTTCAGCGCGTGAGTCACGTGCATATCCCAGCTCTTGCCGAAAATGGTGACGACAGGCGTCTCACAGGCGACAAGCGCCTGCAGGTTCTCGTCCTCTTCCGCTTTGAGTTTGGCGCGGCGGGTGCTGCCGAACGCTGTCAGCTTCGCGTGTGAGAACTTTAACTTCCGCGCTCGCTGGAAAAACTCGGTGTCTTTCGGGTTGGAGGCGGGCCAGCCTCCCTCGATGTAGTCCATGCCGAACTCGTCCAGCCTTTGCGCGATTTTGAGTTTGTCCTCCACAGTGAAGTTGACCCCTTCGCCCTGCGATCCATCGCGCAGGGTGGTGTCGTAGATTTCAATGCGCTGTTTTTCCATCCACTAGACCTCCCCATGAAACACACCTGTGACAATGGTCAATGGTCGCCTCTTAGAATCGCTGTCACTACCGCGCCCCGCGCGGTGAGACAGTCGGCGTGGCTTGCCTCCTTGCAATAGGCGTTCACAGCGCGGACTCACCGCGCTCACCCGTGCGGATACGGATGACCTCCTCCACCTCCGAGACAAAAATCTTGCCATCGCCGATTTCCCCTGTGCGCGCGGCTTCGGCAATCACCTGCACGACCTCTTCCGCGCGGTCATCCGGCACGACCACCTCCAGCTTCAGCTTGGGCAGAAAGTTAATGGTATACGTATTGCCCCGATACTTTTCCGTGCGACCTCGCTGGCGTCCATAGCCGCGCACGTCAGTCACCGTCAGTCCGGTGATGCCGATTTCCTCTAAAGCCTCTTTGACTTCGTCGATCTTGATGGGTCGGATGATGCACTCCACTTTTTTCATCGCCTGTCGCCTCACAGGTGTTGTAGCACCGCATCGGTCATCTCCATTGTACCCACTTTGCGACACCCCTCCTGCCAGATGTCGGGGGTGCGGTAGCCTTCGCGCAGGGCAGCGTCCACTGCCTTCTCAATATCGGTAGCTGCTGCGTCCATGCCCAGGCTGTATCTCAGCATCATCGCTGCGGAGAGGATGGTCGCCAGCGGGTTGGCAATGCCCTGTCCGGCAATGTCTGGGGCGGAGCCGTGTACTGGCTCGTACAGCCCAAAGGTGCCCTCGCCGAGGCTGGCGGAGGGTAACATTCCCAGACTGCCCGTGAGCATTGCCGCCTCGTCGCTCAGGATATCGCCAAACATGTTCTCGGTAAGTATCACGTCGAACTGGCGCGGGTTGCGTATCAGCTGCATGGCGGCGTTGTCCACCAGCACGTGTTGCAGTTCCACATCGGGATACTGCCCCGCAACGCGCGAGACCACCTCGCGCCACAGACGCGAAGTCTCCAGCACGTTCGCCTTGTCCACCGACGCCACTTTTTTGCATCGCCCCTGTGCCGCGCGAAAGGCAACATGCGCAATGCGTTCCACCTCCGCTTCGGTGTAGATACAGGTGTCTACGGCGGTGCGCCCCCCATCGCGCCGCTCCTTCGGTTGACCGAAGTAGATGCCTCCGGTCAGTTCGCGCACCACCAGAATATCCAGCCCGTCGCCCAGTACTTCCGGCTTGAGCGGGGACGCACCGGCGAGCGGGGAAAATAGCAGGGCAGGGCGCAGATTCGCAAACAGCCCAAGCTCTTTGCGCAACGGGAGCAACGCGCCTGCTTCCGGGCGCAGGGCAGGGGGCAGGTTATCCCACTTGGGCCCGCCTACTGCACCGAACAGTACCGCGTCGGATTGCCTGCACAGCTCCAATGTCTCCGCAGGCAGGGGATGTCCGGTGGCGTCGTAGGCTGCGCCTCCCACAAGGGCTTGGTGGTATTCCAGATGCATGTTGTAACGCTCGGCGATGCGGTTCAGCACGCGTATCGCCTGCGAAATGATTTCGGGACCGATGCCGTCGCCAGGCAGAACTGCTATCTTCTTGCGCACTGGGCAAACCTCCTGACGTTCTTATGTTGCGGAAGTGGTGTGGAAAGAGATAGATTCGGTCGGCGTTCTGCCTCGTGGTGACGCGGTAACAGCGCGGCAGAAACCTCGCCCTCCAGCGAGATGTCATGGCGAAGCATGGAATAGGTGAGCCTTCTCTGACACAGGGGTGGAATTATGGCAAGATACATCTCCTGCCAGCGGCACGGGGTATCCAATATCAACCTCCGTGTCGGCTTCCTCGGCGGAGAGCCAGTTGCAGGGCAAGAGGAGACGCGGTCGCGTGCGCGGTATTCTCACCGGCACCAAACCGCATCTCAGACTCTGGTTTGCCCGTTCTGGCAGTTGGTTTGGTGTCTCCAAATCCCTCATAACTGAATGTGCAGTTCTACAGCCTCCAGAATGTTTTTACGAGCCTCGTCGATGGTATCCGCAAAAGTATGGCAGCCGGGCAGGGCGGGCACATACGCATGGTAGCCCATCTCATCTGGTTCGATCACTACTGTGAAATGGTAGTCTGCCATTCCGCTCACCTGCTCCATACGGGTTCCGGTTACTACGTTTCCTCTGGCACGTATTCGCGCGTGATGGATACCTCGTCATACTCCGGCATCCTGTCGGTGCGTGCGATATGCGGAGCCATCTCGCGCAGGTCGAAGTAGTTGCGCCCGACCACGTTGCGCAGTTCGCGCGCGGTCATATCGGGATGAGCCACCACCGCTATCCGTTTGCCCTTACAGCGCAACAGTTCCAGCGCGCGCTCGAAATCGCCGTCTCCGCTCATCAGCACGCACATGTCAAACAGGTTGACGGTGTTGAACATGTCAATAACCAGCTCGACGTCCAGATTAGCCTTCTCTACAATCTCACCGGTTGCGTCGTCGATCACCTGTTTAATGTTTTTGGTGCGCACAATGTAGCCGGAATACATCAGATACTCATGGAACCGAATATCCCGCGCCAAGGTCGCGCTGTCCGCACCGGTATAATAGTATGCCTCACTAATCACGTTGTTTTGTGCTGGACCGAAGAAGTGCAGCACCTTTCGAAAATCGATGAACCAGCCCAACCGTTTCTGGGCGTAATACATATTCGCCCCATCCACAAAGATGCTCACGCGAAGGGGCGGCTGACGTATCAGAATGCCCCGTTCGTACCTCCACGTGTCGCGTGAGTACATAGCGCCTCCTTTCAATGTGCGTTTTAGATTGTTTTTCCTTTATACGTCACCTCCTCGTGTTCCTGCTTGGAGAGACACACTTCGGGAAAGGAGGTTCTTTTTTTCGTTTTGCTGCTGCTCCAGGCTTTGCTGGATGGACTCGCGCGCGCGTTGCAGGCGTTCAAGGGTGCGTCTGCGCTGTTCCTCGCGGTCAGGGAACGCGAGCCCCCTCGCCATCCCAATAGTCAGCGACAACAGGGCGTAGACAAGCCAGAGATTCCCGTAGAACAGGGAACCCTCCACCCACAGCGGCAAGGGGATGAGCAGGCTGAACAGGTAGAGCGTGGTCATCCAGCGCGTCCATTCGGCACGCAGGGAGACCCCCAGCCGATTGGAGATGCCGTGCCCCAGCAAGCCGCCGACAAAAAACAGCCCTATCGACGGCAGGTACACCTGAAGCATTCCCAAAGCTGTTTGCCAGTGGTTCATGTCACACGTGTTCCAGCTCTTCGGCGATGGCGGTGCGTCGCCCGCCCGACCGCTTGTCCAGCAGCTTATTCAGTGCCTGTACGTACGCCTTCGCGCTGGCAACCACGATATCGGTGGCGGAGCCTCTGCCGGTAAACACATCGCCTTCCTGCCCCCGAACGCGCACCGTTACCTCTGCCATGGCATCGATGCCTTCTGTGACAGCCTGCATGGTGAATTCGAGCAGCTCGTTGGGTGCCTGCACGATATTATTAATCGCGCTGTAGGCAGCGTCAACGGGCCCCGTGCCAGTGGCGGTTGCGGTACGCTCTTCGCCGTTGGCGTGACGCAGCTTCACCGTAGCGGTGGGCACTATCTTGTCGCCTGCCAGTGCCTGCACGTGCACCAGCTCATAGGTTTGCACCACCGTAGAAGCGGCGTCGGCAACCAGAGCCTCCAAATCCTCGTCGTACACCTGCTTTTTCTTGTCTGCCAGTTCGAGGAACTTTTCGTAGATGCGCTCGAATTGCTCGTTTTCCAGACGGTAGCCGAGCTCTTCCAGCCGGTGGCGTACACCATGCCTTCCGCTTCGTGCGGTGAGGATAATCTTGCTTTCGGTAATGCCAACCGTGCGCGGATCGATAATCTCGTAGGTGGTACGCTCCTTCAGCACGCCGTCCTGATGGATGCCTGACGAGTGCGCAAAGGCGTTCGCGCCCACGATGGCTTTGTTCGGCGGCACCAGAATGCCCGTCAGGGTGCTGACCAGGCGGCTGGTCTTATAGATTTCGGTGGTGTTGATGCCCGTGTACATGTCTTTGAACACGTCCTTGCGGGTGTGTATCGCCATGACCACCTCTTCCAACGAGGTATTGCCCGCGCGCTCGCCGATGCCGTTGATGGTGACTTCTACCTGTCGCGCACCGTTCAGCACTCCAGCCAGCGTATTGGCGGTCGCCATGCCCAAATCGTCGTGGCAGTGTACCGAGACGATGGCTTTGTCGATGTTGGGCACGTTGTTCATAATGCCGCGAATGAGCGCACCGAACTCCTCGGGCACGGTATAGCCTGTGGTGTCGGGCACGTTGATCACGGTAGCTCCCGCTTCGATAACGGCTTCAATCACTCGGTAGATGTACTCCGGGTCAGCACGCCCGGCGTCCTCGAGGAAGTATTCCACCTCGTCCACGAAGCGGCGGGCGAACTTGACCGCGTCCACGCCGCGCTCCAGCGCTTCCTCACGCGACATGCGCAGCTTGTACTGAAGGTGGATATCGGATACGCCCAGACCCGTGTGAATGCGCGGGCGTTTGGCGGGCTTCAGCGCTTCAGCAGCGACTTCAATGTCCTTATGCACGGCGCGGGTAAGCCCACACACCGCTGCGTTCTGCACGATTTTGCTGACCTCGTTGACCGCGCGAAAGTCGCCGGGTGAGGAGATGGGGAACCCGGCTTCGATCACGTCCACGCCAAGACGTTCCAGCTGACGGGCTATTTCGATTTTCTCCTCCACGTTCAGCGATGCGCCCGGAGATTGTTCTCCATCGCGCAGGGTGGTGTCAAAGACGTAGATACGTACCCCATCACTGCTCATGATTCATCACCTGTCCTTTTGGGGCTTACAGGCTTATGCTGCACCCCGTTTGTCCGGTTACTTTTGCAAATCTTCCGGTTTTACCGCCGGTTTCTTCAACCATGGCATCATCGCACGCAGCTGCCGTCCCACCTGCTCGATGGGATGGTTCTCATCAGCGGCGGCGAGGGCACGGAAAACCGGGCGGTTTGCCCTGTTTTCCAGAATCCATTCCTTTGCAAATTGTCCTGTCTGAATCTCCTTTAGGATACGCCGCATCTCCTCGCGCACCTGTTCGTTGATGATGCGTGGACCGCGCGTCATGTCGCCGTACTGGGCGGTGTCGGAGATGGAGTAGCGCATTCCCGTGATGCCGGATTCGTACATCAGGTCCACAATGAGCTTCAGCTCATGAAGGCACTCAAAATAGGCCACCTCGGGCTGATAGCCAGCCGCCACAAGGGTCTCAAAAGCCGCCTTCACCAGTGCAGTGGTTCCACCGCACAACACCACCTGCTCGCCAAACAGGTCGGTTTCGGTCTCTTCCTTGAAAGTGGTCTCGATGACGCCCGCACGGGTACCACCCAGAGCCTTTGCGTATGCCAGTGCGAGGTCGCGGGCTTTGCCTGTCGCATCCTGATGCACAGCAATCAGGCACGGGGTTCCGACGCCTTCCGTGTACATTCGGCGCACCAGATGTCCTGGTCCCTTAGGGGCGACCATAAACACATCCACTGTCTTCGGCGGGATAATCTGGTGGAAATGGATGTTGAAACCGTGTGCGAAAGCAAGCGCGCTGCCCTCTTTCAGGTTCGGGGCGATTTTGCTCTCGTACAGCGCGGCTTGAAACTCGTCATTGACCAGTATCATGATAATATCGGCGCGGCGGGTGGCTTCGTCCACCTCGCACACATCAAAACCGTCCTCTTTCGCGCGGTTCCACGACTTACCCAGGCGCAACCCCACAATAACTCTCACACCACTGTCGCGCAGGTTCTGCGCGTGTGCATGACCCTGACTTCCGTATCCCACAACCGCAATCGTTTTGTCCTGCAATATGCTCAGGTCTGCATCTGCATCATAATACACCCGTGCCATCTTGCGCCTCCTCACATGTCTCTTCCTAAACTTTTTGGTACCTGTTTGCCGAAGTCAGCTGGCGCAGAGCCAGCATCGCTACTCCGACGCCTACAGGCAGCCACCAGCGACGTTTGAGCATCCGGAATACCTTCGTTCCTATCCACAGCACCGTCGCACCCGCCAGTAGACTACCTGTCGGAGTGGTCTCCAGATGGATGTCCAACTCCGAGGTGCCGTCAGTGTTGCGGCGTTTGACCACTACCCGCACCAGCTCCATAGGATACCTCCCTTCGTTTTGCGCGCAAAGCCGCTAGAAAACCTGCGATGGCACCCAGCACCACAAACAACGCTAGGTTCACCAGCAGGTTGCGCACTGTATCCAGTCCCAGCCGGTCGGTAATGGCGTTGTAGATTCGCCAGAGTATCCAGTTGGCGGTGAGGAGCAATCCCCATAGAAAACCGGCAGTAGTGCGCCTGCTCCTTGCCCATCCGATGCCTGCCCCAAGCAAGGGACCGGCTATCGCCAGCGCAAGGAACAGCGTATCCACCTGCTTCGCGGTGATTATCTCCTGCACCGCCAGGCCTCCTTCATGCGGTCTTGGTGCCCCGTGCCATCGCAATGACGCCGGTGCGAGCCATTTCCCGAATACCATACGGTGCCATCAAGCGGGCGAAGGCGTCGATCTTGTCAGGTCCGCCTGTCAGCTCGATGAGGAATGTCCTCTCGCCGACGTCGATAACGCGACCCCGAAACACCTCCGCCAGCTGCAAGATTTCCGAACGGTCCTTCGGCTCAGCGTTGACCTTGATGAGCGCGAGCTCGCGCTCCACTGCCGTGTGCTCCACATAATCCACCACTCGGATGACCTCTATCAGCTTGTTGAGCTGCTTGGTAATCTGCTCGAGCACACGGTCGTCGCCTCGCGCCACGATGGTCATGCGCGAGATTTCGGGATTCTCGGTCACCGACACTGCCAGCGATTCGATGTTGAACCCGCGTCGTGCGAACAATCCTGCCACCCTCGCCAACACACCTGGGTGGTTCTGCACCAGAGCGGTTATCGTATGCTGGTGTTCTCTGCCGTTATCCGTTATCCCTGCCATTGCGTTTGCACCTCTTATTGCCTTGTCGGCTGTTCTACAAACCGTTTCAGGATTTCCTCCTGGTCTGCAAACGACCATTGTTCGCCGTCGGTATCCACTGTGACCCGCAGCTGCTCGAGGTCTTTACGCAGCATCATCTGCTCGATGCTCTGCCCCGATGGGATCATCGGATAGACGTTTTCTTCGGTTGGCACGACGAAGTCGATGACCACAGGCTTCTTTGTCTGGCTGAGTGCCTCGCGAAGAGCCGGTTCCACATCCTCGGCACGGGTGACCCGCATCCCAATCGCACCGTAAGCGTCTGCCAGCTTCACGAAATCAGGCGAAGCTTGCAGATCGACTTCGCAGTAACGCTCGCTCCAGAACAGTTCCTGCCACTGTCGCACCATGCCCAGCGACCGGTTATTGATGATGGCAACGACAATCGGCAGCTCGTAGACCACTGCCACCATGAGCTCCTGGACGGTCATCTGGAAGCCACCATCGCCTTCGATGCAGATGACCTTCTCGTTAGGGAACGCCAGTTGCGCGCCGATGGCAGCAGGCAGTCCATAGCCCATCGTGCCCAGTCCACCGGAGGTCAGGAACTGACGTGGACGCTTCACTTTATAGTATTGGGCTGCCCACATCTGGTGCTGTCCCACACCGGTCGTCACGATGGCATTGCCTTCGGTCACCCGCCAGATTTCGTCGATAACGAACTCGGCGTGCATCTGCCCGTCTTTGGGATAGATGAGCGGGAACAGACGCTTCCACTCCATAATCTGGCGGTTCCACTCGGTGGCGGGGCGCGGTTCGACGTATTTGAGTAGTTCACGCAACACGGTTTTCACGTCGCCCACGATGGGGATGTCGCAGTGTACCACCTTGCCGATTTCCGCCGGGTCGATGTCGATGTGGATGATCTTCGCGTACTTGGCGAACTGGTCCAGCTTGCCCGTAACCCGGTCGTCGAAGCGCGCTCCCACCGCAATCAGCAGGTCGCAGTTATGCACCGCGTGGTTGGCGTAGGCAGTACCATGCATCCCCAGCATCCCGAGGCTGTTGGGGTGGGTTTCGTCGATGGCGCCCTTGCCCATTAGGGTCGTGGTGACGAGGATGTTGGTGCGCTCGGAGAGCTCGGTGACCTCTTCCTGCGCACCCGATGCCACGGCGCCGCCTCCCACATACAGCACGGGGCGTTTTGCCTCTTTAATGGCTTGCGCGGCTTTGCGAATCTGCATCTCGTGTCCCTTATAGGTAGGGCGATACGAGGGGATGTCCACGTCGCGGCGGTATTGCGATGGGTCCCAGTCTATTTTGCCAAGGCTGACGTCCAGAGGGATGTCTACCAGCACTGGACCTGGGCGCCCAGAACGGGCGATGTAGAACGCCTCCGCAATCACGCGAGGGATATCCTCGGTGCGCCGCAGGAGGTAGTTGTGCTTGGTGATTGGCATGGAGATGCCAATAGCGTCGGTCTCCTGAAATGCATCCTTACCGATGTTGGTCGTGCGTACTTGGCCCGTCAGCGCCACGATGGGGATGGAGTCCATTTGTGCGGTGGCGATACCGGTAATCAAATTGGTGGCTCCGGGGCCGCTGGTGGCAAGGCACACGCCCACCTGTCCTGTGGCACGGGCGTACCCATCCGCCGCGTGTGCCGCTCCCTGTTCGTGGCGCACCAGAATGTGTTTGATCTCTGGGTGGTCATAGAGCGCATCGTAGATGGGCAAGACCGCTCCACCCGGATAGCCGAAGATGTACCTCACCCCTTCCTGCCGCAGACATTCCAGCAGGATTTGTGCTCCAGACATTTTTGCCATTTTGAATAGGACCTCCCTCTGTCTAGCCTTGATATTACAAAAGCCTCTCATCCTCAAGGGACGAGAGGCTTGACGACCTCACGCGGTACCACCCTTGTTGCTCGCGCGTGGATGCAGATGCCATCCCCTTTTGTCAGACGCGCGAGCCGCTCTTGCGCGATATCGGGCGCACCCGGAGAGACCTACTCGCAGGCTGTCTCCTCTTTCAGCCTCTCTGCTCCAAGGCGAGTTTCGGCAGGGACGTCTACTGCCTCGCACCGACCGGCAGCTCTCTGTAAGTCCGCCGTCTGCCTACTACTCCTCTTCATCGCGTTCCCCATATGAACTTGTCGACATTATGGCTCAAATCGGTGCATAGTTTATACCATACATCGTGCAAGATTGTCAAGGATTGCTGCCGCGCGAACAGGAACAGAAGTGAATCACTGCGTTAGCATTTCGTTAAGCGTTTATCTCAGGATATGGGCTCTGGAGGAACCGCATACCGATACCTGTTTACCATAGAAGGCAGTGGCAGGTCTCTCATCAAACACAGCAGCCCGTCGTCGGACGGGCTGCTGGAGACGGAGGTTTTGCGCTGGCGGGACTAGCTGGTGCGACGCCGCCGCACCGAGTAACCCAACAGCCCTGCGATACCTGTGCCCAAAGCCAGCAATCCACCCGGCTCGGGTACAGGCACCAAGCTGATCGTGAGCAGATACTCGATATCCTGCGCATGCGAGCCGTTAAACGGAATACCATCGTCGCCAAGAAACGTGGAACCGACATCGGGAAAACCGCTGACCGCCACCCGCCAGTTGCCGTTGCTGTTCACCACCCCTGCAAGCACATTGGGAGTGTACAGGTCATATGCAACTAGGCTTCCTGCGGGGTCGAACAGACCCAGTGCGCTTGCACCACTGAGCGAATTGGGCAGAGTTACCAGGTTCACAGCCAAAAAGTCCCCGGTCAGCAAGGGAATCTGGAAGTAGTCCACATCACCTGACTTCACCTTCCCCCGAATGCTCACCGAGCCAGTGGGATTGAATACCCCGCGGGCAATCAGCTGGGCAGTGCCGAACGCATCATTGGGCTCGACCTCAGGTATGGGTGTCCCTGCGAGCACTGGCAGTGTGAGTGCCACACCTACTGCTATCAGAACAGCCTTGACCTTACGCATACTCCATCCTCCTTTCTAAGCATATCCGTTTTTACTATAGTGCAAGAATCGTGCCAAAACAAGGGGTAAGCCCGCCTTTTTTCGAAAAAGCCGTATATAATACCTGATCTGTATGTTAAATTGCTAGTCATCACTCACGGGCAAAGCGTCGATTGCAAACACGGATTGTCGTATCGTTTGCATAGCTTCTTTCACCAACCACAGCGCCAGCAGCAAAATCACGCCGGCGATACTCAGAAGCAGCCAGTTGCCCTGATTCCAGAAGTTCCACATGCTCCAGAGCAGTGCGCTAATGGTAACCACCAGCATGAATGCCATCGGTACGGCTGTATAGGCGGAGGCGCGTCCAAGTGCACGCAAGTAAAGCGATACCACCAGCAACGACAGCCCCGCCAGCAACTGATTGGATGTGCCGAATAGCTGCCAGAGAATAGAACCCAGCGGCTTCAGTTGACCGGTAATGGGGTCGGGCGAGCGCATCAGTGCAAACCCTCCAATGCAACCGACGGCAATGGCGGTCGCCACCAGCGGACGTTGCAGCAGAGAAAGTCTCCACGCGCCACCCAATTCCTGAATGTTGTAGCGGATAAGGCGCGTGCCGCTATCCAGCGTTGTTAGCGCGAAGCCCACTGCCACCGTGGCGATGAACACTTTTGCCAGGTCTAAAGGCAAGCCGCAGGACGAGACAATGACTCCTGCACCGTGAACGAAGTTGGAGAGGGCGTGAGTACCTGCGGATTTCCAGTCAGCGTATCGGCTGGACCATTCACCGAAGGAGCCAAAGCCCGCCGATACGCTCACCAGCGCCAGCGTCGCCAGCAAGCCTTCGGTGAGCATACCCCCATAAGCCACGGGCTGTACATGGCTCTCCTTTGACAGCTGCTTGGAAGTGGTACCTGATGCTACCAGCGCGTGGAAACCCGATACTGCTCCGCAGGCTACGGTGATGAAAAGCATGGGGAACAGCGGCTGTAGCCCCTGTGCCGAAGTATTGACCGCAGGCGCAACCATCTGCGGACTACCCACCACTGCTCCAACGAACAGCAGCGCCATGCCCAGATAGAGCTGGAAAGAGTTCACGTAGTCCCGCGGTTGCAGCAAAAGCCATACAGGCAGGATGGAAGCCACGAAGGCATATAGCATCAGCGCATACGTCCATCGTTCCGGATTCAGGCTGAAGCCTGCCACACCGGTTACCGGAAGCCTCACACCTATCCAGATGAAAAGCAGGCTTAGGGCAAACGCCCCAACGGTCAGAGGAGCCAGCGGTAAGCGCACGCGGTAATGCAGAACACCGACCACCAGTGCAATCACAATGAGCATCGCGCTGGGCAGAACGGCTTGAGGAACGTGTCCTCCTTCGGCGGCACCTGCGCCCGGCGCAAACAGGGTCGAGATATTGACGACAAACACTCCCATCGCCAGCGAGAGGGCGAAAATGGCGAACAGCAAAAACAACGTGCGGGCACGATGCCCCATGACATCGGCGGTAACGTCGGCGATGGAACGCGCCCGGTTTCGTATGGAGGCGACCAGACAGCCAGCATCATGCACTGCGCCGATGAAGATGCTTCCTATCACAATCCAGATGAGCGCAGGGAGCCATCCCCAAACCACAGCAATAGCCGGTCCCAGAAGAGGCCCCAGCCCGGCGATAGAAGCGAAATGGTGTCCGAACAGCACCGGCGCGGGCGCGGGCACGTAGTCCACATCGTCTCTCAGGGTGTGGGCTGGGGTGGGAGAAGCGTCGTCAACTCCGAAAACCCGTTTGACCAGGAAAGTACCGTACCATCGATACGCGACAAGCAACACCACCGCCACGAAGGCTATTACCCAAACCGCCGGCAATGCGAGTTCTCCCCCCTTCTACAAGTATTTCACAAAGCGATTGCTGTCGTCCACGAGGATGATGCGTGGAGTGATGGGCTCGTCGGTGAGGGCGAACGCGGCGATAATCACTTTGTGCCCTGCCGACACTTTAAGCGCAGCAGCACCGTTGACGCAAATGACCCCGCTGCCCGGCTCGCCAGCGATAGCGTAAGTTTCGAACCGCTCGCCATTCGTCAGGTCCCAGACGTGTACGAGCTCGCCGGGCAGCAGGCCTACTCGCTCCATCAGGTCGGAGTCGATGGTAATACTGCCGATATAGTCCACGTTCGCTTCGGTGATGGTAGCACGGTGGATTTTGCTTTTCAGCATCTGCCGAAGCACCATGCGCTAATGTCCTCCTGTGACACCTGGAGCGGGTCTGGTGCGGGCTTTAGGCTGTTTACCCACCTCAACCGGTGCTGCGACAGGTTGCTTTTGCTCCTGATGCAGCTCGGCGAACCGCCGGCGCATGGCTAATCCCCCTCCCAGCATCATCAGTATCGTGCCCAGCCAGACGAGGTTGATGAGCGGTTTCATCTTCACCTCCACTGGCACGAGCACATGGTCGGGCATGGTGGTCTGCCCAGGCATCCCTGCGAAGCGCAGGACAACCATGCGTTCGTTGGCGTTAATCTCGTCGGGAAACAGCACGACCTGTCCGCCCCCTGGAAGATTGGCAGGCTTGGAACCCTTGCCTAACACCGCCTCGGGCACCAGCTCCGTCTTCTTTCCCTTATATTCTACATCAAGCACTGCGCCGATGCTCATCTCTGATTCGCCCATGTGCCCGACTATCCGAAACTCTCTGAACCGAATGGTGTATTCGCCCATCTTCTTGGTCTCGCCTCGACGGATAGGCAGGCTTTTGCCGCGGTCTTCCACTCGTTCGATGACCCCTGCCCCATCACTTCCGATAGCGATGTACAGGTCGTACAGGGGATGCTTGTGGACGTGTGGTTCCGCCACGCGGCGCGGCTGCATGGGGTTGTGGGTGTCGAAATAATAGACAGGGCGTGCTTCGAAGCCCTTGCCTCCGTTCAGGGGTTCAAACTTCAGGCGCACCGCGTTGTCCTTGCCCATTTCCCCATCGGGATGAGTCATGCCCGCATAGCTCACCCTGTATCCGAGCATCTGAGCGGTTATGCCGTTGGTGATGACAGCCTGTCCCTTCTGCTCGTAAAACGCGCTGGCAGCCGAGCCCACCAGCACCAGCCCCACACCCACATGGGTCAGGTAGCCCCCGATGCTCATCGGGCTTTGCTTTGCCAGCCGCCACACCAGTAACGCATTCGACAGGATGGTGAACGTCGCCAGCAGCATCAGGAAGAACACTCCGAGTGCCACAGGCAACCGCATAAAGTACGACAACAACGCGACTACCAGCCCGATAACCAGCGTGGCGTACCAAGGTGCCGAAATGCGCTGCAGAAACGCATCGGTGTTGTCGACCTTTCGCCAGCTCAGGAACGGTACCAGCCCCAGCAGTAACAGCATCAGGTAGGCAAACGGTGCATTGGCGATGTGGTAGTATCGGATTTCCACAGTGCTACTCTGTTTCGCAATGAGCAACGAAATGATGGGCATCGATGCGCCGATAAGCGTCAGTCCCGCAATGAGCACGAGCGAAATGATGCCCAGCGAGAACGCCATATCGCGCGACAGGAAGCCCTCCGCGGTCTGCTTTGTCGGAATGCTGCGCAGACGGAACAGCCACACTCCAAGTCCGCCCACCGTGTAGGTGAGTAGCATGGCAATTACCAGCCCGAGTGCCCCCTTCGCCAGTGCGTCAAAGGCGTGCACCGACGATTCCGCAAGCGCGCCGCTGCGTGTCATGTAGGTTCCATAAAAGAACAGGGGCGCACCCAGCAGAGCCATCAGCAGGTTCGAGCGGTGCAGCCCACCGCGATGACGCTGTACCATCAGCCCGTGAATCAGCCCGGTTATCACCAGCCATGGCACCAGCGCGGAGTTTTCCACCGGGTCCCATGCCCAGAAGCCGCCCCATCCGAGCGTCACATAAGCCCAGTAGCCGCCCAGTATCAACCCTGCGCCCAGCATCACCCAGCACAGGATGACGTATGGCATGGCGATTTGCGCCCAGCCATCCCAGTCCTTGCGCAACAGTGCCGCCACAGCAATGGAGAAAGGGATGGCAAGCGCGGCGAAGCCGATGAAGATAACCGGCGGGTGTATGGCCATCCAGTAGTTCTGCAAGAGCGGGTTCAGCCCCATGCCCTCGGGCGGTATCTCGCTGGGCGGGTACTGCAGAAATGGCGATTGCTTGGTCAGTATCGCCATGAGGAAGGCGAGGATACTGCTGTACACCGACATGGTGAGCGGTTCATAGCGTTGCAGTCGGCGTATGAGCAGCAGTCCCAGCAGGGCTGTCCAGAACGCCCACAGCAGGAAGCTGCCCTCCTGCCCCGCCCAGGCGGAAGAGAGTTTGTAGTACCAGGGCAGGTCGCTGGAGCTGAAGTTGGCGACGTACACCACGCTGAAATCGCTGCGCATACAAAGCAGGATCAGGATACCAAATGCGGTCACGGCACTTAAAACCGCAAGGGCATACGCCCGCCGTGCCCAAACGAGCCACCCCTCCTGCCTGGCAGCGAGCGCGAAAAGCACAGTTGCTGCCAACGCGCCTGCCGCGCCGAGATAGATAACAAGCCGTCCCCATTCCGCGGTGTTCATTGTGAGCTCTCCTGATATTCCTGCATCTCCTTGCCCTGATACTTCGATGGGCACTTGTACAGGATTTTTTCCGCGACGAATACGTCGCCCTTCATCTGCCCGATGGCTACCACCTCTGTGGCATCCTGGATGTTGCCTTGAGCCAGTTTGGGATGCACCACAGGCAGGAGGTCACCTTTGGCATCCTGTATGGTGAACCGAGTCTGGAGTCGGGTATGGTCTATCTGTACGGACCCCTGTACGAGCTGTCCTTTCACCTGCACCTTTCGGGTGCTTTCTCGCGCCTCGGCGACCGACACATAAGGCACTATGGTCTCCATCATCGCGCGTCCTGCCATGAACAGCCCCAGCGCGATGAAACCGATGGCGAAAAGGTACGCCTTTTTCACCGATGTCCCTCCTCTTCGAATCGTTTTTCCAGTGCCCGCAGGCGCATGTCCAGCCAGAACAGGTAGCTGAATATACCTGCCCATACCACCAACGGGATGATCATGTATGTCAGTAGTGGGTTCATCGTATTTCTCCAGCCAGTTGGGATTCAGGTTGCGTCACGCGCTGGCTTTGCTGGCGCAGGCGAGCCTCCGCCAGTTCCACCCGCAGTCTCAGCCGAAACATCCATACGAAAATCGCCATCAGCCCCGCGAAGAAACTCCACAGGGTAATCCGATACTCCGTGTCCAGCCCCGAGCGAGAGAACAGCGTGTTGGTCGGGTGCAACGATTCCACGACGCGAGGCAAGATCCAGATGAGAAAGACCATTGCCGGGAAAGCCAGTAAGGCGTATGCTGCCGAGAGGCGTGCCCGTTTGCTCTTCTCTTCCACCGCGCCACGTAACACGAAATACGCTGCATATACCAGCATCAGCATCACAATGGAGGTCTCGCGCGGGTCCCAGTTCCACGCGCTACCCCACTGTTCCATCGCGAACAGCGAGCCGGTTACCGTTGCCAGCACCGCGAACAGCATCCCCAGCTCCGCCGCTGCGTTGGCTTTACTATCGGTGAGCGGGTCGCGCGAGCGCAGATATTTCCACGAGTACACCGCGTTGACGAGAAAGGCCACAAAGGTCAGCAAGGCACAGGGTACGTGGAAAACCACAATGCGCGCTGTCTCGGGGCTGCGAAACCCCTCCGCGGGCGGGAGCCACAGGAAGGCCGCGACCGTCACTCCAGCGACCCAAATGCCTGTGATTATCTGAACCGTTCTGTTCATCGGATTACTCGCTCCAGATATGTTCAAACACCAGCACGGACGCGGGCACAATCACCAGCATGAATCCTGCCAGCACCTGCAGGTCGCCTGCTGCCACTCGCCACGCACTGTCGCTGAGCCACGCCGCCTTGGTGGCGTGGATGGCTACCAGCAAGGGCGGTAAGGCTACTGGAAACGCGAGAACGCCAAATAAGGCTCCACGCATCGTGGCTTTAGCCACTATGGCGCCCACCGCTGTCGTCGCACATGCCAGCGCAGTGCTTCCCAGCACAACGACCACCACCAGAAGGCTCACATTGCGTAACGGCACTTCTAACAGCAGGAGATACAGCGGCACCGTTATCGCACACAACATCCACATCAGCACCGTGTTGAACGCCAGCTTGCCCGCAAAGACCCCAGCCGGGGACACCGCCAACCTCAGGGCGTCTGCCGTACGAGTCTCCTCTTCCACAACGAACACACGCGACAGACCCGCCACCGCCGCGAAGAAGACAACCACCCACAGCAGAGCCGCTTTGACCTCGGCGGGCACACCCGATGGTGGCGCCAGCGCGAAGCCCGACGCCACGACCGATGTGACCGCAAACAGCACCACTGCACCCAGCGCCACGCGCGTGCGCAGCTCCAGCAGCCAGTCCTTGGCAAAGACCGCTACCGCTTCATGCGCCCAGCTGGATGAGCGGTTCACCGTAGCCCAGCTCTCGGGTGTCGTTGGTAGCGATAACCACGATGCCATGTTGCGCGTGCTCTTGAACCGTTTGATAGATGAACCTGGCGCCTGCTTCGTCCAGATTGCTGCTCGGCTCGTCCAGCAACAGCACGGGCGGACGGTGCAGCAACGCGGTAATCACCTTCAGACGCTGCACCATGCCGGTGGAGAAGGTAGCCACCGGGTCATGCGCCCGTGAGCGCAGCTGCACCCTCTCCAGCCACTCTAGCAGGTCGCTGTCCCGTAAGGGCAGTCCGCGCGCCCGCGCGAAAAACCGCAGGTTCTCCAGAGCGGTCAGAGGGCGGTAAAGCGCCATGTCTGGCGCAACCACGCCAACTGCTTGCCTCTGCTGACGTGCTGTGAGCCGTTCTCCATTGTAAAGGTACTGTACCGCGCCTTCGGTGGGCGTCAGTAATCCCGCGATGATGCGAAGCAAGGTGCTCTTACCGCTGCCGTTCGGTCCTGATATCACCCATGCTCCGGGGGCGGTCATAGTCGCCGATATGTCGCGCAGCACCGTGCGCTCGTCGAAAACCTTACCGACCCTTCGAAGCACAATCTGCCATGTCATCACTTTTTCATGCACAGTATACCCGATATGTAGCCCCAGAAAAAAGTCCACGCCTATCGGACGATATCCACCTTCGCAGGCGTAGCAAACGCCTCATAGAGTGCGTTCCCTCTTTCCGCAGGCATCGCCTCCCTCGCAAAGATGGTGCGGTAGCGAAACGTTATCTGTCCACCTGCAGGCACGGTGATACTACCGTCGACGTTCGGATTGTTCTGGAAGTCGCGCCAGCCGAAGGGGTTGGCGGCAAACAGTCCATAATCGCGCACGTGCCAGTAGGTGGGATGATGCGGGTTGCCCGGGTGGTCAAACACCGAGATGCTGTATATCTCGCCTCCGATGTCGCCGCTGTAGGTGCACCAGACGGCACGTGTGCCCCATGCCTCCTTGTCGCGCTTGCCTTGCGCAGTGAGTATCGCCCCTTTGCCACGACGCAGTTCCATGCTGGTGGGGATGCGGATACCGAACGTGCCCTCCTTGGTGTCGCCGAAGCGTACCGGCTGGTCGCCTGCGCGAATGGTTACGGTGAAGTCGATGACGCGCGCATTGTCCATGTCATACACGCACACCTCGCGCGTATCGGTGCAGAGCACCTGTCCCTGTGGGCTACGCCACTCGTTGCGTGTGGTGATGAACGTGCCAACGCGCCCCCCGGAGATGTCGGCGAACTCACGATGTACGATGCGTCCCTTGCCTTCGCCCTCTCCCCAGAAGTCCACGCCGTTCACATCGCCGTGCGTGAACCAGAAAGATTTCTGGTGCGGGTGGTCGGTGGATTCGCCCTCGCGCTGTTCCATCGGGTAGGCGCGAGTCATCGGCACACCGGTTGGTGAATGGATAGGATAGAGGTAGGGTTTGGCAGCACCGGAGAAGACGTATCGGGTTACCAGCTTGCCGTCACGAGTGATTTCAAGCGTATCGTTTTTCAGCTGGGCTTGCCAGAGCGTGGGGCAGGACGGCTTTTTCGCCTCCACCACATAATCGCGCTTACCTCCCGGATGCATCCACACCAGCTGGCGCACGCCTTTTTCCGCGAGCCGAACGTCACAGGGTACTTCCGTGCGCTGGGGCAGCAGGAGCAGGCGTACCTCGTTCGTTTTCATTGCGGAAGGCAGATTCGTAATGACAAGGGTAGGGGCGTTTCCCCGTGTCTGCACACTCAGGCGCATTTCGGTACCCGCCCCCCACACCGCGGTCGAGGCGATGCAGAACAGCATACAACCCGCGAACACTGCGAGACGCATGGCATCTCCTCCATGATGCAGGACTAGAACTCCATGGTGTAGCCCGCGCTGAAGAACAACTGGTTGCGCAGGATGCCGGCTTGCAAGCGCAGATACTCATCGTGGCTGTAGTGCAAGCCTCCGTTGACGTTATCTCCATCGTACTCCAGTATCACGCGCCACTTTCGATTGAGAACGCCCTCTGCACCACCGATAATCTTCTCTCGAAACAAGCCCGTACCGTAACCGGCATGCAGTATGATTTGCGATATCGTGTCTTCCACCTCCAGGGGAACCTTTGCGCGGGTGGTCAGCATAAGGTAACCCGTTCGCTCCACCGATTTGGCGATGTCTATCACTCCCACGCCGATTTTGAGGTTCTCAAAGCCGGTGGGAATGAACTGTGCCTTCGCACTGGCAATAGTGCGGTTGTCCGCATCATCACGGTCGAGAAAGGCAGCACCCACCTCCACGAAGTTCGCGATACCCGCATTTACCGCCACGGTGCTCAAATCGCGTCCAAAGTGCGTACCTATTTGAAACTTTCGGGCGGTCAACACATCGGCGGTTGGCACGCTGAACAAGCCTGTGGGACCAAAGATGGTGCCGCTGCGCGAAGGCAGGATGGTGCTTTGCGCCAGAACAGGCAGCGCACACACCGCACAGGTGGCAATGGCCACCACTCTCTTCATCATAACAATCCTCCTCTCGGAATGTGTTTGGGTCTGTAGTATCTTCGTCATGGAGGTTCTCAACCCCTTCTACCCTTGCTGTTTCGCCCCTTCAGAGGTATCATAATAGCCGGAATGGACAGAGGAAACGGGCAACGCGCGAATCCGGCAGGGTCTGTGCAGCCTGCGCAGCGGCCAGCGGGCATACTCAAACGCATGAGTGGCTTCGCCGGGCGGATGGCTCTGCTGGGGTTGCACTGTATGGCGAAGCGAACGCCGCTCCCCGTGCTGTACCGGATAGGTGAACGGCTGGGGCGACTGGCGTATCGGCTGTCGCGCCGCTATCGCACGGTCGCTGAACACAATCTGCAGATGGCGTATGGCGAGTCGTTGTCCGATGGGGAACGACGTCGGCTGGTAGAACAGGTGTTTATCCATTTTGCCAAGTCGCTCATGGAGTTTCTGGTGGCGGATGGTTTGTCGCCAGACGATTTGCGTCGCATGGTGACCCTGAAGGGCGAAGAGCATTTGCAGTGGTGTGTGCAGCAGGGTAAGGGGACGCTCATTATCACCGCTCACTACGGCAACTGGGAAATCGCCGCGCGGTATCTGACCCAGTGCAAAGGTTATGTGCTGAACGTGGTTGCGCGTGACGCCGACGATTCGGCAACTGCCGTGCTGGTCAATCGCATCCGCGAGCAGGGCGGATACCGTGTGTTCCCCAGAGGACAGGCGGTGCGTGCCGTTTTGCAGGCGTTAAAACGCAACGAGCTGGTAGCCATGCTTCCCGACCAGAACGCGGGCGACGTGTTTGTGCCCTTTTTCGGCAGGCTGGCGGGCACGGTAGCGGGTCCTGCGTTGCTTGCCCTGCGCAGTGGCGCGCCGATTCTGCCAGTGTTTTGCACCCGCCAGCCGGATAACACCTATCTTTTTGAGATGCTGCCGCCCTTTGTGGTTCAGCCTTCTGGTGACAAGGAACGCGACGTGACCGAGACGATGGCTCACATTACCGCGCTTATCGAGCAACAGGTGCGAAAACACCCATCGCAATGGCTGTGGCTGCACAATCGCTGGAAAACACGCCCACCGGAGGAGGTTTATGCGACAAGCACCACAAGTTGATTTGCACCGTATCGAGCGGGTAGCGATTGTGAAGCTGAGCTCCATCGGCGATGTGGTGCACGCTTTGCCCGTGTCCGCAGCCCTCAAACGCAGTTTTCCCCATTTGCAAATCAGCTGGATTGTGCAAGAGCGATGTGCTGAGATGGTGACGGGCAACCCCTACCTGCACGAAGTGCTCACCATTCCGGGCATAGCATGGCGGCATGGTGCGTGGCATCCACGCACGTGGCAGGAGGTGCGTCGGGTGATAGGTGAGTTGCGCTCCCGGCGCTTCCAGCTGACGATAGACCTGCAGGGCTTGTTAAAGAGCGCGGTGGTGGTGTGGCTCACGGGAGCACCTGTTCGTATCGGCTATCACTGGCAACGCGAGGGAGCGTGGCTGTTGAACTGCGTGGTGCCGAAAGAGCCGACCAGCAAACACGCGGTGCAGGAGTATCTGGACGTGGCACGCTATCTGGGCGCAAAAACGGAGCCTGTGGAGTTTCCGCTGTTTATCCCGCCGGAGGCGGAGGAAAGGGTTTGCCATCTCCTGAAGGAAGCGGGCATCTCTCCGCCGGAAGGTTTCATCTCCATCAACCCGTCTGCACGTCAGCCGTTCAAACGCTGGCGCACCGAGCGGTGGGCAGACCTTATCACCGCGATAGACCGTCAATATCGTTTGCCTGTGGTGCTGGTGGGTAGCAAAGCAGACCGCCCGCTGGCGGAGGACATTCGTTCCCGAACCTCCGTATCCTTTGCCGATATGGTGGGCAGGACAAACCTGAAAGAGCTCGCTGCCATCTTGCGCAGGAGTATGGTGCATCTCTGCGCAGACACCGGCTCCGCGCATATCTCTGTCGCACTGGGTAGACCGGTTATCGGGTTGTACGGTCCCACCGACCCCGTGCGCACCGCGCCGTATGGGCAAGAGCACCGGCTGATTACACACAAGCGCGAGTGTCCGGTGTGCAATGGTGACAAGCCTCGCCGTAAACACTCCGACTGTATGGACATGATAACGGTCTCGGAAGTGATGCGAATGCTGGAACGCACTCTGCTGGAGGTAACGACCCATGTCTGATGTCCGACGCATTTTGATGGTCACCAAGTCCCGCTATCTGGGTGATACCATTGTGGCGGTTCCTGCGATGCGCGCTCTGGCACTACGCTATCCGCAGGCGCACATCGCGCTGTTGTCGAATCCGGCGGCGGGAGAGCTGCTGCGCGGCTGTCCGTACGTGCATGAATATCTGGCGCGTCCGGTTGCGGCGCGTCGCAGGACAGACCTGGAGATGTGGCGTGTACTACGCCGGAAGAAGTACGACATGGCAGTGCTGTTCAACCGTTCGCTCAGCAGCGCAGTGCTAGCGTTTATGGCAAGAATACCCGAACGGGTGGGCTTCGACACCGAACGCAGAGGCTTCCTGCTGACACGGCGAGTGCCTTACGAGCCTCCCAAGCACGAAATCCTGCACCTGCTGGACGTGGCGGAGGCGTGCGGTGCGCCTGCGCAGGGTACGCACTTGGAACTGTGGGTAACGCCAGAGGAGCGCGAGGCGATACGTGACCGGCTGACGAAAGAAGGGATAGACCTCAGCGCGCCGATACTATTAGTGCAGCCCGGAGCAAACGATGCATACGTCAGACGCTGGCGTACCGAAGGGTTCATCTGGGTGGCACAGCAGCTGCAGAGGGAGTACGGTTTTCAGGTTATCCTGCTGGGAGCGAATAACGAGCAGGACGTGGCGGAACAGGTAGCGGCGTCGTTCAAAGACGGCGCATTGAACATGGTGGGGCGTACCAGCCTGCGCGAGGCGCTGTCACTGCTGGCAGAGGTAGACCTGCTTATCGGCAACGACACGGGCATGATGCATGCGGCGGTGGCTTTGGGCACTCCCACAGTGGCGATATTCGCACCCCACAAGTTCCCGCGGTGGGCGCACAACCACGACTGCCACCGTGCGCTAACCGTGCCCTTGCCAGAGGGAGTACGCCCAACGCAGGAACTGATACATCAGCACCTGTATGCCGTGAAAGAGGAAGATGTGCTACAGGCGGCGCACGAGGTGCTGGGTGTGAAACCGCCCCGCTCGGGAAGTGGATAAAGGAATGGTAAACACTGACATCGAAACAGGAGGCACACATATTGAACGTCTCTATCAAATTCGGTACCGACGGCTGGCGCGCCGTCATGGCGCGCGAGTTTACTTTTGACAATGTGGCTGTGGTGGCGCAAGCCATCGCCAACTATGTCAAGTCGCGCAGCGGCTGGGAGCGCGGCGTGGTCATCGGCTACGATGCCCGTTTGCTTTCCGACCTGTTTGCCGACCTGATTGCGGATGTGCTTACCGCCAACGGCATTCCTGCCCTCGTCACCGAGCGCGACACGCCCACGCCGGTTACTGTGTATACCATCCGAGCGAAAGGGCTTGCGGGTGCGGTGATGCTGACCGCCTCACACAATCCGCCCCAGTATAACGGCATCAAGTTCATCCCCGAAACCTGCCACCCTGCCCTGCCGGAAACGACCGACGCCATCGAGGAGCAAATCGCCTATTGCCTGCAGAACCCCGCGTCCGTGAAGCGCGATGGAGCCCCCTCGCTCAAGCAGAAAATAGACCCTCGCCCTGACTACTTCGCGCACCTGCATCAACTGCTGGACACCCGTGCTCTGGCAGGGTTGAAGGTGGTTTATGACCCGTTGTATGCTACCGGACGCGGATATGTGGACAGGTTCTTGCGCGAGGTGGGCGCGCAGGTGGAAACCATTAAAGGCGAGCGGAACCCTGCGTTCGGCGGCTCGCTGCCCGACCCGAACCCTCAAAACCTGCAGCTGCTTGGCGAGCGTGTGCGGGCAACCGGGGCGCATCTGGGATTGTCCACCGACGGTGATGCCGACCGCTTCGGCGTGGTGGACGCGGATGGCGAGATGATTACTGCCAATCAGGTGATTGTGTTGACGCTGTGGTATCTGCTGCACAAATTAAAGCCCGGCGAGGGGCACGCGGTGCGCACCGTAGCCACCACGCACCAGATTGATGCCCTGGCTCGCAGCTACGGCAATATCACCGTGCATGAGACGCCCGTCGGCTTCAAGTGGGTCGGCAGTACGATGGCGCGCACGGGCGCGCTGGTCGGCGGTGAGGAGAGTGGGGGACTAAGCATCGTCGGGCACATCCCCGAGAAGGACGGCATCCTCGCCGACCTGCTGATGGCGGAGATGGTGGCGAAGGAAGGCGTCACACTCAAGCAGGCACTGGCGCAGGTGGCGCAGCAGACGGGAGAGTACCGCACGCAACGCGTTGACCTGCATGTAGACGAAGCGCGCAAAAGCGAATTGATGCGTCGTTTTCGCGAGGAGCCTCCTGCCAGCCTGAACGGATTGCGTGTGGTCAGTACGAACTCGATAGACGGCGTGAAGCTGCTGCTGGAGGAAGAGGCATGGGTGTTGGTGCGCCCATCGGGTACCGAGCCGTTGATACGGTGCTACATCGAGGCGCACGATGAAGAGGTGCTGAACGGGTTGAAAGAGGCGATGCAAAAGCTGGTCGGATAGCGAGGCACAGGCAGCGGGGAATGTGTTGAAGTAAGCCAGTTATCCGCGTGCATCACGCAGCGGCAGCGCCATGACAGGGCTGCTTGTGCGCGGCGAAGGGCAGAGCCTGGCGCAGATAGCAGATATGCTGGTTACCGCTGTAGCAACGGCGCGACATCTCGAAAACCCACCAGGTGCTTGCGCTCCTCGTCGTACAGGTGCAGGTCTGCCACCGCCACCCGTAGGGCGTCCTTCAGCGTGAGGGTAGGTGCGTTTTGCAGGGCAGGTATCTCGCGATAGGCTTTCTCCAAAAGATAGTTGGGGATGCGCGGCGCGAGGTGATGCACGTGGTGGAAGCCGATGTTGCCCGACAGCCACTGCAGCACTCGGGGCAGGCGCAGGTAGGATGCCCCCTCCAGCCCCGCTTTAAGGAACTCCCAGCGCGGGTCACGTTCCCAGTAGCTGTCTTGGAACTGGTGCTGCACGTAGAACAGGAAGATGCCAACGGCTCCCGCGACGAACTGGATGGGCAAATACACGACCCACAGCGTCTTCCAGCCGAACAGCGCGACGATGGCGGCGATGTATGCCGCGATTCCGAGGTTGGTATACAGGATGCTTCGCAGCAGCGCGGGCTTGCGCCGCGAAACGCCCATGGGGATACGGTAGCCTATCATGAACAGGGCGAAGGGTCCCAGCAGATACAGCGTCAGTGGATGCCGAAAAAGACGATACCGCCACCGCTGCCACCGGTTGGCTTGTAGGTACTCCTGCACGGTCATGGTGTAGACGTCACCCGTGCCGCGTTTGTCCAGATTACCGCTGGTGGAGTGATGCACTGCGTGGGTGTATTGCCAGGCGGCGTACGGCACCATCGTGAGGATGCTCGCGAGGAAGCCCAGCACGGTGTTGGCGGCGCGTTTGTGGAAGAACGAACCGTGTCCAGCGTCGTGTTGCAGGATAAAAATGCGCACCAGAAACAGCCCCGCGAGCAGGTTGAGAGGGATAGTCAGCGCCCAGTGTGTTTCCAGTACCCGACTGGAAAGGTAAAACAGCAGGAAGAAGGGAGGAAAGGTGTTCAGTATCTGTAAAGTGCTACGCCACGTAATGGGTTTGGTATAGGGCTTCAACTGCGCCCCCAACTGCCTCAGGTCGTTTGAACTTGTTTGCATTCGCTCCGCCTATGATTTTTTTGTGCTCAAAGGCTGTTTATTATGGCACATTCTGTGGGCGGAATGCAAGGGGTAAACGTGACGACGAGTCGGGTATAATCCTGAACATGCGCAGTTGGTTTCGTGCTTTCACCTTGATAGAAGTTCTGGTCGTGGTGGCGATTGTCGCCTTACTGGCGGCAATCTTACTGCCCGTCTTCGCGCAGGCGCGGGAAAGCGCACGCCAGAGTGTTTGCATACAGCACATGCGACAGGTGGGGCAGGCGTTCTGGATGTACCTGCAGGACTACGACGAACACCTCCCCGACCGGCGCGACCTGAAGCGGGCGCTGGGCTACCGTCCGTGGACGACCTGGCCGCCGTCCGACCCGCGCTGTGGCTGGGCAGCAGTGGTGCTGGAGCCGTATGTGCGTCACGTGGCGGTTTGGAGCTGCCCCAGCGTGACAGGGAGCGTGATGGGCGAAGTGGTGCAGGTGAAGCAGGTGTTCGCGCCCGACCAGTTCACCCGATACTGGATGTGGCGGTTCGACCGTGTCGACGTGCCGACGCCGGTGGACAACTTCTGGGGGAAGACGCCGGAACAGGCTCTCGCTGACCTGCGGGCAAATCCCAGCCCCTTCTACGGTCGTCCAGAGAGCTTAGCGGAGGTGGAGCTGATGGTCGACCCCTACTTTCCGCGCACCATCGCCACTGTTTCGCCCGAGCTGCGAGGCAAATCGGTGCATCGCGGAGGACGTAATCGGCTTTTTCTGGACGGGCACGTGAAGTGGCTGCGCGATATTCGGACGGAGTAGGACGCTATTCCCCAAAAGAGGGAAACTGGCTTGGGCGGGGTCGGGGAGTGCGCCAGAGCCAGTCCACGCGCAGGCGAAAGCCGGGTAGGCAACTGCTTTCGTAGATACCTTCAGCATCTGGCAGAGCTAGCGCAAACCTGCCCTCTGGCTGGAGCTGGTAAAACTCAGCCAGCTGGTTGTCGGGGTCTATTATCCAGTATTCACCGATGCCCGCCGCTTCGTATTCCGCGAACTTTTCGCTCCGGTCGCGAGCGCGGCTTTCCTCACTGGTCACCTCTATCACCAGGTCGATCGGGCTTTCGGCAAAGGTTTCCTGCAATTGTGCGGCGTTCTGTTTGCTGACGAAGAGAATGTCTGGTTCACGCACTCGTATGTTGCCGTCGGGGAGGTGCAGTTTGAGAGGGAACGGTGCAAAAAGCACAGTGCCACCATCGGTTCTTTGCGCCCATTCGTCCAGTAGGTTAGCCAGAAAGTGTACCAGTTGCTGGTGTGAACGCGACGCCGGACTCAATACAATAACCTCCCCGCCTTTCCACTCTGCCCACGTGTCTTCATCCAACCACTGCAGGAACTCCTCCACAGACATTTTCCTAGTGATATGCGCTGCCGTTTCAGCGTTCGCCAACGCCCTCAGCCTCCTTCGCAGGTGAGACACTCTCATTATACCATCTCCTCGACGACCGCACAGGGTGTGACAACCCCCCTGTGCTTGTGGTATACTTTATTTACTCCAACGATGGCTCGAGGTGAACCCTATGCGCAGTGACACGATTAAGAAGGGTTTCGACCGCGCCCCGCATCGCGCCCTGCTGAAGGCAACTGGTGTGCGCGACGAGGATATGGATAAGCCTTTCATTGCCGTGTGCAACTCCTTTGTGGAGATTGTGCCCGGGCACGTTCACCTGAACAAGGTGGGCGAAATCGTGAAGCAGGCGGTTCGCGAAGCAGGCGGAGTGCCCTTTGAGTTCAACACCATCGGCGTGGACGACGGCATCGCCATGGGACACTTAGGCATGAAGTATTCGCTGCCCAGCCGCGAGCTTATCGCCGACTCGGTGGAGACGATGATACGGGCGCACTGCTTCGACGGCATGATTTGCATCCCCAACTGCGACAAGATTGTGCCCGGGATGCTGATGGCAGCGATGCGCTTGAACATTCCAACTGTGTTCGTCTCGGGCGGACCGATGGCGGCGGGAAAGACTCCCGACGGAAGGGTCGTAGACCTGATTTCGGTGTTCGAAGGCGTCGGTGCGTACAAAGCGGGCAAGATTACCGAACGTGACTTGAAGATTCTGGAAGACTTCGGTTGCCCGACGTGCGGCTCCTGTTCGGGCATGTTTACCGCCAATTCGATGAACTGCCTGAGCGAGGCGCTGGGCATGGCGTTACCGGGCAACGGCACTATTCTCGCGGGCACACGGGACAACCTCAATCCCGCACGGGTGGAGCTATTCCGCAAGGCGGCGTTTGCGCTGATGGAGCTCATCCGACGCGACATCAAGCCGCGCGACATCGTGACGCGCGAAAGTATCGACAACGCCTTTGTGCTGGATATGGCGATGGGCGGATCGACGAATACCATACTGCACACGCTGGCCATCGCACATGAGGCAGGCATCGACTACGACCTGCACCGCATCAACGAACTGTCCAGACGCACTCCCAACATCTGTAAGGTCGCACCCAGCAGCCATTACCATATCGAGGACGTAGACCGGGCAGGGGGTATCAGTGCCATCCTGAAGGAGCTGACCCGCGTCGAAGGCCTTCTGCACACCGAGTGCCTGACCGTCACTGGCAAAACGCTGGGCGAGAACATCGCCGACGCACGGATTCTGGACCCTGAATGCATCCGTCCCATCGAACGGGCATATTCGCAGACAGGAGGGATCACGGTGCTGTTCGGCAACCTCGCACCCGAAGGAGCAATAGTGAAGACGGCGGGCGTTGACCCGAGGACGCTCGTGTTTGAGGGGCCGGCGGTCATCTTTGAGAGTCAGGAAGAGGCATGCGAGGGCATTCTTGACAGCAAAGTGAAGCCGGGCGACGTGGTGGTGATACGGTACGAGGGACCCAAGGGTGGCCCTGGCATGCAGGAGATGCTTGCCCCGACCAGCTACATCATGGGGAAGGGGCTTGGCGATAAGGTTGCGCTCATCACCGATGGTCGGTTCTCTGGGGGCACGCGCGGGGCGTGTATCGGGCACATCTCGCCAGAGGCGGCTGACGGCGGACCCATCGCGTTTTTGCAGCCAGGCGACATCATCTCCATCAACATCCCGGAGGGACGGCTGGAGGTCAGGGTCAGCGACGAGGAGCTGGCGCGCCGCCGGCAAAACTGGAAGCCCTTGAGGCGCGACATCCCCGAGGGCTGGTTGCGCCGCTATGCCGCAATGGCGACCAGTGCCAGCACAGGGGCGATTCTGAAGCTGCCCTAAGGAAGAACGGTGATGCGCATCGTTTCTCTGCTACCGTCTGCAACGGAGATCGTGTGTGCTTTGGGAAGGGCGGAGTCGATAGTAGCAGTGTCGCATGAGTGCGACTATCCGCCAGAGCTGGTCTCTCGGTTGCCAGTAGCTACCGCATCAGCCATCCCGCCTGGCCTGACCAGCGCAGAGATCGACGCCGCCGTTACCCAGCTGGTGCGGGAAGGCAAAAGCCTATACACTCTGGACGCTGACTTGATACGCGAACTGGCTCCTGACCTGATCTTGACGCAGCAGGTGTGTAGCGTATGTGCAGTCGATTACAACCAAACCTGCTCAGTGGCAGCGTCGCTGAATTGCCCCGCTCAGGTGGTGAGCCTTTGTGCCGACAGTATAGAAGGCGTTTTTGCCGATATCTTTGCCGTTGCCCAGGCGATTGGGGTGGTAGAGCAAGCCGAAACTCTGGTAGCAAACCTACGGGCGAGGTTAAGGCGCGTGCAGCAGGGCGTTCCACGCTTGCGCCGACCACCGCGGGTGTGTGTCCTCGAATGGTTAGACCCGCCGTTCGTGGCGGGTCACTGGGTGCCTGAGATGATTGCCATCGCCGGTGGACAGGATGTTTTAGGCGTGCCGGGTAAGCCCTCCTTCCGCGTCACGTGGGATTGCATTGTTGCAGCACAGCCTGAGGTCATACTGATGGTTCCGTGTGGCTACACTGCTGAGCAGGCAAGGCAGGAGTGGGAACAACTACCTAAGCCTGCGAAGTGGGCGGAGGTACCTGCAGTGCGCGCTGGACAGGTGTTCTTCTTGGAGGCAAATGCCTATTTCTCCCGCCCCGGACCGCGCCTCGTGGACGGAGTAGAACAGATCGCCCCGTTGCTTGCGGGCGGACGGCAGACGCAGCTGCCTGTGCATCAAGGTGCCTGGTGAAACTGGAGGGCGACGCTCCAGGAGAACTTGCTTGGCTCGCTTCCTGTATAGGTAGAGATAGGTTTTAGCGTTCAGGAGGAGCCTCGCCCTCCAAAAAGAGTATGCTACTTCACTGCCATTGTCGCTTTCATCTGCGCCTGGCGGGCGTAGTCCATCGCTTCGTTCAGTTCCTTCATCACCTCTTCGGGGTTGTGGAAGCCCATGCTGTTCTCCGATACCACGAGGTTCTCCCAGCGCACGTGTGCCAGCTGGTGCAAGCGCACCGCCTCCTGCAATGCGTTCTCATCCACGGTTTTGCCCGCTTCTTTCGCGCTCTTTGCGGCGGCGATGGCGTCAATGCTGTCACTGAGCGCCTGTTGAACCCGCTTTTGAGCCTCGTTGACGTGCCGCTGGACACGCAGCACTTGCTGGCGCAGCTGCTGTGGTGAGACCGTGTGGCATTGTCCACATGGATATGCGCCCAGCTTTTCGCCCTTGATGTATTTGTCAATGTAGCGCAACGGCGAGACTGCCCAGTGCGAGGTGAGCCAGCGTCCGTTCACGTTCACTTTGGGCATGTGGCACGTGACGCAGGAGGCACCAGCCCGTTCATACTTGCTCTCCCAGAAGGTCTCTACCTCGGGATGCTGGCTCTTGATGAGCGGCTCCTTGATAATCTCATGTATCCAGTCCTGCTGGTAGTTGTGCCTCTTTGCATAGTATTCGTCCAGGTCGCGTGCCTTGCGCCAGCTGAAATCGAAGCGTGTCTTCTTGTCGGCTCCGGGTCCGCAAACGTATTCCACATGGCATTGCGCGCACAAGAGAATCTCCTGTTGTTGCCTGTCCGCTTTGGCGAAGCTTTTGACGTTGCGCTCCTTCCAGTAGGGGTTCACACCGTCGCGGGCGATAGCGTTGATAAGCCCCTTGTTGATAATTTGGAGTTGCGCGGAGTGAGGGTTGTGGCAGTGCACACAGGACATGCCGTAATCCTGCATCTCTTGCGGAATGCGTTTGATGGCTTCCTGCCACTTGGCAACCACATCACCATCAGTGGTCAGCTCGACCCCTTTCCACTCCTTGCCCCAGTAGTAGGCGACCTGTGTGGACTTGCAGTTGAGACACGCCAGATTTTTGCCCCGCTTGATATCGATGTGGTCGCGCAGGATGTATCGGTGCGAGCGGTCTTCGTTATACTCTCTGGTGAAGCCATGTCCCGCCACGATTTTGTTGTACAGCGGGAAATCGTTGGTCTTCGGATGTTCTGTGGGGTCTTTGGGCGTGCCGCCGAACTCGCCTGGTGTGCCGGGTTCACTCATCAAGAAAGTTTCGTGCTGAAACTTATGGCATGACCCGCACGTCTCTGTTCGGAAGTCCACGACGGGTAGTACTGCAGTGGGGTCATCCGCATTCTGATGCTCTAAGGCGTTGGGGTGGCACTGCGAGCAGGCAAGCCCCGCGTGGGCGTGCTGTTTCATGATGTCGACTACCTCGCTGTGACAGTCCGCACACTGTTCCTTTGCCTGCACCGAGTTAGCCATTGTGGCTTCAGGCTGCACCCGTGCAGCGACTGTCCAGGCGATAGCGACCATCATCGTCGTGGAGAACAGCATCCATCGTGTCTTTCGCATGGTGATACCTCCCTGTGTGGTCTCCTGATGTAATTTCGGTTCAAAAGACCCAGAACTCCTCTTTTAGTGAAGCTATCGCCCCTTCCGACACCTACAATATAACACATCTATTCACTAAATTCAACCTCAACATCCGATTTTGGACGGATTTCGAGTGGCATGGTATAATACCAATAGTTTGTTTGTATGGGGTGGAACGGCGCTGATGCACCCGATTCTGTGGCAGGTGGGCGGTTTTCAAATCCGCTCTTACGGCATCATGATTGCGCTGGGATTCGCGCTCGCGGTATGGTGGAGTATGCGGGTGGCGCCCCGGTATGGCATCGATGCAGAGCAGATTTTGGACTTCGTGCTGCTGACCGCGCTGGCAGGGGCGGCTGGGGCGCGGCTGGTCTACGTGATGCTGGACTGGGGCAGCTTTGCCCGTGAGCCGCACCATGTGCTGTACTTCTGGGAAGGCGGTTTGTCGTTTCATGGCGGAGTCATCGGGGGCGGCCTGGCGGTAGCGTTCATCGCCCGGCGTAAGGGCATTCCGTTTCTGCGGGTCGCCGACGTGCTGGCTCCGGGCGTCGCGCTGGCGTATGCGGTGGGGCGCATCGGTTGTTTTCTGGGGGGCTGTTGCTACGGCGTGCCCACCGACCTGCCGTGGGCGTGTTCCTTTCAGGACCCTTTCAACCCGCACGTGCATACGCCACCTAGCCACCCCACGCAGTTGTATGCCTCGGCGAGTAACCTGCTGATTTTCTTGCTGCTGGCGCGGATGCAGAAACCTCCCCATCCCATCGGCAAAGTGTTGTGGGCGTATGTGACCCTGTATGGGCTGTACCGCTTTGTGGTGGAGTTCTGGCGCGTCGGGGCGACCTCCACCGTCTGGCTGCTGGGGCTATCCGAAGCGCAGTGGATGAGCATCGGCATGGTGCTGGTCGGCGGCTGGATGTGGTGGAGAAACCGTTCGCGGAGCGGAACTTCGTGATATAATGCAGTTGGGATGGAGGCATCGTCCAATTCACTGTTGTATCACGCCACTTCTACTGAGGAAGGCGTTCGGCTGGACGTGTTTCTGGCGCAACGCCTGCCCGATGTTTCACGCGCACAGATACAACGCTGGATCGAAGCGGGCTACGTGGAGCTGAACGGCAAGATTGCGAGGCCCAATATGCGCCTGAAGGCAGGGGATGAAGTGTATCTGGAGCCTCCCACGCCTCCGCCGGTAGAGCCGCAACCCGAAGCCATCCCCCTGCAGGTGCTTTACGAGGACGAGCATCTCGCGGTGGTGAACAAGCCGCGGGGTATGGTGACACATCCCGCGCCCGGTGCAGAGAACGGGACGCTGGTGAATGCCGCTCTGGCGCGTTTCGGGAGCCTGTCTACGATTGGCGCACCGGAGCGACCCGGTATCGTGCACCGGCTGGACAAAGATACCACTGGCTTAATCCTGATTGCCCGCACCGACCTTGCCCATCGTGCGCTTGCCGAGCAGATTCAGCAGAGACTGGTCGAGCGTCGCTATCTTGCGCTGGTGTGGGGTGTGCCGCGATTCCAGCGCGCGCTGGTAGATGCTCCCATCGGACGCAGTGAGAGCGACCGCACCCGCATGAGCGTGAAGGCACCACTGCATGACCCCAGTGCCCGTCCCGCCGTGACGGAGTTCGCACTCCTCGAAAGTCTGGGAGTATGCGCCCTGCTGGAGGCGCGATTACATACCGGCAGAACCCATCAGGTGCGCGTGCACGCGGCGTATGCGGGGCATCCGGTGGTGGGAGACCCCGTTTATGGAGCGGGGCGTTCCGCCACACAGTACGGTTGGAGAAAGGTAGATGCCCGTTCGCTGGAGGAACGGATCGGGCGGATGGGTGGGCAGGCACTGCACGCTTACCGCCTGACCTTTGCCCATCCGGTGACGCGGCAGGAGATGACCTTCACTTGTGAACCACCCGAAGATATGCAGGCGATTATCGGATGGCTGAGAGGGAAAAAGGAGGATGCACGTGAGTAATCTACATGTGGTGAACCATCCGCTGGCACAGCATCTGTTGACCCAACTGCGTAATAGGCACACTCCTCCCGAAGTCTTCCGTTCCCTCACCCGCAAGCTGACCACCATACTCGTCATCGAGGCCACCCGCGATCTTCCCACCGAAAGCGTCACGGTGGAAACGCCACTGGAGGAAGCGCAGGGCACGGTGCTGGCGGCGAAGCTGGTGGTCGTGCCCATCCTGCGCGCCGGACTGGGGATGTTGGAGGCGGTCACCGAGCTCTTTCCCGACGTATCGGTGGGCTACATCGGCATGGAGCGCGACCACGCCACCGCCATTGCCAACTCCTACTACCTGAAACTGCCGCCAGTGGAGGGTCGCACAGTCTTGCTCATCGACCCCATGCTGGCGACAGGCGGTTCGGTGGACCAGGCGCTGGCGGCGATACGCAGTCGCGGCGCGGGCAGGATGGTTTTGATATGCATTGTGGCGGCGCCAGAGGGGGGCGAACGCATCTACCGCAACCATCCGGACGTGCCCATCTATACCGCTGCGCTGGACCGGGAACTCAACGCTGCCAAATACATCTTGCCCGGCATCGGCGACTTCGGAGACAGGCTTTACGGGACGTGACTTTGCGCAGTCTAAAGGCTGCGGCGAAATGATTTTTTTCAACACCCCCGCTCGAAAGCTTGACAAAATAACGCGCGGTCCCCTATAATTATTTAGGAGTACGAAATATGTCGGCGTTTAATCCAAGACATCGAGACACCCTTGCGGGGCAGATTAGTATAGCACTGTATCGCATTAGCCAGGCGATGGGTTTTCTGCTCCGCGAGCGAGGGCTGCAGCTGGACCTGACGCCCGCGCAGATACAGGCGTTGCTCTTTCTGAAATACGCGCGTCCTGGGGTGCGAACAATAGGCGGTCTGAGCGAGCGGTTGAAGGTCGCCTATGCAACGTCCAGCGGTGTTGCGGACGCTCTCGAACGCAAAGGCTTGCTAAAGCGCAGTGTTGTGCCGGAGGACCTGCGGGTGGTTAAGCTGGCGTTGACCCCCGCAGGTGAGGAACTGGTAGCACAGGTTGAGGGCGTGCTGGATGTGATTGAGGCAGCAGTGAACCACCTGCCAGAGGAGGAGCAATCATCTTTGGCACACGCACTGAAGATAATCGTCCGTGAGTTGCACGGCGCTGGTTATGTTCGTGTGTACGAAATGTGTCGGGGATGCCAGTTCTTCCGGAAGGATGCTCATCCCGAGAATCCGCAGGAGCCCCATCACTGCGCGTTCATGGATGCACCCCTGCGCGAGGCGGACACCTATCTGGAATGTCCGGAGTTTGCACCAGCAAACGGGTAAAGCGCGTGTGCGCTTGACGACATAACATCACAAGGACGGAGGATGAATGAACCACATTCCTGGTTACACGTATGGGACGTCGCAGGTCGCGCCGTCTCCCCTGACGCTGGAAGACCTGGACAACCTGAAGAAGGCGGTGCTCTTCACCGAAGAGGACGAGCGTTATCTGCGCATGGCAGGTGAAGTACTGGCTGACCAGGTCGAGGACATTCTGGACGTGTGGTACGGGTTTGTCGGCTCGCACCCGCATCTGGTGTATTACTTCACGGATGGCAAAGGCAACGCCAACGCGGAGTATCTGGCAGCCGTGCGCAAGCGGTTTGGGCAGTGGATACTGGACACCTGCAACCGCCCGTACGACAGGAACTGGCTCGACTACGCACACGAGATCGGCTTGCGCCACCACCGCACTAAGAAAAACAAGACCGACGGTGTGAACTCCGTGCCGGTGGTCAGCTACCGTTACATGGTGGCTTTTATTTATCCCATCACCGCAACCATCAAGCCTTTCCTTGCCAAAAAGGGGCACTCTGCGGAGGAAGTAGAGAAGATGCATCAGGCTTGGTTCAAGTCGGTAGTGCTACAGGTGGCGCTGTGGAGCGCCCCGTATGTCAGAGGTGAGGACTTCTAAACGGAACGAAACGTTGTAATCACCATGCTTGCCAGGTTCACCGCAGGTGAGCCTGGCTTTTTGTGTTAGTGGTTACGTGGCTGAGGCAGTAACATAGACGAACAGTTCTACATGACTCAGAAAAACCTGCCAACCTGCAGCAGCCAGCGGTCAGTGTGGTCGTCGCGGGTGGTGTCCTGCTGCCAGCTGATGCCTAGTGAATACCCTTCGTGCAGTAGCCAGTGTAGATGAGCCTTCCACGTTTTGCCAACAGGCACTTCAGGGCTCGCATTGGCACGGCGGGTGTTGACATGTTCAAGTGCCA
>Ga0308390_1000104_pt1 | contig 64487 bp, 62 predicted proteins | sample Hotspr2Sample149_FD_202358 | JGI IMG/M metagenome (GOLD analysis project Ga0308390, IMG submission 202358) | Hot spring phototrophic mat microbial communities from Mushroom Spring, Yellowstone National Park, Wyoming, United States - 20040719_149 ...
ATCCAAGATATGCAGAGGCTTACTATAATAGAGGTATTGTCTTTAGTAAGTGCGGTGATATTAAAAAGGCAATAGCTGATTTTACAAAGGCAATAAATCTCAATCCAAAATATGCATGGGCTTATCATAGAAGGGGTATTTTATATCTGGAGATAGATAAAACAAAACAAGCAATAAAGGATTTTGATAAAGCAATTGAACTAAATTTCCATTATGCAGAGGCTTATTGTAAAAGGGGATGTGCCTATGGTAAGATTGGAGACATAGGCCAGGGTTTAAAAGATCTAAGCTTGGCACTAAAGATAAATCCCCATTATGCAGAGGCTTATTGTAAAAGGGGTTCTATCTATGCAGACCTTGGCGAATATGAAAAGGCCATCATAGATTTTAATAGAGCAATAGATGCTGATTCAAAATATGCATGGGCATATTATGCAAGGGGGACATTGTATGCCGATATGGGAAAACGGGAACTGGCCTTAAGGGATTTAAAAAAGGCTGCAAGCATGGGCAATAAAGATGCTCAGAATTTTTTAAAAGAAGCAGGATTAATGTGATAAGGCTTTTATAATTTAATGAACACAATAGAAAGTCTTATAAATTCTTTAATATGGGGCTCAAAGGAAACAAAGGAAAAATCGGCAATTGAGCTTGCCAGAATAGGGGAGCCTGCCATTGATCCTCTATTGTCCTTGCTATCCCATGAAGATGATTCGGTAAGAACTTTGACTGCATTAACCTTATGCGATATAGGAGATGGCAGATTACTTGACCAATTTATAAGCTTTCTGAACGACAAATCATTTAAACTCAGAAAAAAGGCAATAGAGGCCATTGGTAAAATAGGAGATCCTAAGGCTATCGATTATCTAATAGGGCTTCTCAAAGACAGAGATGTTCACATAAGGCTGTCTGCAGTGGATGCGTTGATAAAAATTGGAAATTCCTCCATTGAAAAACTTTTAAATGCCATTAAAGATGAAAGTGAAGTTGTAAGGGAATCTGCGGCATATGCCTTGGGTAAAATAATGGATGCAGAAACAATTCCAAGACTTTTACCCCTTCTATCAGACAAAAATATTTATGTCCGAATGGCTGCTGCCCAGGCTATTGGCTGTAAAGGAGCAATTGCAATAAAGATCCTTGTGGCCTTGCTCAAAGATAAAAATGAGGCAGTAAGAGAGGCCTCGACATATGCATTAGGAGAAATAGGGGATAAAAAAACAGTTCCTTATATCATAGAAATGCTTTCAGATAGAGACCCTTTTGTAAAGATTTCTGCTGCCCGTGCCCTCGGTAAGATAGGAGATGAAAGGGCAGTAGAGCCTTTAATAAAATTAACAAACGATAAAAATATGTTTGTTAGAATGGCCGCTGCCCGTGCCCTCGGTAAGATAGGAGATGAAAGGGCAGTTGGGCCGCTATTAAAATTGATTTCTGAAGAAAATGCATTTGTCAGTATGTCTGCAGCAAATGCCCTTAAAGAATTGAAAGAGAACGTTTTTGCACATCTTTTGCAATCTCTTACAGATACTAACCCTATTGTCAGAAAATCAGCTGCCCGTGCCCTCGGTAAGATAGGAGATGAAAGGGCAATAATCCCCCTTATCCTTACCTTATGGGATGAAAACGAAGAAGTAACATCATCTGTGGTAGAGGCGCTTTATGCTATTGATGTATACTGGTATGCAAGGGACGAGATAAGACAATACATACCGTATTTTTCCGAGGCGTTGAAAAAAGGAGGAAAACACGTAAAAATCTCAATCATTGATATTTTAGAAAAGATTTGTCAGATAGGTTTAGAAAACGAAGAAATAGAGGGGATACTTAAAGACTATATTAAAGATGAAGATAAAAATGTTAGGCAGAATGCAGCCCTTGCCTTGGAAAAGATAAGGAAAAAAGAAAAATAGAATTTTATTCTTTTATGATTTGAAATTCATCTCCAGTATCACCGTTTAGGTCTTTAACTACAAACTCATAACCGTTTTTAATCCTTCTTGCAATTATGTAACGAAAATAGAATCTTGTATCGTTGAGAGCAAAAAACCGTTCTTGACCACCTGCACCGGCACATATAATATATGTTATACCGTCTTTCACACTGCGATGGTAGAAATGATCATGTCCAGATACGACCAAAGAAACATTGCTTTTTTCGAATAGCCTATGCAGTTCATCCCTTTCCTTTTTAAATCTATCGAGCCCGTGGTTGGCAAAAACAGGAAAAAGGGGTCTATGAACAAAAACAAATTTAAATTTAAAATCTTTAGCCAACTCCTTTTTTAACCATTCAAGTTGCCCTCCCGAAATCTTTCCATTTTCTTCAGGAATTTCTGAATTTAAAAAGATGAATTGTGTATCATTATTTGAAAGAGAATAGTAGAGATTAGGAAAATATTTTAAAAAAACTTTCATAGACCATGAATCATTTATATCATGATTACCGGGTGCGATATATATTTTTTTATCTTTACCTGTGATTTCAAAAAACTTTTCCCATTCCTTTTTTCTTCCAGGGTTATGTATTGCATCGCCTGAGTGTATAATATCTTTTATATTTTGTTTTTCAATTATGTTTATGAATTCAGCATAAATAGAGTCAGGCGCTCCCACGTGGGTATCACTTATTATGGCAAAGGTATCTAATCCACCCCATGCAAAAAGAGGTGAAAAAAGAAAAAGTATAAAAATAAAAACATAAACACCTTTTTTCATGACAATGAGTATACATTAAATCTCTTTATAAAAAAATATGTAATACCGTGGAGGTGATATCCCTTTTTACTTATTATCTTGTATTGGAGCGGAAAAATGAATATAATCATCAGACAAATAAAAAGGGAGGATTGAAGAATGGAGGGACATATTTATAAGGCATTCGATGCAGAGCTTAAGGAATTAAAGGAGAGTCTTTTATATGAAGGCGGGCTTGTAGAAAATTCAATAAAATGGGCTATCAAGGCACTTTTGGAAAGAAATTCAGAAATGTCTAAAGAAGTTATAAAAAATGACGAACTCATAAATGCAAAGGAGGTGGAAATTGACGAATTTTGTCTTAAACTCCTTGCGCTGAGACAACCTGCAGCAAAGGACCTGAGATTTATAACAACGGCTATTAAAATAAATTACGATCTCGAAAGAATCGGAGATATGGCGGTAAACATATGTGAAAGGGTTCTTGAGTTGAACGAGGAACCGCAGTTAAAACCATATATTGATCTACCGAGGATGGCAGAAACGGTGGAACTAATGGTTAAGGAGAGTCTCGATGCCTTTGTTAAAGAGGACGTAGAACTGGCATTAAAAGTAACAAAAGATGATGAAAAAGTGGATCAGTATCTCGACCAGATATTCCGTGAACTTTTAACATATATGATTGAGAATCCAAAAACTATTTCAAGGGCAACGAGAATTCTTTTCATCGCAAAATATCTTGAAAGAATGGCAGACCATGCTGTAAATATAGCAGAACTGGTAATATTTATGGTGGAAGGAAAGATAATAAGACACGCAAAAACCAAAGAATAAACTGTGTATGATAAAAAAGATATTCATAATCTTCATTACCATTGCATTGATTTTTGTTTGTTCTTGTGGATTAAAAGAGGGCAGGCAAGGTAAAAAAAAACATTTGATTACCATCGCAGGTTCCACATCTGTTATGCCATTTGTTGAAAAACTTGCCGAATATTTTATGTTGCAAAACACAAATTTTATTATTGATGTTCAGGGTGGAGGCTCCACGGCAGGTATACAGGCATGCATAAATAACACAGTACATTTGGGTATGTCATCGAGAAAATTAAAAGAAGGGGAAAGGTTAAACGAGATTATTATATGTTATGACGGTATTTCTGTTGTTGTTCATCCGAGTAATCCCATCAATGGACTTTCTATGGAGCAGGTAAGGGCAATATTTTCCGGTAAAATAAAGAACTGGAAGGAGCTGGGATGGATAAACAGAAGAATAGATGCCATAACAAGGGAAGAGGGTTCTGGCACAAGGGGTTCCTTTGAGGAACTCGTAATGAAAAATGAAGAGATAGACGATAGCATCATGGTGCAGGACTCTAACGGTTCTGTAAAAGAGATAGTGGCAACAGATCCTTATGCAATTGGCTATATCTCCCTTGGTCTTGTAGATAAAAGGGTAAAAGCACTGACAATAGATGGTGTTGTGCCCACTGTTTCGAATATAAAAACAGGTGCATATAAAATAACAAGACCCTTTCTATTTCTTTCAAACGGAGAGCCAGACGATCGCACAAGGGAATTTATAGAATTTGTCCTTTCAAAACAGGGACAGGATTTATTAAGGAGAGAGGGGCTTATCGGTTCATATGAATAAATGGGTTTCTATAAAAGAAAAGATAGTAAAAAATACTCTCACCATTTTTGCCTTATCGTCCCTTCTTTTTCTTTTTTTGATATTCATATTCATTCTAATAGAGGGGTTGCCCCTTTTTTTAAAGGTTGGTTTGAAAAACATTATATTTGGTTTTAAATGGGCACCCACAAAGGGTCATTTTGGCATATTTCCCATGATTATTTCTTCATTTATTGTAACCTTTGGTGCCCTTGTCATAGGTGCTCCCCTTGGGCTTTCCTGCGCCATTTACCTGGCTGAATATTCCGGTAAAAGGCTAAAGATGATTTTAAAACCTGCCCTTGAGCTTCTGGCAGGAATTCCATCTGTAGTTTATGGTTTTCTCGGCGTAATTTATATTGTGCCCATTGTAAGGGAATATCTTGGCGGTTCAGGTTTTTCCCTTATTTCAACCTCCATAGTACTTGGGATTATGGTACTCCCCACAATAATTAGTATATCCTTTGATTCTATAACGAGTGTCCCAAGGTCATACCGGGAAGGTTCTTATGCAATGGGTGCCACGAAATGGCAGACGATATATAAAATAGTGCTTCCTGCAGCACGGTCTGGAATTCTGGCAAGTTTTATATTGGGGATGGGCAGGGCAATAGGCGAGACAATGGCCGTAATAATGATTGCAGGTAATGCATTAAAAATACCTACAAATATTACTGATCCCTTAAGAACTCTTACTGGCAATATTGCCCTTGAACTTGCATATGCTACAGGTGACCACAGACTCGGGCTTTTTTCGACGGGTATAGTATTACTTATAATTATTATGGCCCTTAACTATTTAGCCAATTTTGGTATTAAAAGAAGGATATAAATATGCGAATAAATCCTAAAAAAGTAAATAGGTTTATGCAGATTATTTTGAACGGCCAGGCTTTTTTTACAGTAGGTATACTTATAGTAATAGTGGCAATAATTCTCGTAAAAGGTATAGGTAACATAAATCTTGAATTTTTATTCAGTTTTCCTGAAGATATGGGCAGACACGGTGGTATATATCCCACAATAATAGGAACCATCATGCTTGTTATATTATCAATTTTATTTGCCACACCACTCGGCGTTGGAACTGCCATATTTTTAACAGAGTACACTAAGGAATCTATTTTAACAAAGATAATAAGATTTGGCGTTGAATCCCTGGCCGGTATTCCCTCCATTCTTTATGGTCTTTTTGGTTTTATTTTTTTTGTGATTAAGCTCAAGATGGGGTGGTCCATATTATCCGGTGTTTTGACAATTACCATTATGATATTGCCCACCATAATAAGAACAAGCGAAGAGGCAATAAAGGCAGTACCTAAAAATGTAAGGATTGTGAGCTACTCTTTAGGTGCTACAAAGTGGGAGACAGTCACAAAAGTTGTGCTACCTTCTGCAACACCTGGGATACTTACGGGAATTATGCTTAGTGTGGGCAGGGCTGTAGGCGAAACAGCAGCAGTTATATTTACAATGGGAAGTTCTCTTAGACTACCTACTTCTATTATGGATTCTGGCAGGACTATGGCAGTGCACTTTTACATACTTGCAAGAGAGGGTATATCCATGGAGAAGGCTTACGCTACAGCACTTGTGCTTGTGCTTAGCATACTTTTAATCAATATTGTTGCCTATTATACCATGAATAAAGTTGTATCGAGATATTCATAAAAGCACTATGGATGTAAAGATTAGGGTTGATAATCTAAGGGTATTCTTTGGAAAGAATGAAATTTTGAAAGGTATAAAGATAAATATTGCAAGAAATATGATTACAGGCTTTATGGGGCCTGCAGGTAGTGGTAAGTCAACACTAATATCAGTAATGAATAGAATGATAGATTTTGAGGACAATGTTAAGATAGAGGGCAGTGTAATAATAGATGACGTAAATATACTTGATAAGGAAATAAATCCTGTGAGTTTAAGAAGGAAGATAGGCACTGTTTTTGCTGTACCCATACCCCTTCAACGCTCTATCTTTGAAAACATTGCCTATGGTCCAAGACTTAAAGGTATAAACGATAAGACAGAGCTATTCAAAATCGTTTCCGACAGTCTTAAAAAGGCTTTCCTGTGGGATGAGGTGAAGGATAGACTTGATATGTCTGCAACCAAACTTTCAGGGGGTCAACAGCAAAGGCTATGTCTTGCCAGAACCCTTGCGTTAAAACCTGAAATAATTTTACTCGATGAGCCATGTTCTGGTCTTGATCCCATATCTACTGCAAAGATAGAGGAGGCTTTAAGTGAACTGAAAAAAGAATATACCATAATACTCGTTTCCAATAATACAAAACAGATAGCACGTATAAGTGATTATTCGGCATTTTTTTATCTTGGTGAACTTATTGAATATGGCACCACTGAAAAGGTCTTTACAAATCCTTCACAAAAGAAAACAGAAGATTATATTTCAGGTAAGTTCGGATAATGGATAAGATAGCACTATCCACTAAAGAATTAAATCTTTATTACAGTGAATTTCATGCATTGAAAAATATTAATTTCAGTGTGTTCAAAAATTGTATAACTGCACTGATAGGACCATCGGGATGCGGTAAATCAACACTCCTTAGGTGCTTCAACAGGATGAACGATCTGATAGACGAGGTAAGGATAACAGGAGAGATATTCGTAAACAAGCAGAATTTAAAAGATATAGATATAATAGAATTAAGAAAAAAGGTGGGAATGGTCTTTCAAAGACCCAATCCATTTCCATTTTCAGTATACGATAACATGGTCTATGGTTTAAAAATCCACGGCATGAATAATAAAAAAGAAAACATGAAAATTGTTGAAAAATGTTTGAAAAGTGTCGGGTTATGGGATGAACTAAAAGATAAAATGTCAATGTCTGCCTTAGACCTATCTGAAGAGATGAAACAGCGATTATGTATTGCGAGGCTCTTAACTGTTGAGCCTGAAATTATTTTACTCGATGAACCCTGTTCTGCCCTTGACCCAATTGCCACAATGAGGATAGAAGAGCTTATGATAGAATTAAAAGAAAACTATACGATCCTAATTGTTACTCACAATATGCAGCAGGCAGCAAGGGTTTCTGATTGGACGGGATTTATGCTTTTAGGAGAGCTTGTTGAGTTCGGTGAAACGTCTCAGATATTTACATCTCCAAAAGATGAAAGAACTGAGGGTTATATTACAGGGAGATTTGGTTAGTATGGATTTTTTAAAATCAGTTTCCACAAAGGATGTATATGAAGTATTGAAAAATTTTATTATAAGAACAGATATTGAAGAAATAAACATTGAATATGCCTATAACAGGGTCATTACCCATGATGTTATATCAAAGGAAGATGTACCTTACTTTTCCCGTTCCCTTGTGGATGGTTATGCTTTAAAGGCAAAGGATACCTATGGTGCAAAGGAGACAAACCCGAGATTTGTAAATGTAATAGGTGAGTTAAAGATAGGAGAAATCTCAGATTTAAAACTAAATGATGGTGAATGTATAAAGGTATCCACAGGTTCAATGATTCCAGAAGGTGCAGATGGGGTGATAATGCAGGAATACACAAGGGAGATGCTCAATATAATTGAGATTACAAAGGTAATTCATCGAGGAGAAAACATCTGCTTTAAAGGTGATGATATAAAAAAAGATGAAGCAGTTATAGAAATGGGTAAAAGGCTTGATTTTTTTGATATGGGTATCCTTGCTTCCCTGGGCATTTCAAAGATTGAAGTATATAAAAAACCAAAAGTCAGTATCATTTCAACGGGAGACGAGATTGTGGATATTAATGATCATCCCAAACCAGGACAGATAAGGGATATAAATAGATATGTAATAAAAGGCCTTCTTTCAAGGGAAGGATTTGTTGTTAGATTTTCAGGAATTGCCAGGGACAATCTAAAGGAAATAATGGAAAAAATTTTACTTTCAGGGGATGGAGATATAATACTTATATCAGGAGGAAGTTCAAAGGGTGAAAAGGATTATATAGTAGAGGCATTAGATAAACTTGGGGGAGAAATAATTTTTCACGGTATTAATATAAAGCCCGGAAAACCTACAATATTTGCAAGGCTTAAAGATAAGCCTGTATTTGGTTTGCCTGGACACCCTGCTTCCTGTTCCATTGTAGCCTTGAGATTTGTCCTTCCCTTTTTAAAAAAAATGGAAGGGGAAAAATTATTTTTACCACAAAGTGCCTATATGGGTATTCTTACCTCGAATGTTCCTTCCAGTTTAGGTATAGAAGAATATGTAGCGGTTACATCAGAAAAAAAATTCAATAAAATTTTTGTTACCCCCATATTTACAAAATCTTCTTTAATTTCAACGTTTACAAAGGCAAAAGGGTATATTATAGTCCCTGAAGATAATGAAGGTTTAGAAAAGGATGAAATTGTTGAGGTATTTACATTTTAATGAAGAGATATCTTGAGACTATAAAAAGAGAAGAAGCAATAAATACAATATCCGTTTATGCATCTATTATAGAAGAGGAAGAGACAATACCTGTTTGGGATAGCGTTGGTAGAATTACATCAAGGGCAGTATTTGCAAGATTTTCTTCACCTGCCTTCATTTGCGCTGCTATGGATGGCTATGCCGTTGATTTTAAAGATACTTTAGATGCCGATGTAAATAAACCCCTTAACTTATCAAGAAAAAATGCATTTTATGTAAATACAGGGGACCCATTGCCAGAAGGAACAAATGCAGTAATTATGTTAGAAGATGTTGAGGAATTATCTTCTTCAATAATAATTAGAAAGCCTGTATACCTGTGGCAGAATGTACGTATGATAGGTGAAGACATAATAGAATCAGATATGATTATCCCGAAAAATCACCTAATTACACCTTATGATATGGGTATGATTATATCTGCCGGCATAAAAGAAATATGGGTAAGAAGAAGGCCAAGACTTCTTATAATCCCTACAGGCAAGGAACTTATAGATATTTTTGATAAAAATGGTATCTTCTTAGAAAAAGGTCATCTTATTGATTTTAATTCATACACAATTATGAAGCTGGCACAGGAAATAGGCTTTGAAACAAAACGATATGGAATAATTAGAGAAAAAAGAGAGTTAGAAGAAATTTTTAACAATTTAATTGAAGAATTTGATGTCATTATTATAAATGCAGGCACAAGTTCAGGAACAGAAGATTATACGGAAGAGATAATAAAAAAGAAAGGCAAGATTATATTCCACGGCATCTCTATGATGCCTGGTAAACCAACTATTTTAGGTATTGTAAAGGGAAAGCTTGTTTTTGGTATACCGGGTTACCCTGTCTCTGCAGTATTAAGTTTTAAAATACTTTTAGAACCTCTGTATGAAAGATTAACAGGAATAAAGAGATTTTATGAAGAACAAGAAGTAATAACCGCTTTTAAAATACCCTCAAGGATTGGTATTGAAGAAATAATAAGGGTAAATATTATACCAAAGGACAGTTCCTACTTTGCTATTCCACTCCCAAGGGGTGCCAGTATTTTTTCCTCAATGGCCAAGGCCGATGGTTTAATATTTGTCCCGGAAAGCATAGAAGGTTTTGACGAAGGAGAAAAGATAAAGTGCATACTATTAAAGAGTAGACCGTATTTAAATAACAGGATTAATCTCATCGGTAGCCATGATATCATATTAGATATATTAAGGGATATGATAAGGGAAAGATATTCTGAATTCGATTTTATGGCTACATCTACAGGGAGTTTAAGCGGAATTATGGCATTTAGAAGGGGTATAATAAGTCTTTGTACAACCCATATACTCGACGAATCGGAAAAAATATATAATATCCCCTTGATTAAAAAATATCTTAAAGACACACCATGCATACTTATAAATCTCGCAAAAAGAATCCAGGGTTTGATTGTGCAAAAAGGAAATCCAAAAAGAATAAAAGGCATAGAAGATCTAATAAGGGAGGATATTTTTTTTGTTAACAGACAGTTTGGATCTGGAACAAGGATACTTTTCGATACAATCCTTAAGGAAAAAGATATTAAAAAATCCGATATAAAGGGATACGATAGAGAGGAGGCATCTCACACTGCCGTGGCTATAATGGTAAAAGAATCCATAGCAGATGCAGCAATGGGTATTTTCAGTGTTGCAAAGATATTTTCATTGGATTTTATTCCTATGGGTGAAGAGAATTTTGACCTTCTTGTGTCTAAAGATTTCTATCATACTGATAAATTTAAGATGCTCATGGAAGTTATAGGATCAAATGAATTTAAAAAAAGACTTTTAGACATAGGTGGCTACAATGTCTCAGATACAGGTAAGATTAAATTCGAACAATAATCTTCCCTATAAAGTTTATGCTTATGGCGGAAGTGCATGGGAATCGAACCCACCCACCACCTCGTCAGCGGTGCACTGGTTTTGAAGACCAGGAGGCCCACCAGGCGCCTTGGCACTTCCATAGAAGATGCTATAATTTATTCAAAGTAAAGATTAATGTCAATGCATATATAAATTCTTATGCATTTCAGATAAGATTTTCCTGTTAAGATAATCGGTATTGGCAAAATGGCAGCAAGCTTAAAAATTTAATATTGAAAATAAAGTTTTTGCTGTTATAATCTTCTTCAAAACAATTATTTTATTTTGGAGGAAACATGAGATCAGACAGAATGAAAAAGGGAATAGAAAAGGCGCCCCACAGAAGTCTTTTTCAGGCAATGGGTTATTTAAGGGAAGAGATTGAAAGGCCCATAATAGGCATAGCAAATTCTGCAAACGAACTTATACCTGGACACATACACCTCGACAACATCTGTAAGGCAGTAAAAGAAGGAATAAGGATGGCAGGGGCCACACCAATGGAATTTTCCACAATCGGTATCTGTGATGGCATTGCAATGAATCATGAAGGCATGAAATATTCCCTTGGTTCAAGGGAGCTCATATGTGATTCTGTGGAGGTTATGTGCAAGGCGTATCCCTTTGACGGACTTGTCCTTATCCCGAATTGCGACAAAATAATACCAGGTATGATAATGGCTGCCATGAGGCTTAACATTCCAACTATATTAATTAGCGGTGGACCTATGCTTTCTGGAAGATTTAAGGGCAAAAGAGTAGACCTTATATCGGTATTTGAAGGAGTAGGAAAGGTAGCAGGTAATTTAATGACAGAAGAGGAACTTTTAGAACTTGAGGGATGTGCATGTCCCGGTGCAGGTTCTTGTGCCGGTATGTTTACCGCTAATTCCATGAATTGTTTAAGTGAGGCATTAGGTATATCCTTGCCTGGTAGCGGCACTATTCCAGCCGTGTATGCGGCAAGATTAAGACTTGCAAAGGTTTCAGGTATAAAGATAGTTGAACTTGTAAAAAAAGATATAAAACCAAGAGATATAATGACAATAGAGGCTTTTAAAAATGCCATCACAGTGGATATGGCATTTGGTGGTTCATCTAACACTGCCCTTCATTTGCCTGCTATTGCTTACGAAGGAGGGGTTGATTTGCCTTTAAGTTTATTTGATGAGATATCTGAGCATGTTCCTCATTTGTGCAATATGAGCCCTGCAGGATACCATAGACTTGAGGATTTAAATGAAGCAGGGGGCGTGTATGCTATTATGAAAGAGCTTTCCAAGAATAACCTTATTAATAAAAATTGTTTAACTGTGGAAGGCAGGAATATAGGGGAGATATTAAAAGATGTCCAGGTTTATGATTATGATGTAATCCATTCAATAGATAACCCTTATCATGAAAAAGGAGGGCTCGCTGTCCTTACAGGTAGTCTTGCACCGGATGGTGCAATTGTTAAACGCATAGGTGTTTCAAAGGAAATCTGGCATTTTACAGGTAATGCAAGGGTTTTTGAAAGCGAAGAAGAGGCAGGGGCTGCCATATTAAGAGGGGATATAAATCAGGGAGATGCCATAATAATAAGATATGAAGGACCGAAGGGAGGACCTGGGATGAGAGAGATGCTTACACCAACAAGCATCCTAACAGGAAGAGGCCTTGATCTATCCTGTGCACTCATTACAGATGGTAGATTTTCAGGTGGAACAAGGGGTTTATGTATCGGCCATGTTTCACCTGAGGCAGCAGAAGGTGGACCTATTGCCTTTGTAAAAGATGGTGATAAGATTGAGATAGATTTAATAAAAAAATCAATAAATCTTCTTATTTCTGATGAAGAGATGGAAAAAAGAAAAAAATCATGGAGAAGACCAGAGCCTAAAATAAAGGAAGGTTATATGGCAAGATATGCACAAATGGTAACATCCGCTGCAACCGGTGCAGTATTTAAAAAATAAAGATTAAGATTTTTTCTTAAAATGCGAAAAAAATATTGTTATTATTAAAATAATATAAAAAAGGCCTTAGAGGGGGATTTGGAAGATTTACATAAAACAAAAGAACAGTTGATTGATGAGATCAAACAACTGCGCATGGAACTATCAAAATATGAGCAGGAATCTAAAAAAGGAACTCATGTAAAAATAAATCTCATCCATGACGCACAGAATAATTATGAAGAGATATTAAAGCTCATATTAGCCCTTTCCACAAATTTTATCGTTTTGTCTCCTGAAGATATAGATGATGGTATAAATGACATCTTAAAAACAATTGGATTATATGCAAAGGCTGATGGAAGTTATGTGTTTACTTTCTCTAAAGATGGTAACGCTATTATAAAAACCCATGAATGGCATAATGAAGGTGTGCAATATCAGAAAAAAGATTCAAAATCCTTAAAAACGTTTATGGTTTCATGGTTTATCAATAAGATTAGAGAGTTGGAAGTGATACATATACCTGATGTTGATATTTTATCACCTGAAATAATAAAAGAGATTGAGAATTTACTGCTACCAGAGATAAAATCTTTGATTGCGCTGCCTTTAGTTTCGGCTTATAAAGCAATTGGTTTTTTATGCCTTGAGATGGTAAATGAAAAAAGAATATGGCAGGAAAACATTATCTCTCTTCTTAAAATTGTTGGAGAATTATTTGCCAATGCCATTGTGCAGAAGCAGATGACAAAGGCACTCAAAGAAAGTGAACAGAAATATAGAAGTATCTTTGAAAATATTGTTGAAGGAATATTTCAGATTACACTTGATGGAAAATTATTAAGTGTGAACCCTTCATTTGCAATTATGCACGGTTATAATTCTCCTGAAGAAATGCTAAAAGATATAAACAAGTTAAAACAGATTTTTGATGAACCTGAAGAATTTTCAAAAATCAAAAGAATCCTTGAAGAGAAAGATTTTCTTAAATGGTATGAGATAAAAAGCAAAAAAAGGGATGGCAGCGTATTCTGGACATCTATGAATGTACATACTGTGCGTAATGATAAAGATGAAATTTTATATTTCGAAGGCACCCTCGAAAACATAAACGAACGAAAAAAGGTAGAAGAAACACTCGATAGGGAAAGGAAGACTTATTCAAATATTTTAAAAAATGCACCGTACGGGATTATCTTAATAGACAAAAAAGGTAACTTTCAATATGTGAACCCAGAATTTATAAATATTACAGAGTATACCCTTGAAGAGGTGCCAACAGGAAGAATCTGGTTTGAAAAGGCATTCCCCGATGAAGATTTAAGAAAGGATGCGATAAAAACATGGAAGGAGAACATAAATATTAAGAAAGGGAATTTAGAAAAAATTTATAGAATTGTTTGCAAGAATAAAGAAGTAAAGGAGATAGAATTCAAGGTGGCGACCACTGAAAGCGGTGAAACAGTAACCATGCTTTTAGATGTAACAGAGCGACGTAAGGCAGAGGAATTATTTAGAACCCTTGCAAACAATTCTCCTGTGGGTGTTTATATCCTTGAGAAAGAAAAGATTAAATTTGTTAATAATTATTTTAAAAATATTACAGGTTTTTCAGATGAAGAACTTATTGATAAAAATCCTTTAAACATGGTTTATCCTGAAGATAGAAAAATGATAATTTATGAAACATATAAGATGTTAAAAGGCCAAAGAAAAAATCCTTTTGAGTTTAGAATAATTACAAAAAATGGTGAGGTTAAATGGATTCTTCAAAACATTGTTACTGTTCAATATATGGGGAAAAATGTGGCACTGGCAAGTTTTCTTGATATAACCGATGCCAAAAAGATTGAACTTATGCTTAAAGAATCAGAAGAGAGGTATAGAATACTTACGGAGAGATCTCCTGTGGGTGTTTATCTTATCCAAGATGAATTGTTTAGATATGTAAATCAGATTTTTTCAGAGATAGTCAATTATAAACCAGAAGAGATCATTAATAAACTATCTTTAAAAGACTTTGCAGAAGATTTTGAAGGAAAACCTCTTGATCAGATTATTAAAGATCTACGGGATGAAAGAAGTGGCATACGTCTTGAAATATCAATTCGTAGAAAGGACGGGGGTAGAAGATACTGCGAAATGCACGGTTCACGAATTATTTATAATGGAAGGCCAGCTGTGCTGGGAACTTTGATTGATGTCACAGAGAAGAAACAAATGGAGGAAAAATTAAAATATCTATCCATAACAGATGAACTAACTGGTGTTTATAACAGGAGAGGTTTTTTTACAGTCTCTGAACAACAATTTAAAATAGCAAAAAGACTTGAAAAAAACATGGTCCTTTTCTATTTAGACCTGGATGATCTTAAATGGATAAACGATAATTTAGGCCATAAAGAAGGTGATAATGCAATAGTTGCCTTTGTAGGAATTCTGAAAAATGCATTCAGAGAATCGGACATCATAGGAAGGCTTGGTGGCGATGAATTTGCAATCCTTGCACTATCAACAGGTTTTGATAAACCACAACTCATTATAAAACGTTTAAATAACCTTATTGATAAATATAATGAAAGGGATAAAAAACCTTATAAACTTTCCTTCAGTGTGGGTTTTGTCAGATATAATCCACATACCAATCAGTCTCTGGAAGAACTCATTTCCATTGCTGATGATTTAATGTATCTTGAAAAGAAAAGAAAAAAAATGAAATCCAGACCCCCTAATCAATTTATTGTAGGCATTGAATAAAGATGCAATTTATTCAAAATGAAGCCTCTATTTAAATCCTTATATGTCTGTTTAGATTATTTGAGATCTCTCTGAGTTATAAACTAACAAAATTTTGTTTATTTTTTCACAAAACTATGGAAAAAAAGATACATCTTATGATATACAAAGATGACAAAAATCATGTATCTACAAGACCTTATACTGGCATTACAGAAGTTTTGGGCAGATAAAGGTTGTATTGTACAGCAACCTTATGATATGGAGGTTGGAGCAGGGACATTTCATCCTGCTACATTCCTCAGGGCATTAGGCCCTGAGCCTTGGAATACCGCCTATGTCCAGCCATCGAGAAGACCAACAGATGGGAGATATGGAGAAAACCCCAATAGATTACAGCATTATTATCAGTTTCAAGTAATCATGAAGCCCTCTCCAAGAAATATCCAGGATATATATATTGAGAGTTTAAAAAGCTTTGGAATTGATATGTTAAGTCATGACATAAGATTTGTGGAAGATGACTGGGAATCACCGACACTCGGTGCTTGGGGACTTGGCTGGGAGGTCTGGCTCGACGGCATGGAAATTACGCAGTTTACATATTTCCAGCAATGCGGTGGTATTGATTTATCCCCTATAACAGTGGAGATTACATACGGCATTGAAAGAATAGCCATGTATTTACAGGATGTGGATAATGTATTCCATATAAAATGGAATGAACATATTACTTATGGTGATGTTTTTCTTGAATCTGAGAGAGAATTTTCCATATATAATTTTGAGGAATCTGACCCCAATATATTAAGAACCCTATTTGATATGTTTGAGAGAGAAGGGGAAAGACTGGCAAACGAGAGGGGCATTGTTTTTCCTGCCTATGATATGTGTCTTAAATGCTCTCACGTCTTTAATCTCCTTGATGCAAGAGGTGCAATCAGTGTAACAGAGAGGGCAAATTACATAGGCAGGGTGAGGAACCTTGCAAAATTATGTGCAGAACTTTATGTGAAAAAAAGGGAAGAGATGGGCTTCCCCCTGCTTAACACTTTATAAGTATAAGGTTTTTTTATGGCTGATTTTTTACTTGAAATAGGATCAGAGGAAATACCTGCGAGATTTATAGAGGCTGAAAAAGAAGGTATAGTAAAATTATTAACAGAAGGGTTTAATGCTGCAAGATTAGATTTTGGGAAAATTGATGTTTATGGAACTCCAAGAAGATTGACGGTTTTTGTTGAGAATATTTCTGAGGTACAAAAAGAGGCAAAGACAGTTAAATTCGGTCCTCCTGTTAATAGGGCATACGATGCCACAGGCAATCCTACAAAAGCAGCAACAGGATTTGCAAAATCTCAGGGTGTAGGCGTAGAAGATTTAAAAAAAGCCATTAAGGATAATATTGAATTCGTGGTGGTTGAAAAAATTGAAAAGGGATTAGTCGCCTTAGAAGTATTACCTGATTTAATAAAAGATATAATACCTCGTATACCTTTTCAGAAAAAAATGAGATGGGCCAGTGAATTATTCGAATATGCAAGACCAATTCACTGGATTGTTGCACTTTTAGATGAAAAAATTGTTGAATTTGAGATTGCAGGTGTAAAAAGCAGCAATTTTACCCTGTGCCATAGATTCCTTTCCAAAAACCCCGTAGAGATAAAAAGTCCAAAAGAATACAAAGATAAATTAAGGGAAAATTTTATTATAGTTGATGAGAAAGAACGTATGGATATCATTTTAAAAGGTATAAATGATATTGAAAAAAGGGTAGGGGGTATTGCTTATCGTGATAAAGAACTTTTAAATGAGATACTGTATATAACTGAATATCCATATCCTTTACAGGGAAGTTTCGATGAAGCCTATCTTAACATACCAAAAGAGGTGTTAATAAATGTAATGAAAAGTCATCAAAAATACATACCCATATATGCTCAAGACGGAAAGCTCATGCCTTTTTTTATCTTTTTTGCAAATACCATCCCTAAAAACAATGAAAATGTCATAAAAGGCAATGAAAAGGTTTTGCGGGCAAGGCTTGCAGATGCAAGTTTCTTTTTTGAAGAAGACAAAAAGATAAAACTTGAAACGCTTTACGATCGCCTATCATCTATAATTTTTCATGTAAGGCTTGGCACTTTAAAACAAAAGGTAGAAAGGCTATTTAAAATAGCCACATATCTTGCAGGTATTTTAAATTATAAAGAAAAGGAAAAGCTTGAAAAGGCTGTTAAAATTTTGAAGGTGGATTTGTTAACCCACATGGTAGGGGAGTTTCCTGAACTTCAGGGCACAATGGGTAGAATTTATGCAAAAATTCAAGATTATGGGGAAGATATAGCAACATCAATAGAAGAACATTATCTTCCTTCAGGGATAAACAGTAATATCCCTGAAACAATCCTTGGCTGTATTTTATCCATTGCTGATAAAATCGACTCCCTTGTCTCATTTTTTTCAGTGGGAATAGTACCTTCTGGAAATTTAGACCCCTTTGCATTGAGAAGACAGGCCATAGGTATTATCAAAATAGTTATAAAAAAAGGATTTCATATAAATTTACACGAGTTAATAACCCATGCCTATAATGCAGGTTCACATATAACAGATAGACTTACTTTAGATGAGACAGAAAATTCTCTTAAAGAATTTATTCAGACAAGGTTTAAATTTTCTATGATCGAGGAAGGTCACAGACAGGATTTTGTGGAGAGCGTGCTCGATATTGCAGGTATTGATTTATACGATGCGTACAGGAGACTGATAGCCCTTGAAGGTCAAAAATCCATTCAGGAATTCGAAAAACTTATGATAGGATTTAAAAGGGTTTTCAATATAACCAAACAGATAAAAGATACCACAAGAGTTTCACCTCATCTTTTCAATAAGGATGAAGAAAAGGACCTTTTTGAATTATATGAATCAAGGAAAAACGAGTTTTTAACTTTAATAGAAAAAGGCCTTTACCCCGAAGCATTAACAGTTCTCATTGGTTTTAAGGAAAAGATAGATAAATTTTTTGATAATGTTTTTGTAATGGATAAAGATGAAAACATAAGAAATAACAGGCTTGCACTTTTAAAGAATATTAAAGATATGTTTTTTAAATACAGCGATTTATCAAAAATACGCATTGAATAAACGGGAGGGGTCTATGGAAAAGTATGTATACTATTTTGGTGGTAAAAGGGCTGAAGGTAGCTCAAAATTGAAAAATTTGTTAGGCGGAAAGGGTGCGGGTCTTGCAGACATGGTTAATCTTGGCATCCCTGTTCCTCCAGGTTTTACTATCACAACGGAAGTATGCACACTTTACTATAATTCTGGAATGAAATTCCCTGACGGATTAAAAGAACAAGTAATAGAAAATATTAAAAAAGTTGAAAAGGAGATGAACGCAGTCTTCGGTGATCCCAACAATCCTTTACTTTTTTCAGTAAGATCAGGTGCAAGGGTAAGTATGCCTGGAATGATGGATACTGTTTTAAATCTCGGTCTAAACGAAAAGACAGTAAAAGGTCTTGCAAAAAAAACAAATAATGAAAGATTTGCATATGATTGCTATAGAAGATTTGTTCAGATGTATGGCGATGTTGTTCTTGGATTAAAACCACAATCAAAAGATGAGACAGACCCCTTCGAAGATATCATCGAGGCAAAAAAGAAAGAGAGAAATATAAGACTCGATATGGAATTAACTGTAGATGACTTAAAAGACCTGGTGAAGAAGTTTAAGGCACTTATTAAAAAAAGGGTAGGTGTTGAGTTTCCAGAAGACCCGTATGAACAATTATGGGGGGCTATAGGGGCTGTGTTTAAATCATGGAATAACGACAGGGCTATAGCTTATAGGGAACTAAACAACATTCCCGATGACTGGGGAACAGCCGTTAATGTTCAGTGTATGGTATTTGGAAATATGGGTGAAGATTGTGGAACAGGTGTTGCTTTTACAAGGGACCCTGCCACAGGGGAGAACCATTTTTATGGTGAATATCTTTTAAATGCACAGGGCGAGGATGTAGTTGCAGGTATTAGGACCCCTCTACCAATAAATAAAAAACAAAAGGGTGATAAAAAAGATGTGAAGTCACTTGAAGAGGTTATGCCTGATATTTACAAACAGCTTTTAAAGATAAGGGATATTCTTGAGAAGAATTACAAAGATATGCAGGATATAGAATTTACAATCCAAAATGGTAAGTTATGGATGCTTCAGACAAGAACGGGGAAAAGAACAGCATTTGCTGCGTTTAAAATAGCAGTGGATATGGTAAAGGAAGGGTTAATTAAAAAGGAAGATGCCCTTATGAGGGTTGAGCCGGATATGCTAAATCAACTTTTAAGACCTATTTTTGACCCCAAGGAGAAGGAAAAAGCATTAAAATCAGGCCAAATGATTGCAAGGGGATTAAATGCAGGCCCTGGTGCTGCTACAGGAAAAGTAGTATTTAATGCAGAGGATGCTGAGGCATGGGCTGGAAAAGGTGAAAGGGTGATACTTGTTCGTATAGAGACATCACCTGAAGATATAAGGGGAATGAATGCAGCTCAAGGTATTCTCACATCAAGGGGTGGCATGACAAGCCATGCTGCACTTGTAGCAAGACAGATGGGTAAGGTTTGTGTGGCAGGATGTGGTGACCTTGATATTGACTACAAGAAAAAAGCCATTTTTGTTAAAGGAAAAACGATAAAAGAAGGTGACTATATCTCCATTGATGGAACCACGGGAGAGGTATTTATTGGGGAAATAAAGACTATACCATCAGAGATTTTAAGGGTGCTCATTGATAAGACATTAAAACCTGAAAAATCACAAGTCTATCAAGATTTTGCACTTCTTATGTCATGGGCAGATGAGATAAGAAGATTGGGTATAAGAACCAATGCAGATGAACCAAAACAGGCAGCTATAGCAGTAGCATTTGGTGCAGAAGGAATAGGCCTTTGCAGAACTGAACATATGTTTTTTGAAGGCAACAGGATTGATGCAGTGCGTGAAATGATTCTTGCAGATGACCTGGAAGGACGAAAAAAGGCACTGAAAAAATTACTTCCCATGCAGAAAAAAGATTTTATAGGCATATTTAAGGTCATGAACGGTTTGCCTGTCACCATTAGAACACTGGATCCACCTTTACATGAATTTTTACCTCATACGGAAAAAGAAATTAAGGCCCTTGCAGAGACCACTAAAATCCCGTATGACAAGCTCTCTTCAAAGGTAGCGAGCCTTCATGAAGCAAATCCCATGTTAGGCCATAGAGGCTGCAGGTTAGGTATTGTTTATCCTGAAATAACGGAGATGCAGGCACAAGCAATTTTCGAGGCAGCTTGTGAGGTAAAGAAAAAAGGTATTGATGTAAACCCAGAAATAATGATACCCCTTGTAGGGAATGTAACAGAACTTGCTAAACAAAAAGAAGTGGTGGTGGGAGTGGCCAATACAGTAATGAAAAAATACGGAATAGAAATTGATTATAAGATTGGAACAATGATAGAGATTCCAAGGGCTGCCATTACTGCCGATGAGATTGCAAAAGAAGCAGAGTTTTTCTCATTCGGAACAAACGATTTAACACAAACAACACTTGGAATGAGCAGAGACGATGCAGGAAAATTTTTAAGATACTATATTGAAAATGGAATTTATCCCTATGATCCATTTCAAAGAATAGATGAAGATGGTGTGGGAAAGCTTATGAAAATAGGCGTTGACCTTGGAAGAAAGACAAGAAAAAATCTAAAGATCGGGATCTGTGGTGAACACGGAGGAGAACCAAATTCTGTTGAATTTTGTCACAGAATTGGACTTGATTATGTAAGTTGTTCACCTTTTAGGGTAACCCTTGCAAAACTCGCTGCGGCAAGGGTAGCCATTAAAGAAAAAGCCCAGAAAAGTAAAAAATAATTATATATGTTTATTATAGTGAAAAATTCTAATTTGAAAGATTTGATATAAATTTATTAAAAAAATTAGAAGTTATTTAAAGCAAAAATTTTGATGTTTTAAAAAAAACCATAAAGTTCATTATAAAAAACAAATTTTTTTTAAAAAAATGTTGACAAGGAATTTAAAATCATGTTAAATGTTTCACAAATAAAAGAGTGGATGTATAAAAATGAAGACCATCAACTTAACAGAAAGTACTGATTGGAATTTCATTGAAGAGGTAAAAAAAGAAAGCGGTCAGGATCCTTCTCTCTGTTATCAGTGTGGGAACTGTACTGCCGGATGTCCCTATTCGAATTTCTATGATTACCCTGTAAGTCAGATAATGAGACTTATTCAGACAGGTCAAAAAGAAACAATTCTTACTTCAAGGGCAATATGGCTTTGTGCAACATGTGAAACATGTACAACAAGATGTCCATGCGAAATCGATGTGGCACATATAATGGATGTTCTGAGGATTATGGCTCGAAGGGAAAACAAGGTATCGGAGAAGGATATAAAGACATTTTATGACTCTTTTCTTGATTCTATTAAAAAGTTTGGAAGATTATATGAGGTGGGAACACTCATCTCATATAATTTGAGGTCAGGTCATCTTTTTACAGATTCGGATTTAGGACCAAAGGTATTGGCACACAATAAGATACATTTTTTACCAAAGAAGATTAAGGGAAGTGAAAAAGTGGCAAAGATTTTCGAAAGATATCAGGAAAGTTTGAAGAAACATGGCTAATAAGAGATATGCATATTATTCAGGTTGTTCCCTTGAGGGAACTGCATTAGAATATGACAAATCAGTGAGGCTCATATTTGATGCATTAGGTGTTGATTATATTGAGCCTGAAGACTGGAGTTGTTGTGGTTCAACCCCTGCACATACAATAGACCATGTATTTGCATCAGCCCTTGCTGCAAGAAACCTATCAATCATTGAAAAAATGGGATTGGACACTGTGGCAGTGCCTTGTCCGGCATGTCTTATGGCCTTTAAAAAGGCTCAATATTTTATGGAAAAGGATGAAACCTTTAAAGAAAAGGTGAATGAACTGCTCGATGAAAAATATAACTGTAGAGTCTATGCAAAATCAACCCTTCAGGTTCTATATGAAGATGTGGGATTAGATGAAATAACAAAAAGGGTGACACATGTGATACCTGATATGAAAGTTGCCCCTTATTACGGATGTATAACAAATAGACCACCAAAATTAGCACAATTTGATGATCCTGAAAATCCAATTTCAATGGATAAAATTTTATCTGCCATAGGCGTTGAAGTATGCGATTTTGCATTCAAAGTTGAATGCTGTGGCGCTGCTTTTGGTGTTCCAAAGAAGGATATGGTAAACAGATTATCAGCAAAAGTGATTTCCATGGCAATAGATGCAGGTGCAAATTGCATTGCCGTTGCATGTCCCCTTTGTCAGCAAAATCTCGATTTAAGACAGGAACAGATAAATAAAACAACTGGGTCAAATTTCAATATACCAGTTTTATATTTTACACAGATAGTGGGTCTTGCATACGGATACTCACCTAAAGAGCTTGGTTTAGATAAATTAATAGTAAGTGCTGATAATTTTGTGCGCTCGAGAATCACAAAAGAGCAATACGAACAGTTAAAGCAGGAACAAGAAAAAGGAAAGGAAAAGGATGTAAAAAAGCAAGAGATACAAGAAAAGGAGAACCCATAAATGAGGGTTGGTGTATTTATTTGTCATTGCGGTAATAACATAGCAGGAACAGTAGATGTTAAAGCTGTTGCAGAGGCTATAAGAAAAATTCCAGGAGTAGCTTATGCAACAACATATATGTACACATGTTCAGAGCCAGGTCAGGATGAAATTAAACAGGCCATAAAGGAACATAAACTAAATAGAATTGTAGTGGCTGCCTGTTCACCGAGGATGCATGAGCTCACATTTAGAAAAACTGTAGAAAAGGCAGGGTTAAATAGATATTATTTTGAAATGGCTAATATCCGTGAGCACATATCCTGGATAGGTGAAGACAGGAAGGCAAATACAAAAAAGGCCATAGATGTAGTGAAAATGGCAGTTGCTAAAGTTATGCAGGACAGGCCTCTTTATTCATCAGCTTTTAAAATAAACAAAAGGGTACTTGTTATAGGCGGTGGTGTTGCAGGTATGCAGGCTGCCCTTGATTGTGCAGATGGTGGTCTTGAGGTTGTGCTTGTTGAGAAGAGCCCAAGTATAGGCGGCATGATGTCAAGATTGGATAAAACATTTCCCACCATAGACTGTTCTATTTGTATCCTTGGTCCAAAAATGGTGGATGTGGCACAGCATGATAAGATAAAACTTTATGCCTACTCAGAAATAGATGATATTAAAGGTTATGTGGGTAATTATCAGATTAAGATAAGAAAAAAGGCAACTTATGTGGACTGGACAAAATGCACAGGTTGCGGTGCATGTATGGAGAAATGTCCATCCCGTAATGCCTATGATTATTTTAATTTCGGTGTTGCACCTACAAAGGCCATAAATATTCCATTTCCACAGGCCATTCCAAAGAAAGCAAAGATAGATCCCAATTATTGCAGACACTTTACAAAAGGTAAATGTGGTGTTTGTGCAAAGATTTGTCCAACAAAGGCAATAAATTATGAAATGCAGGATGAAATAGTAACAGAAGAAGTTGGAGCAATAATAGTTGCAACAGGTTACAGCCTACTTGACCCTGAAAAACTACCAGAGTATGGTGGCGGCAGATATCCCGATGTGATATCAGGCATACAATATGAAAGACTTTTAAATGCCTCAGGTCCAACAGCAGGTCATATTTTAAGACCCTCTGATCATACTGAACCAAAAACGATTGTGTTTGTATCATGTGCCGGTTCAAGGGATAAGTCCATAGGTATCCCATATTGTTCAAATTTCTGCTGTATGTATCTTGCAAAGCAAGCAATCCTTACAAAAGACCATATACCAGATTCTCAATCATATGTATTCTATATGGATATTAGATCCCCTGGAAAAGGCTACGACGAGTTTACTCGCAGGGCTCAAGAAGATTATGGTGTTAAATATATAAGAGGCCGTGTATCGAGGATCTATCCAAAAGGAAAGAAGATGGTTGTAAAAGGAGTTGACACACTTCTTGGTTCACAGGTTGAGATAGAAGCTGATCTTGTTGTCCTTGGAACAGCAGTACTTTCAAATCCTGATGCAGCTCACCTTGCAGAAAAATTACATATCTCCTATGATACATTCGGTTTTTATGTTGAAAGCCATCCAAAATTAAGACCTGTTGAGACAAACACATCAGGTGTTTTCCTTGCCGGTGCATGTCAGGGCCCGAAAGATATTCCTGCATCAGTGGGTCAGGGTAGTGCAGCAGCAAGTAAAGTACTGGCACTTTTCTCAAAGGATATGCTTGAATCAGACCCTGCTGTGGCTAAAGTAGATATAAACAAATGTATTGGCTGTTTAAAATGTGTAAAAACCTGCCCATTCCAGGCTATAAAGGATAAGGAATTACGAGACGGAAGGATTGTGGCCGATGTAATAGAAACTGTCTGTGCCGGCTGCGGTGTATGTACATCAACTTGTCCATGCGGTGCAATCCAGCTTCAGCATTTCACAGATAATCAGTTGCTGGCGGAGGTAAATGCATTATGTCTGGCATAGAGAATAAAGAAATGAGGATAGTTGGCTTTCTGTGTAATTGGTGCTCATATGGTGGTGCAGATACAGCAGGCGTAAGCCGTTTCAAACAACCAACTGACCTCCGTATAATAAGAGTTCCATGTTCAGGAAGAGTAAACCCATTGTTTGTTGTAAAGGCTTTATTAAATGGCGCAGATGGTGTTCTCATATCTGGTTGCCATCCAAGGGATTGTCACTATTCTGATGGTAATTTTTATGCCAGAAGACGCCTTGAGATGTTAAAAAGATTACTTCCTTTTCTGGGAATCGACCATAGAAGATTTCACTATACATGGGTTTCTGCATCTGAAGGTGCAAGATGGCAGCAGGTAGTTAGAGATTTCACAGAAGTAATTCATAAATTAGGCCCGTTGAATCTTACAAGGGAGGCTTAAAGCGTGTCATTAGATAAGCTAAAAGATGCTGTAAAACAAATATTAAATGAAGTAGATGTTGTTATTGGTTATACAGAAGGATTCGATAAAGTCCATGCAACACCTTTATTTATAAATACCCAAGACGAAGTTGATAAACTAATATGGGATCAGAGGTGTGTTCACAATCTCGCTTCATATCTGCCGTCATTAAAAAGAAAAAAGGTAGGAGTCATAGTTAAGGGTTGCGATAGCAGAACCATAGTTCAATATATACAAGAAGGTTTGATAAATAAAGAAAATGTGAAAATAATCGGTATACCCTGCACTGGCGTTATAAGCTTAAAAAAGCTATTAAAGGCAGTAGATTTTGCAAATATCGATGACATAACATTTGAAGGTAATGGTAATGTAAATGTAAAGACCGATAAAGAGACCAAGACTTTCTCCTTGATGGATATAGCGCCTGATAAATGCAAGACTTGTCAGTATCCTACACCTTTAGTATATGATGTTTTAATTGGTGATCCCATAAAGTCTGATAAACCAAAAGAAAGCGTTTATGAAGATATAATTGAATTTGATAAAAAGAGCCTTGAGGAAAAACTGGCATACTGGCAAAAAGAATTTGATCGCTGTATCCGCTGCTATGCCTGTAGAAATGCATGTCCCATGTGCGTATGTCAGGATAGTTGTATTGCAGAAAGCCGTGAACCGCACTGGATCAGCCAGCGTGCTACATTGACAGAGAAGTTTATGTTTCATCTGATCCATACAGTACACCTTGCAGGTAGGTGTGTTGAGTGTGGTGAATGTGAAAGGGCATGTCCAATGGGAATTCCAGTAAATACATTAAAGAGAAAGATAAATTTAGAAATGAAAGAATTATTTGATTATGTACCAGGGGTAAACCCTGACGATAAACCCCCAATGTACACCTTTAATGTAGATGAGTTGAAAATTAAGGAGCATAAAATCGGATGACAGAATTAGGTTTTCTTAAAAAAGAGAATTTAGTGGAATTTTTAAAGGAATTAACAACGAAATTTGCTGTTTATGTTCCGGTTGAAGATGATGATGTGGTTACATTTAAACCATTTCAGGAAAACAAAACCATCTGCCTTGATAGACCTGCTAATATTCCACCAAAGACTGTTATATTTCCTCAATATGAAACTTTATTGACATTTACTTTTTCAAAAAAAGAGGACAAACCTGATAAGATTGATGTAAAGATACAGGAGAAGATGGATTTTAAAGATACAATTATCTTTGCTGCAAGGCCCTGTGATGCAAAAGGTTTTACTGTCTACGATAGGGTATATAAGGATTCAGATATACCAGATCCATACTATACAGGAAGACGTGAGAAAACTGTTATAATAGCTTTAAGCTGTTCTAATGTTTCTCCTGGATGCTTTTGTACAGCTGTAGGTAGCGCACCATCAGACAAAGAAGGTTCAGATGTTTTAATGACAGAAGTAAGCGGTGGATTTGTATTAGAACCAGTAACAGAAAAAGGAAAGGCAGTTATTCAATCAAAATTCATAGAAGATGGTGCAAAATATCTTGAGGAAGCAAAAAAGAAACAGGAAGATATAAAAAATAAGGTAAAAAATCCTTTTAAAAAGGCTGGAAAACCACAAATATCTCAAGAGAAATTTAATGACGATAATTTCTGGGAATCAGCCCTTAACAAATGCTTGAGCTGTGGGGCGTGCACTTTTCTCTGCCCTACATGTTATTGTTTCAACATAACAGATGAAAATAAGATCTGGGAAGCAGAAAGACTGCGTAGCTGGGATGCCTGTATGTTTCCCCATTTTACATTGGAAGCAAGCGGTCACAATCCAAGACCGACAAAATTTCATAGATTTAAAAACAGGGTTGGACATAAGTTCTTATATTATCCTGAAAAATACAACGGCGTGCTTGCGTGCTGTGGATGTGGCAGGTGTATAAGATACTGTCCTGTTTCAGTTGATATAAGTAAAGTTGTGGATGACCTGTCAGATACAACTAATGAAAATAAGACATTAACATCAAATGGGGGAGAAGCATGAAGAATCCCTACCTGCCTGAATTAGCAACCATTACGAAAATCATTGAAGAAACACCAAATATAAAATCTTTTCAAGTTGTTTTTAACGATCCTGAAAAAATGAAGGCCTTTAAATTCGAACCAGGACAGGTTGGACAATTATCGGTCTTCGGGGTTGGAGAATCTACATTTGTTATAAATTCACCCCCTACAAGAATGGAATACCTCCAGTTTAGTGTGATGAGGGTGGGTGAGGTAACAACAGCTTTACACGAACTTCATGAAGGTGATCAGATAGGTGTTAGAGCACCCCTCGGTAACTGGTTTCCTTATGAGGAGATGAAAGGAAAAAATATACTTTTTATCGGTGGTGGGATAGGGCTTGCACCTCTTAGGACCCTTATACTTTTTATACTCGATAACAGAAAAGATTATGAAGATATAACAATAATTTATGGAGCAAGAACACCACCAGACCTTTGCTACAAAGATGACCTAAAAGAATGGGAATCAAGGCCAGATGTAAATCTTATTTTAACAGTAGATAATGAATACCCTGGTTGGGATAAAAGAACGGGCTTTGTTCCAACAGTTTTAAATGAGGTAGCACCAAAACCTGATAATACTATAGCTATTACCTGCGGTCCGCCTATAATGATAAAGTTCGTACTGCAGAATCTCGTAAAATTAAATTTTAAAGATGATCAGATAATAACAACCCTTGAAAAAAGAATGAAATGCGGGATCGGTATCTGCGGTAGATGTAATATTGGTTCTAAATATGTATGCAAGGATGGACCTGTATTTTCTTTAGCCCAACTAAAAAATTTACCACCTGATTTATAATTTTAATTCAAAAAAGATAATTTAAGGCAAGGCAAAAGAAATTGATATCCCTGGTGGTTCTTGCTTAAATTATCTTTTTTATATTGTAGTTCTCTGGTAGATTCTTTTTTGACTTATTAAATCTATCCCAATAGTTCTTTAATTTCTTTAAGATGTTCAGATTTATCGGTGTCATAAATAAATCCTGCATTTTCAAAGGCATGAAGCACATCTTCAATAGTTAATTCTTTTGGTGGCATTGCAGGTTGAAAAAAACTATCTTTACTAATTTCTGAAACTTCTACAACGAGCTTTGCATTAATAAGGGCCTGTAAAATCTCTTTGGTAACAAATATGGGTACCTTTATAATACTGGAAATTTCTTTTATAGTTAAGGGTTTTTTTAATGTATAAAATTGTTTACATATAAGTTTAAATATAGAAAGCAACAGAATTTTCTTAGTATAGATGCTCACATCCAAACTGTGAGGTTTCCAGCCAAAAACGTTTCTATTCTCCGTTGCATAAGCAATCTCAACGCCAAAAAGAACAATAATCCAGCTTAATTTTATCCAGATAAAAAAAAGTGGCAACGCTGCAAGACTCCCGTATATTGCCCCATATCTGGTAACCCCTATTTGAAAATTTATATAAAAATATTGAATGATTTGTAATACTGTTCCTGAAAGTATGGCCCCTGTTATTGCCGGTATAAAAGGTATCCTGCTGTTTGGCATAGTCATATACATTGCTGTAAGCAATAGCCAAAAAGAAATGTAAGATAGTATTTCGAGCAAAATGCTAATGAAATTCATTGTTATTCCTTTAAAACCTAAAAATGTCATTACAGACTCAAGCTTTGTTGATATCAGAATGGTTATACTATTTGAAATCATAAACAGTATTGGCGCAATGATAAAAATGGCCATGTAATCTGTAAATTTTCTTGACAGTGTCCTCTCCTTCTTTATGCCCCAAATTTCATTAAATGCAAATTCAATTTTTCCAAGTATAGCTATTACTGTCCACAAAAGAAGTATAATACCTATGCCAGCAATTATACCACCCTTTGCCTGTTCGAGAAGATTTCTGGAAAATTTTAAAATCTGTTCTGTAATTTCTATCTGCCATTTTGCATTCAATGCAATTTTTATAATTTGTTTTTCAACAAATTTTTCTATACCAAAACCCTTGGCTATGCTAAACACAACTGCTATGACAGGAACTATGTTGAGTATTGTATAATATGTGAGCACAGAGGCGTGATCTATAGTCTTTCTCTTATAAAAATTGAATATGGCAAGAAAAATAATCCTTAAAACCAATATTGGATATGCTTTATATGCTGGTAATTTATCTATATCGATTTCCCATATTCTATCTTTTACAAAATGCTTTATCGTTTTAATCATCTGTTATTAAGTGACTATATTACATCCCGTAATTAAAATGTCAAGATTATTGCTATTTTTTATGATAAAGGCTTTATAAGGGAATTAATTAGCCGACAGTGGGATTTGAACCCGCGACCTGCGCATTACGAGTGCGCTGCTCTACCGCTGAGCTATGTCGGCATGCTGTTTAAATATATAATATATAAAAGGTATATCTTGCAAGCATGATAAACATAATGTGGAGATATTTTATAAAAAACTCGATTTTAGATGAATTTATAAGTATATTAATTATATGAATGAAGTTATAGACCAACCAAAAATACACTCTATATTAATTGTAGACGATTCCCCAGATATAATTGTGATGCTAAGTGCTTTGTTAAAAGACTTATACAAAACAAAGATTGCAACAAATGGCGAAAAGGCATTGAAAATACTTGAGTTTTCAGACAAACCCGATTTAATTCTCCTTGATATAGTTATGCCCGGTATGGATGGTTATGAGGTTTTAAGACAGATAAAATCAAATCCTGATACCTGGGATATTCCTGTAATTTTTTTAACATCCCAGACAGGTGTTCAGGAAGAAAAGAAGGGGCTTGAGTTAGGTGCTGTGGATTATATTATAAAGCCTATAAGCCCTCCTATACTGCTTGCAAGGATAAAGAACCATCTAATGTTGAAAGACGCAAGGGATTTTTTAAAAGATAAAAACAAATTTTTGGAAAAAGAGATATTAAAACGCACTCAAGAGATAATTGCCATTCAAGATGTAACGATTATGGCTTTAGCATCCCTTGCAGAAACCAGAGATACAGAAACAGGTAACCATATTAAACGGACTCAAACATATGTAAAATTAATTGCCAATAAATTAAAAAACCATCCAAGATTTAAACGTTTTCTTACAGATGCAAATATAGAACTGCTCTATAAATCAGCACCATTACATGATATTGGTAAGGTAGGTGTGCCAGATAACATACTTCTTAAACCTGCAAAGCTTACACATGAAGAATTTAAAATTATGCAAAGACATACAATATTAGGAAGGGATGCAATTTTATCTGCCGAACAGAGAATCGGTAAAATAAGGTCTTTTCTTGATATTGCAAAGGAAATTGCATACTCTCATCAGGAGAAGTGGTGCGGTACAGGTTATCCTGAAGGTTTAGCTGGCGATGACATTCCCATCTCAGCAAGACTTATGGCAGTAGCAGATGTTTATGATGCCCTCATAACTAAAAGAATATACAAACCTGCCTTTCCCCATGAACAGGCAGTAGAGATCATAAAATCAGGTTATGGTATACACTTTGACCCAGATGTAGTAGATGCCTTTTTAAAAGTATCAGACCAGTGTTTTGAAATTGCCCAGAAATACTCATCTGCTGAAGAAGATATAAAAAGAAGATAATTTTAAAGTAATTCTTTTAACAAGTTATTAAATTCATCATAATTTGCATATAGGAAGCATCCCTAACTCCGTGATTGAAAATAATTAAGGCTCACCCTATACTATTTTCAACCAATAAAAGCATAGGGGGTGAGCCTATGAAGGAGATAAGGATATCCTTCACAATAAGTATACCATTAAAACAGACAGACATCCACTGGATAGAGGAGGTATGAGCTGGTATAAAAGTGGTGCAAATCCATTATTAAGACTCAGGCTTTTGAAACTCAATGGTGAGTGGGATACCTATTGGCAGCAAAGGCGAAAGGAGTTTATCCGACATGCAGCCTGAATTGAATTCTATCACGGAAAAAGGGATGCTTACACTGTGAATTAAAAAATTGACTTTTATCTTTATTTTGTATAGCATAACAATTTAATATCAAGATGGAAAAGGATGATATAAAAGAAGAGATATTTGAGGATGCAAAAAGAAAGCATGCATTTCTCGATAAAAGATTACAGATGCTTTTAAGAAAGCCTTATTTAACAGAAGAAGAAGAAATGGAGATAAAGATATTGAAAAAGAAAAAGCTCTATTATAAAGACATAATGGAAAGGGCTAAAGAAGATATAGAAAGAGGGGAAAAGGGTTGAAAAAAACAGGTTCACAGATTTTTGTGGAATCTTTAAAAATGGAAGGGGTTGACACCATTTTTTGTTACCCCGGTGGTGCAACACTGAATATTACAGATGCATTGTGTAGCTGCCCAGAGATAAAACAGATTGTGGTGAGGCACGAACAGGGTGGTGTCCATGCAGCAGACGGTTATGCAAGGGCATCTGGTAAGGTCGGTGTGTGCCTTGTTACATCTGGTCCAGGGGCAACAAATACTGTTACAGGTATAGCTACTGCATATATGGATTCTATTCCTATTGTGGTTTTTACCTGTCAGGTAACAACCTCACTTATCGGCAACGATGCATTTCAAGAGGCAGATATAGTAGGTATTACAAGACCCTGCACCAAACACAACTACCTTGTAAAGGATGTAAAAGACCTGGCACGTATAATAAAAGAGGCATTTTATATCGCAAGATCAGGTAGACCAGGTCCTGTTCTTGTGGACATACCAAAAGATGTAACTGCCAATGTATGCGATTTTAAATACCCTGACAAGGTTTTTATAAGAAGTTATCAACCTACTTATGTGGGTCATCCCGGACAGATAAAAAGGGCTGTGAAGCTCATATTATCCTCAAAAAAACCTGTTTTATTTACAGGGGGAGGTATAATATCCTCCAATGCAACGGAGGAACTTATTAAATTTGCAGAATTGTTATCCCTTCCAGTTACAAATACCCTTATGGGTCTTGGCGGTTTCCCTGGCAACCACAGACAGTTTATGGGTATGTTGGGGATGCACGGCACATATGCCGCAAATATGGCCATATCCCATTCAGACATTTTAATAGCCATAGGTGCGAGATTTGACGACAGGGCTACAGGAAAAACAGAAGATTTTGCCCCTGAGGCAAACATTATCCATGTTGATATAGATCCTACATCTATCAGTAAGAATATAAAGGTGCACATTCCCATAGTCGGGGATTCTAAAAATGTTATTAAAAAAATGCTCGAATTCTTAGAGGAAGAAAAAGAGGCAATCAAGGCCTACAAGGAAAATATAAAAGCATGGTTAAAACAGATAGAAGAGTGGAAAAATACTCATCCCCTTACATATAGTAAAAATGGCAAGTTAAAACCTCAATACGTCATAGAAAGGATATACAACCTCACAAAGGGAAATGCCATCATATCCACAGAGGTGGGGCAAAACCAGATGTGGACTGCCCAGTTTTATAAATTTCACAAACCGAGAACCATTTTAACTTCTGGAGGTCTTGGAACCATGGGTTATGGCTTTCCAGCAGCCATAGGCGCCCAGGTAGCCTTTCCAGATAAGCTTGTAATAGATATAGCAGGTGACGGCAGTATACAGATGAATATCCAGGAACTTGCAACTGCAGTACAATTTAATCTTCCTGTTAAGGTTGTCATATTGAATAACCGTTTTCTTGGTATGGTTAGGCAGTGGCAGGAATTGTTTTATGAAAAAAGATATACCTGGACACATATGAACTATGCACCTGATTTTGTAAAACTTGCAGAAGCATACGGTGCCGCTGGATACAGAATTGAAAAAGAAGAGGAAGTGGATAAAATCTTAAAAGAGGCCTTTTCTAATGGCAGACCAACCTTTATTGATGTCCATGTAGACCCTGATGAAAATGTATACCCTATGGTTCCGGCAGGCGCCTCATTGAGAGATATGCTGCTTGTTTAGGAGGGTCCATTGAGACACATAATTTCTGTGCTTGTAGAAAACGAATTCGGTGTTTTATCAAGGGTTGCAGGTCTATTCAGCGGGAGGGGCTTTAATATAGAAAGTCTATGCGTTGCAGAAACCCTCGACCCTACCATATCCTGTATGACCATAGTTACATCAGGCAACGATGACATTATTGAACAAATATTAAAACAGTTAAATAAACTTATAAATGTGATAAAGGTAACGGACTTCAGGGATATAGACTATGTTACAAGGGAGATGGTCCTTGTTAAGGTAAAGGCAGAGGAAAAGACAAGGGAAGAGGTTTTAAGGATTGTGGAGATTTTCAGGGGTAAAGTAATAGATGTCTCACAGAAGACATATACTCTCCTTATGACTGGTGACGAAGACAAAATCAAGGCCTTTTTGGCTCTTTTAAAACCAATAGGGATTAAAGAACTCGTAAGAACCGGTTCTGTGGCCATAGCAAGAGGAGATAAGGCAATAAAAATAAAAGAAAGGCAAGAAAAAGGAGGAGAAGATGGCTAAAATATACTACGACAAGGATGCGGACCTTAACATCTTAAAAGGTATAAAGGTGGCGATAATAGGTTACGGAAGCCAGGGGCATGCGCAGGCATTGAATTTAAGAGACAGTGGTGTCGATGTGATTGTAGCAGAGCTGGAAGGCACAGCGAACTATAAGCTTGCCAAAGAGCATGGCTTTAAACCTGTAAGTGCTGCACAGGCTTCAAAAGAGGCTGATATGATTCAGATCCTTGCACAGGATAATGTCCAGGCAGCTTTATACAAAAACGAGATAGAGAAAAATCTAAAAAAGGGAAAGACACTTGTGTTTTCCCATGGATTTAATATTCACTACGGTCAGATTGTCCCCCCTCCATATGTGGATGTAATAATGATTGCACCTAAAGGCCCTGGTCACCTTGTAAGAAGGGAATTTGAAAAAGGCGCCGGAGTCCCATCCCTTATCGCAGTTTATCAGGATTATACAAAACAGGCAAAGAACAAGGCCCTTGCCTACGCAAAGGGTATAGGTGCTACAAGAGCAGGTGTTATAGAAACCACTTTTAAGGAAGAAACAGAAACAGACTTATTTGGAGAACAGGCTGTGCTCTGTGGAGGAGTTTCAGAACTGGTAAGGGCAGGCTTTGATACCCTCGTTGAAGCAGGTTATCAGCCTGAGATAGCATATTTCGAATGCCTTCATGAATTAAAACTCATAGTGGACCTTATGTATGAAGGCGGCATATCTTATATGAGATATTCCATAAGCGATACTGCAGAATATGGTGATATGACAAGAGGCAGAAGGATAATAAATAAAGATACTCGAGAAGAGATGCGAAGGATATTAAAAGAGATTCAAACAGGTGAATTCGCAAGGGAATGGATAATGGAAAACATCACAGGAAGACCTGTGTATAATGCCATTAAGAAAATGGATGCAGAACACCTTATTGAAAAGGTGGGTAAACAATTAAGGTCCATGATGAAATGGATTGGGAGTAAAGATTGAGAGGTTTCCCTATCGCAAGGGAAGGGTATGCATATATTACCCTTTCCCTTGTTTTTACTGTAGTTCTCTTTCTCTTGAAAATACCCATTGTACCGATAATAAGTTTTATCTTTTTTCTTTTCTGTCTTTATTTTTTCAGAAATCCCCTAAGGTATCCTTCTGTTGAAGATAAAGATACACTCATATCCCCTGCTGACGGAAAAGTAATAGAAATAAAAGAGATGGAAGAAGGAGAATTTTTAAAGGAACATGCAACGAGGTTAAGTATTTTTATGTCCCTTTCGGATGTCCATGTTAACAGGGCACCATGTGAGGGGATGATTAAAAAGGTGGTTCATAGGGACGGCGAATTCGCCCTTGCCTTTAAAAAGGATATTGAAAAAGAAAACGAGCGAAACTATATACTTATAGAAAATAATAATAATGAAAAGATACTCGTTGTACAGATAGCGGGATTTCTTGCAAGAAGAATCACATCCTACGTCAGAGAAGGTATGGGTATAAATAAAGGTGAACCTATTGGTATTATTGCATTCGGTTCAAGGGTTGATATTTATTTTCCAAAACATTACAAAATTATGGTATCATTAAATAGTAAAGTAAAGGCAGGTATAACTGTAATTGCAAAAAAGGGGGTTTTATGAGAAAGAAAAAAGGGACGGGCATATATATCTTACCCAATATACTTACTTCCATCAGTCTTCTCTCCGGTTTTTATTCCATTATTTCTACCATAGATAGAAAGTTCATATATGCAAGCATTGCTATATTTATTTCAGGTATATTCGATATGCTCGATGGAAGGGTTGCAAGGTTGACCGGCTCGAGTAGCCGTTTTGGCGTTGAATACGATTCTTTATGTGACCTTATAGCCTTTGGGGTTGCCCCTGGGCTTTTAGTGTATCTCTGGGCATTAAAAGGTTACGGTAGATTTGGGTGGCTGGCAGCCTTTCTCTATGTGGCATGTGGTGCGTTAAGGCTTGCCCGTTTCAATATCCAGATGGATAATACCCAGAAAAGACACTTTCTCGGATTACCCATACCTGCGGCAGCCATAACAATTGCAGGGAGCGTTTTGTTTTATTCATGGCTTGGTTTTAAAAGTGAACTAAAGACCATAGTTATGCCCATCATGGTGTATTTACTGGCATTTCTAATGGTAAGCGAGATTAAATATTACAGTTTTAAAGACATGCCCTTTTTTAAAGGAAGGCCTTTTCGCTCAACCGTTGCCGTTGTCCTTTTGCTTGTCATTATTTTTATAGAACCAAAGGTGACCCTATTCGTTCTTGCATCCCTTTATCTATTATCCGGACCGGTGTATACCTTTTTTAACAGGAGAAAGCCTATAGGTGAAGAGCAGCCCCGTTTGAGAGAAAATATATCAGAGAAAGATGGTCTTCTATAAAGGCGTCTGCCTTTAATTTCCTGTTTTTATAGGCAATGAATTTTACACCTGCTGATTTTGCAGTCTCCCTGTCTACTTCAGAATCGCCGATAAAAACCACATTATCCTTTTCTAATTTAAAGTTATGGATTATCTTTTCCACAGATTCAGGATGTGGTTTAGGGTTTGCCACATCGAGGGCGGTTACGACCATATCAAAATAATTCCAGAGGTTATATCTTTCCATAATGTGTTTCATTGTAGTTGTTCTGTTTGTGCTTATCGCTCTCTTAATGCCTTTTGATTTTAATATATCAAGGGTTTCAATGAGGTTTGGCTCTATCTTTAAATATATTATAAAGTCTTTTAACTGAACATTGTTTTTTAAAAATCCTAATGCCTTTTCTTGCATTTCAGGTTCTTTAAACATGTATTTGATAGATTCAAAAACAGTATGAGTATGACAGTACATTATCTCTTCTTCTGTAAGTTCACCTCTGTCCATTGAAACGGCTATATAGTTATAAAGTCTTTTATTGGCCTCAAGGGAATCAAACATTACACCATCACAATCGTATATGACACATTTTATATTCCATTTCATATCACCCATTTTTACTCTCCCGAATTTAATGACTTTTTTAGTTTAATAGAAAACAAAACAAAAAGAAAGGATTATTCATCTGCCTTTACAATTCTGAATAATATTGGTCTTATAAGCCTTCCCTTACATATAGGGCATTTTCCAGGTGTCGTCAGTTTACCTCTCTTTTTAAAAATAAAATTACATTGCTCGCAACGGGCAGATTCGATTATAAGCTGCCGCTCTGTCCTGTTCATGGTTTTTTTTTATATGTTCTATGTGATTGGGCACATCCTTTTGCGGGATTTTAAGATAACGGGCAATTTCCCTTGCTGAAAGTGTATATTCTTCAAGAAGCGCCATTATATACCTTCTAATGGTCTCATGTCTTTCTTCAGGGACAAAGGTATTTTTTGATACATTTGTCATTTTAATCCCTCAATCCATTTTCTAAGCCTGCTGCACCCTTCCTTTAGTCTTTCAAGACTGTTTGCATATGAAAACCTTACGTGGCTTTCTGCCCTGAAATTTCCGAAATCATATCCAGGTGTTATGGCTACCCTTGCCTCATAAAGGGCCCTTTTTACAAAATCCATGCTGTCCATACCCCATTTTTCAATCCCTGCATATATGTAGAAAGCACCATCTGGGACCACAGGAATATAAAACCCCATGCCTTTCAGTTCGTTTATCATGAAGTCCCTTCTTTTTTTGTATGTGTTTTTCATCATTTCAATATCAGCTTCGGCATCGAAAGCCTTTAAAGATGCATACTGTGAAATGGAAGGAGACGAGATATAGACATTCTGACCTATTTTTTTAGCAGTCCTTATAAACCATTCAGGCACAATCATCCATCCCAGTCTCCAGCCTGTCATGGCATATGTTTTAGAAAATCCGTCCACTACGAAAATATCCTCTGATATGGATGCAGCGGTAAATTTCTTATCTGAGTAGTTAAGACCTGAATATATCTCATCTATGATTAGAAGACCATCTCTTTTGGAGACCTCTTTATAAAGCCCTTTTATAGTTTCTATATCATAAACCGAACCTGTAGGATTGGATGGATTGGAAATAACAAGAAAGTCCGGTTTGTATTCGAGGTTTATGATATGTTCCTCTGTTAGCATGTATGCTGACTGTTCAGTAACAGGAATCATATAAACATTTGCCTCTACGAGATAACCGAAGTTCTTGTAACAAGGGTAACCGGGATCTGAAATGATTAAATTTTTCCCCCTCTCAAGTAAACCCAGAAAAATTATGGCAAAAGCACCTGAGGTGCCAATTGTTATGATTATCCTTTCCTTTTGGATAGTTAAACCGTAGGACTTAAGATAATACTTTTGTATCTTTTCCCTTAATTCAGCTAAACCGAGACTGTTCGTATAGAATGTCCTGTCCTCCTGGATTGCCTTTTGCCCCTCTTTTTTTATAATATCTGGCGTGGGAAAATCAGGTTCTCCCACCTCCATGTGGACTATGTCCTCACCCTTTGCCTCCATTTCTTTGGCCGCCTCTAGTAATTCCATTACATGGAATGGCGTAACCCTTTCTATCCTCTTTGATAGATATTTATTTTCCATATTTACCCCTTTTTAGAGTTTTAGCTCCATCTTTTCAAGGGCAAGGAGCCTGTCCCTCAGCTGGGCTGCTTTTTCAAAATCCCATTTTTTTGCAGCTTCGTTTATCTCTTTCCTCAATTTTTTTAACATTTTTGAAAATTTTTTCGGTTCTATATTCTTTTTATCAAACTCATCTATGGGCACCGTATAATAGTCCCTTTCATAAATAGAGGAGAGTATGTCCACCACTGATTTTTTAATGCCCTCCGGTGTTATGTTGTTTTCTATATTATATTTCAGCTGAATTTTTCTCCTTCTCTCTGTTTCAGATATAGCCCTCTTCATAGATGGCGTTATTGTATCGGCAAACATAATAACCCTTCCGTTTATGTTCCTTGCAGCCCTGCCACATGTCTGGATGAGGGATGTTTCAGACCTCAAAAAGCCCTCTTTATCTGCATCGAGTATGGCCACGAGGGAGACCTCAGGGAGGTCAAGCCCTTCCCTCAATAGATTAACACCTACAAGGACATGGAATTTGCCTATCCTCAAATCCCTCACTATGGCAACGCGCTCGAGGGTATCTATATCAGAATGGAGATATTTTGCCTTAATACCTCTATCGAGAAGGAAATCTGTGAGTTCTTCGGCAAATCTCTTAGTAAGGGTTGTCACAAGTACCCTTTCGTTTCTTAAGATCACTTGCTTTATTTCTTCCAGCAAGGCATTTAATTGATTTGTAGCAGGCATTACCTCTATCTCAGGATCCATAAGACCTGTAGGCCTTATTATCTGCTCAACCACATATCCCTTTGACTGTTCAAGTTCGTATTTTCCTGGCGTTGCAGATACGTATAAAACCTGATTTATCCTTTCTCTGAACTCATCGAATGTAAGGGGTCTGTTGTCTAAGGCAGAGGGCAACCTGAATCCATACTCTACAAGGGTCTCCTTTCTTGACCTATCGCCCCTGTACATGCCCACCAGCTGGGGAATGGTAACATGACTTTCATCTATGATTATGAGGGCATCGTGCGGTAGATAATCGATGAGCGTTGGAGGTGGTTCCCCTGGTTTTCTACCTGTTAGATGTCTTGAATAGTTTTCTATACCCTGACAGTATCCTATCTCTTCCATCATTTCTAAATCGTATTTTGTCCTCATCTCCAGTCTCTGCGCCTCAAGGAGTTTGTTCTGAGATTTAAGAAAGGCCAGATGCTCCTTTAGCTCTTGTTTTATGGATTCTATGGCTGTCTCAAGGGTATGCCTTGGCGTGACATAATGGGAAGTGGGGAAGATGGTCAACCTTTTCAATATTTCTTTAACAGAGCCGCTTAAAGGATCAATGGTTAAAATATTAGCAATCCTGTCATCTTCGATGATTATTCTGTACGCATTATCTTCTTCATAAGGCGGAAATATGTCTATGTTGGCCCCCCTTACCTTGAATTTTCCCCTGTAGAAGTCTATATCGTTTCTTTCATACTGGCATTCGATGAGTTTTCCAAGGAATGCCTCTCTTGTAATATTATCTCCCTTTTCAAGGGTTATTAACATACCATAGTATGCCTCAGGTGAACCCAATCCGTATATGCATGAAACACTTGCCACTATTATTGTATCGGGCCTTTCAAAAAGGGCATTTGTGGCAAGAAGCCTCAACTTATCAATCTCTTCGTTTATAGATGAGTCCTTTTCAATGTATGTATCTGTTGAAGGGATATATGCCTCAGGTTGATAATAATCATAATAACTTACAAAAAAATGCACCTCGTTTTCTGGAAAAAGGTTTTTGAATTCACCATATAATTGAGCTGCAAGGGTTTTATTATGAGAAATAATAAGGGTTGTTTTCTGAACACGCTCTATAACGTTTGCCATGGTAAATGTTTTACCTGAACCTGTAACACCCAGTAACACCTGATGCTTTACACCTTTTTTAATATTTTCAGAGATCTTTTCTATTGCCTGAGGTTGATCTCCAGAAGGCTTATAATTACTAACAAGTTTAAATCTTTTCATTCTAACATATGCACCTGTAAAAAATTATGGTTCTAATGGATTGAACCTTTAATAACTTAGATAAAATGATACAAAATTAGGACAAAATACTCAATCCTTAAAAGTTTTAGACGATTGACAGTTCCTGTGGTTAGATGTTACATTTTTATGTGCCCCATTTAGCAATTCTTAAAAAGAAGATTTATTTTTATATATTTAATGAAATCGTAGAAATTCTGCTCATTTCTCTTGCAGTTTTAACCTTTATAATGGTTACAGGAAGGATCGGCCAGATAACAGATCTAATCATCAATAAAGGGGTTGAAATAAAAGATATAGTGTTGCTTATAGTGTATTCTTCACCGCCTTATCTTACCTTCACACTGCCCATGTCTTTTTTATTATCCACAATTGTTGTGCTTGGAAGGCTATCTACGGAGAATGAAATACTTGCCTTAAAGGCACATGGAATAAATCTCAATATGTTGTATATACCTGTGGCTATACTGGGTATTGCCATAACCATATTCGGGATCTTAAATACTCTTTTGTTTTTACCAAATAGTGGAGACCTTTTCAGGAAAAACTTAATTAATATCGTTAAAAAAGGTATTACCCTGGAAGACCGAGAAGGAATATTCACAGATAACATTCCCGGGATTGTTATATATGTGGATAAAGTAGATACAGACAATAAAAGACTAAAAGGCGTTCTTGTTTCAGACGACAGGGATAATGAGATAAAACAGACAATCACTGCTAAAAGTGGTATTATTAACCTTGACCCTGTCACAATGGATTTAAACTTTATCCTTGAAGATGGAAATCTTCACAGATGGGAAAAGAAAAAGGATATTTACAGAAACCTGTATTTTAAAGAATATCTCTTTTCAATCAATCTTGAAAAGAATATACCCCAGAATGTGCCTTTGAGGAAAAGACCATATGAGATGGATATAAAAGACCTGAAAAAGGCCATGATAAATGCAAATGCACTGGATAGATATGAATTAAACCTCGAAATATATAAAAAATTTTCAATCCCCTTTTCATGCATATCTTTTATCTTTTTAACAGTGCCCCTTGGAATCAGAAGAAGAATAGAAGGAAAACTTTCAGGTATTGCGTATAGCCTGTTAATTTTTATACTTTACTATGTGCTTATGGCATTTACAGAGAACATAGGTAAAAACCTTCAACTCCCCGCATTTTTCACTTCCTTTTTACCTAACATTATAATCCTTTTTATAGGATTGTTTCTCATGAGGAATATTAATTATGAAGAATATGAGACAATAACGGAAAGAATAAGACATACATGGAGAGCTTATCTTGAAAAAACTAAATAAATACCTCCTGAAAAATGTTTTAACATTACTCTTTGTGACCGAACTGGCAGGGATAGTAATCTTTATTACCATAGAGTTTTTCGAACATATGGATATTTTCACATCCACATTCAGGAATTTTTTAAACAGTATAATATATTTGTTTTTAAGGACACCTTACTATATAAATCTCATGCTACCACTTGCATTTTTAATATCCATGCTCGTGCTTCTCATTATAATGATAAGAAATAATGAAATCATAACGTTGAGAACATCAGGTATCAGCACCATTTCCATTATGTTACCTTTTATAGGTCTTTCTATTATCCTTGCCCTTTTTTCCTTTTCCATATCCGAATGGATTAAACCTTTCAGCTCCCAGGCCGCTGAATATATATACAGGGTTAAAATTAAAAAAGAAGAACCCTATGTGTTTTTAAAAAACGATAAAATCTGGTTTAAAAGGGGGAATCTCATACACAATATAGATCACTATGACCAGAAAAAGGATACTATAACAGGACTTAGTGTCATTGAACTGTCCGATGAATATGCCATTCAAAAAAAAATCTATGCCGAAAAAGGACAGTGGTTAAACGATTCGTGGATTTTCTATAATGTAATAGAGAGAAGATTCGATAGAGAACATATTGTTGAAAAAAAGGTCTATAAGGAATTAAAGGACATTATAAAGGAGAATCCCTCTGTATTTAAAGTTACTGAAAGAAATCCTGAAGACATGAGCTACAGGGAATTATCGAGATACATAAAAAAATTGAAAAGGGATGGTCATGATGTGAAAAGATACCTTGTAGACCTATATAACAAGATATCCTTCCCCTTTATAAATCTTATAATGGTTTTTGCCGCATTTTCTGTTGGTTTGAGATATGTAAAAACAAAACATATATCAAGGGGTATCCTAACAGGCATATCATTGGGTATTCTATACTGGTTTTTTCATCACATCTCCCTTTCCTTCGGTTATTCTGATATATTTCCCCCTGTTTTTGCTGCCTGGCTTGCAAATATCCTGTTTTTTTCTTTTGGTTTGATAGGGATTGTTACGCTAAGAACATAAAAAGATTATTAAATAATGAAGGCTTATCTTGATATAGAGACAGATAAAAAGGGCAATATATGTGTTATAGGTATATATTTAGAAAGATACGGTTTTTTTCAATTAAGCGGGGAAGAGATAACACAAAATAAAATATATAAAATCATAAACCTTGCCGATATCATAGTTTCCTTCAATGGCGATAATTTTGACCTGCCTATGATAAAAAAATGTCTTGACCTCGATTTAAAACAGACCCATAAATCAATAGACCTTTTAAAAATTAAAAGAAAATTAGGTATCAGAGGTGGTCTTAAAGAACTGGAAAAGATGTTCGGCATTAAAAGAAAAACAGAGGGTATGAATGGATATAATGCCATGACACTGTGGGAGATATACATAAAAAAAGGAAGGTTAGATGCCTTGAACCTTCTTCTCCAGTATAATCGGGAGGATGTTTTAAATCTTATTCCCCTTGAAAAGATACTTTCACAACAATTAGGAGGTCCATTGATATGATAGAGGTATTCGAATTAAAGTCCAGCTATAATACCATAAAAGGTATAATGGATATACCTGAAGGAAAAGGCAGAGTTCCATGCGTAATCCTTTCCCACGGGCTTGTAAGTTCAAAGGAAAGTTCAAAATACATTGCCCTGTCAGAGGCCTTTAGAAGGGTAAATATTGCTACATGCAGATTCGATTATCATGGATGTGGTGAAAGTTCTGGAAAAATAGAAGATACAACGCTAACAATAAGACTTGATAATTTAAACACAGTAACAGAATTTGTGTTAAAACATGGGGCAATAGATGTGGAGAGGATAGGGTTACTGGGAAGTAGTTTTGGCGGCGTAACAAGCATTATTAAGGCTGCCAGGGACAAGAGAATTAAATGTGTCTCCTTCTGGGCAACGCCTTATAAATTAGAAAAAAGGGAAGATGAAGACATATCAGGCATAAAATTCAATGAGGAAATTTTTAGAGATTTTTCCAGATATAACATCCTCTCTGAAGCAAATGGGGTCTCTTGTGCCCTTGGTATTCATGGAGATTCAGACGATGTCGTGCCCTATGAGGAGGGTATTGAGATATTTAAACATATCCAGGAACCAAAGAGATTTGAACTCATTGAAGGGGCAGACCATATATTTTCAGACCCTGCCCACAGAGAGAAGGTGATAGAACTGTCAGTCCGCTGGTTTGTGCATTTCTTCTTTGAATAATGGGCTGTTTTCTTTGTGTTTTTTTTCCCATTTCATCTTTACCCTTTCCTTGATAAGGTCTCCTACAACATAACTCAACCCAATACCAAGGGCAAGGGAAAGGGTCAGGATTATACCGCCGAAAATAATAAGAAAACTTATCGTTATTATCGTATTCCCAATACCTATATATTCGAACACAATGCCAAAGGTGATTATTATAAGGAATATACGGATGCTCTTTGTGATAATATCCCCGTATTTCAGGTTTGCATTTTCACAGGCAAGAAAGATTAACCTGCCGATAAAATTACTGAATATAATACCTATTATGACAATCAAGATTGATATTACTATGGTAGGGAGGGTTGCTGTTATTTTAGAGGCATATTCGCTGAACTGGGTTATGCCGATAAAATTCATACCAAACGAGAAAAATACGACTATAAAAATCCAGAATGCTATCTTGCTTATGATTACAGAAGGCAGGGTTTTAACATCCCCCTTTTTAAGAAAATTTACAATCCCCACATCCTCTGCCCACTTATCGAATTTAAATATCATCAGAATCTTTGCAAGCAGTTTTTTTACAAACCAGCTTATAATAAAACCACCGATCATAACCACTATCATAACTATTACGTTGAGAAAGATATCTGTAAAGTTTTCGTATAAATCTAAAAAAAGGTCTCTAAAAAATTCTTTCATAACAAAATCTTATTCGATATAACCTTCCCGTGTCAATGAAAAATAAGGGTTTTTTATTGACATAAATGAAATTTTATATAAAAATCTTCTAAAAATAATTTTTAAAAGGGGTAATATGTTTAAAAGAACTTTTTTACTGAGTTTTTTTGTTCTGGCTTTTTTAGTGAGTAGCTTTTCAGTGGTAGATGCTAAGATTATTGTAAAATACGGACACGTGGGCCCTCCTGTTCATCCCCAGCACAAAGGTGCCCTTGCCTTTGCAAAATATGTAACTGAGAAGACAAAGGGTGAGATTGAAGTCCAGGTATTTCCTCTTGGACAATTGGGTGGTGAGCGCTCTATGACAGAGCAGGTGCAATCAGGTACACTCCACATGACAGCCGTTACATCCGGTGTTCTGTCCAATTTTGTGCCCCAGATAGGTATTATAGAACTTCCTTTCATATACCCGAACAGGGAGGTGGCATATAAAGTCCTCGACGATAAAGAGGTAAAAGAAAAATTTGCAAAATTTTGCGATGAAAAAGGATTTGTTTTTATCGGATATACTGAAAATGAATTCAGGGATATTACAAATTCTAAAAGACCAATTAGAAAACCCGAAGACTTAAAGGGTCTCAAAATAAGGGTCATAGAGAGCCCTATTTTTATCGATACATTTAAGGCCTTAGGTGCAAATCCCACGCCCATGCCTTTTCCTGAAATATACAATGCCCTGCAGCAAAAGGTCATAGACGGTCAAGACAACCCCATCTATACATCGATAATGATGAAGTTTACAGAGGTAAATAAATATGCCACCATTACAAATCACATACTTACAGAGTGTCCAGTAATTGTAAATAAAAAATTCTGGAATTCCCTTACACCGGAACAGCAAAGGATATTCAGAGAGGCAGCAGATGTTCAGATAAAGGTGAACAGAGAAGAAAATGCAAAAAATAGAATAGAGGCCTTAGAAAAGGCAAAACAGCAGAAGGTAGAGGTTGTAATATTATCGAAAAAAGAACTGGATGAATTTAGAAAAGCAGTAAAACCGGTACTCGAAAAGTATAGAGGCATCTTTGGTCCTGAATGGTATGATTTTTATATGAACAAGATTAAATATTATTCCAAGTAAAGATAATTTTAGGTGGGGGTCTTAGTATAGACCCCCTTTTTTAAAATGGAAAAGTTTTTAAAAGGTTTAAACAGATTTGAAGAAGGGTTATGCGGAGTACTGCTACTCGGTCTTGCATGTCTTACATTTGTCGAGACATTTCTTCGCTACACAGTATCTTATTCATTTTCATGGTTTCAGGAATTTGCTAACTATACCTTAATTTTTTCCACATATCTTGGGGCATCCATTGGTGTAAAGTACGGCATGCACTTTTCAATGGAAGCAGTAACAGAATATACACCTGACAGGATAAGCCATCTTTTAAAGACAATAGCATATTTTATATCAGGTCTTGCTGTTATACTTTTTATTTATTTCGGGATAAGGCACATTCAGTCTATTATAAAATTCGGTGTAAAAAGTCCTTCCATGCAGATACCAATGTATATACCTTATCTGGCAATACCTCTTTTCTCGATTACTATTTCTTTTAGGTTTTTTGTCCTTTCTTATAAACATTTTAAAAAATTTCTAAATAACGAACCTTATCTAAAGGTTAGAAAAAAGGAGACTCATTGAACCTCACCATACTATTTTTATGCTTTTTCATCCTCCTGTCTTTAAGCATACCTATAGCCATCGCCCTCGTTTCTACAACGGCCATCTATCTTTTTTTTATAGCAAAGATACCTCTTACATCCCTGATCCAGCAATTATTCAACGGGCTCGATAACTTTGTCCTGCTGGGAGTTCCTTTTTTTATCCTTGCCGGAAACATCATGGCAAAAGGTGCCATATCAGAACGTCTTGTGAATGTTATGAAGCTATTTGTAGGGAGATTTACAGGAGGCCTTGCCATGGCCTCTATTATGGCCTGTATATTTTTTGCTGCCATATCCGGTTCTTCTCCTGCAACGGTCATAGCCATAGGAAGCATAATGATGCCTGCTTTGATTAAAGAGGGTTATGATGAAAGGTTTTCAATCGGTCTTTTAACCTCTTCAGGTTCTCTGGGTATTTTAATTCCACCGAGCATTCCTATGATACTTTATGCCCTGGTTATGAACATCTCTGTGGCAGAGATATTCATGGCAGGATTTTTACCTGGTTTTTTTATAGGTATGTGCCTTATGATATATTCTTTCATCATGGCAAGAAAATACGGATGGTATTCTAAAACAACATATACGTTAAAAGAAGGCATAAAGATCATAAAAGATGGCATATGGGCAATGTTTTTACCGATTCTCGTTTTGGGTGGCATCTGTGGAGGTGTATTTACCCCCACAGAGGCAGCTGCAGTATCTGTGGTATATGCCCTGTTTATCGAACTTTTTGTCTATAAGGAATTAAAAATAAATAAGCTTTTAAATATATGCAGGGATTCGGCCATACTTTCAGGATGTCTTTTATTTATCCTATCCTGTGCCATGACATTTATATGGTTATTAACCGTTGAACAATTGCCTCAAAAACTCGCAGAGATAATTATAAGCCATGTAGAAAGTAAATGGGTTTTCCTTCTGGGAATAAACTTTGCTTTGCTTATCATAGGTGCCCTTATGGATATAGTTACCGCTTTAATAGTTATATCTCCTGTGCTTGTGGAAACATTAACACGCTATGATATTAATTTTGTCCATTTCGGGATTTTAATGATTATAAATATTGAGTGTGGATTTTTAACACCACCCTTTGGTTTAAACCTCTTTGTATCCATGGCAATCATGAGAAAGACACTGGTAGAGGTTGCAAGGGCAGTATTACCTTTTATTGCCTTATTTATAGGATGTTTATTGGCTATTACCTATCTACCTAAAATTTCATTGCTATTACCTGAATTGCTATTAAAGAGATAATATAATCTATTCAATTCGATATAAATCATGGATTGTCTTGATTATATCACTTGTTGAGTGATTTTTAGGGTCGCCTACTATAGCTACCTTTCCACCGTATGATAGAACTATATCCTTTTCCGGAACAGTCTCCTCTGTATAATCTGTGCCCTTTGCATGGATGTCAGGTTTTAGTTCTAAAAGAAGCCTCTCCATCGTAGGTTCATTAAAAGTTATTACATAATCAACACAACCAATGGCTGTTAAAATTTCAGCCCTTTCCATTGCAGGTGTAACAACCTTCTTTCTCTTGCCGAGTTTTGTAATTGATTCATCATCGTTTATGGCAACTATGAGTATATCCCCCAATTTTTTTGCTGCCCTTAGATATCTTATATGACCCACATGGATGATATCAAAACAGCCATTACCGAATACGATCTTTTTACCCTTACTACGTTCTGTTTCAACTATTTTTTTAAGGGTATTAATGTCCTTTATATATTCACCCATTTGCCTTAAACCATTCCTTTATGTTTCTTTTTAATTCATCGGGGCTAACAGTGGCGGTTCCCCTTTTCATTACCACCACACCTGCAGCAAAATTTGCAATCAAAGATGAAATATAATAGTCTGCACCACTGGCAAGGGAAAGGGTAGCCGCTGCACAAACTGTATCCCCTGCGCCTGTTACATCTGTTACATCATCTGTGCCTGAAATGGGTATATGGTAAATATCCCCATTTTTTAAGAATAAACTCATTCCCTTGTTTCCCCTTGTTATCAAAAGCGCTTCTAACTCCATGAAACCCATAATCGTTTTGCCTACACTTTCAATATCCGTATCTTCCTCAGCAGAACACAGCGCATATGCCTCTGCCTCATTGGGTGTAATCATTGTTATGCCATTATAATTTTTGAGGTTATATCTTGAATCACCTACAATAATCTTATCCTTTGCATTAGTCTTCAGGTATTCTATAATTTCCTTATCAACTGTTCCATGACCGTAATCGGAAAGAATAAATGCATCCATATTTTTTGATATATCATCCATTTTTTTAAAGAGCCTTTTTTTTAATTTTTCTGATACTTTCAGCCCCGGATCTTTATCTATCCTTATTACCTGTTGTTTTGATGTGTGGGTGTCACCTGCGAGTATCCTTGTCTTTGTTATAGTTTCGCCTTTTTGTCTTATAATGCCGTCCAAATCAATATCATTGAATCTTGAAAAGTATTCTATTAATCTATCTCCTGTGGAATCCGTCCCTATAATGCCTATGGGATAGACATAAGCCCCGAGGGTCAACAAATTATTTATTGTATTTCCTGCACTTCCGGGGCAAACCATTTCGTTTTCATACCTTATAACGACTACAGGTGCCTCTCTTGATAACCTGTAAGGCTTTCCAAAGATAAAAACATCGGCAATTATATCCCCGATTACGCAGATTTTTTTTCCTTTAAAATTATCAATAACATCTAATATGAGGGAATCTGAAATTTTATATCTTTTTTCTGCCAATGATTTCCTCCATTTTATTATATACTTCTTCAGGGGTAATACCTAAGAGACATTCAAGTTTTTTATCGCAATTTTTTTTGTTACAGGGTCTGCAAGGGGTATTACATATAAACTTGTATGTATATGGAGAAGGATAGTTTGTATACCTTTCATCCATTGGACCGAATATAACAAAAGTAGGTACAGATAGTGCCGCAGAAATATGTCTTGGCCCTGTATCATTACTGACAACAGCAGCTGCTTTTGAAAGACATACCTTAAGTTCCCCTACGTCAAGAAGTCTTATCTCCACCTTATTTTTTTCTTTTACATGATTTTTTATTTCTTCTGATAGTTCTATTTCTTCCTTGCCCGGTAAAATAAATATTTTAAAACCCATTTTTTCATTAATAAGATCAGCAAGTTTTATAAAATTAGAAATAGGCCATCTTTTCGAAGGCCCGTAATGTGCCCCTGGAATAAATGCTACATATGCCTCATCATTGTATCCGAATTTTTCATTGTATTTATTCTCTTCTTCCTCTGTAACGAATACTATGGGATTTGTAACCTGCCTTTTAATATTCAAAATATCGAGAATCTTTAAATAATGTTCTACTGTGGATTTTAGACTAGCATCTTCTTTTACCCTTGTTGTAAGCATAAACCCTCTTCTATTTCGGTCATAACCAATCCTTTCCTTCACACCACCGAGATAAAATAAAAGGGCAGACCTCATAGAATGGGGTAGTATCAGTCCTAAATCGAATTTTATCTCTTTTAACACAGAGACAATATCAAAAAAAGAAACTACACCTTTTTTGTCGTATGGAATAAATCTATAAAAAAGATTCATACCGTTGTAAAGGCTAATAGACTTGGTCTTTCCTATGGCCCATATCTCGCCCTGAAAAGATAATCTTAACGATTTCAAAAAAGGAATTGCCATAACCATATCGCCAAGCCAGTTAGGAAGATAGACTATCGTCTTCCCAGTCACTTCTTACCCCCATAAATGGGTTATATCTTACCGTATAATGGACTAAACCCTTTTCTTTCATCTCTTTATCTATGCCATCAACAAGGGCTTTTATTCTGTTCTTCTCTTTATCCCATAAAACCCTATCCATGATTTCTATTTTTTTAATCAGGGAAAAATATTTACCATCGTCGTCCAGATTGCTGTAACCATTAACAAAAAGGCAGAACTGATTTTTTATTTTATCCACAAGGAGATTTTCTTCTTCTCCCAGATCCATACACGTATCATCTGTAAAATTATCAAGTTCATTTGTCTTTTTAAAATCAATCTGGTTTGCCTCTTTTGCGATATCATATGCCTTCGTGCCTATAAAAGGAAAGAACAGGGACCAGCGAAATCTTCCGGGCTTTATCCTTGCCAGTAGCTTAATTGTTTCTAACATATCTTCTTTTTTCTCATGTGGCAAACCTATCATGACAAAGGCAGATGTATGCAAGCCAAATCTATGGGCAATATTAAAGGCTTTTTCTATATCATTATTTGTCATGTGTCTGTTTAGGACATTTTTTCTTATTCTATTGCTACCGCTTTCAAGACCAAATTTTACTATCCTGCACCCTGCATTTTTTAAATAGGTAGCGGTATCTTCATCGAATATCCTTGCATGGGCATTGCATACAAACCCTATATTCGTTACTTCTCGATACTTTTCAGAAAATTCCTTTAGCCAGGCCTTATCAAAGGTGAAAATATCATCATCGAATATAAACATTTTAACCCTTTTATAATGTTTCAGTATATACTCTATTTCATAGATGATCTGGTCTACTGAATGTCTCCTTAAGTAGTATTTCGGAAGGTGTCCGTTTTCCTTGTATAATTTCATTATCTTGTGATTCAAACAATATGTGCATCTAAAGGGGCATCCCCTTGATGCCATAAGTCCTACCCAGCCATCCTTTGCATCTATCATCTGCTGAAAATCAAAAATAGTATAATCTTTAAAGGGTAGTTTATTTATATCTATAAATGGCCTGAGTGGTTCTAATACTATATTATCATCGGTTCTGTATCCTAAATTTTTTATAGTTGCAGGTGCACCTTTTTGTAGAAGCTCCAGTATTGCCTCTTCCCCCTCTCCCATGCAGATAAGATCAACACTTTTTTCCACCATTGTGCCGTAAGGATCCATGGTAGGATGAATTCCACCGAATAATATGGGGGCGTCGTAATACTGTTTTATGCCTGATGCCATTTCAATGGCATATTTAAATTGGTTTGTAAGAACAGAAAATCCTATTATATCAGGTTTTATAGAAAGGACATCCCTTTTTATTCTTTCATGGTCAAGGGGATAACCCAGTTTTTCATTTATATTTAAAAGATGTGTTTCTATATTATTTGCCTTCAAGAGGCCTGATATATATGAAATGCCATAATTGAAGCCTATCTGGGCATAAAGATTAGGGTATATGAAGAGGATTTTTTTCATCTAATCATTCCTTTATTATATGTTTCTTTTACAGCATTGAATACTTCGTCCACGGTGATATCTTCAATGCATTTCCTTTGTTGACAGTTTTTATCTTTGCATGGGCTGCAGGGCACATCTTTTCTGATTACAGTGCAGTGGGAACCATAAGGTGCATTAATCCTGTAGTCCGTAGGACCAAATATTGCAATTACAGGTGTTCCGGCAAAGGCGGCTAAATGCATAACCCCAGTATCTCCGCTTATATAAAGGGTTGTCCTCTTAAGCAGGGCGAATAATTGGGAAATATTTGTAGGGCATGCAAGATATGTATGCCTACCTGCCTCCTCTTTTAAGCTCTGTGCATCTTTTAATTCTCCAGGCCCCCACAGAATCAATACGCTGACCTTTAACTCATCTACAATCTTTTTTATGAGCAGAGCGTATTTCTTTATATCCCACCTTTTAAAATCACTGCCAGGGCTCGAAAAGGGGTTGACAGCAAAGACATCCCCTGTTAATCTCTGGGCATTAAAAAAATTTTCTATATATTCATGATATACAGGGGGTACATTTAATTCTATTTTTGGCATAAAAGATTTTACTCCTAAGTAACTTGATAATAACATATTCCTGTCTATTTTATGGAGTCTTTTGTCTTCACCGTCTATTATTACATCATAAAATAAATGGCTTTTCTCTTTTGCATATTTTTTTCCAAAACCAATAATTTTTTTCCCCCGAGAAAGCCTTGACAGTATAACACTTTTTATAATACCGTGAAAATCTAAAATATAATCGTATTCTTCGGATCTTAAATCTCTCAAAAAATTTTTAAAGGTCCTTGCTGTGTGTGCTAAATTTGCCTTTTTTAAAGAAGCCTTCAGTTCACCTCTGGGAAATTTAATAATCCTGTCAATCTTTGACTGATGAGACAAAAAATCAGAAACCGATCCTTCCACAAGCCAGGAAATCTTTGATGAGGGATACGCATATTTAATGGAAAACACAGCAGGTATCGTCATTAAAACATCACCAAAGGAGCTGAGACGAACAACGAGGATGCTTTTATCAGACCGCATTCCTCAATATTTCTTGTAATTGTTTTGGGATTATGACGGGTTTTTTATTGGAGTTTGTGCATATGTGCATTGTCTTTCCTTCTACTATGATATCTTTATCCCTGTATATTTTGTATTGAAATGTAAGTCCCCTTGATTTCCATTCGGAAATCTTTGTTCTTACAGTAAGATTATCATCGTATTCTGCTGAATTATAATATTTTAGCTCCATCCTCACTACAACCAGATGAAACCCCATTTCCTCAAGGGTTCTGTAAGTAAACCCTTTCTGCCTCATGTATTCGCTTCTGCCAATTTCAAAATAAACAGGATATGTTCCATAATACACAATACCCATTTTGTCTGTATCCGCATATCTTACCCTGACAGGGACATGGACGAATCCTTCTTCATCTTCATAAAATCTTGTATTATTATCCATTTGTATCTCCATCCTTAAAGTGCCCTTAAAAATTCAGGTCTTAACATTGAAGGGTCTTTTTTATCAAGGACATGCCTTATGGCCTTTAGTATCTTTTCCTTTTCCTCAGGTAGCCATGCCTTAACAGGTAAATAATTAGACGCATGGTTCGAAGCAAAAAACATATGTGTTGGGTTAGTGTTCTTTATCATGATTTCGAGTTCTTCTAAGAGCTGGTAGGGTGTTGGGACCTTGAATTCGCCCCTTTTTACCTGTTCTGCAAGGGGGGTTCCAGGTACAATTATAACACTTAAAGCACCTGTGTATTCAGGGTCAATTCTTGTGAGAAATTTACCTGTTTCTTCTGCATGGATCTTACTTCTTTCCACACCGCCAAGTCCTAACAGCACCGTCACCGATAGAATTATACCTGCATCCTTTATCCTTTTAGCAGCCTCTGCGGTTTTATCAAGGGTTGTACCTTTGCAGACCCTGTCAAGCACTACCTGGTCTCCTGATTCTACACCGAGATAAACAATACCTAAACCTAATTCTTTTAACTGTTTAAGTTCGTCTACCGATTTTTTTAGTATGGATTTTGTATTTCCGTATATACCTATCCTTTCGAGTCTTGGAAAGGCATCTCTAATAAGTTCTAATATGGGTATAAGTCTCTTTTGAGGAATAACAAGGGCATCGCCGTCGGCAATAAAAACCTTTTTGATAAATCTGGCGAATTCCTTTGCCTCTTCTACATCTTCCTTGACTTCGTCGAAGGATTTTACCCTGAACTTTTTGTCTTTATATGAACCGCAAAAAGTGCATTTATTGTGAGAACATCCCACTGTGACCTGTAAAATCAGGCTATCTGCCTCGCTTGGTGGTCTGTAAATGGCGCCTTCGTATTTCATCTCTCTATCCTGTATAGTTTTTCTCCTTCTCTTACAAGGCCGTATTTTGTTCTTACGACCTCTTCAAGATAATTTTCATCTTTTTTAAGCCTTTCTATTTCCTGCGATAATATCTTATTCTCTTTTTCTATCACTTCTGTTTTTTTAACTATCTTTGCAAGCTCTATTTTCATCATTATATAGTTTAAAAGACCGCCTTCATAAAATATAATGGATAATAAAAGGGCAATAATTAAAATCGTTAAGCCATGTTTTTTTATTAATTCTTCAAACACCGATAATAATATAAACGCCATACCCGCAAAAAGTCAACCTGTCTGTTGAAAATTATACGGCCGTGTAGTAATCTTAAAAAATGAAACACATCCTAATTGCAATTGGTAACAAAGATACAGTGTATGATGATATTAACGAGCTTGCAAAAAGATTTTCCGATACACCAAAAAACATAATCCTTTTTGATGAAAATGCAAAGGGAGAGTTGATAAAAAGGGCCTCGAGCCTTTTCTTCGAAGATAATCTTGTATTTACGATTATAGATCCAGAAGAAAAGACGTTAAAAGAAATAAAAAGCTACATTGAGTTATTAAAAGGCAAGGCATCGGTGATTTTATATTTCACTTCAGGTGAAATAACTAAAAAAGACTATTTAGATGCAGATGTTATAGTGCTCGAAAAAGATATGGAGGAAAGGATAAAAAACAGAGTTAAAAATTTACTTAAAAAATACAACAAACAGATGACCCTTAATGCCTTTGAAATATTTAAAGAAAAAATCAGGGATGAATCTGTAATAGAATCTGAATTGATAAAACTTATAAATTATACAGGCGAAAAAAAGAAGATAGATTCAAAGGATGTGACTGCCCTTACCTCTGAAACTCACCAAGACGATCTTATAGCTCTTTTTGATGCCTTTTCAAAAAAGGACAAAAAAAGGGTACTCCAGATTATAGACAACCTCATAAATACAATGAATACCCCCCTGGATGCCGCCATATTAATTATACACGGTTATATTTTAAGACAAACGAGGCATCTTTTACATGGAAAGGAAATAGAAGAAAAGATACCATATGGAAAATATAGTGATTTTGTAAAGTATTTTAACAGATGGAAGGATACCTTTGCGATAAAACCCTTTGAAAGGAGGCACTACCTGCCCTTTCAAAATAGTTATTATGCTTATAAATTGCTGGCAATAAGCAGACAGTTTAAAAAAGAAGAGCTTCTTTCTTTACTAAACGGCCTTGCAAAAATAGACCTTGGTCTAAAAAGAGATTCTATTTCAGATAGAAGATTAAGATTAGAAAGCGGGCTTTTAGAGATTCTATGATACATATAGTCCTTTTTCTTCTTACATTTGCATCTACATATTTTGCTGGGGGTTTTTTGTACAGTATTTCTGTAATGGCTATCCTTTTATGCCATGAAATGGGGCATTATATTGCAAGCAGAATATATGGAATACCTGCCACATTACCGTATTTTTTGCCATTTCCCCTTTCTCCTTTTGGTACCCTTGGAGCTGTAATAAAAATGAAGGGTATAATAATTAATAAAAAGGCCCTGTTTGATATAGGCGTGGCAGGTCCTCTTGCAGGCTTTGTAATATCCCTTCCTTTTATCTATATAGGCATAAGGCTTTCAACCATCGGTCCTGCCCCTGTTGGGCTTGGTTTTTTGCAGCTCGGGGATCCTTTGATATTTAAATTGTTTCAGGCTTTATTGATAGGTGAAATTCCTGCTGGTTATGACCTGATCCTTCATCCTTTTGCCTATGCAGGCTGGGTTGGCGTTTTTGTAACTGCCCTTAATCTAATCCCTGTGGGTCAACTCGATGGAGGTCATATTGTATATGCCCTTTTTGGAGAAAACAGCAAAAAGATATATTTATTTGTATTATTTGGTCTTGGCACATATGCCCTGTTTTTTAGTCAGGGCTGGCTTGCCCTTATTGTGCTTCTTTTAATATTCGGTATGAAACACCCCATGCCTCTCGATAACATAACAGAACTCGATAGGAAGAGAAAAATGTTTGCCTTTATAATCTTGATAATCTTTATTCTATCCTTTGTACCAAAGCCTTTTCCTGAATTCACTTTAGGTAATGAATTCAAAAAGAAACAAGAACCTAAAGAGGTGATTGTTTATCTTGGAGCAATTTAAGTATCTCCATTAAATCTTCTTTTATCTCATCGACAACACGTTTTTTATCCGATAAAAATCTTTTTGCACCGTCAATTGTATACTTTTTTTCATATAAGAGTTTTTTTATGGTAATTATAGTATCTAAATCTTTTCGCTTGTAAAGCCTCTGTCCCTTAGGGCTCTTTATAGGTTTTATGTCTTTAAATTCTTGTTCCCAATATCTAAGGACATGAGGTTTTAAACCTGTTAGGCTACATACCTCTTTTATCCTATAAAATACCCTGTCAGGGAGTTCCTGGGCCATTTTTTATTTTTTACTGTTTATTTCCTCTTTAAAGACCTGGCTTAGCCTGAAATTTAACACCTTTCTCTCTGCGATTTTTATTTCTTCCCCTGTTTGTGGATTTCTTCCCCTTCTCTCCTTTTTTTTCTTAATAATAAAATTACCGAACCCCGATATCTTTACATTTTCTTCCTTCGCAAGGGCGTCTTTAATAATCTGAAAAAAGGTATCTACTATATTGGCACAATCCCTTTTTGAATATCCGAGTTTTTCATATAGATTTGCAACTATCTCTATTTTTGTCATCTTCTCCTCCTTAAACCCTCAATGAAATACCATCTATTTTTGTTAACTCTTTTATTATTCTCTCCTGAATTTCATTTACTGTTTCATCCCTTAAGGTTTCTTCATATGATTGAAATACAACCCTGAAGGATATGCTTCTTTTTTCCTTTCTGAACATATCGAATATGCCCACAGATATGATAAGGGGTGATATTTTCTTAATCTTATCTGCTATCGTAGAGGCAGGGATATTTTCATCCACAAAAAATGAAAAATCCCTTACCACCTGGGGATATCTCGGTATTGATCTGTATTTAAAATCCAGTATAGCCCTTTCTATAAAAGGCATTATATTAATCTCTCCACAATATACCTTTTGCTCTATTTCATAAATATCCAATACATCCTTTTTTATTTCTCCTATCCAGCCGAATTTTAAGCCTTCTGAAAAGACATCTGCCGAATATTTTTTTTCTAAAAAAGGTTCTTTTGTCTTTTGGAAAACAAAGTTTATACCAAAACGTTCTCCAATGCCCTCGATAATACCCTTTATATCAAAAAAATCAAAGTTTTTATACTGTTCCTTCCAGTAATAGTCCCTTTCCCTCCCCGTTAATGCAAGAAAAAGGTGTATATCTTCCCTTGGAAGTTTTTCATTTTTAATAGAATAAAATACCTTACCTATCTCAAAAAATCTGGCATTTTTAATACCCCTGTTTATATTATAGGCAATATTTCTTATAACATTAGGGGCCATAAAGGTTCTCATTATACCGTATTCTTTTGAGATGGGGTTTAAAATCTGCACATAGGAAAATCTTTCATCATCTTTAGATATGAAAAAGTTTTCAATGTCTTTTTCGCTTAAAAATGCAAAGTTTATAACCTCAAAAAAGCCAGAAGACACCAGGAATTCTTTCACCTTTGATACGATTTTATTTTTCTTATTTTTTTTGAATTGAACTAAAGGTGATCTCGGTGTTGTTACAGGGATATTATCGTAACCGTAAATCCTTGCTACCTCTTCCACGATATCCATGTACTCATTTATGTCGTGTCTGAACCACGGCACAGAAACAACAAAACCTTTTTCCTCTTCCCTTACTATATGGAGATCAATTGACCTCAGGGCATTCAATATTGTGCTGTGATCTATGCTTGTTCCAAGCACCTCATTTATCTTTCCAAAACTTACAAAAATTCCTTCCCTCTTTTTAGCATCTTTTATTTCTATACTCCCATCTATTACTATACCACCTGCTATTTCATGCATAAGGGCAATGGCCCTCTGTGCTGAGAAATCAACGTTTTCAAGGTCAATGCCCTTTTCAAACCTGAGGGATGCCTCAGATTTAAGACCCAAACGCCTTGCCGTTCTTCTTATAAATAGAGGATTAAAATAGGCACTCTCCAGTGCTATTACCCTTGTTGTATCTGTAATCTCTGAATTTTCACCACCCATAATACCTGCAAGGGCAACTGGTCCTTCTCCGTCACATATCAAAATATCGCCCTTTTCAAGGGTTCTATCTATACCATCTAATGTGCGGAATGTAATGGGCTTTTCAGCCAGCTTCACCTCTATCCTTCTCTGCTTTAACCTTTCATAGTCAAAGGCATGGAGCGGCTGACCGAGTTCAAGCATGACATAGTTTGTTACATCCACAATGGAGTTTATGGGTCTCATCCCGCATCTCTGGATCCTTCTTTTCATCCAGTAAGGAGAAGGAACAATATCAACATTCTCTATCATTCTTAAGACATATCTCGGGCATGCCTCTAAATCGAATACTTTAAGGGATATAAAGTCTCCTATCTTTCCCTTTCTATTCTTGGGCAGCTCAAATATGGGGATCTTTGCCTTCTGGTTTAGTATGCTTGCCACTTCTCTTGCAATACCGAATATAGAAAGACAATCCCCTCTGTTAGGCGTTACGTTTATATCGAAAACAATATCATTTAGAACTGGTTCTTCCTTTAATTCTTTACCTGTTGTAAATTCGTTGGGCAGAATAAAAATACCGCTATGGTCATCTGATAGCCCCAATTCCCTTTCAGAACACAGCATGCCTACAGATTTATAACCCTTTATGGTCTTTTCTTCTATTGCTGGCATACCAGGGAGCTCTGCACCAGGTAAGGCAATGGGCACCTTATCGCCCTTTTTTATATTTTTTGCACCACATAGAACCGATACATCTCTATTCCCCGTATCAATAATACATAAGGACAGGTTATCTAATTCTGTAATCCTTTCGATTTGTTTTATGCAACCAACAATTACACCTTTAAATTGAGGGGAAATTTTTTCAATGGATTCTATCTCAAGCCCTCTCATTGTTAATTTTTCGGCAAGTTCATAAGGTTCTATATCAATAACAACAAAATCTTTCAACCATTCAAGGGGAACCTTCACTTTTTAACACCTCTCAAAACTGTGATATAAACCTCAAATCATTATAATAGAATTGTCTTATATCATCTATACCGTATTTTAACATGGCAATACGTTCAACGCCTAAACCGAAAGCAAAGCCAGTGACCTCTTCAGGATCATAGCCAACATTTCTGAATACCTGGGGGTGAGTCATTCCAGAACCGAGTATTTCAAGCCAACCAGTTTCTTTACAGACCCTGCAACCTTTTCCACCGCAGATTACACAACAGATATCAACCTCTGCAGAAGGCTCTGTGAAGGGGAAGTAACTTGGTCTGAATCTCAATGCAGTATCTTCTCCGAACATTTCGTGGATAAAGATTGTCAGAATACCCTTCAGGTCTGAAAATCTTATGCCTTTGTCCACCATAAGGCCCTCTACCTGATGAAACATAGGTGTATGGGAAATATCATTATCACACCTGTATACAGCACCTGGTGATATAATCCTCACAGGGGGTAACTGGGATTCCATGACCCTGATTTCCACAGGGGATGTGTGCGTCCTTAAAACGACTCCTTCTTTTATATAAAATGTATCCTGTAAGTCCCTTGCAGGATGATCTGAGGGTATATTTAAGGCCTCGAAGTTGTAATAATCAAGCTCTATTTCAGGACCTTCTACAACAGAGAAACCTAATGATACGAATATTTCTGTAATCTCTGAAATTACCTTTGTAATGGGATGGATCTTGCCAACCAAAGGCACCTTTCCAGGCAGTGTAATATCTATCCACGATGCCTTATCTGCTATTTCTTTCTGTTTCTGTTCAAGCTGAGCTTTTATCTCAGTTAACCTGTTTTCTGCATATGCTTTTAATGTATTTATACTCTGGCCATAGATCCTCTTTTCTTCTTTACTTAATAGTTTTATCCTATCAATAAGGTTTGCAAATAGTCCTTTTCTGCCAAGTAGTTCTGCCTTAACGCCGCTCCATGAATCTAAATTATTAATGGATGCAAGCCTATCATCTATCTTTAGCCTTAGTTCTTCTATCTCTTTCATTTCAGGGGACCCGTTTCAAATTAGAAAAACTAAACATTGATTCTTTTTTCTTTTGCCTCTAATGTATCTTTTATTTTTGCCACCAAAGCCTCAAAACCTTCAGGATCGTTTATAGTCATATCGGCTAAAGATTTTCTGTCAAGGCCGACATTGGCAAGTTTAAGACCGTTTATAAACTTATTGTAGGGTATTCCATAGGATCTGCATGCAGCATTTATTCTTGTTATCCACAGCGCCCTGAATTCCCTCTTTTTTGTCCTTCTGTGGATATATGCATATTTTAATGCCTTAAAAACTGCCCTTTTTGCTACACTATATGTAGTCCTTCTACTTGCATACATACCCCTTGCAAGCTTTAATATCTTTTTCCTTCTTCTTCTTGCCTTGAAACCTCTCTTTGCCCTTGGCATATCTCAACACCTCTCATAATTCGTTTTTTTAAAGATAAGGAACGAGTCTTTTTACCCGTTTTAAATCTGATGGATGAATCGTATCTGCCTTTGAAAGCCTTCTCTTCTCCTTGGGTGATTTACCTGAAAGAAGATGGCTATGGTATGCCTTGTTTCTTTTCAGTTTACCTGTGGCAGTTTTTTTCACCCTCTTTGCAAATCCTCTATGTGTCTTCTGCTTTGGCATACTGTTACCTCCTAAATTATAATGGAGCAAATACCATAACGATATTTCTACCATCAAATTTCTGTCTGTTTTCTAAATTGCCTACATCTTTTATGGAATCTATTATCTTCTGGGCAAGTTTTTCTCCCATATCTACATGAAAGATCTCTCTTCCCTTAAACATAATAACAACTTTCACCTTGTTACCTTCACTTAAAAAATCCCTTATATGGTTTATTTTGAATGCAAGGTCATGCTGTTCTATCTTCAAACCGAGTTTTATCTCTTTAACCTGGATAACGGTCTGTTTTTTCTTTGCCTCCTGGGCCTTTTTTGCAAGTTGATATTTATATTTACCAAAATCCATAATCTTGCAAACAGGAGGTTCTGCTTTTGGCGAAATCTCAACAAGGTCGAGATCACGTTCCCTTGCGAGCCTTATGGCCTCTGAAGTGGGAAAAATACCTAATTGTTTTCCATTTTCGTCTATAAGCCTAACCTCTTTTGCCCTTATCTTTTCATTAATATTTATATCTTTGATATCTTTTCCTATAAAAACTCACCTCCTGTTTTGAATATCTTCTTTTATTCTGTTTATAAGGGTTGTGGTATCAATATCTTTTAATTCGCCGCCATCCCTTAATCTAACAGTCAATGTATTGGATTCCACCTCTTTTTTTCCTGCAATTACAATATAGGGAACTTTTTTTACTATTGCCTCCCTTATTTTAAGACCTAATTTTTCGTTTCTTAAATCGAGTTCTACCCTTATACATTCTTCAACCATCTTTGAATGGATTGTTTTACAGTATTCTCCTTGTTCATCGGTAATATTCATTAATATGACCTGCACAGGTGATAACCATACAGGAAAACGACCGCTATAGTGCTCTATAAGAACACCCATAAACCTCTCAATGGCACCTAATATAACCCTGTGTAGCATTACCGGCCTTTTTCTCTTTCCATCACTGTCCACATAGTAAAGATCAAATCTTTCAGGTAACGCAAAATCGCACTGTATCGTGGCGCACTGCCATTTTCTGCCTATGGCGTCTTTTAATTTTACATCTATCTTGGGGCCGTAAAAAGCACCATCACCTTCATTTATTTCGTAGGGTATGCCCTGGTTATCGAGCACCTCTTTTAATATCCTTTCTGCCCTTTCCCAGTCCTCGTCTGTGCCTATGGACTTTTCAGGTCTTGTGCTTATCTCCATCTCATATTCAAAATTAAATATTGCCATTGTGTCTCTTATAAAATCTATGATATTTATGATTTCCTGGTGTAATTGTTCTGGCATACAGAATATATGGGCATCATCCTGTGTAAATTCTCTTACACGGAGAAGTCCATGTAATACACCTGACTTTTCATGTCTTGAAACAGTGCCCAATTCAAAATATCTAAGCGGTAGTTCCCTATAACTCCTTATGGAAGATTTATATACCATGATGTGGGAAAGGCAGTTCATGGGTTTTATGCCATAGTCAATATCATCTATTTTTGTAAAATACATATTCTCCCTGTAATTTTCATAATGCCCTGATTTTTTCCATAAATCGAGTTTTAGCATATGGGGACCCACCACGAACTTATAACCCTGTTTTAGGTGTTCTTTTCTTTCAAAATCCTCTAAAAGATATCTTAAAAGTGCACCATTAGGGTGGTAAATTACAAGGCCAGGCCCAACCTCATCAGAGATGCTGAATAGATCTAACTCCCTACCGAGGCGCCTGTGATCCCTCTTTTTAACCTCTTCGAGGAAATTGAGGTATTTATCAAGGGATTCCTTATCGGGAAACGCAGTACCGTAAATGCGGGTAAGCATCTTGTTCTTTTCATCACCCCTCCAGTATGCACCGGCAAGGTTAAGTAGCTTAAAGGCCTTTATCATACCCGTTGAGGAAAGGTGTGGTCCTCTACAGAGGTCTGTAAAGCTGCCCTGCGAATAGATACTTACCTCATCATCTTTAATTTCATTTAACAACTCTACCTTGTAGGTTTCACCCATTTTTTTGAACATCTCTATGGCATCGCTCCTTTTTATAACCTTTCTTTCAATGGGTATGTCCATCTTTGCAAGCTCGTGCATCTTGTCTTCAATTTTGGCAAGGTCTTCTTCTGTGAAGCCTGGTTCATAATCAAAATCATAATAGAAACCTGTTTCAATGGCAGGGCCTATGGCAACCTTTGCCTGTGGATAAAGTTCTTTTACAGCATGGGCCATGAGATGGGATGTGCTATGCCTTAATATATCCAGATCAACCCTATTTTCTTCCTTCAATTTAAATCAACCTCTTTTCTTTCTATTAGAATTAGATGTTACTTTTAACATTTTTATCTTTTCCTTGTCAATTCAAACATATAGAAAACAAAAAAATATTATTAAAAAATGTTTTGTTTTAACTATATGAAAATTCACCGAAAAATCAAATGGATATTTTTGTTTATTTAATCCATTTGACAAAACTTTCTATGCTGTCCCTCGGGGTCTTAAATTCGTTTATAGGGCTTGTCCAGTCAGGATATCCTATAGCTATGCCTATAACAACGTCCTTGTTTTCAGGTATATCAAGGATTTCTTTTATATCATCCTCATAGGCAGAAATAAGTCCAATAGGGCATGTGCCTAATCCAAAATCATAGGCTATTAGTGTTATATATCCGAGGATTATGCCTATATCCACCAATCGGGCTTTTGAAAAAGAGTTGTCAAGACACATTATTATAGCAGTTGGCGCACCGTAGAAATTACAACTTCCTTCATTTATGAATCTATTGAATTCTACACCTAACCTTTCAAGATAAGGGTTCATCAGTTCAAACGAGGCAATACCCCTTTTTGTAAATTTTTCCTCCAGGGGTTTTACGTTCCCTGGACTGCAGGATATCTGTTTTTCTCTAAATGATTTTAAAAGCCTTCTACTCAATCTTTCTTTTTCTTCTCCAGAGACAACATATAGTTCCCATGGCTGGAGGTTTATGGCAGAAGGGGCTAAAGTAGCTAAGGTTAAGATCTCCTCTAATATCTCTTTAGGGATTATATCAGGTTTAAATGCCCTTATACTTTTTCTTTCCTTTACAGCCTTTAAAAGTTCCATGTAAGGGACCTCCTGTTGATGACTATGTAAAAAATTTTGGTTTTTTAATCATCTGGCCATAAGAATATCATTGCTTTTGTTTATTGTAAATCTAAAAACTTATAAGCCTCACTGTTCAGTAGTAAACAGAATTAGATGCTCTTGCTTTAAAAAAAGTATTTTCTTGGAGGTATTTTTTTGTTAATATAAAAACAATGGTTGATGTTGTTGATATAAACTGTGATATGGGTGAGTCTTTTGGTGACTACAGGATCGGAAACGATGAAAAGGTAGTACCTTATATAACATCTGCAAATATAGCCTGTGGTTTTCATGCCTCTGACCCGAGTGTCATTGCAAGAACTGTGAATCTATGTAAAATAAATAATGTAATGTGTGGTGCACATCCAGGCTATCCTGACCTTATGGGTTTTGGCAGGCGTTTTATGGATATTGGAGAAGATGACTTAATAAATTACATTATATATCAGGTTGGTGCAGTTAAAGGTTTTACTGATTTCTATGGCGTTGGCCTTCAACATGTAAAGCTTCACGGTGCATTATATAATTTCAT
>Ga0308390_1000107_pt1 | contig 63838 bp, 42 predicted proteins | sample Hotspr2Sample149_FD_202358 | JGI IMG/M metagenome (GOLD analysis project Ga0308390, IMG submission 202358) | Hot spring phototrophic mat microbial communities from Mushroom Spring, Yellowstone National Park, Wyoming, United States - 20040719_149 ...
GAAGTGGCCGAAATTGCCTACCTGTTCACCCAACCCCAAGTGCTGGACGGCAGCAAGTTCCGGGCGGCGTTTCCGGAATTCCGCTTCACCCCCCACGAGGAAGCCATCGCCCGCACCGTGGCCTGGTTCCAGACGCGCAGGGGGTGAGTCGCTTCTGACCGGTACGGCTGGGAGCACCGGCGCCGGCGCAGAGGGAGCTAGCACCGGCGCCGCAGGCGCGCCGTGCCAGGGCTAACAGATGCGCGGCAGCTCCACCCCGGTGAGCAGGTCCAAGGGGCGCAGGGGGCCGTAGAGGGTGCGCAGCACCACCGCGGCGGCGCCCGGCTGGTTTTCTTCCACCACGCCGATCCGGGCCGCGCCCACCCCCAGGGGGTGGCTCTGCAACGTCGCCAGGGCGCGCTCCGCGTCCTCCCCGGCCACCCAGGCCAGCAGCCGGCCCTCGCACGCCACGTACAGGGGGTCCAGCCCCAGCAGCTGACACACCGAGGCCACCCCGGCGCTTACCGGTAGCGCCGCCTCCTCCAGCACCAGGCGCAGGCCGCTGCGGCGGGCCACCTCGTGGCAGGTGGTGGCCACCCCCCCGCGGGTGGGATCGTGCAGGGTACGCACCGCAGCGCCGCACCCTAAAAGCGTCTCCACCAGGCCAGTCAGGGGCGCCACGTCGGAGGCCAGCACCGCGCCAGTCAGGCCGTGCCGGGCCGCCATGATCGCCGCCCCGTGCTCGCCTACGGGGCCGGAGACGAGCAGGGCGTCGCCCGCTCGCAGGAGGTGGTCGCCCAGCTGGCGGCCGGGGGGCACCACGCCCACCCCCGCAGTGACGGCGAAGGCGCGGTCGCCCTTGCCCCGGGGAACCACCTTGGTGTCGCCGGCGACGATGGCTACGCCGGCCTCGGCGGCGGCGCGCCTGGCGCCGGCCACGAAGGTGGAGAGCAACTCCATCTCCAAACCTTCCTCGAGGATCACGGCCAAGGACAGCCACAGGGGACGGGCACCAGCCACCGCCAGGTCATTGACCGTGCCGCACACCGCCAAATACCCCAAATCGCCGCCTGGAAACAGCGGCGGATCCACCACAAAGGCGTCGGTGGTGAACGCGAGGCGCCCGGGGGGCAGCTCGGGCAGTAAGGCCGAGTCGGAGAGCGGGGCCAGCACCGGGTTATGGAAAGCCGGCAGGAACAGCTCGGTGATCAGTTCCTGGGTCAAGCGCCCACCACCCCCATGGCCCAGCAGGATGCGGGTGGGTTTACGCACGGCCCCGCCCTTGCAGCAGCGGCACCGCCAAGCGTTCGTGCCGGTACCAGGCGGCGCAGGTTCCCTCGCTGGACACCATGCACGCCCCCACTGGGGTAGATGGATCGCAAGCCGTGGCAAACAGGGGGCAGGCGGGGGGGTCGATGGCCCCTTTGAGGACCTCGCCGCAGCGACACCCGGCCGGCTCGCTGGGCTTGCCCACCTCGACGCCCAGCCGTGACGCATCCCGCGACCCCCACTGGGGTCGCAGGGCGAGCCCCGAGTCGGGGATCTCCCCCAGCCCCCGCCACACCGCGTCGGCCGGCTCGAAGAAGCGCTCCACCAATGCCCACGCCGTGGGGTTGCCATGGTCGGACACCACCCGCCCGTAGAGGTTGGCCACCGCCGGCCGCCCCTCCGCCACCTGTTCCACCAGCTCCAGCACGCCCCGCAGTACGTCGGTGGGGGTAAAGCCCACCACCGCACAGCCGAGCCCAAACTCTTCCGCTAAAAACCGGTAAGCCCGAGCCCCAATGATCACCGAGACGTGCCCGGGGCACAGCAAGCCGTCCAGGCGCACCTGGGGGTCGGCCGCCAGGGCGCGCAGGGGCGGCGGCATAACCTTGTGCCCGGAGAACACGAGAAAGTTGTCCACCCCCGTGGCCTCTGCCTCGGCCAAGGCGGCGGCCACGGTGGGCACCGTGGTCTCGAACCCCACGCCCAAAAAGACCACCGTGTGCTGCGGGTCCTCCCGCGCCAGGTGCACCGCATCCCGCGGCGAGTACACCACCTTGACGCTGCCTGTCTCTGCCTGCACCCGCTCCAAACTGGAGCGGGAGGACGGTACGCGCATGAGGTCACCGAAGGTGCACACCACGGTGCCCGGCCGCCGCGCCAGCGCCTCGGCGGTGTCCACGTACCCCACCGGGGTGACGCACACGGGGCAGCCCGGACCGGAGATGAGCCGCACCTGGGGGGGGAGCAGGCGGCGCAGACCGGCGGCGGCGATGGCGTGGGTATGGGTGCCGCACACCTCCATAAAAGTAACGGGGCGCGGCAACCGCTCGGCGGCGCGGGCAACCCGGGCGGCCAAGGCGCGCACCGCCGCCGGATCGCCGAAGGGGTGCGGCCTCATGGCGCCTCCCCCGCCTCGGCCACCTGCTTAAGCAGCTCCAGCGTGACCCGCGCCTCCTCTTCGTCCACCGCGCCGATGGCGTAGCCGGCGTGAATAAGCAGGTAATCCCCCACCTGGGCCTCGGGGTGGAGCATCAGCGACACCTCCCGCCGCACCCCTTCCGCCTCCACGATCCCCAAAAACTCGTCGCGCCGCTCGATGAGGCGCATCGGTACGGCCAGGCACATGGCTACACCCCCCCTTGCCTTTGCAGCGAGCGACCCCGCGCCGTTGCCACCGCTGCCAGGACAGCTTGGCCATAGGATAGCCCACCGTCGCCGGGCGGCAGGAGGCGGGGCAGAAGCACCTCGAAACCGTGCCCCTCCAGCTCCCGCCGGAGGAGCTCCCGCAGCAGGCGGTTGACCAGACAACCGCCGCCCACCGCCACCACCTGGACGCCCCGGGGCACCACCCGCTGGGTCAGGGCACCTGCCAGGTGCGCGAAGGTGGCGTGCAACCCCGCCGCCACTTTCGCCGGCGCCTCGCCGGCCACCACCCGGCGCGCCGCCGCGGCCAGCAGGGCCGCCGAGGGCAGTTCCGGGGCCTCACTCAGCTCCACCTCCGGCCACGGGCTGCCCGGCGAGGCCTGCGCAGCGCAGGCCTCCAAACGCGCCGCTGCTTCGCCCTGCCAGCCGTTCTCCAGCGCTAAACCCAGCAGCGCCCCGGCCGCTTCGAACAGCCGCCCCGCGCCTGACGCCAACGGCCAGGCATCCTGCTGCGCTAGCCGGCCCACGGTGGCCAGCTCCTCCGGCCCCACCTGCGCCGCCAGAGGCGTGGCGGCCAGCACCTCTCCCCCACCGTGCCGGGCCAGCGCCGCCACCGCCACCCGCCACGGCTGCCGCACCGCCGCCTCACCACCCACCAGTGGTAGCGGCTGCAGACGTGCCAGCCGGCGCCAGGTGAGATCCCCCCTCAGCTCCAGCCACTCCCCGCCCCACGCGGTGCCGTCGCCGCCCCAGCCGGTGCCGTCCAGAGCTAGCGCCGCGCAGCGCTCCGCCAGCGCCGGGAAGCGCCCGTGCTCGGCCAGCACCGCGGCGGCGTGGGCGAGGTGGTGCTGCACCGGGATGACCCGCCCGTGCCGCTGCTCGGCCAGCCGCTCCCCCAGCCAGGTGGAGGCGTAATCCGGGTGCTCGTCCACCGCCAGTAGCCGCGCCGAGGTATGCAGAAACTCCTCCAGCCCCTGCACCACCTCTTGGAGGAACGCCCGCGCCGCCTCGCTGTCCAAGTCGCCAACGTGTTGGGAGCAGAACGCCTCGCCGCCCACCGCCAGGCAGGCGGTGACCTGCAAAAACCCACCCAGCGCCAGTACCGGCTCCGGCGTTGCTTCCGGCAAGGGTAGCGTCTCCGGCACGTACCCCCGCGCCCGCCGCACCAGCACCGGCCCCGCCGGGGTCGAGCGTGCCACCGAGTCGTCGGCGCGCCGCACCACATCCCGGTCGTGCAGCAGGAACGCATCGGCAATGCCGGCCAGACGCTGCAACGCCTCCCGGTTGCCCCGGCAGATGGGCTCGTCGGAGAGGTTGCCCGAGGTCATCACCAGCTCGGCGAAGGGCGCATCCCGCAGCAGCTCCACGTGCAGGGGCGTGGTGGGCAGCATGATCCCCACGTCGTCGAGACCGGGGGCTACGCCGGCCGCCAGGGGCGCCCCGGGGCGCCGGGGCAGCAGCACCACCGGTGCCCGCGGCGACGCCAGCAGCGCTGCGTCGTCCTCCGACACCAACGCCAGTGCGCGGGCTCGCTGGAGATCGCGCACCATCAGGGCGAACGGCTTGGTGGGCCGTCGCTTGCGCGCCCGCAGCCGGGCCAGCACGGCCTCGTCGCCGGCCAGGCAGGCGAGTTGGAACCCCCCCAACCCCTTGACCGCGACGATGGCCCCCTGCGCCAGGAGCTCCTGCGCTTGGGCCAAAGCTTGCGCCCCCGCCGGCCACTGCGGTCCGAAGCGGGTGTCAGGGTGGACGCCGGGGCGGACCAGCCACAACCTGGGGCCGCACGCCGGGCAGCACACCGGCTCGGCGTGGAAGCGGCGATTGGCGGGGTCCTCGTACTCCCGCCGGCACACCGGGCAAAGGGGGAAGCACGCCATTGACGTACGTTGGCGGTCGTAGGGGAGCGAGCGCACCAGAGTGAAGCGGGGCCCGCAGTTGGTGCAGGTGGTGAAGGGGTAGCGATAGCGCCGGTCGCCCTGGTCGGCCATCTCAGCGCGGCAGTGGGCGCACAGCGCCGTATCGGGGGGCACCAGCGCCCGCCCCCGCGGTCCTTCCTCGGAGAGGTGCACGTGAAAACCCTCGCCGCCCTGCAGCGCCACTTCCCCGCGAGTCACATCGTCCAGCCGCGCCAGGGGTGGCAGCGCGGCGGCCAGCGCTTCGCCGAACCCTGCGGCCACCCAGCGCTCCCCCTCCACCTCAATGACCACGCCGTCGGGGGAGTTACGCACCCACCCCGACAGCCCCAGCGATGTGGCCAGGCGGTGCACGGTGGGGCGAAACCCCACCCCCTGCACCACCCCGCGGCAGACGTAGCGAAAGCGAGCCCTGCTCACGCCCGCTTGGCGGCCAGGCGGCGCTGGAGCAGCGCACACCACGCCTCGATCCCCTCGCCGGTGCGGCTGGAGGTGACCAGCAGCTCCCCTTGAGGGCACAGCGTCGTCACCTGGGCACGCACCGCGTCCAGGTCGAACTCCACGTGGGGTAGCAGGTCCGCCTTGGTGATCACGGTGACCTCGGCGCGGGCAAAGATGGCCGGGTACTTAAACGGCTTGTCCGCCCCTTCCGCCACCGACAGCAGGGCCACCTTGAAGTCCTCGCCCAAATCGTACGCGGTGGGGCAGATGAGGTTGCCGACGTTCTCGATGAACAACACGTCCACCGCCGGAAACGCCGCCTCGGCCAGCGCCGCGCGCACCTGGCGGGCGTCCAAGTGGCACGCCCCGCCGGTGAGGATCTGTTTGGCCGGGATACCCAGGCGACGCAACCGCTCGGCGTCCCGCTCGGTGGCGATGTCGCCCTCCACCGCTGCCAGACGCAGACGGCTTGCCAGGTGGGACACGGTGCGCTCCAACAGGGTGGTCTTCCCCGCGCCCGGCGAAGAGATGAGGTTGACCACCAGCGTGCCCGTAGCAGCAAAGGCGCCGCGCAACTCGGCGGCGGCCGCTTCGTTGGCGGCGAGAATGCGCTGCCGTACATCCACCGCTTCCGCCATGTCACCCCCCCTGGCCGTCAGCGAGGAACCCCACCGAGAGCACGTCCAATTCGTCGCCCCCTTCCACCGCCAGCACTCGCCCGCAGGACGGGCACAGGTGCAGCCAGGTTCCCCGCGACCGCTGGAGAGACTCGCCGCACGCTGGGCAGGACTGCCGCGCGGGGCGCCACTCCACCTCCAGCCGCGCACCGGCGTCGGGCCCATCCTGGGTCACCGCCTGCCAGGCGAATACCAGCAGGTCTGGCTCCACCGCCGCCAGCTCGCCGATCGCCACCTTCACCCACTCCAGCCGGCCGGGACCGTGCTGGGCCACGGCATCGCGGCAGGTGCGGTAGATGTCCATCGCCAGTCCCAACTCGTGCATCGCCTCGCCTCGAGGGCCCGACCGGAAGGTGCAGCGCACTGGGGGGCGCCGGAACCCGCTGGTGCTGAGTATACACCCCGGGGCGCGCCCCTCCTGCCCTATACTGGGTTTGTAATGTCGACCATTCCGACGTCCTCCAGCACCCTTCCGAGACTGGTGGTCACCGGCGCCTCCGGTTTCATCGGCCGCCACCTGTTGGAGCAAATTCGCTCCCGCTACATCATTTATGGCCTTGGGCGGCGCTCCCAGGGGGAGTGCGGCGCCCCCGTGCACCCCAACATCCATTGGCACCAGGTGGATATCGGCGACAAGGACTCTCTCGCCGCGGTGTTCGACGTCATTCGCGCCGAGGGAGGGGCGGACTACCTCATCCACCTGGCCGCCCACTACGATTTCACTGGCGACGAGCACCCCGAGTACTGGCGCACCAACGTCGAGGGGTTGGCCAACGTGCTCGAACTTTCGGCCGACCTCGGGTTGCGCCGTTTCATCTTCGCCTCGTCGGTGGCCGCCTGCCCGTTCCCCAAGCCCGGCGAGGCGATCACCGAAAGCACGCCGCCGCTGGGGGAACACATCTACTCGGTGACCAAGCGCATCGGCGAGGATATGGTGCGCTCCTGTGCCGACCACTTCCCGTCGGTGATCGTGCGCTTTGCCGCGCTTTTCTCCGACTGGTGCGAGTACCCGCCGCTGTTCGTCTTCCTCGATACCTGGCTGTCACGGCGCTGGAACGCCCGCATCCTTGGCGGCAAGGGCCTCTCCGCCGTACCCTACCTGCACGTGCGCGATGCCGCCTTGTTCTTGCAAGTCCTGCTGGAACAAGAAGCCAATTTGGATCCCGGCGAGGTGGTGCAGTGCTCTCCCGACGGCGCCGTCACCCACTGGGAACTCTTTGAAATGGCCACCGCCTACTACTACGGGACCCAGATCAAGCCCATCCTTATGCCCAAGCCGTTGTGCTACCCCGGCATGTGGGCGCTGGACCTGATCGGCCGGGTGCTGGGCAACCGCCCCTTCGAGCGGCCGTGGATGGCCAAGTACATCGACCTGCAGCTCACCGTGGACGCCAGCCGCACCCGCCGCCGCCTGGGCTGGGCTCCGCGGCCGCGACTGCACATCATGCGCCGCATTCCGTTCCTCATTGAGAATCTGCGCTCCAACCCCGTGGAGTGGCTGCGCCGCAACCACGAGGCGATGAAGGTCGCCCGCTTGCGCCCCAACCTCATTATCCATCGACTGTTGGAGCAGCACGAGGAAGAAATCTCCGAAGCCTTTACGGCCTTTCTGCTGGGTCCGGAGGGCCGCGAGCACCTGGCCTCCTACCAGGCGGTCGCCCCCGAAGACCACGAATGGAATCACCGCCTCATCCTGCGCAACCTGGCCAGCGCCGTGCTCACCCGGCAGAAGGGGTTGTTTATGGCCTACTGCCGCGACCTGGCCGAGCGCCGCTTCCAGCAAGGGTTTAAGATGGCAGAGCTGTGCTACGCGCTGGCCACCCTCAACGAGATTTGCCTGTCCGTGCTGCGCCGCGACCCCCACGCCAAAGATCTGGAAGAGGATCTCCAGAACTACATCACCATGACCATCCAGTTCGGCATCGACCAGATTCAAGAGACCTACGAGTACGCCGCCGCCGGCCGCTCCCGCCCGCCCCAGTCCCGCATCACCTCCCAGATGTGGAACGGGCTGCCGCGCTGAGGCGACCCGGGACAGCGCGAACGTCCCGCAGCGCTGCGCCGGCAACTCGCCCGGCCTCACCCGGGCACATTGCCACCCGCCATCGTGTCACCGGTGGTCGTGCACGGCCGACGCCCCTGCGTGGCGCGACGCGGAGCGAACGCGATGCCGTCCCAAGACGTTGTGCACCTCGAAAAACCGCCAGTTGAGGGCGTGCAGAAGGAGACCCAGAAAAACGCTGCCTGTCGCCAGGAGCATGAGGCCGGTGGCCAACACCGCCAAGGGAAGGCGGTAGACGTAGCGGTGCTCCAGCCAGTCCAGCACCGGGGGGAGGCCGGCGGCCAGACCAGCCGTGAACAGGAGCAGCCCCACGGTGCCGAAGAAAGTCAACGGCTTGAGCTTCAAGAACAGCGTGAAGATCGTCCACAGCACGCGGAAGCCGTCCCGCAGGGTGTGGAGCTTGCTGACACTGCCCTCCCTCCGGGGGCGGTAAGGCACCTGCACCTCGACGATGCGCAGGCGGTGAAAGAGCGCCTGCACGGTGAACTCGGTTTCCACCTCGAACCCCGCTGCGGTCAGCGGCACACGATCGGCGACCTGTCGCCCGAACGCTCGGTAGCCGCTCATGATGTCGGTCAAGCGGGTGCCCGCCATCCAGTTGACCAGAAAGCGCACCAGCTTGTTGCCAAACAAATGAAGGGGGCGGAAGGAACCCCCGGAAAACGTCTCCAACCGTGCCCCGACGCACATGTCCGCCTCACCGGCGAGCACCGGCTGGAGCAGCCCGTGCACTCGCTCCGCCGGGTACGTATCGTCTCCATCCACCATGACGTACAGGTCGGCATCCACCCTGGCGAGCATGGAGTCCACCACGTACCCCTTGCCCTGCCGAGGCTCGCGAAGAACGATGGCACCTCGCTCCGCCGCAATGGCCGCCGAGCGGTCGGTGGAACAGTTGTCCACCACCACCACGGTGGCGCCGGGCAGCTCTCGGCGGAAGTCGTCGATCACCTTGCCAATGGTCAACTCCTCGTTGAAACAGGGGATGAGCACCGCCGTTCGCACCGTCTCCCCAGATCCCTTCATGGGCCACCCCCGCAACCTGCCACCTGCACACCCTCCACCAGACACACGTCGTCGAACCAGACCTCGGAATCCTCGTGCACGCTGACGTACACGTGGGCGGTCACCGCCGCCGCTGGAGCGGTGGCGGACAGGGTACTCCACCGCCATTGGGGGGTGACGGGCACCACCTCGAGGCTCACCCCCACCATCTCCCCTGCCCCGTTCAGCCAGTTGATCTGCAGGCGCGCGGCCTGGCCTTCAGTGTCGGCGCGCGTCCAGTGACCCAGGGTGTACACGCCCCCAGCCTGAATCGCCACCGCCTGGGTGAGGCCGTCGCTGCGCCGCGCCAGCACGGCGTGCTGGCCGCTGCGCGCCCCTGGAGGGTCAGCCACCAGCGGCTGGCCGTAGGCGTGCCAATTGCGCGGCAGCCCGTCCTCCCCCAACTCTTCAAAGCCCGGGTTGGCGAGCAAATTGCCCCGCCACACTGCACCATCGACAGACGTCGGTGAGAGGCGATACACCTCCACCCCCCCCTTGGCGAACGCGGGCACTGCGAACTCCGCCAGGAACGACGTATCAAGCACCGGTATCCCACGCCAGCCTGACGCCCGCACCACCTCGCGGTTGACGATCAGGGCGACGAACCCCCCCTCAGCCAGGGCGTGGGCGAGGGCGGCCCCCCGCGCGCCGGCCCGGATCACCTCGGTCACTTGGTGCTTGCCCCACGCCGCCTCGAAAAGCCGCGCGTGGGTGTACAGGCGGCCGTGACACCCCACGCCCACCACCTTGGCGTCCTCCTCCACCAGCGAATCCAGGTGCCGCAGCGCCGCGTACTCGTGCACCGCCCGGGTGAGAAAGGCCTCGCCCTTCTCCAGGCCGAAGGCGACGGTAACCGGGAAGCGCTCCGGGATTGGCCAGAGCATGGCGAGGTGGGCCAGGCGAGAGCCGCCCAGGTAGAGCAAGCCCAGGGCCAGGCCGGCGGCCACAGCGGCTGGGCGCCGCCGCGCCCAGCTCCACGCCAGCTCCAGGTTGAGCGCCGCCACCACCGCCAAGGGGACGTACAGGGGTAGCAGATACCGCAGATACTGGGCCGCCGCCAGGGTCAGCGCCGCGGCCGGGAGGATGACCGCCCAGGCGGCCAAGGCGATCCTCGCCTCTGGTGTGCGGCGCGCCAGGGCGCACCAGGGCAGACCCAGCCAGAGCAGCGCCCCCGCCACGCCGGGCCCCAGACCTTCCCCAAAAACCCGGGCGTTGACCAGCAGATCCCAGGGCAGGAGGAGCCCTGCCAACACTCCCTGGCGGTGACCGAACAGGTGCAGGTTCTGCCATCCCGAATCCAGCTCCCAGCGGGGGCTGGCGAACACCTGGTTGAAGTAGGGGAACACCGGGTTGCCGGTCCACGCCCAGTCGCGGGCCAGCCACGGCAGCACCACGGCCAGGGCGGCGCCGGCCAGGCAGGTGCCGCCGAGCAGGGCACGCCACCACCCCCAGCGCCGCGCCGCTGCCACCACCACAGCCGCGCCGACGGGTAGGGCGAGCAGGCCGGCGTTCAGTTTGGTGCCCATCGCCAGGCCGCACGCCACCCCGGTCAACGTGGCCCACCGCCAGCCGCCCCGCTCCACGGCCAGCAGGGCTGCCAGCAGCGCCGTCGCAAAAAAGAAAGTGACACCCAGGTCCACGTACGCCACGCCGAGCTCCCACGACACCATGGGAACGGCCAGGAAGAGTACCGCCGCCAGCCAGCCGGCGCGCCACCCTGCTACCCTCCGGCCCACCGCCAGCGCCGCCGCCGCTGCCAAGAGTCCCAAGGAAAAGTGGAGGAGCTTGGCGCTGCTCAGCCCCCCAACCACGATCCCCAAGGTGAACAACATGTTGGCGTTATGTGCCCAGAGGAAACGAAACTCCTCGGGGCGATCCACGATGGCGCCCAGGCGAGCGTAGGTGGCGGGCGCAGCCACCTGGTAGTTCAGCTCGTCGTACCACACGCTGGGCGCCAGGGCCCACAGCCAGCTGCCCGCCAGGCACAGCAGCAGTACCGCGGCGAGCACGCCGGCCAAGGCGGGATCCTCGGGCCACCCGGCTGCCCGCCCCGCCCGCCACCGGGCGGCAGCCTCCCCGTAGAGCCTGCGCCAGGCCGGCGCCACCGCTACGGTCAGCGCCGCCAGCAGCGCCACCACCAACGGCCGCCGCAACCCGCCCGCCAGACCGAGCCCCAACACCCCCAACGCCAGCGCTCCCAACCCCACAGCGGCGCCCAACACCACGCGCTCCAAAAGCCCCAGCGCCTCCACCATTCTGGCCCGCCACAGGACGCTCTCGCCCAGGCCCACCCCCAGGCCGAGGATCCACACCGTGGCCAGCACTCCCGCCAGGGCACCGCTGGCCACCGCCGTGGTCCCGGCGAGAAGCCCGGCCACAGCAGCGCTGCCCCACCCCACCCATCGACCCGCCCCCACCGCCACCAGCACCCCCACCATCCCGCACCCCGCCAGCACCGCCAACCCAATCCCCCAGTGGGCCAGCGAGTGATTGAGGGGATGGGCCCAAAACCACACCCCTGCCGTACCCCCGCCGACGAGGCCCAGGGCGACAGCGGCGGCTGCAATGGCGGCCGGGCCGCTGCGAACCCCCTGGCTCGGTTCTGGGCGATGCACTCCCATCGGTCGACGGCGGCAGTGTAGCCGCGCCCCAGGCCTCGTGCTACGCTTCGGCACCGCACAGGGTGACCGCCACCGTGAACCTCACCGAAGACCGCCCCACGCCCCTCCTCGCCGGGGGCGATGCCCACCCACCACCCACCGCCCCAAAGGTCCGAGGAGAGGGCGCTCTGCTGGCCACCCTGGTGATCCTGGCCGCCGCTACCTTCGCCACCTCCGCAGCCATCCAAACCGCCAGCTACGCCATCTGGCACGATGAACTGTGGAACCACCCGGCGGCCGTGAGTCTGATCCAGGGAAAGTCATGGCGGCCCGCTTGGGAGGTGTCCGTCCTGGGCCTTCCCCTGCCCTTGGTCAGCGGCCCCTACCAGGGAAGCATCAAAACCTTGGCGCTGGTGCCGTTTCTGGCAACCTTGGGCAGCGCGCCGGGAGTGCTGCGGGGTATTCACTGCCTCTTTGGGCTGCTGTACCTGGCGGCCCTGTACTGGGCGCTGCGCGCCGTCCTCTCCCGCCGCGCCGCCGCGTGGGTTTTCCTCCTCCCCCTGGCGATCCCAACCTCACCATGTTCGTCCCCAGCGACATGGGGCCTTTCTTGCTGCAAGATACTTTCCTGGCCGTGGCTTTGGGCGCCCTCCTGCGCCTGGCCCTGCAGCCCCGGCTGCGCTGGCTCCTGCTGGCGTTGGCCCCAGCCAGTACGGCCCTGGCCGACAAGTTGACGGCCGTGCCGGTGGTGGCGGTGGTGGTCGTCCTCAGCCTCGCGTCGGGTCTTCGCCTCCTGGGGCGCAGCGCCAAGCGGTGGGCGCTTACCGCCGCCGTGCTGAGCCTACCCATGCTCCCCCACACCGCCTATTTCGCTCGCGCCGGCTTTGCCGAGCTCCACGCCAACGTGGGCAGCGGCCTGGCCCAACGCTCCCCCTATACCCAACGCCTGCGCCACCGCTTCCACGAGTTCACGAGCTTCGTCGCCGCCGGGTCCCCCATTCCCCAGGCCTTGACCTCCGAGCCCCTCCCCAGCCACCGCCCGCTGCTGGTGCCGGCGGGGGTTCTCCTCGCCTTCGTTGGCGGCCTGGCGGGGCTGGGACTCCCGCGCCGGGGGCGCGCGGCGAGCCTGGCCGCCCTTACCCTGCTGGGGAGTTTTGCCGCCTTCGCCGCCGTCCCCGGCCTGGAGAGGCCGTGGCACTACCTGGTCCTTCACCCGCCCCTGGTGATGGCGGCGTTTCTCGGCTTGGCCTGCCTTGCCGGGCTGGCCCAGGGGCGCCGGGGGGTGGTACGGGCGATTCCGGTCGTCCTCACACTCACGGTGGCTTCTGCGGGCGCCGTGGGGATGGCGCGTTCGTTGGAACTGCTCTCTTTCTTGGCAACCCGCTGGGGGGCGCACATGTACTCCCCCGGCCTCTACCAGCTGCACCGAGAGCTGGCGTCGCTAGCACCGCAGCGCCTGGTCTGCCTCAACTACTCCCTCTGCAACCCCCTCTACGTGCTGATGAAGGGGCGAGTGCAGGTGGTGGATTTGACCTGGGCCGAGCTCGCAGAAGGCACCGAGTCCTACGCCAGGTCTCTCCTCACCGCCCCCGGCACTGTGCTGGTGTACCGCTCGGTCAGCGGGGCCGCCGGACCCCAACAGGCCAGCTATTTCGCCTGGCTGAACCGCACCAGCGACCACCTCCTCCCCCGTCTGGCCGCCGCCCCCGAGCTGACCCGCCACATCGCCTACTGGGACCAACGGGCGGAATTCGGGATGCTCTGGGCCTCACCATCGCCGTGAGCCCAGCGCCCCCCCGCCCTAGGACGGTGGTGGGGGGAGGAGCGTGCTACCCTCCCCGCCATGGCTGCCCCCGTTGCGCCGCGGGTGGTGCGGGCCGGCCAGCGGCCCACCTTGGGACGGGAGTGCGCGGAGGTGTGGACGCGCTGGGAGCTTTTGGTCAACCTGGTGGTGCGGGATCTCACCGTCCGCTACAAGCGTTCACTGCTGGGATTCCTGTGGTCCTTCCTGCACCCCTTGATTTTCATGGTGGTGCTCACCCTCGTCTTCGGCACCCTGTTCGCCCAACGCACCCCCAACTATTCGGCGTATCTGCTGTCTGCCTACTTGGCGTTTCAGTACTTCCTGCAAACCACCACCAAGGCAATGGCCTCTATGGCTTGGAACGGTCCGCTGCTCAAGCGCATTTACGTGCCCGCCAGTATCTTCCCCCTGTCCGTGGCCATCTCGGGTTTGGTCAACTTGTACCTGTCGTTTCTCCCCATGTTCCTGGTCATGGCGGTGCTGGGCGTACCCTTTTCTTGGTCCCTGCTCTTTCTGCCGGTGGGCGGACTGCTGCTGTTCGGTTTTGTGCTCGGCTGCTCCTTCGGCCTGTGTTCGCTGGCGGTGTATTTTGACGACGTCCGCCTGATGTACGAAGCCGGCATCTACTCAGTGATGTATCTGACGCCTATCTTCTACCCCTTGGAGATCGTGCCGGAGAAATTCCGCCCCATCATCTTCGCCAACCCCCTGTACTACTACTGCGAGCTCATCCGCCAGCCAGTGTTTTCAGGCCAGCTTCCCCCGGGCCACACCATCCTGGTGGCGGTCATCTGGGCTGTGGTCATGCTGATGGTGGGGTGGCAGGTGCTGCGGCGCATGAGCCCCGGCTTCTTCCGCCACCTATGACCCACCCGTTGGCCCTGCGCATGCACGGCGTCGCCCTCCACTTTCCCGCCCGCCGGGAGCCCCTGCGCAGCTTCAAAGAGTGGGCCATCGCCCGTCTGCGTGGGCGGCCCGACAGTGGCGTCTTTTGGGCCCTCAAGGGGGTGGATTTGGAGCTTGGGCAGGGCGACACCCTGGGAGTGGTGGGGCGCAACGGCGCCGGCAAATCCACCTTGCTGCGGCTGGCCGCCGGGATCATCCCACCCTCCCGAGGGGAGGTGCACATCTGGGGGAGCGTTGCCCCGGTGATCGAGCTGTCGGCGGGATTCGATCGGGAACTCACTGGCCGGGAAAACGTGCTGTTCAACGGCTCCTTGTTGGGCATGTCGCGGCGCCAGATGCTGGCCAAGATGGATGAGATCGTCGCTTTCGCCCAGCTGGAGGAGGTCATCGACGCGCCCCTGCGTACCTACTCCTCGGGGATGCTGGCACGCCTCGCCTTTGCCGTGGCCACCAGCGTGCGCGCCGACACCGTGCTGCTGGACGAAGTCTTGGCCGTGGGCGACCAGTTCTTCCGCTCCCGCTGCCACGCGCGTATCGCCGAGATGTGCGCCCAAGGCACCACCCTGGTGCTGGTCTCCCACGACCTGGCCACCATCGCCAATCTCTGCCGGCGCGCCGTGTGGCTGGACGAGGGCAGAATCGTGGCGGCGGGAAGCACCGCTGAGGTCCTGGCGGCGTACCGCGGTTCGGCAACCCCAACCCAAGCGTGTAGCTGAAGCCATGGAACCCAGGTCTCCCCAGGATCCGGCAAGGGCCTGGCTGCCGTGGCCGAAGCCCTTCTCCTCCCCTCCCCGAGGCCAGGCCTGGCGGGGCCGGGCAGCGAGGGTTTGCCACCGCCTGACTCACCCCGCCGCCACCCTGCGCGCGCTCTTTGCCGCCACCGTGCCTTTGCCCGTGCGGCTCGCCCTGCTCCAGCGCCGAGGCCCGGCCCCGTATTCCTGTGGTTTGGGGGCCTCCTGGGAGACGGCGCTGGCCCAGCTGGAGGTCCTCCCGCCGGCTCGGCCCTTGGCCCTCCTGGTGGGTGCGGACGGGGGCGCTCCGGCGCCTCACCTAGCTGCCCTGGAGCAGCGTGGCTGGCAGCCTGTGCTGGTCCCCCAACCACCCATCCACCCCGCGCTCACCTCCTCCGCCTACCCAAGTCTTCCCCTTCTGTCACCGGCGGCCGAAGGCGGACTGCTCGCGAGCCTGGCCCCCCTAGCTGCCAGCCCCCACCCCCTGGGTGCGGTGGTGGCGGCTTCCCCCCCGGCCTGGCCGGAGGCGCTGCGCCTGGCGCACACCCTGCGCTGGCCCGCTTTGGGCTACAGCGACGACGATGGGGAACTGGCCTCGGCGCTGGCCCGTCTCTTTCCGCCCCTCGCCGTTGTGATGGTCGCTTACCGCCACCCCGCCCTGACCCGGCTGGCGCTTAGCAGCGTCCTGCGCTGGACCGCCTGGCCCCCCCTGGAGGTGGTGGTGGTGGACAACGCCTCCCGCGACGGCACCCTCGAAGCGTGCCAAGAGCTGGCGAGGCTGGATCGTCGCGTCACGGTGATCGCCAACCGTGAGAATCTGGGCTTCCCTCGCGCCGTCAACCAAGGGGTGGCGGCCGGTCGCGGCGAACTGCTGGCCATCCTCAACAACGACGTGGTGGTCACCCCCGGCTGGTGGGAAGCGCTGGGTGCCGAGCTGCTGAATCACCCCGAAGTGGGCGCCGTCGGGCCCTCCACCAACGCCGCCGGAAACGAAGCCAGGGTGCGTGCTGGCTACGCCACCCTCGAGCAGCTGCACGCCTTCGCCTGGGGATGCGCCGCCGCTGGCCGGCGTTGGCTGGAGGTGTCCCAATTGGGTTTCTTCTGCGTGGCGCTGCGGCGGCCACTGTGGGAGGAGATGGGCGGCCTGGACGAGGGGTTCGGGCTCGGCTACTTCGAGGACGCCGACTTTTGCCGACGGGTACGCCGCCGCGGGTGGCGGCTGCGCTGCCTGCGCCACTGTTTCGTGCACCATGAGCAGAGCGCCGCCTTCGCCACCCTCCCCGCCGCCCAGGTCACCGCCCTCTACGAGAGCAACCGCACGCGCTTTCGCCGCCCCCAGGTGAGACGCCGGGGGGGATGAACCCTGGCGCGAAACTGGCCCCTACCCTTGAGTGCGGTAGCGGTGGGGCGTCCAGGCCCGCCCCCACTTCTCTTCGAAGGAACGCCGGTTGGTCTCGAACAGCTGGCGGTAGGCCGCCTCGTCCATGCGGCGGAATGCCGCCCTCCCCTCGTGGTGCACGAATACATCCTCTACGCACACCACCTCCAGGCCGGCCTGGCGCACCCGCAGAGCGTAGTCGTCGTCCTCGAACATCCCCGCTCCAAAGCGTTCGTCCAGCTCCCCCACCAACCGGAAGGTCTCCCGCCGCATGGCCACGCAGAACATCGCCAGCACCGGGATGGGGAAGTACTTGCCAGCGTTCTCTCGGCAGTGCCGGGCCGCCCAGGCGGGTAACTCCTCGAGGGTGCGGTAGCCAACGGGAATCTGTGCCTCGTTGCCGATCCAGTTGGTCACCGGCCCCACCAGGCCCCACTGGGGGTGGCTCGCCAGATGGCGAATCAGCCCGCTCAGCCACCCCCGCACCACCACCGTGTCGTTGTTGAGGAGGACCAAATACTCGCCCTCGGCCAACGCCAGACCTTGGTTGTTGGCGGCGGCAAAGCCGCGGTTGTGGCCGTTGAGGATCACGCGCACCCGCCCATCCGCCGCCGCCAAATCCCGCAGATAGTCAGGGGTGCCGTCGGTGGAGCCGTTGTCCACCACGATGACCTCGAAGTGGGGCCACTCGGTGCGCTCCAGCACCGACGCCAGGCACGCCCGGGTCAGCGCCAGGTTGTTGAAGGTCACCACCACCACCGAGGCCAAGGGAAAGGCCTGCCGCACCGCCGGCACCAGTGCCTCCGCCCGCGCCACCCAGGTCTGGGTGCGGGCAAACGCCCGCCGAGCCTGGGACCGTTCCTCCCTCTCCTGCGCCAGCTGCTCCTCCAAGCGCACGGCAAACTCTTCGGCGGACTCGGCGAACGCCACCAAATCTCCATGTTCCACGAGCTCCGGCAAAGGCACCGCCACCAGGGGCTTGCCGGCCGCCATGATTTCGTAAAACTTCACCGGATTGGTGGCTTCGGTCAGGGGGGAGCGCCGGAAGGGGATCATCAGCACATCCATGCTGGCGATCCAGTGGGGCAGCTCAGCGTAGGGCTGCTCCCCCGCCAAGGTGACGTTGGCCAAGCCACGCAGTGGGCCGGTGTCACAGGTGTAGGTGGAGCCCACCAGGAGAAACCGCCAGTGGGGGCGCACGCGGGCCAGCTCCCCCACCAAGGGCGCGTCGAACCACTCGGCAATGGCCCCGTAGTACCCCACCGTGGGGGGATCGGCGGGCGGGCGCCACGGCACGCGGGCAAAGTGGTCAAAGTCACAGGCGTTGGGCAGCCGCAGGAGGCGGCGGGCGCGGCCCCCCAACTGCTCCGCCAAGAAGGCCGAAGAGGCGATCACCAGATCGGCTCCCACCACCAGATCCTCTTCCTGCTGGAGCATGGCGGCCTCGTTGGTGGAAAAGCCCGGGTGGTAATCCATACAGTCGTAGACCACCGGCGCGGCCCAGCGCTGGCGCAAGGTTCGCGCCAGCGGCCACCAGAAGGGCAGCTCCACCAGCAGCGCGCACGCCCCCAACCCCTGTTGCCGCCGCAGCGCTTCAAGGCTCTCAGCCAGCTGGTCGGTGTCCTCGGCCTTCAGGGGGTCCCGGTACACGTTGCGGTTGGGGCCCCGCAGCGACACCTCCCACACGTTGGGGGCTTTGGGCGTTACTTCCGCCGCTGCCCCCCCACGGCGAAAGGAGGTGCGGCAGTAGAACACGCGATGGCCGCGCTGGGCGAGGGCCACCGCCAGCTGCTGCGGGCGCTGAAAACGAAAGTCCCAGTCGATAATAGGGAAAACGATGTAGTCCTCGAGACCCTCCGGTGCCTGGATCGGCCCCCCTTCGGGCTCCGCGGAGGCCAGCTCGTGGGACGCCCCGCCACCCTGCCCCGTGGCCTGGGGCTGCGCCACCGCGGCAGGGTTGGCCGGTGGCGAGCCCCCTGCCGGGGGCGGGGGAGGCGATCCTGCGCCCCCTCGACGCCGCCAACGCTGCACCCATCGCCAGTAAGCGCTGGCCAGGGCAAACCAGCGGGTGGAGGTGATGCCCTGCAGCGCGGCGTGCAGCCGCTCCACCTCCCGCTGCCGCTCGCCGTACCGCTCCACCAGTGCCGCCAACTCCCCTTCCAGGGCGGTAATGCGGGCCACGTGCTCCCGCTGCTCCCCAACCAGCCGCTCCACCTCCCGCTGGCGCTCCCCAAGCTGTTCCGTCAACGCCCCCACTTCCCTCTCCAGGGCAGCAGCCCGGGCCGCCTGTTCCTCCCCCTCCCGGATCAGCCGCTCCACCTCCCGCTGCCGCTCTTCGTACCACCCCCCCAACTGGTGGTACTGGCCTTGCCAATGCTCCGCCTCGGCGCGATGGCGGGCCGCCTCCTCCGCCTGCTGGTCGCGCTCGGCCGCCGTGCGCGCCAACCGGCGGGCGAGCTGATCCGGGTCCCCGTGGGCGGCGGGCCTGGCGGAGGCCGCCGCCACGTGGGCCAGGAGCAGCTCCGCCCGCTTGGCCCAGGTGTTCTCCTCTGCGAACTTTCGGCGTGCCGCAACCATCGCAGCTGCCCGCGCCCCCTCTCGGACCTGCGGCAGCAGCTGCAGGAACTCCTCCCGGGAGCGCGCCACCCACACACCAGGAACGCCGCGGCATTCGGGCAAGTCGGTGCTCACAACGGGCAGGTCCATGGCCAAGTATTCGTACAGCTTTAGGGGCGAAACGGCAGCGGTGATGGGATTGACGCGAAATGGGATGATGGCCACGTCCAGGTCGCGAAAGTAGGAGTACAGGTGGGCCTGGGGTAGGGGCCCGCGATACTGCACTGGGGACAGCTCCAAAAGACCCGACTCGCGCAAGCTGCCGTCCAGGTCGGGGCCCGCCAAGCGCAAGGTGGCGTGTGGAAAAGCTTCGATGATCGCAGCCAAGAGGTCGTAGTCGAGCCACGCCGCGAAACTGCCAAAGTAGCCGATGGCCAGCCCCTCCGGGCTAGAGGACGCCCCCTCCTGGGGCGATGCCGCCGCCAAAAACCGCTGGATGGCTTGGGGATCGGCAGCGTTGGGGAGGTAGACGGCATCCCCCCGCTGTCGGGACACCTCCTCCCAGAGGGGCCGGGAGACTGCCGTCACCACCGTGGCCTCCCCTACGAGCCGCCCATGCTCGCCGGCCCAGGCAGCGCTCCCGCCCGGGAAGACATCCAGGTGGTCGATGACGTCGTACACCAAACGATGGGTGCCGAGGGTTTCTCCCCACCGGCGGTTGTAGGCCAGCGCTACAACCACCGGGTTCGAGAGGTAACCCCACACCTCGGGGGGTACGTTGGCCACGTACAATCGCCGTTCCACGCGATGGAAGCCCGGGCCGAAATCCTGGGACGTGGGAGGCTCCCAGAAGAACACCAGACAACCGGCGCGGGCCAACGCCAGCGCCAACTGGTTGGGGCGCTGAAAGACCTCCGTCCGCCAGTACACGGAAGGGAGAAAGAGCACCACCTCCCGAGGGTTACGGTGGCTCGCCAAAAGGTTTTCGAGACGGCGCTGCAAAGCGGCTTGTGTCAACTCCATGGCAACTCCCCGGGGACTGTCCGGTTGGCCATTGCCCCCCGTGCGTCTCCTGCTCCCTTCCACTAGTTGCCGCGCCACCCTGGCCGGGCGCAGGCTTTCCCTCTCCCACTTTTCAGCTTCGCCGGAGTCGGCGGGGAGGGCGAGACGTCCAGCCATGACCTCCACCAGCTCCTCGGCGCTCCACGCCTCCGGCTCCCGCGCCCCGTGAGGGTCGCCGTGCTCCTGCAGCAGCGCGGCGACTTTGGGATCGTAGGCGACAGCCACGGGCAAACGACCACCCCGCAGCGCCGCCAGGCAGGCGTGCAACCGCATGCCGACAGTGAGGTCGGCGGCGGCGCACAGCCAAAAACGCTGGGCAAAACGCCACCTAGCTGGCACCACCCAGCCGGGCACGACGTCCACCAGTGCGGCGGCCAGTTCCTGGGCCGCTGCCTGATCGTCGTCCCGCCCGGAGCCCACATGAAACGGCACCCAGGCGACCCCCAGGGGAAACCGTCGCGCCAGCCGCCGCAGCCCCTCCATCACCACTTCTCGTTGTGGGACTTCCTGGTCGGGCCAGCGACGCAGCGCCAGCGCCACTAGCCGATGGCTCGGCGGCAGACCCATTGCGGCCAACACGCCGGCGCGGTCCCAGTGGCGACGGGGAGCCGCCCAAGCGGCATCGGGTACCACGTCCACGGAACCCGGCGTAAGTCCCAGCTCAGAGAGCAGCGCCGCGGACGCCCGGTCCCGCACGCTCACCCACGACGCTGCCGTCAACCCTTCCCGCACCAGGGTGCGCCCCTCCTCGGTGGCCAGGGGGCCAACACCCACACCCCATACCATCGACGGTACGCCGTACTCCGCCGCCAACAGCAGCGGCCAGGCGTAGAACGTCACGCCGTGGTGCCGCGGGGTTCCCAGGGTTTGCCGGTCCACCCCCCAGTAGTCCTGGAACAGCCCGCCACCCCCCACCACCACCAGGTCCGCCGTGCGAACCGCCCGCCGGATCCCCTCCACGTCCTGCCACGGCACCGGCACCCCCGGCACTTCCAGTGGCGTACCCCCCGACGTTACGTGGAGTTCGAAATCATCGAACACCGTGCCCAAGGCGCGGTGGACCCCCGCCAGGATCATCTCGTCCCCGGTGTTGCCAAAGCCGTAATAACCGCAGAGGAAGATTCTCAGTTTCGCCATGCCGTCCCGGTCGGGTAGAGTCTAGCAGCCCAAGATTTCCTTGTTGGGGCACCGCCCTGCGCCACCCTTGGCCCCGCTTTGGCGGGCGGGTACAATCCCGCGGGGAGGGCAGCGCTCATCATGGTGGCAGGCAGACTCTGGCAGGTGGTGATGGCGACCATTGCGCTCGTCATTTTTCCTACAGGACGTCCCTCGTTGGCCTGGGCGGCCAGCGTCGATCCGATGGTCCGGGAGGCGGTGCGAGCCGGCGGGGAGGCGGAGTTCTTGGTCCTCCTCCACGCCCAGGCCGACACCTCGCCGGCGCGCCAACTGGCCAGCAAGGAGGCGCGGGGCCAGTGGGTCAGCAGCACCCTGCGGGCGGTGGCCGAGGCCACCCAGCCGCCGGTGCTGGAGCTGCTGCGGCACCTCGGTGTGCCTCACCGCTCCTACTGGATCGTCAACATGATCTGGGTGCGGGGAGGCGAGGAGGTGGTGCGGGCCCTCGCTTCGCTGCCCGAGGTGGCCAAGATCCTCCCCAACCCTTCGGTGCCCCTCCAGCGCCCCACCGCCGAGGAGCTGGACGCCCCCGCCTCTCCCGATGCCATCGAATGGGGAATCACCAAGACCGGTGCCCCCAGCGTTTGGAGCCTGGGATTCCAGGGCCAAAACATCGTGGTGGGCGGGCAAGACACCGGCTACCAGTGGGACCACCCCGCTCTCAAGTCTAAGTATCGCGGTTGGAACGGCACCAGCGCCAACCACAACTACAACTGGTGGGACGCCATCGCCTCCGGCGGGGGGGTGTGCGGCCCTCGCTCCCCGGTTCCCTGCGACGACGACAACCACGGTACCCACACCATGGGGACGATGGTGGGGGATGACGGGGCGGGCAACCAAATCGGCATGGCTCCCCAGGCTAAGTGGATCGGCTGTCGCAACATGGACCGCGGCAACGGTACCCCGGCCACCTACGCCGAGTGCTTCCAGTGGTTCATCGCCCCCACTGACCTCAACGGCAACAACCCCGACCCCTCCAAGGCCCCCCACGTCATCAACAACTCCTGGGGGTGCCCGCCCAGCGAAGGGTGTACCGACCCCCAGGTGCTCCGCACCGTGGTGGAAAACACCCGCAACGCCGGCATCGTGGTGGTGGTTTCGGCGGGCAATTCGGGGTCGTCGTGCAGCTCGGTGGTGGACCCGCCGGCCATCTACGACGCCTCGTACTCGGTGGGCGCCACCAGCTCCTCCGATACCATTGCTTCGTTCTCCAGCCGCGGGCCGGTGACCGTGGACGGCTCCGGCCGCCTGAAGCCCGACATCTCGGCACCCGGTGTCGGCGTACGCTCCAGTATTCGCAACAACGGCTACGCCACCTACAGCGGTACCAGCATGGCGGGCCCCCACGTGGCCGGGGCGGTGGCGCTGCTGCTGTCGGCGGTGCCCAGCTGGATCGGCCAGGTGGAAACCGTAGAAAACCGCCTCAACGCCACCGCCACCCGCACCGTCACCCCGACGGGGCAGGTGTGCGGGGGGATCGCCGACAACGTGTTCCCCAACAACACCTACGGCTACGGCCGGGTGGACATCTTTGCAGCCATCAACGAGGCCAACCTGGCCGTCGCCTTGACCGACGCCCCGGACCCGGTGGCCGTAGGGCAGAACCTGGTATACACCGCCACGGTTCACAACGGGGGTCCCCGCGCCGCCACCGCCGTCACTCTCACCGTCACCCTGCCGGCCAGCGTCACCTACGTGAGTGCCACCGGGTGGTGCTCCCTGGCCGGAGTGACCCTCACCTGCTCCCTGGGCAGTCTGCCCAACGGCGCCTCCGCCAACGTGCAAGTCACCGTGGTGCCGTGGAGCGAAGGGCAGATTACAGCCACCGCCAGTGTCACCTCGTCCATGCCCGACTACACCCTGACCAACAACACCGCCCAAGCGGTGACCACCGTGATCGGGGGGGTCCCGGATCTCGCGGCGGGGTTGAACGCGGCGCCCGACCCGGCGCTGGTGGGGGGCCAACTCACCTACACGGCGTCAGCGTTCAACGGCGGTACCGTACCCGCGCCGGCCACCAGCGCAGCTCTCACGCTGCCCGCGGCGGCGAACTTCGTCTCCGCCCCGGGCGGCTGTACCCACACCGGCGGCACGGTCACCTGTGCCCTGGGTGACCTGGCGCCTGGCGCGGGCGCGCAGCGCCACATCGTCGTGTCGCCCACCGCCGTGGGCACCCTCCAGGCCACCCTCACCGTCAGCAGCACCGCTGGCGACGCCAACCCCACCGACAACACCGCCCAGGTCAGCGTCGCGGCCGTCCCCATGGAGGCCGTGGGCCTGGTGCTGGACGAGGCGCCGCTGGGTAACGGCAACGGTATCTTGGAGCCCGGCGAAACGGTGATCCTGCGCCCCACTTGGCGCAACCCCTCCTCCGGCAGCATCAGCCAGAACGGCTCCCTGGTCTCCTTCTTCGGCCCACCTGGGGCCACCTACACCATCGACGACGGCGTCGCTTCCTACGGCCTCCTCGGCGCCGGCGCCGAAGCCACCTGCCTGGACTGCTACCAAGTTACCGTGTCGGCTCCAGCTGTCCGACCAGCCCTGCACTGGGACGCCACCGCCACCGAGTTGCTGGCCACTGGCGCCAGCCACCCGTGGACGCTGCACATCGGTGCCAGCTTCAACGACGTGCCTCCCTCCCGCTGGGCCTACCGCTTCATCGAAACCATCCTCCACCACCGCGTGACCTCGGGCTGCGGCAACGGCAACTACTGCCCGACCGCCACGGTGACCCGCTGGCAGATGGCGGTCTTCCTGGCCCGCCTGCTGCACCCCGGCCCGCTGCCCGCCAGCGGCACGGTGCCCGGTTTGGGCAGCTACAACTGCGTGGCGGGCGGTACCTCGGTGTTCCTCGATGTGGCGCCCAGCGATCCCGGCTGCCGCGCCGTGCACTTTACCGTCGCCCAGGGGGTGACCGACACCTGTGGAGCGAACCTCTACTGCCCCAATGACCTCACCTCCCGTCGGACGATGGCGGAGTTCCTCGCCCGAGCGTTAGTGGGCGCGGCCATTCCCGACAGCGGCACGGTGCCCGGCATGGGTTCATACCAGTGCGGATCCGGCGGAACCTCGGTCTTCCTCGACGTGCCGGCCGATCACCCGGCCTGTCCGCACATCCACTTCATTGCCTCGCGCCGTATCACCGTGGGTTGCGGCGGTGGTAACTACTGCCCGGAGAGCGCCGTCGCCCGGGATCAGATGGCAGTATTCCTCAGCAAAGCGTTCTCGCTGCTGCTGTACCAACCGTAGCTGGGATGGGGCGTGCGGGGCGGATCATCCCCCCGCACGCCTCTCATCTCCAGCAGCCCCGCCGTCCCTCGCGCAGGTTTTGGCCACGTCGGCCAGCACCTGTCGGACGCGATGGTCCCAGGTATGGGCCGCGAGGACCCGGCGCCGCGCCGCCGCGCCGAGCCGAACCAGCCGAGCCTCGTCACCCAGCACCTCGTGCACCGCCGCCACCAGCCCAGCTGGAGTGCCGTCAAAGGTGAGGATTTCTTCCTCTGGCACGAACAGGCCAGAGAGGGGGCAGCGCCGCTCCACCACCGCCGGAACGCCGCACGCCGCCGCCATGAAAGCGCGGGGGGTGATGCGATGGGTGTCGTCCTCGGCGTCCGCCAGTTCCACCCGGGTCGGATCCAGCACCAACCGGGCCGCGTTGATCTCTTGCCGAAGCGGTGCTTCCTCGTCGACTTGGTCCGCCGGCGGTAAGGGCCAGCGCCCTTCCCCCCGGTACGCCAGTACCCTCACCGACGTTACCTTGGCCAGCGCCTCCACCAGCTGGTGCCGGTACGGCGTCCACTTGCCCACGAACAGCACGTCGGAGCGCTTGACCGCCGGCGACGGGAAGAAGGTCCGGGCATCGGCCGCCAGCGCCAGATAGCGGGCCGATACTCCCCGCTCCAGGTAGTGTGAAAGCGACCCAGGATCCTGGGTGTAGAAAAGGTCGAAGGCCGGCGCCACCGTCAAGGACGCCGGCAATCCCTGGGGGTCGGAAAGGGCGATCCCCACCAGAATCGTCTCGGGGGGGAGCAGCCCGCGTACGGCAGGTGGAACGAACAGGCCCCCTCCCACGCACACCACCACCTGGGGCCTCAGCCGGCCCATGGCTTCCACCAAAGGGGCTGGCAGGGGAGCTGGAGCGGCGCCCCCGGTAGGGACGAACCCGGGATAGTGGGCCGGCACCCAGAGGCTGGCCTGGGTCAACGCGGCAAAGGCCCGCACCGGAGGTTTTAGATTGTTGCCGTAGGGGGGCTGTTGGGTGTTGGCAACGATGGCCACGCGCAGCATGGTGACACCATAGAAAAAAGGGCCGGGCGGTGGCAACCGCCCGGCCCCTGGTGCACAAGGTTGCGGGGCGGGGGAAGCTCCCCGCCCCTGTGGTTTACGTTACGGGCACCGCGGGATGTTCCAGTTCCGCACCACGAACACCGACTGCTGCGCCCGCGTGGTGGTCATCTCCGGACAGTAGTTGCCGCCACCACACCCGGAGGTGATCCCCCGCCGCGCCAACTCCTCGATCCAAGCGTCGGAGAAGCGGGAGCAGTCTACATCCCCGAACATGGTGCCGGTGCACGCCGGAGGTGTCCAGCCGCTGGGTTCCTTGGCCTTGAGCAGGAAGATGGCCATCTGCCGGCGGGTGACGATCTGATCCGGGCAGTAGCGCAGCGGGTTGGTGCCGCACCCCGCCGTGATGCCCTTGTTGTAGAGGTCCTCGATCCAGTCGGCGTTGGGGGTCGTGTCGCAATCCACATCCGCGAAGATCCCCTGGCACACCGGCGGAGCGTAGGTGTTGCCAAAGCGGCCCAGCAGCAACCAACGGGCCATATTGGCGCGGGTCATGGGGGCGTCGGGGTTGAACATCCCACCCACGCCGTGGGTGATCTTCGCCCCGGCTGCGGCATGGATGAACTTGTCCGCCCAAAAGCCCGGCGGCACGTCGTCAAACGCCTTGATGAAGCAGACGTTGACGTCAGGAACCGGATTGGCCGAGTTGTGAATGGTCATGATCTTGGCCTGGTAGGTGCCGAGGCGGGGAGCCCCGTCGGCGATGAAGTGGGCGTCGATCAGGCTGGTGGAGTACGGCCCCACCGTTCCCTGGTTCGGGGTGAGGACGAGCCACGGCAGACCAGCGCCCAGGTAGCCGGCGATGCCGAAGGCGCCGATCTCGGCGCCACCGGGGAAGGCCCCGATCAAGGTGCTGGCCCCGGTGGTGGTGTTGATCACCCGCAGCTCGCCCTGGGATGCCGTGTTGTTGAAGGCCGCCCAGTACAGGATGCCGTTGATTTCGTCGTAGTCCATGCCCTGGGCGTAGTTGGCGTCGATCCCGAGGGGTCCCACCACGGTGCCGGCGCCGGTGTTGCGGTTGATCCTGATGAGGCTGTCACTGGCGATATCCACACCGTAGATGTCGCCGCTGGGGGTGATGGCGATATCGATGATGCACGCCCCGTTGGTAATCTGGCCCACCTCGGTGGTGGCCCCGGTGCTGGGGTTGACGGTGTACAGGGTCGAGCGGGTGCCGCACTGAGTGCTGGAGGCGTACAGCGTGCCATCCACGGCAGCGGTGAGGCCAGTCCAGCTCTCCCCCGAACGCGGCAGCGAGGAGCCAATCACCGTAACCGCACCGGTGGCGGTGGCGATGGTGGCCAGTTGGTTGGTGGAGTAGTTGAGGACCCACAGCTTGGTGAAGTCACCCAAGCGGAAGTCGCCGGCGAAGAAGTATTCCGGCCGCGGCGCGATGACCGTCCAGGCGCCTGGGGTCGCCACGTTGTTCCACTTCACGAACTGGCTGCCCGGGTAGACGTCCACCCCGTAGGCGGGTACTACCACGTCAGCGAGATCCGGGACCGTGCGCGGCGGTGCCGAGGGGCGGTTGGTGATGCGCGGAGCCGGCCCGGCCGAGAGCTCGGCGCCGCCCGGCTGGTGGGGCTGGGTGACCGGCGACAAGTGCGACCAGCTGGGCGGAATCACCGTGGGTACGAACTGGAAGTTGGTCGCCAAGCCGCCCTGGTTGTTGAGGTTGAAGCTCTGATGCTCCTCCTCGCCCGGGTAGAGGCGAGCGTACAGAGAAGTCGGGTTGATGGTCAGCCATCCCGTGGGCAGCTGGAAGTCGATGCGGAAGGTACTGTTGGGCGTGGGGATGGCCTGCTTGACGTCGTTACCGTAACCCGGGAACGAGGCCGTGAAGGTGCGCGTCGCCGGCCCGTAGCCGCCCGGCAGCGGGGTCCACAGGAAGTAGAGACCATCTGGCACGGCGGGGTCAGCGGGCGTGGCGAACGACGTGGTCCACCGACCCAGGTCGTGCTCCACCCGAGCGCCGACGATGGGCTGGTTGGTGTTGCCGTCGTTCACGTAGCCTGCCACCAGGCTGCCCGGAATCGGCGTGCACGTAAAGCCCGTGGGATCCAGCGGCTGCGCCGGCGTGCCCGGCAGGCCGATGAGGAACTGCACGTCGTCGATATGGATGTCGTTCCCATAGGCGCTGATGGCGTTGAGGCCGATGTACACGTTCCCCGTAGCGCCGGTGAGCTCCACCAGGTGGTACTTCCACCCGGTGCTGCCGTCGTAACGGCTGACGGGGGCGCCGGCGTTGATCCAGGTGGTGCCATCGGTAGAGTACTGCACCTGGACGCGGTCGTTGCTGCTAGGATAGCCGGTGTCGTGGAACATCCGGAACGACACGAACCCAGCCGCCCCACCGCCGGGTATCGTATCGGTGGTGGTCTTGTACAGGCGTGCCGCGTTGCCCGAGGTCACAGAAAACGAGTTGAAGAACGCCAGGTTAGGCAAAGAGTAGGCGGGGTAACCGGATGGGAATCGGGTCCCCACACGGGTGGCCCACGCCGTTGCCGTGTTGGTCCCCGCCGTGCGCACGAACGCCCAGTTGGTGGGCAAGGCCGGCGGCGTTGCGGTGTCGAAGTTCTCCGTCCACTGCGCCGAGGGCGGCGGCGGTGGCACGGCCGGAATGATGGTCCGCACGTCGTCGATCTGCCACCACCAGTTCCACCCCGGTGACACGAAGCGGAAGCGGATGCGAGCGTTGGGGTTGTTGCCCCACTGGGCGGTCAGATCCTGCTCGTAAGTCCGGGGACCGCGGTCGGAGGCGTTGAAGGTCCTGATGACCGACCAGGTAGCGCCGCCGTCGGTGGAGATCTCCACGTAGCCGGCCTGGCTGCCCAGGTGGAAGTAGTCGTACTTGAACTGGATCCCCACGTTGGGCACGCCGGTCAGATCGATGATGGGCGAGGTCAAAGTGGTGCCCATGGTGGTACCGGAACCGCAGGCGTCCGAGTCGGCGATGGCGAACTTGCCGGTCCCGCCGGTCAGATTCGCGCGGGCCGAGACGTTGGTCCACAGGCAGTTGGGGTTGCCCGAATCGTGGGTCACCGTCCAGCCCTCCGGTGGCCACGTCCCCTCGAAGTGCTCCTTCAAGCCGCCCACCAGTTTGCAGGTGGTCCACGGCGCCATGCCGTTGTCCTGCAGGGCGAAGTTCTCGGTCTGCCCGGTGGCAGCCAGGGTGATGGTGCGGAGGCCCGGCTTGTACCCCACCAGCTGGGGCGTAACCTCCAAATTGTAGTTAATGAGGGCGGGCAAGTTGGTGAACAGGTAGTAGCCGTTGAAGGGGTCGGTGAAGGTGGAGGCCACCAGGTTGGCGCCTACTTTCACGTCCACCTTGGCGTACAGGGGCCAGCCGTGGGCCTGCCCCACCACGAACCCATCCAGATCCGCAGTAGCCGAGGGTGTGAGGGCGAAGTTCTGCGTCGTGGTGCCGCCGTCGGCGATCTCCACGCCGTTGACCGTCTCGGGCGCGAATCCGAACTTGGAGGCGGTCACGGTGTAGGTCCCCGCCGGCAAGTTCATGGCGTAGGTGCCGTTGGTGGCCGTGGTGGTACTGTAGGCGCCCGCCTGTACCAGCGCTCCGCCAATGGGCGCCGAGGTGGACGCGTTGATCACCGTACCGGACAGCGTCCCGAACCCGGAGGGTGTGCACCCCGGCATGGAGAACGCCACCACCCAGGTGTCCCAATCGAAGCTGCCGCTGGTGGCCACGTACTCGGCGGTGCCCCAGAAGGTGCAACCGTCTGGGTCGGTGTGGATGCTGGCGTAGTCGCCCCAGCGGTTGACCCCACTCTGGTAGCCGCCGCCGGCCACCGCAATCCCCTCGGTTTGCATGGTGCCCGGGGGATCGGTGCGCAGACGGCCGGTGTAGCCCACCGAGGGGTACATGGTGCTGGACGAGATGGAGTACACCAGACCGATGTTGCCGTTCTGGTCCACCGCCGCCGAACCCATCCAGCGGTGGTGGGCGTCGGGGGAGAAGGTGCCGCCGTCGTGGACGTACCAGCCGCTGCCGGTGTTGCGCAGTTCGTACCAGCGCACGCCCGCCTTGTCCGCCCCGTTGACGTCCACCGAGTGGGTCACCACCATCACCTCGTAGCCCAGCGTGCCCATGAGGTTGCGGTAGTTGAGGGGGAACATCAAGCGGTCAGACAGGGCATCCACCCTCTGCGTCGTCCCCTGCTGCGGAATACAGTTGCGGTTGTAGTTACAGAGGTTGGAATCGAAGGACAGCCCCGCCGCGGTCAGATTGATGATGCCCGGATCGGTGAAAGCCGTCGGGCAGGTGAACGTCGAGTTGGTGGGCGTCCCCCAGTCCACGGTGAAGGTGCAGATCTGCAGCAAGTCAAAGGGGTTGCCCCAGGCGTCGTCGTAGAAGGCGACGTTGTAGTTGGGGCTGCCTGGCGGCGGCGGCGGCCCGCCGTCCCAGTGGGTGGGCTGGGGAAACGCCGGCTGCAGCGCCTCAATCTGGAAGTACACCGCCGCCGGAGTCGGCGCCCCGGCCAGCATGGCAGCGCGATCGAAGGCCACCGTGGCCGACTGCCCCGAGCCGAATTCGTTGACGGTCATGTAGTAGCCGTCCGGCCATACGCCGAACTTGGGGTAGTCGTTCATGAGGGTGGTGCTGTACAGGTACTGCCAAACGTACCACGGCCCCAGGGGATCGGGGGTCTGGGAGACCGCCAAGCAGGTGTAGTAGGGCGAGCTCCCCACCCGGAACTGGCTCATCAACCAGCGATCGGCACCGTGGTCGTACAGGGTGATGGGGTCACCGTCGTTGGCGGTGCGGCAGGGAGAACCGGGCGGCAGAGCCTGCCAGAGGGAGTTGCCCGCCCACGGGCCACCCAGCAGAGTACCCGACTTGTCGTACACCGCCCACACCAGGTTGACCCACTGGATGTAGTGGTTAGGCCCCACCGCCCCCTGGGTGTCCGGAGGCGCGACGCGGAACCCGACGATCGCCTGGTTGTGGTCGCTGTTCAAACTGTTGAACGACACCGACGGCGCTGGGGCCAGTGTCCCGGTGGGACCGGCCAGCCGCCCCTCGCCCTGAGGCCCCTTCTCGGGCGCCTTGACGTCGGGGAAGGTCAGCACCGGCAACTTGGCCGGATCTACCGGCCGGTTGGGCACCTCCCGCGACGGGCCCGGCATCCCCGGCTGGGCAGGGGGTAGACTGCGTAGCTCTGGAGTGACGGCAAAAGCCGTCGGATAAAGGATTTCGCTCGGTCGCACCACGGAGGGTCGCTTGCCAATCTGGTCGGCCCCCACCGGCAGGGCCGCCGCGACGGCCAGCAGCACCGCGGCTGCGACCACACACCATCGCACATTTCTCATCGTCCTATCTCCTCCTCTCGCCTCGTCGCCAGTTCTTTTGAGTGGCTGTCCAGTGTCTACCTCACGTCTCTCGCCACCTCCCGTTACGGCGGCCCGGCACCCTGGCCTTGCCGCCCGTCCCTCCACTGGGGGAGCGCGCTTCGTCTCGTGCGTGGGGCAGTCCAGCAAAGGCTCGTCCCCCATGCCCACTGGTACCCCCCGAACCTCCTCGGCACCCCTGGTCCGCGGCGATCTGGGGGGAGTTCTCATACAGCCTCGCGCCCATCGTGAAACATGGGGTATATTGTGCCGCGATCCCCAGCATGGTGTCAATGCGCTGCATCTCCCCCCGGGAGTAGCGCAGTCACGATCGCCCCTGTGGGCGTCCATACCGACCTTTCTCACCGGCTTACCGAGCTCCCCTGGCCCGCCTGGGCCTCCTCCTCGAACCGTGCCCGCAGCTGGCGGCGCACCGCCAGCAACGTCTCTCGACCCGCCAAGCCCTGCATCGCACCTTTGCCGGTCAAGGGCCGCGCCTGCACGGTGAGACGCTGGTCCAGCACCTCCAGGTGGAGCTGGAAAAGGCCCTCCTCCAGATGGATCTGGCGGGGCAGCGAGGCTGCCTGGGAATCTAGCAGCAGCTGGGCCAGGCCCGCCACCTCGCCCAGGGCGGCGCGCCGGGAGATCGGCCGCACGCCACCCGTGAAGCTGTACGCTGACACTTGCAGCACCCCCCGATGCAGGGAAAGCTGCCAGCCGTCCCCCGAGGTGGCGGCGGCGCCGGGCAGGCTCGGCGCCAACGCGTTGACGGTCAGCAGGTGGGGGGCCAAGGTGCCTTGGGCCACGAGGCGCAGCCCCTCCTCCAGGGAGGACGCCTCCACGCCCGTGGCGGCCGCCGGCCGCACCAGCTCGGCGAGGTCCCGCAGCAGCCCTTGCAGCGGCGGCCGGGGCGGCCGCTTGTTGCGCTCGATCACCTGGTGGCTCGCCTCGCCGATGCGGACCAGCAGGCGCAGGTGGATCTCCATGGCGTTCCCCGGCAAGGGGCTCTCCTCCGGCCACGACGCCACGTCCCGGGAGATCAACAGCTCCAGCACCGCCACCAGTACGTCGTCGCTCACTTCAAACTGCCGCTTGCCGTTGAGCACCCCCACCCCGTCCCCGAACAGGAGCAGACCGGTGATTCCCTCGGCCATGCGCCCCTCGGCCTCCACCACCACTTGCCGGCGCAGCGCCGGATCGCGGCGCGCTCGCGCCAGGGTTTGCGCAAACCCGCTGCTCGGCGATGGCGGTGCGGAGACCTCGCCCTGCCCCACACTGCTGCACCCCGCCACCCATCCACTTAGCATCATCGCCACGCTGCCCATCAGCCGCCGTGCTTTCATACCCCCTCCCGCTTTTGCTGCTGGCAGTGTACCTCAGCAGCGATTCAGGCGAGAAGGCGGAGCGGGGATCCAGCGGCTGTCCACCTGCCCGCCCCGGTCCCGGCACGGTCAGGGCTAGGGACACAGTGGCGGTGCCGCCATGGCCACCGGTGCCACCGCCCTCACAGGCCTCGCCACGGCGGCGGCAGGGGGGCTTGTTGGTGCGGCCGCCCCCATCTGCCCCGCCTCCCCTCCCGGCCAGCGGTCTACGCCGCACTGCCGGGTCGCCCCGCGCGGCGGGTTTACTACCGTTGCATGGCGATGGTGGTGGGGTCCTGGGTGACGTTGTCGATCACCGAGGCGTAGGCGACGATGCCGTTGCCCGAAAGCACGGTGACCTTGGCAAAGCCGCGGGACATGTTGGTCTGCTGCGGCGAGGCGTTGTTGAAGAAGGGGCGCGTCTTCTGCTTGAACTGCCCGGGCGTCAACGACTCGGTGTACTCCCCCAGTTTGGTGCCGGCGCCGTCGTACAGCTCCACCTTCACCGTGGCGTCACCGGTGCCCATGTTGGTGAGGCTGATGTTGCAGCGGTAGGCCGGGTTTTCCACCAGCTGCGGCAAGAAGGCCGTCTCCCCCACCGCCAGACCCTGCTGGGCGGTCAAAGCGTCCAGGTTCTGCCCCAAGGTGGCGTTGGGGTAGCAGGCCGCCCCGGCCACGTTGAGGTTGTAGGTGCGCGACGACACCTTGACCGGCAGGGTGGCCCGCACCTCCAGGGCGCCGTTGCCGCTGCTCCCCACCTGCCCCACCACGTCGGTGAGGATGGACTGGCTGTTGCCGGCCACAAACGTGGTCGAGATCCTGGGCCCGCTGGTGGAGTAAAAGACCAGCTCCACGTCGGTGCGCCCGCCGTTGGTGTTGAGGATCCCCAGGTCGGTGCGCCACTGGCTGCCCCCCGCCCCCGAGCCGCGGCTCGCCGAGGGGATCCAGTAGCGGTACGGATACTGGACGCCGAAGCCAATTCTGGCGATGAAGGCGTCGTCGGCGCCGCCGGCGTAGGTGGCGCGGTAGGCGTTGGCGACGGGGAAGTTGGAGGAGCCGGTCTGACCGACAAGCACGACGCTGCCGCCCCCTTCGGCGACCCCCCAGGCGAAATCCAGTTGGGAGCCGCCCAGAAACGTCGAGTATGAGATGGCGTTGCCGTTGGCCGTAAAGGCGGTCAAGAAAGCATCGGCGCTGCCGCCGCCGTAGGTGGTCTGGTGGCCCTGCCAGATGGGGAAGTTGCTGGACGCCGTTTCCCCCACCACGTACGCCTCGCCGCTGCCCGAAATGGCGACCCCATAGGCGTAGTCGCTGCTGCTACCGCCTAGGTAGGTTCCGTAGGCCAAGGAGGTGCCGGCGGCGGCAAACTTTACCAGGAAGACGTCGCGCGCCCCGGCGTGGCTCATCTGGGCGCCACCCAGCACCGGGAAGTCGGTGGACCAGGTGTACCCCGCCACGTAGGCCTGCCCGGCCCCGTCCACGGCGATGGCGGTGCCGAAGTCGTCAGAGGAACCCCCCAGGAAGGTGGAGAAGACCGCGCTGGCACCCGTGGGCGAGAGCTTGGTCACGAAGGCGTCGTAGGTGCCTCCCCCGTAGGTGGGGCGGAAGGCGTTGACCACCGGAAAGTTGGAGGAGGCGGTGTGGCCGGTGACGTAGGCCTCGCCGCCGCTGCCTACGGCGATGCCGTACCCCTCGTCGCGGGCGCTGCCGCCCAGGTAGGTGGAGTACATCAGGGTGCCGCTGGAGGAGAACTTGCTCACGAAGGCATCCCGGTCGCCGGCGCGAGTGGAACGGAAGGGGTTGGCGACGGGAAAGTTGTTGGACTCGGTGTAGCCCACGGTGTACGCCGCACCGGTGCTATCGGTGGCGACGTGGAAGGCGTAGTCGGCCGAGTCGCCGCCCAAATAGGTGGAAAAGAGTACGCCGTTGCCGTTGGCGTTGAGCTTGGCCACGAAGGCGTCGGCATTGCCCCCGTACGTGTTCTGGAAAGCATTGACGCGCGGAAAGTTGGTGGAGGTGGTCCAGCCCGCGACGATGGCGTTGCCGGACGACTCCACGGCGATCCCCTGGCCGCGGTCGTTGCTGGAGCCGCCCAAGAACGTGGAGTACACCAGGTCGCTGCCGGCGGGGTTGAGCTTGGTGACGAAGACGTCCTCGCTGCCCGCCAGGACGGTCTGGAAGGCACCCTTGACGGGAAAGTTGGCCGAGTTGGTGACGCCCGTCACGTAGATGTTGCCGGAGGTGTCCGTGGCCACCGCCAAGGCGCGGTCCATGCCGCTACCGCCCAGGTAGCTGGAGTAGTCCAGCACTGGGTCGATGACCAGTTGGTAGCGGGGGTCGTACGCCCCCAGGGCGAAAGCCACCTGACGCCGGCCCTTGGTCACGAAGCGGGCCGCCACCGGGGTGCGCTGCCCGTCGATCACCTGATACGCCACCGGGCGGCGCTGGATGAGCACGCCGTGAGGCAGCACCAGCTCCAGGTCTCCCTGGCGGTTGACTCGCAGACGCCGCACCCCGTCGAACTCCAGGCGGAGGGCGGCCGGGTCCGCACCGGGCGCCACTCGCACGTCGTACTCTAGGCGTGACCCGGCGCCGTACACCTCCACGTCGACGCCGTCGTACACCCCGAGGTAGCGCACCCTGGCCACGTGGGCGACCTCGGTGACCCAGGCGGCCGGGTCATCGCCCAGGATGTAATGGCTGCGCGTCGCCGTCGGTGCCACTCCTTCCACGGCGGGCGCGGGACGGCCCCCCACCCAGCGCATGCGCACCACCTGGGTGGCCGGTGTGGCCTTCGCCGGCGCCCGCAGCGCCAGCACCATTTCGGTCGGCGTCAACCACACGGTGTAACCCGGCATCCTGCCGAGAAACTTCACGGTTTCCTCGGCCTGACCCCCATTGGCCTCAAAGGTGAGCGGCACCTTGGCCCAGTCAACGCTGCTGGCAGCACTCCCCACCGCCGCCGACAGCACCGCGGCCGGCGCCACCACCCACCACCACCCTCGCCGCCGCACCACAGGTACGCACCCTTCACACCTTTTTTGGATTGCCATAGTCCCCCCAAGCCGGATTCAATGCAGGTACCCTAACAACAGGCGCTGAAGCTAACAAGTCTTGTGGCAAGAGAGTCTATTTCTATTCTCGGCGAAGTTTCTTCATGGGAACGCCACGGCCGGTGCCCGTGATCCCAGGGGTTGGGGCAGCGCGCACGGCGGCCTGCGCTCCCCTCCTGGTTCCCTTCGCCGGTCAAGACGAACCGCCATCGCTTTACAAACTCACTGTAAGTCAATATCTTGCCAAGCTTCGGCGGACCCCGGCCGAGCCTCGCGGGCCAGCTTTAGCCGAGCGGGGCGTCGGGCCGCGCCCCTTCTGCCCCGGCCCACGACGCCCCGCCGCCGCCCCCGCGCCTGCAGCCAAGACCACCAGCGCTCCCGCGTTTGTGGTGACGTGGCACACACTCCACCGCCGGCGGAGGAATCAGAACTCTTGACTGTACGGTTGAGGTTGGGTGGAGGGTCACCTCGCCCAGGAGGTGCGCGTGCAGATCGGAGTTCCCAAGGAACGGAGGAGGGGGGAGCAGCGCGTGGCGCTCGTCCCAGATTCCGTGAAAAAGTTGGCGGCAGCGGGTCACCACGTGCTGGTGGAGGCCGGCGCCGGTGTCGCCGCCGGCTACCCCGATGACGAGTACGTGCAAGCCGGCGCCACCCTCGTGGAGTCCGCCGCCGCCTGGGCGGGGGAGATCGTCGTCAAAGTGGACCGCCCGTTGCTCGAGGAAGTGGCGCAGGCGAAGCCAGGCACCGTGCTCGTGGCGATGCTGCAGCACCTCACCGAAGGCGAGCTGGTCGCCGCCCTGGCCAAGGCCTCCATCACCGCCTTCGCCATGGACTGGATGCCGCGCATCACCCGCGCCCAGGATATGGATGCCCGCTCGTCCATGAGCACCGTGCAGGGGTACGAGGCGGTGGTGCTGGGCGCAGAGCTGTTGCCACGCATGATGCCCATGCTGATGACCGCGGCGGGCACGGTGGCGCCGGCCCGCGTCCTGGTGATCGGGGCGGGGGTGGCCGGGCTTTCCGCCATCGCCACGGCGCGGCGGTTGGGGGCGGTGGTGGAAGGGTTCGACGTGCGCCCCGCCACCCGCGAGCAGGTGGAGAGCCTGGGCGCGCGTTTCATCGCCCTGGACACGGAGCTGGCCGACACCCAGGACGCCCAGGGGTACGCGCGGGCGCAGAGCGACGAGATCCTCGAGCTGGAGCGGCAGACCCTCGCCCGCCGCCTCCCCGCCGCCGACTTGGTCATCGCCACCGCCCTCATCCCCGGCCAAAAGCCCCCGCTGCTGCTCACCCGCGCCATGGTGGAGAGGATGCGGCCGGGCTCAGTGATCGTCGACGTGGCGGCGCAGTTCGGCGGTAACTGCGAACTCACCCGCCCGGGCGAAACCGTGGAGCACGGCGGTGTGCGGGTGGTGGGAGCCACCAACCTGGAGAGCCGCAAGGCCTACCACGCCTCCCAGATGTACTCACGCAACGTACTGAATTTTTTGAACTACGTGATCAAGGACGGGAATCTGGTGCTGGCGCTGGACGACGAGCTGGTGTCGTTCCCGCTCATTACCCACGGCGGCCAGGTGCGGACCGCCGGCGGAGGTGCGTGATGGAAAACCTGGTGATGCTGCTCACCGTTTTCGTGCTCGCCGTGTTCGTCGGCTTTGAGGTGATCTCCAAGGTGCCCCCCACCATGCACACCCCCCTGATGTCAGGCTCCAACGCCATCTCCGGCATCACCATTCTGGGCGCCGTCATTGCCGCTGGCGCCGCCGTTTCCACCGGCATGCGGTGGCTGGGTTTTGCCGCCGTGGTGCTGGCCACCATCAACGTGGTCGGGGGGTTCGGGGTGACCCATCGGATGCTCGGCATGCTCCGCGGCAAGGGCCACCGACCAAAGGGCTAGACGATGCTCAACCTGCTTTACCTGCTGGCCGCCGTCGCTTTCATTTTCGGTCTCAAAATGCTCTCCTCCCCGCGCACCGCGGTGCCTGGCAATGTGCTGGCCGCTACCGGCATGCTCGTGGCCGTGGTGGCGACGCTATTGGCCGGCGGCGTAGTGGATCTCCCCATGGTGCTGGCCGGCATTGCCGCGGGCGCGCTGGTGGGCACGCTGCTGGCGGTGCTCACGCCGATGACCGCCATGCCCGAGATGGTGGCCCTGCTCAACGGCTTCGGCGGGGCCGCCTCGGCCCTCGTGGCGGCGGCCGAGATGCTGCGGGTTCACGGCGTGGAGGAGGAGAGTTTCGCCCTCGTCCCGGTGATCGCCATCGCCGCCTCCCTGCTCATCGGCGCGGTCACCTTCTCAGGCTCCATGGTGGCTTTTTTGCGCCTGCGGGAGTGGCTCATCGGCGGCCGTGCCACGGTGTTCGCCGGCCAACACCTGCTCAACGCCGCCCTGTTCCTGGCCGCCCTGGCGGCGGCGGTGGTCTTTGCTCGCCACCCACAGCCGGGGGTGGCGGTGTATGCCCTGGTGGGTATCGCGCTGCTGCTGGGGGTGCTGCTGGTTATCCCCATCGGCGGTGCCGACATGCCGGTGGTGATTTGCCTGCTCAACTCGTACTCCGGCATCGCCGCCGCCACCACTGGCTTCGTCATCGACAACATCGGCCTGATCATTTCGGGGTCGCTGGTGGGGGCCTCCGGGATCATCCTCACCAACATCATGTGCAAGGCGATGAACCGCTCCTTCACCAACGTCCTGTTCGGGGGGTTCGGCGCCACCGTCAGCGGCGGCGCCGGTGGGGCGGTGGCGACGGCGCGGCCGGTGCGTTCGGGGGACGCCGAAGAGGCGGCCATGATCCTGGAGGCGGCCCGCTCGGTGGTGATCGCGCCTGGGTACGGCATGGCCGTGGCGCAGGCCCAGCACGCCGTCAAGGAACTGGCGGACGAGCTAGAAAAGCGCGGCGTGGATGTCAAGTACGCCATTCACCCGGTGGCTGGACGCATGCCCGGCCACATGAATGTGCTCCTGGCCGAGGCCAACGTCCCCTACGAGCAGCTGTACGAGATGGACCAGATCAACCCATCCTTCAGCGAGACCGACGCGGTGCTGGTGATTGGCGCCAACGACGTGGTCAACCCGGCGGCCAAGACCGATCCCGCCAGCCCCATCTACGGCATGCCGGTGCTGGACGTGGAAAAGGCACGCACGGTGATGGTCATCAAGCGCTCCTTAAACCCTGGCTTCGCCGGCATCGACAATCCGCTGTACTACTTGCCCAACACCATGATGCTGTTCGGCGACGCCAAGAAAATGGCGTTGGCGCTGGCTCAGGCGGTGAAGAACCTGTGAGGCAGGATGGCACGACCAGTCCTTGATCGCCCCGAAGAAAGCGCCCACCCGCCCCCAAGGGGTGCCCATGGGTGACGCCGACCTGCTCCTCCTGCGGCACTGGTCGCTGGGCGCGCAGGTGTGCACGCTGGCGCTGCTCGCCGGCTTTTTCATGGTGCTTTCCCACGTCCAACGACTGGCCGAAGTCCGGCTGTGGGCTGTCGCCTGGGGGGCCAACGCGGTGGCCGTGGCCGCGTTCTTTGCCGTCACCCTGCTGGGGGACAGTACCCTCCTGTGGCGCCCGTTGATCGGCCTGTTCGCCGCCGGCAAAACCGCCTTCGCCGCTCTCCTACTCGCCGGTGCCCGCTACCACGCCCAACCGGGCATGGGCATCGCCGTCCCCGTCCGCCCCGTGGCGCTCCTGCTGCTGGGCTGGGGCGCCGTGGTGGGGCTCTTGGTGCCGGCCCTGGAACACGGGCGCCTGGCGCAAGCGCTGGTGGTCGCAACCCTCGTCGGCATTGCCGCGGTCACGGTATTGCACCGCCCGCGTACGCCCCGTTCGCGCTGGCTGGGCGCCGCCATGGCAGTGGAAGCTGTGCTGTTCCTCCACTACGTGCCGCTGCTCGCCCCTTCCCTGTGGGGAGCGCCAGTGCTCGATCCGGGGCATTTCTTTTTGTCGGCGCTGTTGGAGACCGGCGCGGAAGCGCTGGTCGCCCTGGCCTCCCTGGTGGCGCTGCAGGGAACCGTGCTGGCCTCCCTGCACCACCTCAACCAGGAGCTGGAGGAGTCCCAGGCGAGACTGCGCCACCTCATCGACGTGGACCCTCTCACCGGATTGGCCAATCGCCGGGCGTTGCGCCCCGCCCTCCAGTTAGCCCGCCAGACGGGCGCCGCCATCATCGTCCTCGACGTGGACGACTTCAAGGCCATCAACGACACCCACGGCCACCTGGTGGGCGACGAATGCCTCAAGCGGGTGGCCGCCATCATGCGCGCCTGCTTCCGCACCCAAGACGGCCTGTTTCGCTGGGGCGGCGACGAGTTCCTTCTGGTCTGCCCGGGCATGGACCTGGACGCCGCCTGGTCCCGCACCGCCCAGCTCACCCGGACCCTGCGGAACGGGGATCAGTTCCTCCCAGCCCTCCGCCTCTCGGCGGGCATCGTGGCACTGGCCCCGGGCGGCGAACCCGACGCCGCCCTACGGGAGGCCGACACCCTCATGCTCGCCACCAAGGTCTCGCGGCGAGGCCACTGAGCACCTGCGAAGGGGCCACACACCTCGCCGCCAACACCCGGGGATCACTGCCCGCCGTGCACAGCGTTGCCGATCCCGTGGCGGTGGCCGTGACGCGCGGGCAAAGCTCCGCGCCCTCCAGGGGCGAGCCCGGGGGCGCGCGCTCCCACCTGGAAGCGCAACCGGGCGCGGAATCTCCACCCTGCGCCGGCCGTTGCCGTCGGCGTGGGACGCCTTGCTCCCAGCGGAGGACACCGTGCCGCTCCCCATCGATTGGTCCAAGCTCGCTCCCCAGGATGTCCTGGATGTCGCTGCTTTCATTGAACAGGAGGCTCAGGAGCGCTACCTCCTCTTTGCCGACCATCTGGACCGGCAAGGCGAATCCGAGGCCGCCCGCTTCTTTCGTTTCATGGCCGAACTGGAGGGGGCCCATGGCGCCCAGGTGGCCGCCCGGCGCCACTCTAACTTTGCTGACCTGCCTGGGCATGTCCGCGACGCGGTGGAGTGGGATGTCGAGGGCCCGCCGCTGGACCGCGGCATCGGCTCACTCTCAGTGGCAGAGGCGTTTGCCATGGCGCTGGCCTCCGAAGAACGGGCGAGAGACTTCTTCGCCGAGGCGTGCGATCACCTGGTGGACGAGAAGGCCCGTGACATGCTCGCCGAACTGTACCGCGACGAGGTCTCCCATGTGCGTATGCTCCTGGAAATGCGGGCCAAACTGCTGCCCGCTGCGTAGGCCGCCCACTTCCACTGTGCCGGCCCGCCTTTTCCAAGGCCACCACTGAGCTGGGAGCAAGCCGCGGCCCCCAAGACGATAGCCATCCCTCCCCGCGCCGGTTGAGCTGTGCCTGGGCCCGTCACTCGCCCGCAAGGGGCGACAGCGGCGGAAGTGTGTACCGTCACGACGGACCACCGACGCCGGCCGCCGGCGTGGTGACAGACGCGGGCCCCTCCCCCGCTCGCCGCCGGCCACCGCCTCCGCCGGGCGTGGCCCTCCCCCGCCCAGACGTCGGCCAACGCGCCCCACACCTTCAGGGGGTTGGCGTCTCCAGAGGCGCCGGCGTCGGTGCCGGGCGGGTGAGCGCGGCCGGATCGTGGAGCAGTTCGGCCACCCTCGCCGCGTCGACGGCCAGCGCCCCCGGGCGGCCGGGGACGACGGCCAGGTTCTCACCGGGGTTGGATCCCGGGTAAAAGGTCACCGCGATCTCGTTCCCCTCACCGGTACTCACCTGGACGCTGCCGATCGGCTCTTGTTGCGGCTGCGGTCGGTCGAAGGCGAGGACCTGCAGCTCCGAGAGCACGTTGAGGCGTTGCGACACGGCGCTGTAGTCTACCTCCCGATCGGCCGTCTTCCACGCCCCCTCCTGCCGCCGCAGCTCCACCACCTCCTGCCCACGGGTCAACGTCAGCGTTTCCGCTGCCCAAGGTTGCAGCGCCACCAGTTTGGGCGAGCGCCAGTGGGAGGCCAGCCCCGACAGGCGAGCCGCAGCGGTGGCGTCCACCCAAAACACCCGTTCACCCCGCCGGCAAGCGATTTGCTTCGAGCCGTTCGCGTCCCGCTCCACGCCAAAGGCCAGCTGCAGCGGCGGGCGATCGTCGCGCCGCACCACGGTCAGGGTCGCGCGGGGGGGATCCAACCCCAACTCCTGCAGGTTTGGCGAGGTGTCGAGAAACTCTCGAATGCGGGTGGCGTTGAGATCGCCCACCAAGCCCTCCACCCGCTCACGGTCGGCGAGATCGGCGATGGGCTCGGTGAGCGTCCACACGCCCCCGGCACGGGCCAGTGCCACCTGGCCCCCCTCCGCCCGCAGCGATAAAGACGCCACGTCCGAGGAGAGCAGTCGCACCAGCTCCGACGAGCGCCAACGGGATAGATCGCGCTCCACATCGCTGCCCACCCATTTGCTGACCAGCAGGACCTTCTCCCCCCCGGCGAGAGCCGCGCGGGTGGTGCCGAGGGGCAGTTCGGAACCGAACTGGAGGACGAAGGTGCCGCCCTTGTCGTCCAGCAGAGTCACCGTAAGCTGCGGGGGCGCCAAGCCGTAGTCGGCCAGGTTCACCTCGGCGGCCGGTAAGGTGCGCTCGGCGCGCAAATTTGCCAGGGAAAAGAGCAGCGAGGAGACGGCACTCTCATCGGCGAGATCGGCGACGGGCTCTTGGAGACGCCACTCCCCCGATTCCTTCGTAAAGACGAACCGGCCCGCCGGCCCCTCGATGGTCATGCCCGTTATCCGGTCCCGCTCCAGGGTGGGGAAGACCTTGTCCTGTCGTTCCTTCTTCTCCTCGGTGGTGGGAGCGTGGCGCTCCACCAGCAGGATGTAGGTGCCCAGCCCCAGCACCACCACCGCCAAGGCAAGCAGACGTCCCAACCGCATCTCGATCCGCCCTCCCCCTAGCGGCGGCGCCGCCACCACACGGCGACGCCCACCAGGATGGCCATGCCCGGCAGCCCCACCAGCGAGATCAAAGTGATGAGCCGCATCTGCGCCTGCGACAGGAAGAGCGACACCTGCTCCGGCTGCCGGGGTGCAATGCCCAGCGACGCCTGGCGCTGGGCCAGCCACCCCACGGCGTTGAGGGCGAAGCTGCGGTTGCCGGCGTTGGGGAGGGAGTCATTGGTGAGAAAGTCGGCGTCACCCACCACCACCAGCCGCCAGCCGTTCTCCTCGCCCCCTGCCCGCTGCGCCGCCACCGCCAACGACACAGGACCGAGGACATCGGCATCATCCTTGCCCGCTTGACCTGAAGCCAGCAGTCTCGTGAGGTCCGTTTCGCCCCATCCCGCCTCGGAGGTGACCAGGAGAATGGACGAGGTGGCCCCCTCCGCCTCCACGGTGGTCACCGAGCGAACCACCGGCAGCAGCACGGCGAGCCCTTCCAAGCCGGTGGTCACCGGGTGGGAGCGGAAATCCGAGGCGTACACCGCGGAGAGGTCGAAGAACGGCAAGCGGCGGGCCGGATCCACAACCACGCTGTTGCGAGTTTCGACGCCGTACTCCTTCAACAACGGCTCCAGACCGGAAGGCTGCTGCTGGCCGCCCAACATGGGGTCGAGGAGCACCAGCAGGCGGCCGCCGCCGCCCAAATACGAGCGCAGGGCATTCACTTCGACCTCGGTGTACGGCGCCGTCGGCCCAGCGATGACCAGCGCGTCGCACCCTGCGGGGACGGTTCCTGCGAACAAGGTCACCGTCTCCGCCTGCAGGTTGTCGCGCAGCAGCGCCTCCTTAAACTGGGACAACCCGTCGCGTCCGAAATCGTCGAGCCCGCGTTCGCCGTGACCGCTGGCAAAACACACCTTGGGCTGGCGCGGGTTGTCCACCCCGAGGATCGCCGCAGTGAATTGCTCCTCCCCCTTGAACCCTTTCAGGCGTGGCTGCTGCCCCATCTGGAACCCCGAGTAGTCGTACTCGGCCAACTGATCCGAGGTTACGTACTTCTTGCGCTCGGCGGCGGCGAACACCACCGTGTTGGCGGCAGACACCCCGAACTCCTGCGCCAGCTGTTGGGTGCGCAGAGGTTCCCGATCGGGGTCGATGAACTCCACCTTGAGCTTCGGGCTTGCCGCCGCGTACCGCTGCAGGAGCTCCTTGGTGTCCTCGAAGAGGGGCGTCTGGGGCGTCATGAAGACGATCACCCGCACCTCGTTCTGCAACGCCTTCAAGATGGACACGGTCTTATCGGAGAGGGTGTACATCTTGGCTGCGGTCCAGTCGGCGCGGTAGTAGTGCCGGTACCCCAGCCAGTTGACCATGAGCGTGAGCGCCAGCGCCAGCACGATGGCGATGGCGGTGGTGGAGGTGGTGAGAATGCGCGCCCGGGTCATAACTCACCTCCACTTCCAAGCTTCGACGACCTTCACGGTCAGGAACAAGAAGAGCCCAGCCAGGGAGAGCTGGTAGACGATGCGACGAGTGTCCACCAGGCCGCGGGCGAAATCGTCCATGTGATCCCACAGGTTCATATACCCCAGCACCCCCTTGAGCGCCGGGTTGGTGGTCAGCTGCTCCATCAGGCCCACGGAGAACAGCACCACCAACACGGCGAAGGCGAAGATGGCGGCGACGATTTGATTTCTCGTAAAGGCGGAGGTGAACAACCCCACCGCCGCGAACAGCACCCCTAACAGGGCAATCCCCAGATAGCCCGAGGCCACCTTGTACAGGTCGATGGCCGCATACTGCTTCAAAATCACCACGTAGACGACCGTCGGAAGCCAGAGGAAAAGATAGAAGATGAACGCCGCCAAGAATTTTCCCATCACCACCTGGCCCTCGCTGACCGGCGCGGTGAGCAGCACCTCCAAAGTACCCGAGCGTCGCTCCTCGGCCAGCAGGCGCATGGTGATCACCGGCACCACGAAGAGCAAGAAGAGCCAGAAGAAGATGGTTCCGCCGAAGAACAGCTTGAGGGGAGTCATGGCCTGGGTGCGGGGATCGTTGAGGTAGGCGGTGATCAGCCAGAAAACGTACCCGTTGAAGAATAAAAAGGCGGTGAGTACGACCCAGGCGAGGGGTGACGAGAAGTACGCCACCAGCTCGCGGTAAATCAACGCCAGCGTCTTACGCATGGACCTCCTCCTCTTCGGCGGCCGCCGGTGCGGTGGTGTCGCGCATGGTCAGGCGCAGGAACACATCCTCCAGCGACGGGGTGGTCTGGCGCAGCTCCAGCAGCGTCCATCCCTTCTCCACGGCGAGGCGAAACACCTCGCGACGCAAATCGTTGGCACCATCCTGACTGATCCGGAAACGCCCGTTCCCCTGGCTGCTCACCTTCGCCACCCCGGGCAGGGCGGCCAGCGCCACTTGGGCATCGGCTTGGGGGGCCTCAAGCTCCACCTGCAGCTCGGCGGTGCCGGTGGCGGCGCCGCGCAACTCATCGGGGGTACCGTCCGCCACCAGGCGTCCGTCGTCGATGATCAGCACGCGCCGGCACACCTGCTCCACTTCGGGCAGGATGTGGGTGGAAAGAATCACCGTGTGGTCGCGACCCAACTCCACGATCAACTCGCGGATCTTGACGATCTGCCGCGGGTCGAGCCCCACCGTGGGTTCGTCCAGGATGAGCACGCGCGGGCGATGGATGAGCGCCGCAGCCAACCCGACCCGCTGCCGATACCCCTTGGAGAGGGTGCCGATGAGCTGGCGCAACACCTCACCCACCATGCAGCGCTCGCTCACTTCGGCGAGGCGTTTCTTCACCTCGGCCCGGGGGACCCCCTCCAGGGCAGCGCGGTACCGCAGGTACTCCGCCACGCGCATCTCTGGGTAGAGGGCCACGTTTTCGGGTAAGTAACCGATCTGCGAGCGAACCCCGAGGGGATCCCGGTCCAGATCGATCCCGGCCACCCGCACCGTGCCGGCGGTGGCTGGCAGAATGCCAGTGATCATGCGCATGGTGGTCGTCTTCCCGGCGCCGTTGGGGCCTAAAAACCCCAACACTTCGCCCTCCGGCACGAAGAACGACACGCGGTCCACCACATTGCGGGTGACGAACCGCTTGGTCAGTCCCTCCACTTGGATCATGACGCTCCCTCCGCGTGTTCAAGACGAGGCGCACGCTTCACGTTCGGCGTGCGCCGGCATGATAGCAAGCAAACCGCCTGCCATTTTGCAACCCACTGCGACGGTTCCACTGCGCCAAATCGACACCAGCACCGGCGGCAGCGACACCCTTGCCCACCGGTGCGCAACGCGCCATACTGTATTCGGAGACGGCGTCGATGCGATGTCTGCTCATTGCCATGCTGGCCGCCGCCGGAGCGTGGCCGAGCGAGGCCGTGGACCCGCAGCGGCTGGCGGTGGCCCGCGCCAAGACCGGCAAGGCCGAGAAGAGCCTGGCACGGCACGATACCGCCCGCGCCGAGGCGCTCTTTCGCGCGGCCATCGCCGCCGAGCCCGCCTACCCCGAGGCCCACCTCGGTCTCGGCACCCTGCTGGTGGCGCAGCAGCGCTTTGCGGAGGCGATTGCAGTCCTCGAGGAGGCGAAGCAACGCTATGTGCGCTGGGCGCAAGGGGAACGGGAAACCGAGATGGCGGCGCGGCAGGAGGCCGCGGCGCGGGCGCGGGAGTTCGCCGACTTGCAGCTACAGCAAGCCTCCCGCGGCCGTCCCGGGCCGACAGGTACGGCCACCTCCCCCCTTACCGCCCTGGCCGCCAACCGCGTAGCCACCGAAGAGTACCTAGCCCGGCGCGGCTGGCGGATGGAGAACTTGCAGGCGGTACCAGCCTCCTTGTTCTACCTTCAGGGCCTGGCCTTCCTGCGCACCGGCCAACGCCACCGCGGCATCGAGGAGCTGCGCACCTGCCTCGCGGTGGACGCAGGCCACGGGCTGGCCCACTACAACCTGGCCGTGGCGCTCTTCAGCGGGGGCGAGATCGCCCTCGCCAAGGAGCACCTGGACGCCGCCCGCGCCGCTGCCGTCACCCCCCACCCTGCTTTCGCCGCCGACCTGGATCAGGCGGCGCTGAGCCTGCGTCCCACTGACCCGCCGTGAGCCGGCGCCGGTGTCTCGCCGCAGGGCTCAAAAGAGGTATTCACGGTCACTGAACCCGCACGCCCGGGCAGCCTAGGATTCGCCTTAAGGGGGTGACTGCAGTGCGTCGCCAACTCGCCGCGCCGCTGGCTGTGGTGACGGCGGCGGCAGCTTCCGCCGCCACCATCGTACCGCCCCGGCACCTGGGGGAGCTGGCCACCCACGCCCAGGCGGTGGTGCTGGCCCAAGCCGGTCCCTCGCGGGTGCAGGCGCGGGGAGCGTTGCTTTGGACCGCGACCCAGTTCACTGCCGTCGCTCACCTCAAAGGACCCTTGCCCCGGACTGGCTCGTTCACCGTGACGGTGCCAGGGGGTGCCCGAGGCGGGCGCGGATGGGTGGTGGCCGGAGCCCCGAGGTTTTCCCCCGGCCAGGTGTACCTGCTGCTTCTCGACGTTTCCCCGGACGGCTCGTGGCGTCCCCGTACCTTGGCCTACGGCGTGCTGCAGCGCTCCCCGGGTCGAGGCGGCGTGCCTCTGCTGGTACCGGTGGAAGAAACCCACCACGTGGAGCTCCTGCCCCGCCCCGACGGCCTCATCGCCGAGACGCCCGGCATCTACCACGAGGGCCGCCTGCTGGCCCATCTCCAAGAGGTGTTGGCCAGGCGCAGCCCTTGGGCCGCCGCCCGGGCGCTGGCCAGCGAAGGAGAACTGCCGACCCAACCCCCCCTCGCCCCCCCGGCAGGGTGCGCGTTCATGACCCACGGGGGGCAAAGGATCCGCTGGCAGATCTTCGACGCCGGGCAGCAGCTGGGGATCTTCTGGCAAGACCCCGGCGACCCGTCGCTGCCAGCCGGTGCCACCCCCGACCGCGTGCAGCGCGCCGTAAACACCTGGAACGGCATCCCCTCCTCGAGCCTGGCGACGCGCAACGACGGCCCCACCAGCTACACCCTCACCTGCACGGGCGGCCAGGACACCCCCGGGCCCCACGATCGCGTCATTGTCTTCAACGACCCCTGTGGGGATATCCCCGACCTGGTGGGGTGCTCCGGCACCCTGGGGTTTGGTGGGCCGTGGTTCAACGCGTCCCATACCTTCGACGGCACCCAGTGGTACACCGCCAGCAGCTGGTTTGCGGTGATCAACAACGGCGCCGGCTGCGTGGACTCCTACAACGACGGCTACCGGCGCATGCTGGCCCACGAGCTGGGCCACGGCTTAGGGTTCGGCCACCACCAGGACAGCAACGCCCTAATGGCCGCCATGCTGACTTTCAGCAACGACCTCAACGCCACCGACCGCACCTGCGCCGCCTACGTGTATCCCAGCAGCTCGCCCCCACCAGCTACGCCCACGCCGACACCCACCCCCACCCCGCCGGGGCCAACGCCCACCGCCACACCCACGAGGACCCCCACCCCGACCCGTACGCCCACCCCCACCCCTCCTGCACCGACCCCGACGGCCACGCCCACGCCCCCCACGCCCACCGCCACACCGACGCCCACCCCCACCCCCGCCCCACCGGGGCCGTTCGCACTGTTGGCGCCGGCCGACGGCGCCACAGTCACCGCAAGCCCCATCACCCTCTCCTGGACCGCCTCGGCCGGAGCCACCTCCTACGAGGTGTACGCTGGCCCGGTCAACCCGCCGCCGCTTCTCACCACCCAAGGTGGCACCAGCCTGAGCGTGCCGGTGACCTCGGGCCAAACCACCTACTGGCGCATCGTGGCGCGCAACCCTTGGGGTTCCCGCAACTCCCCCACCTGGTCCTTCTTCGCCTGCACCGTAGGAGCGCCGGTGCCCGACTTCACCTGGACCCCCACCGGACCAGACCCCTACTTCTCCTCCCAGCAACAGCCCTACGCGGGCCAGGAGGTGACCCTGCACTACGCGGGCAGCGGTGGGGGCCCCGAGTGGTACCGCTGGTTTGACTTCCAACAGAGCCCGCCCAAAGTCGTCGAGGGACCGGGGCTGTCCACCGTGCGCCACCGCTGGCCAGAAGTGTCTGGCACCGCCTACCAAGACATGAACGTACGCCTGCAGGTGCGCAACTGCGCCGGCACCTCCCCGGAGCTTTTGAAGCAGGTTCGGGTGTACCGCGACATCCGACCGGTCCTGGCCAGTTTCGACGTCGTGGGCTCGCCGATGGCCGGCACCCCCACGGTGTTCCGGGCAGCCTCAGGGCCGGCGGCCGGGGACCCCACCTCCTTCAGCTGGGTCTTCGGCGACGGACACAGCGTTACCACCACCGCCGCACAGGTGCAGCACACCTACACCTGTGGGCGCACCTACACGGTCACCCTCACCACCCGCCGGGGCACGGTGGTCTCGGCGCCCACCAGCCGGGCGGTGGCGGTGGCCGGCCCCTCCTGCAGCCCGGCGGCCATCGCCCTCACCGACTTGGCCGTGGACCTGGCCGGCGTGGTGCCCTGGTCCAGCGAGTTGACGCTGCTCAACCCCTCCGACACCACCATGTCCTTGGCCATCGTGGCCCAGCCGCGCAAGTCTGCACGTCTCAACGGATCCCTGCTGCTGCCGCCGTGGGGGTTGGCTTCCCTGGCGGATTTGCTCAACGCGCTGCCCCACCGGCCGGCCAACGATTCCCTCACCCTCTGGCTTTCCCGCAGCGACGGCGGCACCTCGCTGCCCGCCGCCGCGGCGCGCACCTTCACCGCCCGCCCAGGTGGCGGCAGCTACGGCCAGGAAGTCCTGCCGGTGCCCGTGGGTGTGCCGCCAGCTAACGAGCACACCCTCTGGCTCGCCGGCGGGGTGCACGATGGTCCCCAGGGTGCCCTGCGCGCCAACCTTACGCTGGTCAACTTGCGTGCTACCTCTACTGGGAAACCCGTGTACCTCACCGTGCATACCGCCGACGGGCGGCGCTTTCCCGGTGCCGAGGCCCCCACCTTGGCGCCCTACGCCTACCTGCGCTGGAATCCGGTGACTCGCCTGCTGGGACTTCCCGACACCACGGTGTTGGGGCCGTTTACCCTCCAAGTGGCGGTGCCCGCGGAGGCCGCCGTACTGGCCGGGGTGTCCCTGGTGGACAACGCCACCGGTGATGCTACCTTCCTGCGGGTCCACTCGCCCCTCAACGACGAGACTCCCACCGCGCTGCTCCTCCCCGACATGGCCGTGGACCTAGCGGGCGTCGTTCCGTGGCAGACCACCCTGGCACTGGTGAATCCCACCGCCGACCCCATGCGCCTGGCCATTCACGCCCGCCCTCGCAAGAGTGCCCCCAGCAGTGGCGAGCTGCTCCTGCCCCCAGGCGCCCATGTGGGCTTGGAGCACCTCCTCGCCGCCCTTTCGCGGCGGCCCGCCAACGATTCCGTAACCTTCTGGCTAGAGCGCGCCGACGGCGGCACCACCTTGCCTGCCGCCGCCGCCCGCACCACTACCCCCGACCCGATGGGGGGCTCCTACGGGCAGGCGGTCCCGGTCACCCCTCTGGGCGGCGCGGCGCCGGCAGCGCGCATCCGCTGGTTGACCGGCGCCCGCCATAACGGGATGACCGCGGGCTTTCGGGCCAATTTGACGCTCATTAACGCGGGCACACAATCCACCCCAGCGCCCGTGACCCTCACCCTGATTCGCGCCAACGGCGCCACCCACACTGCCGCTCGCGCCTTTGGGGGCAGGGAGTACCTGCGCTTCAACCCCATCACGGCGCTGTTCGGCCTGCCCGCAGAGACCGATCTGGGTCCCTTTACCCTTCGCCTCGACCTGCCCGCCGGGGTTGACCTGTTTGCCGCCGTCTCCCTCATCGACAACCTCACCGGCGACGCCGTTGTCCTCACCCCCACCGCGGACTGGTAAACCCGCCGCCCACCGCGCTCGCGCCCAGGGCCACTGACCGGCACCCGATTCGTGACCGGCGTCCGTGTGGGTGGCGGTGACCAGGACCGTGACCCGGAAGCCCTGGCAAAATCCGACGCACGGGAGAGGCTGGCCTGCGGCGCCGCGCTGTGAGGGGCCGTGGCTGTGTCGGTGACTGCCGGCGGCGCCCCGGCGGCAGCGACCGTGCGGGCGAGGTGGCGACAGCTCAAGGGCTCGAGTCAGTGGGGTTCCCAACCTCCCGGCGAGGGCTGAGGAGCACCCGGGCGGCGGCGCGGTCGGGTTTGCCGGCGGGGGTGAGGGGCAGTTGTGCGACCCATCGCCAAAGCCGCGGGCGCTTGAAGGCAGCCAGGCGAAGGGCGAGATGCCGTTGCAGCTCTTCCGCCGGAGGTGGTCCACCCCCACTTGCCACCACGAGGGCGCCCACCACTGCGCCCCACACCGGGTCCGGCACCCCCACCACCAGCGCCTCGGCAATGCCCTGGCAGGATTGTAAAGCCGCCTCCACCTCCGCCGGCGCCACGTTTTCGCCGCCGGTGACGATCAGTTCATCTTTGCGACCCCACACGTGCAAGTTTCCGGCGCCGTCCAGCTCACCCAGATCCCCGGTGGGAAACCACCCCTCCCCGGACACCGCCGGAACTATTACGCCGCTCTCCACATAGCCGTCGAAAAGGGTTGCGCCACGCACTTGGATCTCCCCGTCGACCACGCGCACCTGCACCCCCAGGAGGGGTTGGCCGCAGCCGACGGGCTGCTGGCCCGGCGCCACGGTGGCCACCTGAGAGCACGCCTCGGTGAGCCCGTAGGTGGCCAGCAACGGCCACCCCCGGCGCCGTCCCTTGGCCAGCAGCTGGGGAGGACACGGGCCACCGCCCACCAGGACGGCCCGCAGGCAGGCGGGCGCTGCCCGAGGGCATACCTCCAACAGGCGGGCCACCTGCGCCGGCACCAGCGACGCCAGGGTCACCTGGTGCCGCTTGATAACCTCCAAAAGCTCTTGGGGCTGCTGGGTCGCCGCCAGAACTACCGCCCGCCGCGCTGCCAGACAACGGGTGAGCACCGACAGCCCCCCCACGTGGGCCGGGGGCAGGGCCAGCAGCCAGCGGTCCGCCTCCCGCCACCCCAGGCGCTGGGCTGAGGCCGCCGCGGCCGCCGCGAAGGCGCGCTGCGACAGGGCCACCGCTTTGGGTGCGCCGCTGGATCCCGAGGTGAACAGCACCGCCATGGGGCGCTGAGCGGGCCGAGGTAAAGGATTCACTTCCTCCCCCCCTCCCCCCGCCCATGGCACGCCATCCAGATCCACCGCCTGAGGCACGGCGGCCGCCGCCCGCTGCCGCTCCGCCTCGCCCCAGCGCGGGTGCAGCAGCACCGGCGTGACGTTGAGCTCCCACAGGGCGAGCAGGCGCACCACCACGTCGGGGGTAGGGTGGGCGGTCAACCGCGCCCACCCATCGCCCACCAAAGGGGCGAGGGCGGCGGCTGCCCGGCGCACCTGCACCGCCAGCTCCCCGTAGGTCCAACGCCCCTCGCCGCTGACCAGGGCCAGCCGTTGGGGGGCTTGGGCAGCCGCCTGCCCCACCGAGAAACTCACGGCGCTAACCCCAGCCCCGCGTCAACCCAGGGGTACAGCTCTGGGGCGCCTCCCCCCGGCACCGGCAGCGGCGGAAAGGCGGTAAGCGCCCCATGCAGGTCCACCCCGTGGGCGTAGCAGTCTTGCCAGCGAATATCCCACCGACTCGCCCTGGGAGTGCGAGGGGCATCGGGGTGCCTGGCTGCCCCGCACAGTTGCGCCACTGCGCGCACCGCCGCCAACCCCACCGGCCCCTCGAAACAGTGAGTGACGACGGTCTCGATCCCGTGGCTGTGGGCGAGCGCGCTCAGCTGCCGGCAGCGCTGGAATCCCCCCAGCACAGTGGGTTTGAGTATCCACAGGGAACACGTGCCCGAGCGGGCCAAGGGCAGCCAGGTGTCTTCGTCTTTGAGTGCTTCGTCGGCGGCCACCGGCACTGCCCCGCCTGGCAGGCTCTGCAGTTCCGCCTTGGGCACCGGGTCCTCCACCAGTTCCACCCCGGCGTCGGCAAAGCCGCGGTGGAGGCGCTCCCACTGTGTGCAGTTCCAGGCGCCGTTGAGGTCCACCCGCAGACGCCACTCGCCCGGTACGGCGGCGCGTAGATCCTGGGCGAGCTTGACGTCCTCAGTGGCGTGCTCCACACCACCCAGCTTCACCTTGAAGGTGTGAAACCCCTCGGCGAGGCCACGCCGCACCTGCTCTGCTAAGGAACCCAGCCAGCGACCGGACAGCAACTTGGATACGAAGATGGGCTCGTACAACTCGCGGGCGAGCAGGCGCGTCAGCGGCACCCCACCCCGGCGACCCTGCAGATCCAGCAGCGCCGTCTCCACCGCAAAGCGGGCTGCCGGCGGCAACGGCAGCACGGCCGGAAGTTTTTGAAGATAAAACATGTTCACGGCCAGCGGTAAGGCTCGACACCACGCGGTCAGCGCCTGGAAGCACTCCTCCAAGGTATCTTGGGAGAACCCGGGCAAAGGCGACGCCTCCCCCACCCCGCGCCGTCCCTCTTCGTCGAACACCTCCAACAGCACCCCCCAACGCTCGCGCCACTCTTGCCGGCAGTTCCTCACCTGGGGGCAAGGGCCTCCCCACACTTGCACCTGGCCCCGCACGGCCGTCCACGTCGTCATAAATTCCATCAGCCGGCCATCAGAGCTGCTGCCAGCACCGCGCTATGAACCAGGAGAAGCTGACCGGTTCTCGCCAAGGCCCGGTTGGCGGTGGGCCCATCCTCGCTGCGCGCCACGCTGCGCCACACCACCCCCGCCGGCAGGGCGGTGGCGAGGGCCAGCGCCGCCCAGGGCGGGTAGACCCCCGCGGCCACCGCCCCCGCCGTGGCCAGGTGGGCCAGCGCCAAAAAGCACCCCAGCTCGACCACACCGGCCCGCCGGCCGAGGCGGGCCGGCAGGGTGCGCCGGCCAGCGCGCCGGTCGCCGGCCCAGTCACGGGTGTTGTTGATCACCAAGATGGCGGTGGCGAAGGCGCCGCAGGAGAGCCCCCCCCACCACGCCGAGGCCGGCACCGTCAAGGCCTGCACCCATGCGGTTCCCGCCACTGCCACCAAGCCGAAGAACAGCAGCACGAACGGTTCCCCCAGCCCGTGGTAGGCCAGGGGGAAGGGACCTGCGGTGTAGGCCACGCCGGCGGCCATGGCGGCCAACCCGATGACCACCACCGGCCACCCGGCGGCCCACCACAAGTAGAGGCCAGCCGCCGTCGCCACGGCGAAGGCCACCACGGCCCCCCACTGCACCTGGGTAGGGGTGAGCAGCCCCGCCTGGGTTACCCTCATCGGCCCCAGCCGATCCTCCCGGTCGGTGCCCCGGCGGAAGTCCGCCACGTCGTTCACCAGGTTGGTGCCCACCTGAATCGCCAGGGCGCCCACCAGTGCCGCCAACGCCGGACCCAAGCGAAACCCTCCCGCCGCCACAGCGCACGCCGTCCCCACCAGCACCGGTGCGGCGGCCGCCGGCAACGTCTTGGGGCGAGCCGCCAGCACCCACACAGCGACGGCGCCCGGGGCGGCCCCCCTTGGCGCGGCTGCCCCCGCAAGGCTCATGGAAAGCGGGGGAATTTACGGAAGTTGGGCGGCCGCTTCTCCAAAAACGCCTGCTTGCCCTCCTTGGCCTCCTCCGTGAGGTAAAACAGCAGCGTCGCATCGCCGGCCAGCTGTTGCAGCCCGGCCTGTCCGTCGCAGTCGGCGTTGAACGCCGCCTTGAGCAGGCGCAAAGCGGTGGGGGAAAGGGCGAGGATTTCCCGGCACCACTGCACGGTTTCCTCCTCCAGGCGCTCCAGCGGCACCACGGCGTTGACCAGCCCCCACTGCAGCGCCGTCTGGGCGTCGTACTGGCGGCACAGAAACCACACCTCCCGCGCCCGCTTTTGGCCGATCACGCGGGCCATGTACGAGGCGCCGTAGCCGCCGTCGAAGCTGCCCACCCGCGGGCCGGTCTGGCCAAAGCGGGCATTGTCCGCCGCAATGGTGAGGTCGCACACCAGGTGGAGGACGTGGCCACCGCCGATGGCGTACCCGGCAACCTGGGCGATCACCGGTTTGGGCAGCGTGCGAATCGCCCGCTGCACGTCCAGGATATTCAAGCGGGGAATGCCATCGTCGCCCACGTACCCGCCTTCGCCGCGCACGCTCTGGTCGCCGCCGGAACAGAACGCCTTGTCGCCCGCGCCGGTGAGGATGACCACCCCCACGTCTCGATCATCGCGGGCCATCTCGAAGGCTTTGAGCAACTCCTTGACGGTCAGCGGGCGAAAGGCGTTGCGCTTTTCAGGCCGATTGATGGTGATGCGGGCGATCCCCTCGGCACAGGTCTCGTAGATGAGATCTTGGAAGACTCCTGCAAGCCTCTCCCAGTCTGGCGCCCCCATAACGACCTCCCGCACCTCATTGTATCCGTCCGCACCGGTGGTCGGTGGTTCCCCCCAGCCATCCTGCCCGCCGTCAGGGCGACGACACCGGCAACGACACCTGGGCCAGCGCTGCCAGTGCACGCCCCAGGTGCTGCTCGGGCACCAGCAGATGGTCGGTGGCGTAGGAAGAAAACGCCATCACCGGCACCTTCGCTGCGGCGAGGGCACCAGTGAGCGTCGCCAGCACGCCGACCGTGTCGAGGGAGAACTCTGCGTCCAACGTCAAGGCCCGCCAACCGTCGTCGCGCGTCACCGTACTGGCCGCGGCGGCGTCCAGAACCGCCACCGGTGCCGCGAGGGTGATCTCTGCTGCCGTCACCACTACCACCACCGGCGCCCCACCGGCCGGCAACTGGTCCAGCTCAGGCACCTTGGACAAGGTGGCGAGACCGTAGGGCGGCGGCCACAGGATCAGGCGTACCCGCCTCGCCCCAGAGGAGGCGTACCGCCGCTCGGAGTCGAGAGGGTTGCTCATCAGGAGCGCTCATGCCGGCCGGTGCCTGGACCGGACAGGAAGGTTCAGTACGCGTCGAGGATATAGTGGAGGGGGTTTTGTTTGGTGCCGTCCTTCCACACCTCGTAATGCAGGTGCGAACCGTTGGTGCGGCCGGTCATCCCCACCTTTGCGATCTGTTGCCCGCGGGTGACGCGGTCGCCCTCGTTGACTAGGAAACGGTCCAGGTGCGCATACAGCGTCGTGAAGCCGTACCCGTGGTTGATTCTCAGAACTTTGCCGTAGCCGCTCTCGCGCCCCGCAAACACCACGACGCCGTCGGCCGGCGCCGACACCGGCGTGCCTACGGCCACGGAAATATCCAACCCTTCGTGAAAGGCCGGTCGACGGGTGAACGGGTCAAGCCGCGGCCCGAACCCGTCGGTGATGACTCCCACCACCGGTGCAATGGTGGGCGTGTGCGCCAGCAGCAGCACCTGGTCCGAGACCTTCTGCTCTACCTTGGCCAGCTGCCGGTCGAGATCGCGCTGGCGGTCAATGAGCGCCTCCGAGCCCGACGACAACCGGTCCAGGGGGCCGCCCGACCCCACACCGGCAACCGGGAACTCGCCGGAGGGCTTGAGAAGATCGGTCACCCCTGCAGCGATGGCCAGCGCCCGCGTGCGCTGCTCAAACTGGTCGAGCCGACTCTGTACCTGGGCCACCGTCTCGGCTAGTCGCTGGTTGGTGCGCCGCAGTTGCACGTTCTCCCGCTCCAACGATGCCGTCACCGCGCGCTGCCGCAGATAGGAGGTGGAGGTAATCAGCGAAACGATGGACAACACCGCCAGGGTGATCGCTCCGGCAGCACACGCCAGCAGCGTGCGGCGGGAAAACTGCAGCTTGACGACTTTACCGTGGGCATCCGGGACAAAGATGAGTGTGCTACGTCGTCTTTCGACCACCGACCCAACCTCCTCGGAAGACGATATCGCCCCACGCACACCACCCGCCGTGACGCGCACCGGTCATCGTGCCACAGGCGGCGAGCGGTGTCAATCGCTCGTTTCGGCTCGGCTTGAGCCGCCGCCCAGCCTCCCCCGCACCACGCCCGCCGCGGCCACGGCCAGGCTGGCGCCCAGGGCACAGGTGGCCGGCACCGCCGGGTTGGTGTGGTAGGCGGTGATCTTGCCGTAGTACATGCCAAAGTGCACCACCAGGGCGGTCACCGCCGAAGCCAGCGCCCAGGGGGCGGTGAGGCGCCGCGAGAAAACCCCGAACGCCACCGGCGCGAACGTTGCGGCGAACAGGGCATACACCCCATTCTGAGTGAAGATCGCCACCGAGAGGGAGGGTCGCACCGCCTGCCACCACGCCAGCACCAGCGTCACCGGCGCCAGCGCCACCAGAAAGAGTCGGCCCACCCGCAGCAGGCGGCCGCGCACCGCCTCTTCAGGGACGCCAGCCAGGCGCGCCAGGGTGCCGTAGAAGTCGGCCGCAAAGATCGCCGATAGGGCCAGCGCCACCCCCTCCAGCGTCGAGAAGCCGGCCGCCAGCACCCCCAGCATGATCACCGCCCGTACCGCCGGGGTGAAGGTCTCCACGATGTAGGTGGGGATGACGCGGTCGGGGGGCAGGATGCCGTCGAGGGTGAGGCGGGCGTACAACCCGGCCAGCAGCACGGCGGTGAACAGCGTCCCGACGATCATGGCGGTGCCCAGGTAAACGTTCACGTCCCGTTCGGAGCGCAAGTAGAGCGCCTTGGAGATGATATGCGGCTGCATGATGATCGCCACGCCGATGACGAAGTTGGCGACCACCACTTCGAACAGATCGCGGAAGAGGAGTGAGTCAGGGTTGGTGACGGAGGCGTAGTGGGGACCCACCTCCGCCAGGCGCGCGAAAAAGCCCGCCGCACCCCCACCAAACAGCGACGCCCCGGAAGCGATGAGCAATCCCGCCACCACGATCATGGTGAGCGCCTGCACAGTGTTGGACCACACGTGCACGCTGGCACCACCCAGGAGGATATAACCGAAAGTGAACACCACCACGAACCCCAAGGCGACGATCAGAGGCACACCCAGGACGCTCTGCAGCACCAGGGCCAGCGCCGTCACGATGAGCACCAGGAAAGTCACCTGCAGCAGGCTGGCGAGGGCGAAAAACACCGTCAGCCGGCGGTCGCCGTAGCGCTGGCCCACCCACTGGGGAACGGTGATCACCGTGTAGGAGTCGCCCACCCGCCGGAAGCGTTTGGACATCACCACCAACCCCAGAAAGATCCCCAGCGGGGCGGCGATCCCGTACCCCACCACGCCGGCCCAGCCGTAGGCGTAAATGAGCCCCGGGTTGATGACAAAGGTGGCCACACTGGTCATGTTGGCGGCCAGCGACAGCCCCACGAAAAACGGCGGCACCGTCCGCGTTCCCACCGCAAACACTTGCATGGACGCCGCCTTCCGCCGATTCCACCAGGTCAGGCCGGCAATGGCCAGCACGTACAGGGAGAACAAGGCCCACGGAATCGTCGTCTCGCTGGTGATCATGGCGCCTCCCGCCCGAGTCGGAGGGAATTGTACTGCCGCGACCGCAACTCCCCGAGCCTTGGCGCCGTGGGTAGTAACGAACGTCGGAGCATCGACACAAACCCAACGACACGATCACAGCTACAGACGCGGCCCTTCGGAGCGCGGGCCCGCAGGCCCGCCCCTCGAGACCCATCGGCCCCGCAGAACCCCCCACCCACCCCGCGGGGCTTTTCAGGCCCCGCGGTCCGCAGGCAGGCGCGCCCTCGACCACCTTCACCCCCAACGCCTCGCGGATACCGCCACCGGTACCGCCACGGGCACGGCCACGGTCGCCGAGACGGTCACCGTCGGCGGATCGGCCGCGGGCTGGCATCTTTACCCGTGCGGGCGACAGTGGCACCGCATCGCTGCCACCCCCGGCGTTGGCCGGCGCTGCCCTACCCGGCTTGGGCGAGGGCCTGTTCCAGGTCGGCCAGCAGATCCTCCACGTCCTCGCACCCCACCGCCAGGCGCACCAGGCCGGCGGTGATCCCTTGCCGCCGCTGCTCCTCCTCGGGCACCGAGCGGTGGGTCATGGACGCCGGGTGTTCGATGAGCGAGTCGATACCCCCCAGCGACACCGCCAGGGTGATGAGCCGCACCGCGTTCATCACCCGGCGGCCCGCGTCCACGCCGCCGTGCAGTTCGAAGGCGATCATGGCCCCGGGGCCGTCCATCTGCCGGCGGGCCAGCTCGAACTGGGGGTGGGAGGGCAAGCCGGGGTAGCGCACCCACTTCACCGCCGGGTGCTGCTCCAGCCACGGCGCGATCACCTGGGCGTTGGCCTGGGCGCGCTCCACGCGCATCCCCAGGGTGCGCACGCCGCGCAGCACCAGCCACGCCTGGTGGGGGTCCATGTTGAAGCCGAACGCCTGTACCACGTCGCGCAGGCGCGCCAACACCTGCGGCTGCCGGGCCACCACGATCCCCGCCACCACGTCCGAGTGGCCATTTAAAAACTTGGTCATGGAGTGCAGCACCACGTCGGCGCCCAACTCCAACGGACGCTGCAGGTGAGGGCTGGCGAAGGTGTTGTCCACCACCAAAAAGGCCCCGGCCTGGTGGGCGATGGCCGCCGCCTCGGCCAGGTCCACCAGATCCAGGGTGGGATTGGCGGGGGTTTCCACGTACACCACCCGCGTCTCGGGGCGCAGGGCGCGGCGCAGCGCCTCCCCGTCCGTCCCCCTCACGAAGGTCGACGCTACTCCGAAACGGGCCAGGTGCTTCTCCACCAGCCCCCTGGACGGCCCGTACAGCGGATGGGTACCCACCACGTGCTGGCCCCCGTCCACCAGGGCGAGGATCGCACTGGCCACCGCCGCCATGCCCGCCGCCGTGCCCACCGCTCCCACCCCCCCCTCCAGCGCCGCTACGCACTGCTCCAGCGCCGCGATGGTGGGGTTGCCAAGGCGGGTATAGATCTGCCCCGGCGAACGCCCTTCAAAGCGGGCGGCGCCCTCCTCCACCGATGGAAACGCAAAGGTAGACGACTGGTAGATGGGCACGGACACGGCACCGCCGTGCTCCCGTGGGTCAAAACCGGCGTGAATCGCCTTGGAATGCCGCCCGCACGCGCTCTCGTGCATCTCCACCTCCAGGGGTCGAACTCTCGTCCTCACCGCGGCGCATGACCAGCCACACCCCGGCCAGCACCACGACGATCCCCACGCCCATGTACCAGGTGATCACCTCGTCCAGCAGCACCACCCCTAAAACCATGGCGACCACCGGGTTGATGTACGTGGAGGAGGCCACCCGCGTGGCGTCCATGTGCCGCAGCAGGAAGAAGTACGCGGTGAACGCCACGAGCGAGCCGAACACCGCCAGATAGGCGAGCGCCCCCGCGGCGCGCAGGGTGATCGGCCCCACCAGCGCCTGACCCCGCACCGCCGCCACCGCCAGCAACACCACCGCTCCCGAGGCCATTTGCGCCACGGTCAGGGCGAGGGGATCGTAGCGCTCCCGGATGCGCCGCACCCCCAGCGCCGTCGCCGCCCAGATCAGCGCCGAGGTCACCACCACCAACGCTGCCGCCAGCTCCGGCGTCACCGCGCGCCATGGTGCCAAGAGGATGGTGGTGCCGGCAAAACCCAGGATCACCCCGACCCAGCCCGACAGCTTGAGCCTGGCCTCCCCCCGGTAGAGGGGGGTGAGCAGCGCCGCCCACACCGGGTTGACGGTGATCAGCAGCGCCGTGTAGGCCGAGTCGAGGCGCGTCTCCGCCCAGAAGATGGCGCCGTTGCACACGCCGATGAACAGCACCCCCACGGCGAAGGCCGGCAGCCAGTGCCGGAGGGAACCGGCAAACCCCACACCGCGGCACCGCGCCCAGGCGTAGGCCAGCGCCGTGGCCAGCAAATAGCGCAGGCCAGCGAAAAAGAATGGGTCGAAGCTCTCCAGTCCTACCTTGATGGCCAGGTACGTGGACCCCCAGATAAAGGAGATCAACCCGTACGCCGCCGCCAGCGATACTCGCGAAGCCCCCGCCACAGGCCGGCATCCTACACCCTCAAGGCGCCCTGCTGGGGCGAGCCGAGCCACCCGCCCCCGGGCTGTCTTGGCGTCGGTTTGGCGCTGTGCTACATTTTTCGCCCCGGAGAGCCAACGTAGCTCAGCCGGTAGAGCAAGTGATTCGTAATCACTAGGTCCGCGGTTCGAATCCGCGCGTTGGCTCCAGGCAAGCTCACGCTTTCCAAAACCTTGGAAGTTGATGGAGCACCCCCCGACAATCGGGTAGCGCCTCCGTAGCGCCCGAGCCAGGACGCGCCGGTACAACGTTTCACGGGGCGTTACTGGAGGAGCTTCAGCAACCGCGGCGCCACCTGCTCCGCCTCGCCCCGCACCCCCTTGAACAGTCGCGCCCCCTGGGCCACCCGCGTCACCACCGGCAGCACCACCTCCGGCCGCGTCCGCGCCGCCACCGCGTTTTCCATCAAGGCCAGCACCCCCTGGCCCGGCGAGAGCCGCCGCCAGGAGGTGCGCGCCCCCGCCCGGTAGTGGGTGGACACCACCGCCGCCACCTCCAGCGGCTCCGTGCCCACGCGCCCGCCCAGGGAACCCACCGGCACCGGCCGCCCCTTCCACTCCCCCGCTTCCCGCCGCGACAGCGGCCGGGCGAAGGGATGGACCCGTCCCTGCAGGTCAAGGACGGCGAACTCGTCGGAGTAGTAGCTGGCGCCGGCTCGCACCAGCGCCTCCACAAGGCTCGACTTGCCGGCAAAGCTGCGCCCCGGCAAAAGCAACGCCCGGCCGCACCACCCCACCACCCCAGCGTGCACGAACACCCACTGCCGGGTACGCGCCCCCATCACCAGCGGCATGTCGTGCTCCAGGGCTTCCACCACCGTGTCGAAGTCGAAGGTTCGCACCAACTTCCCGAGATCGGAGTAGGCGACGTGGAAACGGCGTGGCCGAGCCGCGCCGTCCAGGCTCCCCACCACGATGGAGTAGAGGTAGTCCACCCGGCGCCGGCGGGAGGGTTTCGCGCCGTAGGGCAGCACCGCCCGCAGACGGTTCAACACCCTGGCGTCGCTCACCCGCACGCCGATGGTCACTCCGTACGCGTCGATGGAAAAGCCCGCCGCCCACCCGAGGCGGTCGATCTCTTCCATTCACGTGGAGGGGCGCTGGTAGTGGGGGTACCGGCGATGGTCCATGGCAATCCTTTTTCAGCTCCCGTTCATTTCCCCCGGAGCGCTCCTGGAACTGGCGGAGCAGCTATGCTTGGCCGGGAGAGGCGCCGCAGTGACACGATTCGACCCGCAGGGTACCCCGGCACCCGCAAAAGTCAACGCCGGCCAGCTGACCACCCTCGCCCTCCGCTGGGGCGGCCACCCGCCGGTGGATCCCCGCCAGGAGGTGGCCGCCGGGGCGCTGGCGGGCCAACGCCGCGACCTCGAGTACCTGCTCACCGCCGCCGACCTGGAGGAGTTCGCTGCCCACCATCGCCTCGCCGCCGCGTTGGCACTGGTGTGCCGTCGCGCCGCCGTGCACCCCTACCCGGCCGCCTTCGACCGCGAACTGTATTGGGCCACCGGGCGCCATCTCCTGCTCAACGAGGAGATGCGCAAGGCCGGCCAGGCTCTGGGCGACGCCGGCATCCCCTGGGTGACCATCAAGGGGGCCGACCTGGCCGGGCGGGTTTACGCCCACCCCTGCGAGCGCACCCTCACCGACGTGGACATCGTGGTGAAGAGGAACGACCTCGGCCGTACGCTGGCGTGCCTGGGTAACCTGGGATGGCTGCAGGAGGATCAGCGCCACCTCGACCCCGCCGCCCTCCTGGGAGGAGAACGCTACGTCCTGACCGTGGGGGCGAGCTCGGGGGTGCTGGTGGAGCTCCACTACCGCCTGTGGGGGTGGATGCCCGCCGCCATGGGCGACGCCCTGGTGGACGGGGCAGAGCCCCGCCCCGACTGGGGCGTCACCGCCCGACGTCCCACCTTGGCGTGGGCGTTCCTGCTGGCCGCCGTGCACGCCTGGCAGGTGGTGCGGCCGCGTCCCCTGGCGGTGTGGCGCGACCTATCCGTGATCGCCACCGCCGCCGGTCCCGAGCTCGCCGACGGTGTCGTCCGCCTCGCCACCACGTGGTCGGTGCAGCTCCCCGTAGCGCTGGCGGCGTGGCAGGCGGCGCGCCTGTGGCCCGATCCGTCGTGTGCCCACATCGCTTGGCGGCTGGTGGCCCACCTGCGCAGCGCCGAGGTGCTGGCGGCCAGCCGGTTTGCCCACCGGGGTGAGGACGGCACCCCCCTGGCGCTGCTGGTGCTGGCCCGCCTGCTGGCCCGCCGCCCCAGCCGACTGGGGTGGCGCTCGGTGGGGCAGGTGTTCTGGCCGGCCGACGGCCCGCAGGCCGCGCTGGCTCCCGCCGGCAGCCCCACGCTCACGCGCTTGGCCGCCACCTGGAGTCGCGTGCAACGCAGCGTGCGCCAGTAAAACGCCTCCGGCCCCGCTGGGCGGGGCCGGAGGAGGAGCAGAAGGTGCGGGCGCTAGGCGCAGACGCCGCCCACACAGATCCCGGAGCGACACTGATAGCCCGAGGTGCACGAGGCGCCAGGGGGGAGACCGGTGCCGGCCTCGGCGGGGGTGGGCGCCACCACCGACGCCACCACCGGTAACAGCGCCGCGGCGGCCGCGCCCAGGCTGAGCCGGGTGAGCAGTTGGCGGCGCGATACCCCGGCCCACGCCCCTTCCCCGTCCAACAGCTGCGCCTGCTGCAGCTCCTGCAACCCCAGCGCCACCACCCTCTCGTCCGGCGGGAGTCCGTGGCGGCGGTGCAGGTCGGCCGCTACCTTGGCGACCGGGGTGACCCCGTCGCACGCCGCCCAGATGAACGCCACCGTCGGGTTGAGACAGTGCACCTGGTCGCGGGTGCGGTCGTACACCACCGTCTCACCGCTGTCCATATGCGTCACGAGGAGTCCAGCTGTTCTCGCCTTGGGAAGAGTCGCATCCATGGAACGTTCCCTCCTCGTCTCTCTCATCACCACAGCGGCATTGCCGGGTCGCCCAGCAACACCCAGGTCAGGCGGATGTCCTGATCGCCCATGGCGGCCTTGGCCGCGCGTGCGGCGTCGCCGGCGCGCACCGGGACGCCACCGCCCATCTGGGAGAAGAACTGGGTCAAGAGCCTCTCCTGGGGCGGTGCACTGGTCGAACCGGTGGACGCCCACACCGCGGCTGCCCCGCCGGGGGCGCGCATCAGCTCCTCGCCGAGGCCCGCCAGCAGCGGCTCCTGGAAGATGTTGCTCAAGCAGTTGGCCATGGTATACAGGGGCACCACCTCGGCCACCGGCAGGTTCGGCGCGTCGGCCACCGTGAGCAGACCATGCCGCCAGCGATCCACGGTGCCATGGCCCGAATAGTGGACCAGGCCGTACCCCCGCGCCAGTTCGCTCAACAGGTGAGCCCGCGCCCGCGCCACCCCTTCCGTTTCCACGTCCACTCGCTCGATGGCGGTACCCGCCGGGAGCAGCGCCGCCAGGCGGTCGTTGACCCGGGAGAAGGCTTCGGCTAGGGGGTCATCGGCCACCAGCAGCGCCCGCTTGGGGGAACGGCTGCCGTGCTGGTAGCGGAGGATCTTTTCCACCATGGTCGCCAGCTCGGCGGCGGAGGCGGCCGGCAGGCGACCCACGGCGGCATTTCCCACGCCATCCCCGTCGAAGTCCACGAACCACTCATCGGAGGCCGTCTCGAACACCGAGGTGTCCACCAGCGCCACCGGGATCACGTCCGGAGCCCGGCCCAAATACCCCCGCGGGTCGTAACTGCCGTCCCCGGCCAACCCGAAATACTGCGGCGCCCGACTCCACCCCGTGGTGGCACGGTGGAAGAAGGCGCGCAGCGCCTCGGGCGTGGGGCTGCCGTAGGAGAACTCGTCGTACACGTCTTCGATGTCCACCACCATCGGCGCCAGCCCTTCGGCCTTGCGGGCGGCTACCAGGGGCGCCAGGGCGGAGGTCAT